>Ga0068707_1001135_pt1 | contig 18298 bp, 17 predicted proteins | sample YNPNPMetaG_FD_66600 | JGI IMG/M metagenome (GOLD analysis project Ga0068707, IMG submission 66600) | Anoxygenic and chlorotrophic microbial mat microbial communities from Yellowstone National Park, USA - YNP NP MetaG | ecosystem: Environmental > Aquatic > Thermal springs > Hot (42-90C) >...
GCCGACCAATCGTACAGCCAGGCAACCACCCGCGGCCCCAGGTAAGCCCCCTCGGCAATCACCAGTTGCCAGTAGAGCAAAGCCGCCACTCCTCCTACCACCAGCAGCCCCCAAAGCCACGTCATGCCAGCGCTCCCGCCGTCACCACCAGAAGACACACCAGCCACCCTTCGATCCGCCGCCCTTGAGCAGGCGTCTCCAGCGGCCACAGACTCAACCAGACCAGCGGCAGGCCGGCCAGCGCCACCCACCCGGCCGCCCAGGTCCGTTGCGCCACCACCAGCAGGAACACCAGGGGCAACAAAGCCAGGCCCGCCGCGCGCCCGGGCTGCACAAAAACCGCCACCACCAGGCTCAGGGCCAGCCCCACCGGCAACAGCCACGCCCCGCCCGTCCCCAGCGTGCTACCGAGCAGCCAGGGCAGGCCCACCCCGCTCAAGGCGACGAAGAAAGGCGGCATCCGTCCGGTCCCATCCCACAACAGGGCCACCTCATTCAGGGTGATGAAAAGAAAAGTGAGCAGCAGCGCGGTCCGCCCGGCGGCCAGGCTCAGCAACAGGCTCAGCCCCAGGGAGGAGAGCGCCGCCCGCAGAGGAGAGGCCAGGGTCGCCCGCCCACACGCGCGCCACCAGGCCAGGGCCTGCCGCCAACGGCGCTGCAGCCGCGCCCCCGGCGTCCCCGGCTGCACATAGGGCCACCCGGCTAATGGAGCCTCCTGTTCCCAGCCGGACCAGGCCTGCAGCGGCGTCAGCCAATCCGCCCCGTACAGAGCGCGCCAGAAGGGCAGCCAGCCGGCCAGCACCAGAGCCAGCGACAAAGCCAGCTCAGGCCGCCAGAAGGGCTCCGCCCCGGAAGCCCAGGCCGCGCCGATCACCGCCACCGTGGCCAGCAGCTCCCAGCGCCAGGCAACCGTCTCCGCCCTGTCAGTCACAGTCTTCTTCTCCATAGCCCTCTAGTCCTGATGGGGTTCATCCCCACGACACGGAAGATTTTCCTCTTCTTCCGGGCACGGCTCAACATGCACGTAAGCCCGGTCAATCTCATCCAGAGCGCTCAGGCGGCGCTCCACCTCATCAGCAATGGCGTGGGCCTCGCGCAGGGTCAGGTCACCCGACACGTTGATGTGCAAATCAGCCACCAGCCGGGGGCCGACATATTCGGCAATGACCTGATGCACGGCGCGCACGCCGGGGACACTGCCGGAAATCTCGGCGATCTGCTCGCGCAGTTCCTGTGAGGCGCCCGCTCCCGTCAGAAAAGCCAGATTGCTGCGCCAGGCCGCCGCCGCATTCTTGAAAATCCACAGGGCCACCAGCCCACCGGCCACAGGGTCAAACCAGGGATGAATCCATTTCGATCCCAAAGCGCCGACAAAAGCCGCCATCGAGGTCAAGACATCGCTGAGATTATCCTGGGCTGTAGCCTTAAACGTCGGGCTAGCCAAAGCCTGGGCAATCCGCTGAATACTCCAGTACATCCCCACCTTGACCGTAGCACTGCCCACCAGGGTCAGGGTAGGCAGACCCGGTTCGATGGCCACCGCGCCGGTCAGAAAACGTTCAATGGCTGCCCGGAGCGCCACATAGCCCGCCACCGTCATCGAAGCCGCCACCACCAATCCTACCAGAGGCTCAAAGCGATAATGCCCCTGCGGATGGGACAAATCAGGGGGCTGCAGCGCCATCCACAGGCCCAGGGCGATCGTAAAGGAGTAAAACACATCCGAGGCCGAGTTGGCCGCGTCGGCATAGAGGGCCACGCTGCCGGAAAACACCGCGGCCAGTGCCTTCACCACGGCCAGCAGAATATTCCCGGCCAGGGTGATCGCGATGGCTGAGCGATAAAGCCGCTCCCGGTGCATGTCACGTTGCACTTCACGCACCCATTGCATAATTCGTTTGCCTCTCTCCATCCAGCGCCCGGCTCATTATACTGCAGAGTGGGCAGAATGCTGATTCCCCCATAAAAAACACGGGGCGACGGCGTCGCCCCGTGTTGTCAGCGAGCCTTTAGCGCAGCGCCTGCGTCATCAGCTCCACGAACTCGTCCCACTCCTCCGCCAGGAAATGGACGGTGACATTGCCGAGTTCGAGATGATAGACCTGCCCTTCTTCTTCGGTGCTGGTCCAGATAAGGTATTGCTCGGTTTCTGCTAAAGTCTGATACTCTTGATTGGCCATCTTGTCACTCCTTCGTGAACTAAAGTGAATAAACAAACTGTAAAGCGCGCTCAGCGGCGGCGCGGCGGGCGTTCATTCCCGCCGCGCTTGCTGCCAGCGCGCGTTCCCCCATCATTTTCCTGCGCCTGTTCAACAGTCCAACCTTCCAAAACGGCGCGCCGGGACAGGCGAATCTTATTGTCGCTGTCAATGTTGGTGACCATCACCATGATCTCATCGCCCACATTGACCGCATCCGTCACCTTTTCGATGCGCTTTTCGCTGAGCTGCGAAATGTGCACCATGCCGTCCGTCCCCGGCAGGATTTCGACAAAGGCGCCAAAATCCGTCGTGCGGACCACGCGACCGGTGTAAATCTTGCCCACCTCCGGCGTCTCACCCAGAGAGCGGACGCGCGCCAGGGCCTTTTCCGCTTCCGCCCCGCCGCCGATGAAGACCGTCCCGTCCTCGGCGATGTCAATCTTAACCCCGAACTCCTGTTGCAGAGCGCGGATGTTTTTGCCACCCGGCCCGATCAAGGCCCCGATCTTATCCACCGGGATCCTGGTCGTGAGCATCCGCGGCGCGTAAGGAGAAAGCGAAGGCCGCGGGCCCGGCAGGGTCGCCCGGATCAGCTCCAGGATTTGCAAGCGCGCCTCGCGCGCCTGCGCCAGGGCCTCTTCCAGAACGGCGCGCGACACGCCCTTGATCTTGATATCCATCTGCAAGGCGGTGATCCCCGTGCTGGTCCCCGCCACCTTGAAGTCCATATCCCCCAGGTGATCTTCCATGCCCTGAATATCGGTGAGCACCTTATACCGCCCGGTCTCGTCCGTGACCAGCCCCATGGCGATCCCGGCGACCGGCGCCTTGATGGGCACACCCGCATCCATCAGGGCCAGCGTGCTGCCGCACACCGAAGCCATGGAGGTACTGCCGTTAGAAGAAAGCACCTCGCTCACCACGCGGATGGCGTAAGGGAACTCCTTCTCATCGGGCAGCACCGGCAGCAAAGCCCGCTCCGCCAGGGCGCCATGGCCGATCTCACGCCGCCGCGGCGACCCCAGCCGGCCCACCTCGCCCGTCGAATAAGGCGGGAAGTTGTAATGGTGCATGTAGCGCTTGCTTTCTTCGGGGAAGAGATCATCGATCATCTGCACTTCGCTCAACATGCCCAGGGTCGCGGCGCTGAGCACCTGCGTTTCACCGCGGTTAAACAGCCCGCTGCCGTGCACGCGGGGGAGCAACCCCACCGCCGCGCTCAGCGGACGAATCGTGCGCGAATCGCGGCCATCGGGACGGACGCCCTCATCGAGGATGCGCCGCCGCACCACCCGCTTGAGGATGGCGCCAAAGGCCTCGCTCACCTGAGCAGGCGTCCACCCCTGCGCGGCCGCTTCTTCGGCCAGGGCCTCCCGCACCCGTTCGTTCAGGCCTTCCAGCGCCTCGATGCGCTCGCCCTTGAGCTGCGTCGTGCTGACCACCTGCTCGATTTCCGCCGCGGCCAGTTCCTCGACGCGCTGCTTCAGCGCCTCCGGTACGGCGAAGGACACATAAGTCGCTTTGGGCTTCCCCAGAGCGGCCCGCATCTCCTCCTGCACGCGCAGCAGGTCCTGAATGGCGGCATGAGCCAGCTCCAGACCGTCCAGAATCACCGCTTCCGGCAATTGATTGGCGCCCGCTTCCACCATGATGATGGCATCTTTGCTGCCCGCCACCCGCAGGTCCAGTTGACTCTGCTCCATCTGCGGAATCGTCGGAGCCACCACGAGCTGCCCATCAATGTACCCCACGCGCACACCGGCTACCGGCCCATCGAAGGGGATGTCGGAAATCATCAGTGCGGCCGAAGCGGCGGCAATGCCCAGGGTATCCGGCTGATGCTGATCATCCTGCGAAAAGGTCGTCACGATGACCTGCACTTCGTTCATCAGGTCCTTGGGGAAAAGGGGCCGCAAGGGGCGGTCAATCAGACGGCCGGTGAGAATCGCATTCTCCGAGGGCTTGCCTTCCCGGCGGAAGTAGGAACCAGGGATGCGGCCTGCCGCATACAGACGCTCCTCAAAATCCACGCTGAGGGGGAAGAAATCCGTCCCTTCGCGCGGAGCGCGGGACATGACCGCTGTCGCCAGCAAAATCGTATCGCCGCAACGCAGCAGCACGGCCCCGTTGGCCTGTCCGGCCAGATGGCCGGTGCTGAGCGTGATCGTATGCTCGCCTAAACGAGCCGTAAACGTATGTTCTTGTGTCATCCTGTGACCTCCTGTGAATGTCGGGGCGACTTCTAGAAGGTCGGGACTGGGGAGCGCGATTAACCCCCTGTTAATCGCACTATCCAATTCCTACCTTCTACCGCCGTCACCCCTCCCTGTAAAGCATCTTATAACAAAATATGGAGATGCAGACAAACGAGTAGATGATAGGGTCTCATCTACTCGTTTGACCGCAATCCCCCGGAAAAAATAATTACTTGCGCAGCCCCAGGCGTTGAATCAGTTGGCGATAGCGCTCCGGACTCACCCGCTGCAGATAAGCCAGTTGCCGACGGCGCTGCCCCACCAGCTTGAGCAGACCACGCCGCGAGTGCTCATCATGCTTGTGCACCTTGAGATGCTCCGTCAACTGGTTAATGCGCTGCGTCAACAACGCGACCTGCACTTCGGGAGACCCCGTATCGCCAGGCAACGTCGCAAACGACTCGATGATTTCGGTTTTTTCTTCCTTCGTCAACACTTTCGGTACTCCTTTCAAAGCTTCCGGGAGTTGACCTGTCACCCGTTTCGCTGGCGGAGAGTATACCATAGAATAAGCTTTTGGCAACCGAAAAATTTCTGAGATTAGGACATGAGTTCGGACATGGCGCTGCGAAACCGAGATAAGGTTGCGGTAAGAAGATCACCCATGAAAACATTATGGCATCCCAGCGTTTTCTTGTTGTTTAGGCTGAACTACCTTCCCCATGCCTGTAGGGCATGGGTGCGGCGGCATAGGGATGCCACCGCTACAGGGGATGATGCGGGATTTATGGTAGTAGGGCAGGCATCCCTATGCCTGCCCATCCCATGCCTGCCCATCCCCATGCTTGTCCGTTCTATGCCTACCTTGTCCCAACTCATGTCCGAACCTCAGAAAAATTTCGGCCCTGGTTCGCTCTTTTTGTCAGCCGATTCTCAAAATGGGTCTGAGGTGAGAAAGCGGCGGCAGCATTCCTCTGCCGCCACACGGCGCGTTTCGTCGCCACGGTGCGAAAAAGCTTGATAAAAAGTAACTGCTCGAGCTGGCGGTTGAAACCGCGCCACTTTCTGCCCGCGAGCGCCTGGTAGGGGCGGCATCCCTATGCCGCCCCACCAACGCATAGGGATGCGCTGGCTATGGATTGACACTGAGCAGTTACGATAAAAAACCTCTGCGCCCTGCGGTGAATTTCTGACAAATCGTAACTACCTACCAGGGAGCCCCCAGGCAAGCGCTATCAAAGACGCGGCGAAGGCATGCCCCTGTAGCGCCTGTATGCGCAGGCTAAAGCCTACGCTACATCATCTGCAAACGATTCAGGGTAGGTAATTACGGCAAATCGAAGAAAGGCTGCCCTCCGGAAGCGAAGCGCCCTCCTGCAGCCGCGTCCCGGCCTGGCTTCTTGCCATCTTCTTTGACTCCTACTATAATCACTGCAAACCGTTTTACGGCACGCGGGAGACGCTATGGAAGAAATCTTTTGGAACGATCAGCCTATTCAGGAAGTTGCTCACGATCGCTTTGCCTTCAGCGATTATGCCGAAGCCCTGAGCCGCGTCGTGCTGGAAAGCAGCACGCCCATCACGGTGGGCCTGTTCGGCCCCTGGGGCGCGGGCAAAACGAGCCTGATGCGCCTCATCACCAGCTACCTCCTGGACCAGCGCAGCTCAGAACACCGCAAAGCCCATCTGGTCTGGTTCAACGCCTGGCAATATGATCGGGATGAAGGGGCCATCTGGCGCTCCCTGCTCCTGCGCGTCCTGGAGGTGCTCAAAGAGCTGCCCCTGGCCGAAGCGGATGCGCGCCGCATCGAAGACTGGCAGACGCAACTGTATGCCGATGTCCAGCGCAAGGAGCGCGGCTCGTTGGAAATTGACTGGCCCCGGCTGGGCAAAGGCGCGCTGCACCTGGGCCTCTCCCTCATTCCCACCCCTGGGACCCTGGTGGAAATCTTAAAAATCCTCGACGGCCAGATGGGGACGCTGGAGAATCTGACCAAGGCCTTTCAACGGGAGGAAATCGAAATCTACCGTCGCAAACTCACCTTGCTGGAGGAGTTTCAACAGGGCTTTGCCAGCCTGGTGAAAGAGTACATCGTTGACCGCAACGGTCTGCTGGTCGTGTGTGTAGACGACCTGGACCGCTGCCTCCCCGACCGCGCGCTGGAGATTTTTGAGGCCATCAAGCTCTTCCTGGATGTGCCCGGTTGCGTGTTCTTTCTGGCCGCCGATCACGAACGCATCGAGCGCGTCGTCAGCGCCCGCTACGGGAGCCAGGAGCAGGGCAGCGGACAGAGCTACCTGGAGAAGCTGGTGCAACTCCCCTTCTATCTGCCGCCCCTGGAAACGGCACAGGTCCGCCGTTACCTGGAAGCCCTGGCCCCCGGCCTCACGTCCGAAACGCGGATGGTGTTCGCCATCGGCCTCACCCCTAATCCGCGCATGCTCAAACGCACCCTGAACATCTTCAATCTGCTGCGCCACCTGGCCGAGCGCCGGGCCAGCGGCAGCATAGACCCGGTCCTGCTGGCGAAAATTGTCGTCATTCAAGCCCAGCATCGCGACCTGTATCATGACCTGCTCGACTACCCCAATCTGATCCAGGAGCTGGAAATGCAGGCCACGCGCAGCGGCGAAATCGCGCCTTTCTCCCTGGTCACGGGCGAAGAAGTGACGCCGCTCGCGCTCAAATATACCGGGCGCCGCCCCCTGATGCAGATGCTGCGCATCCGCCCCTACTTCGCCCCGCTCAGCCCGCAGCAAATCCGCTCCTATCTCCACCTCACCCGCTCCACCGGGCTGGAGGCCGTACCGGAAGTGAGCGATCACCAGCGCCTGTGGCAGGACCTGCTCAGTGGGGACCTGACGCGCGTGCGTGCCGCCATCGGTCTGCTCCAGCAACGCCAGGAAGCCGCCCGCTATGCGCAGGCCCTGACCCTGCTGCTGACCGGGGAGCGCACCGCCACCCTGCGCGAGCGCCTTTCGGCGGCCTGGGCTTTGGGCTACCTGGGCGATCTGCGCAACTTCGATGAAACGGCGACCATCCCCGGCGGCGAATTCCGCTACGGCGAGAAACTGCACCTGATGTACCTGGCTGGCTACCGCATCAGCAAATACCTGGTCACCAACGCCCAATATGCCCGCTTCCTCCAGGCGCACCCCGATCTCCCTGTCCCCTACGTTAATCAGGACTGGGCGCGCCCCTACAACTGGGATCCCGATCGGCGCACCTATCCCGAAGGCAAGGCTAATTTTCCGGTGATTCTGATCACGTACGATGAAGCCGAGGCCTACTGCCAATGGGCGGGAGGACGACTGCCGACGGAGGAAGAATGGGAGCGCGCCGCCCGCGGGGATGATGGCCGCACCTTCCCCTGGGGCGAAGCCGAGGAACCACAGCGCGCCAATGTCCGCGAGACCGGCCTAGGCGGAGTGACGCCGGTCGGCTGTTTCCTGGAAGGGATCAGCCCCTACGGCTTGCTCGACGCGGCAGGCAATGTGTGGGAATGGACCGCCAGCCCGTACAACACGCAGGAAAAGGTCCTCCGGGGCGGGGCCTGGAACTTTGGCCTGGAGGCGGCGCGCACCTTCGTCCGCGAGCGCGCGCAGCCGGGCCATCGCGGCCATGTCGGCTTTCGCGTGCTCTTTCCCCAACGCTAAACAAGGCGCCGGACCAGCTCAGAAGCGGATAATCCCGTCCTGCACCTCAAAAATCGTCATAGCCTGACGGGCAGCCGCGGGGACCGCGTCCGCGTCCGTGGTGGCCAGGATGGCCTGTTCAACATGCGCGAGCTGCGCCATGAGATAAGTCCGCCGTGAGCGGTCCAGCTCGGCCAGGGCCTCATCGAGCAGCAAGACCGGCTTTTCCCCCGTCGTCTGCTCCATCCAGAGCATCTCAGCCAGGCGCAACGCGAGCATGGCGGTGCGCTGCTGACCGCGCGATCCGTAGAGGCCCAGGTCCACCTCCTGCGAGACAAAACGCAGCTCATCGCGATGCGGCCCGATCAGCGTGGTGCCGGCCTGCAATTCCCGCGCCCGATTCTGGCGCAAGGCCGTGCGAAAGGCTTCCACCAGGCCGGCCTCATCCAGCGGGGGCTGCACCATGGCCTCCTCCAACAGGCTGGGTTGATAGACCGCCGCCGGTGGACGCAGAGGGTCAAAATGCGGCTGATAGCTGACCTGCAGCCATTCCCCGCCCGTCAGTTCAGAATACAGGCGGTCGGCAAGGCGGGAGAGAGCGCGCAGCGCCGCGCGCCGCGCCAGGGAGATGCGCACCCCATGCCGGGCCAGCGCCTCTTCCAGGGGATCGAGCTGCGCCATATCCCCCCTGGACTCACGCAAATAGCGCAGCAGGGCGTTGCGCTGCGCCAGCGCAGCGCGATAGCCTTCCAACGCGACCCCATAGTCCGGCTGCACCTGACCGAGAAGGTCATCCAAGTAACGCCGGCGCAGGGCCGGAGGACCGCTCACCAGGCCGGCATTATCGGCGGTGATGAAGACCACATTCAGATGTCCCGCCAGCTCGGACTGACGGACGGGGCGATGGTCGAGTTGAATGCTCTTCATCAGGCGCGCGGTGCCGTTATTCAGGGGCTTGCGCTCCACCGTGATCGCGATGTGCTCCCGGCGGCGCCGATAGACCACTTCGCCTTCGGCGCAGGCAAACGGCAGGCCCGCCTTCAGGGCCGAAAAAGCGATCACCTGCTGATCGCTGGTCACCAGGGGCGAATGGCCCAAGGCCAGCATGGCGATGGCCTCCAGCAGGCTGGTCTTCCCCTGCGCGTTGGCCCCGACCAGCAACAAAGGCCCGGCGGGCAAATCCAGCTCCAGCCGGGCATACAGGCGAAATTGTCGTAAACTCAAACTGCGCAGATGCATAGGCGTCCTTACCAGCTCAGCCCGTATTGTAACACGCCTTTGGCCGCATACAAGGTTGCCTGGAAAGCAGTTTAAGCTACAATAAATCTATGCCAACGCCGTTTCAGCATTTCACCTATGCCTGGGCCATGCTCCAGAGCCCCGCGTTACCGGAGACGGTACGCGCGTATCCGGGCGCTTTTGCGCTAGGCCACATCGCCGGCGATGTCCAGAGCGTCAGCGGTCAGGCGCGCCACGAGACGCACTTCTACATCTTCCCCCCAACTGGCCATCCGCGCGCCGCGGAAGCGATGTTGGAACGCTATCCCGCCCTGCGCAACCCGACCCGACTGGAGCCGGAGCATGCCGCTTTTATCGCCGGCTATCTGGCCCATCTGGCCTGGGATGAGGTCTGGGCCTGGGAGGTGTACATCCCCTGCTACATAGAAAACGGACGCTGGTCCTCGCGGCTGGAGCGGGCCGTGCATCACAATGCCCTGCGCGTGCGCCTGGACCGGGCGGCCGCAGCCCGTCTGCGCGTCTGGCCGGACCTGATCGCTCTGTTGGAGCAGGTAACCCCGCGCCGTTGGCTGCCTTTTGTCGAAGATACCATGCTGGAACGCTGGCGAGACTGGCTGGTGCAGCAACTGCGCGCCCCCGAAGCGGCGGAAACAGCGCAGGTCTTCGCCACTCGGATGGGCGTTTCCCTGGCCACCCTGGAGGCAGCCATCGCCCGGCAAGATCAAGGCCAGGATGAGCACCTCGAGCGCTGCGTCCTGCCGGCCCTGGCCCGCTACGAACAGCAGGCTTTTACGGATGGCATGGCCCATATCCAGCGTTATAGGGCGGGCTGGTAGGGGGCTTTCACCGCGAGCCCACCGAAGACGCCGAAAAAAGTTTCTGCGGTCTTCGTCCTCTGCTGTGGCTTGATGGATTATCCTGGAGAGACCAGGTTAAAGCATTACACCACCTTAACCGGTAAACCAAGGAGGGGAAAGATGAGCCTTTTGGATGAGAGGAGCAAGAAACTCAACGCCGCTGACGAACACACGGAAGTGGATACGCAAATCGAGATCATCGCGGGCCAGATCGCGTCCCTGGAGCGGCAACTGGCTGAACTCGAAGGCCACATCGAAGCGCATGTGCTGGAGCTGGGCCATAAGGCGCTGGAGCTGTTGCGTCAGGGCCGCATCAACGAGCCCAGCCTGGCCGCCCTGCTGCCCGAAATCACCGCGCTGGAGGAGCGCAGCCTGGCCCTGCGCGATGAGATCGCCGATAAAGAGCAGGCCATCGCCGAACTGCGTGCCGGGCTGGAGCTGCCTCCCGCGCCCGAACCGGAAGCCGCCTCGGCCCCCACCCCCAGCAGCTCGGAACCGTTCGGCCCGCGGGTCTGTCCGGAATGTTCTGCAGAACTGTATGAGGGCGTGACCTACTGCACCAGTTGCGGCGCCCACCTGGAATGACGATGAACCGCTCGGCCCGGCGTTTGCCCGCTCTGGCCGCAGGCCTGGGCCTGCTGTTCCTCCTTGGCGCCGTCGGCAGTCTGGCGTGGGATCTGGGAGGCTTCCCGGCCCTCCCGCAGGCTCCGGCTCTGCCGCACGCGCCCGCCTCCGTCCCGCCGGAGGAGGTGACCCGCTACGCGATCGCCGCACGTTACGATCCGGTCCGCTTCCAGCTCACCGGGACCCTCACCGTCACCTACCGCAACCTCACCTCCGCTCCCATCCCGGATGTGGTGCTGCACCTGTACCTGAATGCTTTCAAAAACGAAACCACGCTGTGGCTGCAGGAAGCCGGACCTGGCCATCGCGGTTTCAGCTACGATCCGGAGCATCCCGGCTGGATCGAGCTGCAACAGTTGCGCCTGGCGGACGGCACGCCCCTGACCTGGGAGGCGCTGGACGCCGATGCCACGCTGGTGCGCGCGGAGCTGCCGCAAAAGGTGGCGCCGGGCGACAGCTTCACCCTCATCACCGATTTTACCGCGCAGATGCCGCGCGTGTTCGCGCGCGTCGGCTGGGCCCAGGACGGGCAGTTCCTGATGGCCGGGCAGTGGTTTCCCAAGCCCGGCGTGTGGGAAGCGGGCGCCTGGAATGCCTATCCTTTCCACGCTAACAGCGAGTTTTATGCGGATTTCAGCTCCTACGATGTGCGCCTGACGCTGCCTGCCGGCTGGCAGGTGGTCAGCAACGGTCAGGAGGCCGCGCCGCCGCAAAGCCAGGCCAATGGGAACGTGACCCATAGCCTCCGCGCACGTTATGTGCTTGACTTCGTCTGGGCGGCCGCGCCGCACCTGCGCACCCTGGAGCGCGTCTATCGCCCGGCGGATAGCCCGGCGCCGCTCACCCTGCGCTACGCTTACCTCCCTGCCAGCCTGGGGACCCTTAAGCGCGTCATCCCCGCCGTAGAGAAAGCGCTGGCCGTCTACGAGGCGGATTTCGGCCTCTACAGTCAGGGCCTCTATCCCACCCTCACCGTGCTGCTGGTGCCAGCGGACGCAGGGGGCGCCGGGGGGATGGAATATCCGGGGCTGTTCACGGTGGGCGCGCTGGGACAGGTGCCCGCCACTTGTATCCACCTGATCGAGGTGGAGGCAATCCACGAACTGGCCCATCAGTGGTGGCAGAGTGTGGTGGCCACCAACGAAGCGGAAGAGCCCTGGCTGGATGAGGGCTTTACGGATTACAGTACGGCCCATGCCATGGCCAGGCTGGGGCTGGATGTGTTCGATTGTGGAGACTGGCGCTTTTCCTACGCTGCCATGCGGCGCCTGAGCTACCTGATGGATGTGGAGACGCCGATGGCAGGCCGGGCCTGGGAGTTCGACCCGGCTGCTTATGAGGTGGCGACTTATTCCAAGCCTGTGGTAGCCCTGGCCAGTCTGGAGCATCAGGTGGGGGCCGAGGCGATGCGGCGCTTCTTGCAGACGTACTTCGCCCGCTATGCCTTTGGCCATCCCCGCGCGGCGGAGGTGCGGGCGGTGATGGCGGAAACGTTAGGCCCGGCGCTGGCGGAAAAGTTCTTCACGGAGCTGGTCGAGGGGACCGGCTGGACGGATGCGTATGTGCGTCGGTTCGATCAGGAAGCGATCGAGCTGGCCCGCGCGGGCGAGGTGTGCTTCCCGTTGACGGTGGAGCTGGTCAACGGACGGCGGCGCCAAAGCCTCTCCTGGGGATGCGAGCAACGCGAGTTGCTGATAACCCAACCCGCCTCGCCCTGGCGCACGGTCTTTATCCAACCCCAAAACCCGCTTTACCTGGATTTGAGCTATGCCAATAACGCAGCCCGGTTGGGGGTGGATGTGGGCACGGGCTTGAGCCTGGCCGTGCGTTGGATAGCCACGCTGCAACAATGGCCTTTTTGGGGAGGCGCAGCATGGTAAAGGTGCGCGCAACTATCGCACGAGTGTGGCGCCGACCGCGCGCCTGGGTGCTGTTCTACCTGCTGGTGACCCTGCCCGCAACCCTGGTAGGGCTGTTGCAGGCCGCGATCTGGTCCCCGCTGCTGCGTTCGCCCGTATTTACGCAAGCGCTGGAGACGCGCCGCCTGGACTTTGCCCTGGATTTTCTGCTCAGTGCGCCGTTAGGGGAACAGTTCGGCCTGGTAGTTCCACCAAAGGGGACCGAGAGCCTGGGAATATGGCTATTCAGTGTGTGTGGCCTCCTGTTATTCTGGCCTATGTTCGGGCTGTTGTGGGTGGCGCTGGAAGGCGCTGCGCTGGCCAGTTACGCCGCGCCGGAGCCGCTTTCGTGGCCCCAGTTCTGGCGTAAGGCCAGGTTTTGGTTCGGGCCGTTCCTGCTGTTCAACAGTCTGGGGCTGCTGGTGGCTGGCCTGGCCCTGGCTGCGCTGCTGGCAGCAGGGACCGGGGTGGCCGGGACGTATCCAACCCTGGGAGGGTATATCAGGACGCTGGGATGGGCTTTGGCCGGCGGCATCGGGACCTGGGTGGAGCTGATGCGCGCGGCGGCGGTGAGCAGCGGCATCCGGCATCTGGGCATGGCGGCACGGCAGGCCTGGCGCACACTGAACCGCCATCCCTTCACCCTGGCGGGGCTGGTCGGCGGCGGTCTGCTGCTGTACGGGCTGCTTGCATTCTTCTATCAGCAGGCGATGCGTGTGCTGCCTTTTTCCTGGTGGCCGGCGGTGCTGGTGGTCCAGCAGGCTTACCTGATCCTGCGCCTGGGGGTACGCCTGGCCCGCGAGGCTGGGATGGTCGCCTGCGCGCAATCTCTGGAGCATGAGGAGACACCATGCGAATAGCACTTACGGGAGCGAAGGGGCAATTGGGGCGGGCTTTATGGCCCCTGCTGGAAGCAGAGCACACGCTGTTGGGGCTGGATGTGCCGGAACACGATATTACCGATCGGGCGCGGCTGCTGGAGACGCTGCGCGCTTTTCGTCCGCAGGTGATTGTGCACGCCGCCGCCTGGACGGATGTGGATGGGTGTGCGCGCGATCCGGAGCGGGCCTACCGGGTGAACGGCATGGGGACGCAGTTTGTGGCGCAGTGCGCTGCGGAGCTGGAGGCGGAGCTGGTGTACATCAGCACTAACGAAGTGTTTCCGGGTACTGCGTCAGCCCCCTACCAGGAATGGGACAGGCCCCAGCCAATCAATCCCTACGGGCAATCCAAGCTGGCGGGGGAATGGTACGTGCAGCACCTCACCCGGCGCTTTATGATTGTGCGCACAGCCTGGCTGTACGGGCCGGGCGGGCGGAATTTTCCCCATCGCATCCTGCAGTTAGCGGACGAACGCGGCAGCCTGCGGGTGGTAGAGGACGAAATCGGCTCGCCCACCTACACGCTGGACCTGGCCGCAGCCCTGGTTCAGCTTCTGCACACCCACGCTTACGGGATTTATCACCTGGTAAACGAAGGAAGCGCATCGCGGTATGCGTTTGCCTGCGAAATTCTGCGTCAAAGCGGACGGGAGCAGGTGCCGGTGACGCCCATCAAAGCGGCTGAGTTCGAGCGCGCCAGTACGCCGCCGCTTTATGCGCCGCTGGCCAATGTGGCCGCCGCGGCTTTAGGCATCCGCCTGCGCCCCTGGCAGGAGGCGCTGCGGGATTTTCTGGCCCAGAACGCGCGGTGAACGCGCTCAGCCGTTGCCGATGACTTTGAGCAGGTCGGCTTCGGCCACACTGCCGCGGCGGAGGATGACGGGCGGGTCCTGCGTGCAATCCACAATCGTCGAAGGCAGGCCGTAAGGCCCTACCCCACCATCCAGGACCAGGGCGACCTCGGCGCCAAAGTTGTGCGCAGCTTCGGCGGCGGTCAAGGCGGGGGGCTCACCGGGGCGCTTGGCGCTGCTCACGACCAGATAACCGCCACAGGCCTCCAGCAAAGGCCAGAGGGAAGGGAAAGCCGGCTGGCGCAGGCCGACTCGCTCCCCGAAGCCCAGACGCTTCAGGTCGGAGCGGGCGGGCAGGATGAGGGTGAGCGGGCCGGGCCAGAATTGCTGCATCAGGCGGCGCGCCGTCGGAGCAGGGTAGGCGAGCTGATTGACCAGCTCCGGCCGGGCCAGCAACAGGGGCAGAGCCGGCTCCGGTTCCCGTTGCCGGGCCTGATAGAGGCGCATGATGGCCTCGCGTTGGGGCCAGCAGGCGATGCCGTAGACTGTGTCGGTCGGGATGATGACGAGCTGCCCGGCCTTCAGGGCGGTCAGCGCCTGCGTCAGGGCTTCTTTCCTGGGCAAGGGCAGGATGGGCACGCTCACGGCAGGCCTCGCAGCCAGCGCTCCAGGGCGACGGCCGCGCCGTCCTCTTCCACGGGCGGCACGACCCAATCAGCAGCCGCTTTGACGTTATCCGGGGCATTGCCCATCGCCACCCCCGTCCCGGCCCAAAGGATCATCTCCAGGTCGTTTTCCTGATCGCCTACGGCCAGCACGTGCTCCCGCGGCACGCCCAGGGACTGGGCCAGCCAGGCCACGGCTGCCCCTTTCGAGATGCCAGGGGGAATCACTTCCATCAGGAAGCGATGGGAGCGCACGACGCGCGCCTGATCTTGCAAGCGGAGCGCAAATTGCTCCATCAGGTAGGGGATGTGCGCCTCCTCGGCCACACAGAGCACCTTATCCACCCCTTGCGTCTGCAAAACCGGCTCCCACTCCTCGACCAGCTTGAATTCCCCCAGCAGGTCGCGATAGAAGACCTCGGCGAACTTCAGGGAGCGCAGGTAGAGCCACTCCCCGGCGTACACCATCACATGCCAGCCCTGCGTTTCGGCCAGGTCCAGGGCGGCGGCAGCCACATGCGGGTCCAGGGTGCGGCGCAAGAGCGGTGCTGGTGCCTCCGGGGGCTGAATCCACGCCCCTTGATGGCAGATCAGGGGGAGCTGCAGGCCCAGGTCCAGCGCCAGGGGACGCAGGGAGCGGAACATGCGGCCAGAGGCGATGGTGACCCCTATCCCCGCCGCCAGCGCCTGCCTGAGGGCCGCCTGCACCCGCGGCGCAGGCGCCGAACTTTCCAGCGAGGCCAGCAGGGTACCATCCAGGTCGAAGACCGCCAGGTATGCCGGCGCGCCGGCATCGGCTGACCGGGCGGTCACAGAGTCTGGAGCACGGTCGCGATCAAGGCCCCCCATAAGGCTACCTCAACGACAAGCGTGACGCCCCACAAGAGCAGGGTGGCAAAGCGCTCCCGCCGATACAGCAGCAGGCCCAGGCCAACATGCCCGGTCCACACCAGAGCGCCGGCCAGGGGGAAGCGGAAGAGGTTTTCGCGCATCTGCTGCAGCATCCCCGCCCCTTGCGCCGTCACCCGCAGCGGCAGGGTGGCGGGCAGCAGGGGATAGATAAGATAGAGCACCCCGGCCAGGGCCAGGCTGAGCAAAGCGCCGCTCCAGAAGAAAATCAAGCCCTGAGTATCGTGCCAGAAGCTCCAATCCAGAAAACGGGGATGCGCGCGTTGCGGCTCCAGCTCCTGGGTAGGTCCCATCTCCAGACGTTGCTGCAGACCCTCCAGGAAGGCCTCACGGTCCTTCGGGGTCAGGGCATAAGCGCCTTGCGCGGTACGCAGGACCAGCGTGCCCTGGAGCCCCGTGGCATAGCAACGCACCGGCTGACCGGCAGCGTCATGCGCCCAGCCCCAGGCCAATCCCGGCCAGCGCAGGCCGCGCGCCCAGCTGAGCGGCAGCTCCGTCTCCACGGCGTGGATGGCGGGGAGCGGAATCAGCTCCGTGTAGCCGCCCCACCGCACCAGCAGGCCGTTGCGATCGAGGCCGTATTCCGCGCGTACACTGTGCGCCAGCACGTAGCCCACCAGGCCGACTCCCGCCAGAGCGGCTGTCCCCACCAGGCCCAGGAGAAAAGTCAGGCCGCCGAGGGGAAGCCGAAAGACCCCCAAAAAGGCCAGCACAGCCGCCAACACAAGCGCTGCGGCCAGTGCCAGGCCCACACGCCAACCCCGTTGTAAGTCCAGATCCCAATAGCTCATGCGTTACAGGTCCTGTCGCGCTTCTAAGGCGCGTAAGAGAGTGACTTCATCGGCGTATTCCAGATCGCCCCCTACCGGCAGGCCCCGTCCCAGACGGGTGATGCGCACGCCGTAGGGCTTGAGGCGGGTGAGCAAATAGGCTGCCGTGTAATCGCCTTCCGCGGTCGGATTGGTCGCCAGGATGACCTCGCGCACCCCGCCACGTTTGAGGCGCGCCTCCAGCTCGGCGATGCGCAGGTTTTCGGCGAAGACCCGATCCAGCGGCGATAGGGCGCCGTGCAAGACGTGATACACGCCGCGATAGTGGCCAATCCGCTCCAGCGCCAGTACGTCCATCGGCTCCTCCACCACGCAGATGGTGCTCGCGTCACGCTGAGGATTCGCGCAGATAGTGCAGGGGTCCGTGTCGGTGACGTTGAAGCACTGGGAGCAGAAGTGCGTCTGTTCGATCAGGCCGGTGAGCGCCTCGGCCAGTTGGAGCGCAACGTCGGTATGGCCGCGCAGGAAATAGAAGGTGAGGCGCGCCGCGCTCTTGGGCCCGATGCCCGGCAAAGCCGCGAAGGCGTCTATCAGACGTTGAATGGAAGCGGGAACGACCGGTTGCGCCATACTACCTCAGACCGGGGATGCCCAGGCCGCCGGTAAAAGCGCTCATGCGCTCGGCCATCAGGGCCTGCGCCTTTTTGATGGCGTCGTTCACGGCGCTCAGGATCAGGTCCTGCACCATGTCCACATCATCCGGGTTGAGCAGTTCGGGGTCAAGCTTGATGGCTTTGACTTCCAACCCGCCCGTGATGGTGATTTCAATCGCGCCACCGCCAGCGGTGACTTTAAGCTCCTCTTTTTCCGCCTCGGCCTGCACCCGCTCCATTTCAGCCTGCAGGCGCTGCAACTGACGCATCATATCGTTGGGGTTCACGCCCCCTGCTCCAAAGTTACGCTTCATGGTTCTTCCTCCCCTAAGATTAGCTAAGTTCCCGATCTTGAGTCAAAAAGTGTTCAAGCGCAGCGCCTTCTCCCGCTGGAGTGAGGTCTGGTCTTGAACAAGATGGCGCATCCCAATCGGGATGCGGCTTTCACGGTTCCGGCACAGCTCCTAGCTCCTCCATCGCCCGCCGTACCACCTCATCATCCAGCGGATCGGGGGGGCGGGACGAAACGGGCCGGGGCCTGGTCGTCGCCGAAGTGGCCGAGTCAGCGGGACGTGGCGCCGGGTTAGCTGAAGAGGCGGCGCGCGGCACCGGCGCCGCGGCGGACGGGCTGTTGTGCGTCGCGGGTTGCCACTGGTCCGCCACGATGCACCTTACCCGCACCGGCTGACCAAAGAACCCACTCAAAAATTGCTCCACCTTGCGCCGATTGTCATCCTGTCCGGCTTTCTGGCAGAGGATGGGATAACGAAACCCAATGACCAGGTCAACGCCCGGCTCGCTGCCCAGCGGGCGTGTGTCGCGGTACAGGGCCTGGAGCTGCGGGCCGAGTTTCTTCATGGCGGCGATGATCTCGTTCCAGCGCGTGACAGCCTGCGCGTAAACGCCACCTTCCCCAGCGACGGTCGGCTGCTCCGCAGCCGGCGGTTCCGGCGGACGCGCGGCTGGCGGTTCCGGCTCC
>Ga0068707_1001137_pt1 | contig 18268 bp, 14 predicted proteins | sample YNPNPMetaG_FD_66600 | JGI IMG/M metagenome (GOLD analysis project Ga0068707, IMG submission 66600) | Anoxygenic and chlorotrophic microbial mat microbial communities from Yellowstone National Park, USA - YNP NP MetaG | ecosystem: Environmental > Aquatic > Thermal springs > Hot (42-90C) >...
GTCACCAACTTTCAACTGAGCCTGGGACACCGTCCGTCGAACGGGTTGTTCACGTTCCGGCCGAAGTCAAAGGTCCCGTTGAAGGCCGAAGCGCGCTGGGCGTTGCGCGTGGTGCGTTCGATATAGAAGCCGGCCTTGAGGTTGTGGGCGCCGCGGATCTTCGACAGATTGTCCGACCAGTTCCAGATGTTGTTCGTTCCGAAGAAGGGGAAGCGCTGCTCGATGTTCAACTGGGGCGCGTTCTGCACGCCGCCGAAAGTGGCGTTGGGGATCAGGTTCAACGGGTTGATCTCGGGATGGAACTGGGGCAACTCCAAACCCAGCTTGCGGCGGTCGTTACGGTCCAGACCGGCCTGATTGAGCGGCCGCACGGTCTGAAGCGCCCGGTTCACGCCGAAGGTGAATTCGTTAACCAGGGTGGGATCGAAGGTGTGAATCAGGGTCGAGACCAGGCCGCGGCTTTCGATCTGATAGGCGATCGGGAACTGGGGCCAGATCGAGGACGCCAGAACGAAATCGAAGTCCCCTTTGTAGGCTTCGTAGTTCTCGATGCCGCGGGCGTAGAACACCGTTTTCGGCCCGACGTTCCAATCCACGCGCAGGATCTCCTCGCGGCGCGGCTGGTCCACCGTGCTCTGGAAGACCGTGTTGAACGTATAGTTGGGATCGAAGGAGTTGGGCAGAGGAAAGACGTTCAGCAAACCCTGTCCGTTCTTGTCAATGCGGGTGGGGGGCACCACATTGCCCGGGAAGGGCGCGCGGTTGGCCAGCGGATCCAACACGGGAATGAGCTGGCGGTTGGTGTCGAAGGTCCGGGAGAAATCGCCCTTGCGTTCGAGCTCGGTGGGAAAAGTACGGCGGCCCTGCGAGGTGGGATACTTCCGGGGCAGGAATTCCTGCGACCAGAAGAAAAAGAGCTTGTCCCGGCTGGTGTTGACCTTGGGGATGAGAAGAGGTCCGCCCAGGTAATAACCCGGGTACTCGAAGCGGTACCGCGGTTTGCGCAGCCCCTGCCGGTTATTGAAGAACTCGTTGGCGTTGAACATCTCGTGCCGCTTGAAATAAAAGGCGCCGCCGTGGAATTCACGGGCGCCGCTCTTGATCACCGCGTTGATGGTGCCGCCCGAGCTGCGCCCGTACTCCGCCTGATAATTGGTGAGCAGCACTTTGACTTCGGCGATGGCGTCCAGGCCGGGCGCCAGGTACGGGCCCAGCATCGAACCGGTGTCCAGATTGGACACCCCGTCCAAGGTCAGGTTGGTGGTGCCCTGGCGCCCGCCGTTCACATAGATGCCCACCAGGTTGTTCCAGCCGGGCGCCTCGCGGTTGCGCGTGTCCACCACTCCGGGCAAGAGGCGGATCAGTCCCATGTAGTCCCGCCCCTTCAGCGACAGCTCCTGGATCTGCGAGGTGCTGATGAGCCCCGAGCGCTCCGAGCTTTGCACCTGAAGGCGCGCCGCTTCCGCGGTCACCGAGATGGTCTGCGTCAGCTCGCCCAACTCCAGCCGGATCTGCCTCAGCACCACGCGTTCGGTGGCGGTCAGAACGATGTCCTTCTGCTCGTACTTCTTGAAGCCGCTGGCGGTCACCGTCAGGGCGTAGTTGCCCGGCAGAAGTTGGGTGAAAAGAAAATTGCCCAGGGCGTCGGTCGCGGTTTCCCGTGTCTGTCCCGTGCCGGCGTTGAGCAACTCCACCTTAGCGTTGGGCACCACGGTGCCTGCCGGATCTTGTACGTTGCCCGAGATCTGGCCGGTGAGTCCCTGGCCGTAAAGAGAGCTGGCCAGGAACGCGGCCCCCAGCCAAACAGCGAAGCTACTATGTGAAAGCATCTATCCTCCTTTTCGAAAGCGGGCGCGAGCACCCGCCGCCACTCACCCTTGACCCAAGGCGGCCCGCCGCAGGGCCGGCCGCCGCGACAACTCAAAACGCCAGGCGCAAGGCCAACTGCACGTTGCGCGGATCGTTGGCCTGCGAAGGCGACACCGTGCCGAAAGCGGCCGAACCCAGCGTCGTGTTCGGCCCGCCGAACCACGGCGTGTTGAACAGATTGAAGGACTCGGCGCGGAATTGCAACCGCAACGTCTCGGTGATCGGGAAGCTCTTGAACACCGAGAAATCAATCAGCCCCGGCCGGCGTGTGCGGATGTTGGGGAAGCGCGTGCTCAGGGTGCGCAGCGTGAAGGGGGCCTGCACCAGGAAGGCCGCCGGCTCGTCCGGGCCGGCGCAGTTCTGGCGCGCCCCCGCCTGGGTCAGCGTGCAGGTGTTGAACCAGCGGTTCCGGCTCTGCACGTCGCCCGGCAGCTTGGGGTTCACCCCCGTGGAAACCGCGCCGCCGGGCGCGCCCACAGGCAAGCCCGATTGCAGCGTGGCGATCCCGTTGATTTGCCAGCCGCCCAAGACCTGCCGGACCACCCCCCGGGCCGCCTTCCCGAAGGGCAGCTCGTATCCCCAACTGATCACCGCCCGGTGCGGGGCGTCCACCGCGGTCAGCACCTTGGCCAAATCCCCGAAGCGATCCTGGTCGTTGAGGTAGCCCACGGCTTCGATATTCTTGGAAATCGTGTAACTGCCCAACAGATGCAGCCCGTGCGAGAGCCGCTTCTCGATGCGCAACTGGAAGGAGTCGTACCAGGTCTTGCCGATCGTGTGCCGTGCCTGGGTGATGCTGTCGAACTGCGGGAAGGGGCGCAGCAGTTGCTGCCGCGGCACCGTGGCCCCGTTGTAAGCGGTGCCCGGCAGCAAGCCAGCCAGCGGATTGGGCACGGCGGTCAGCAGGTCCGTCCCCAGCGCCAGCTTGTCGGCCGGCACGGCATTGATGCCCTTGGCGGTCTGCACCGCCTGAGTGCGCGAGCCCACATAGGAAGCGTCAATCAACACCCGCCCGGGCAATTCCTGCTGGAAGCCGAAGGAATACTGGTGCACGTAAGGGATCACCCGCTCGGGAAAGCCGTAAGTGAAACTGCTGCCCAGCATGGTGGCCAGGCCGAGCGTCCGGCCGTAGGGCTGGCGCAGCCCGGCCGGGTAGGGATTGCTCCAGCGCCCCGACGGCGTGATGCCGCCGTCCACCGAGGATACGTAATCGGTGGTCACGCTGAAGCCGTTGTTGTATCCCGTGTCGAAGGTAGGCAAGTAACTGATGCCGTAACCTGCGCGCAGCACCGTGGTCGAACGGAGCTGATAAGCTACGCCCAAACGGGGCTGCCAGTTATTCAGGTCGCGCTCGAACGGCAGGCGATTACTCGAGTCCGTGAACAACAGCCCGCCTCGCAGATCCAGCCCCGGCGCCTTCAGCGGGCTGGGCGCCGTGGCGTCGAAGCCCCGGTTCTGGCGATCGAACCGCTCGCTCAGCGGCGACTCGTAGTCCCAGCGCAAGCCCAGGTTCAGGGTGAGCCGGCTGCTCACTCGCCAGTCATCCTGGAAGAAAGCGACGTAGTAGCGATTCCCGTAAGCCGGTTCCGCGTTGATGGGAACCGAGCCGCTGGCCGGGATGCCCAGGAGCAGCGAAGCGAAGGCGTTGCCTGCGGCCGCCTCGGCGCGCAGGGCGTCGCGCTGCGTATATCCCTTGGTGAAGGCGAAGTTCCCGAACGAGGAGGTGGGCAGCGCCTGGTTGTTGAACATGACGCGCCCCTCGAAGCCGAACTTGACGGCGTGCTTACCGACCACCTTGTTGACCGTCTCGCTCACCGACCAGGTGTCGGAGAAAGTGAACTCGCTGCCGATCGAGCGCGGCGGGCCGAACGTGGTGTAGTCGGTGTAACTCACGCGGGGAAAGAACTTCCTGGGGAGCTGGGCCACGGTGGCGGCGGGGAAGCCGAGTTGAGTGGGATCGAAGCCGTCGCCGTACTGGGCGATGGCGAACTGGTGGCGGATGTAGCCGGCCCGGAAGTTCAGCACCAGGGTGGGGGTGACCGTCGAGGTCAGGTCGAAATTGCCGCCCTGGTTGGTGCGCCAGTGACCGTACCACGGGGTCGCCTCATGGCGAAAACCGGCGTCGGAGTTCAGCTCGTGGCGGTTGCCGCGCACGTAACGGGAGAAGAAGCGGTGTTTGGCGCCCAGGCTTTGATCCACCCGGATGATGTGCTGGTCGTATTCGTCGGTCCGGGGGTTCGGGCTGGAGATCAAGTTATAGAAACCGCGCGCGTCGCCCGGCTGGTTGGGGACCGGAATCCAGTCCAGCATCTTGACGGAGACCGGATCGAAGCGGGCAGCGGGAACGCGGTTGCCCGGGAAGGGCTGCCGGATGTAGGCGGCGCCGGCCTGCTGGGTGGTCGCCGGGTCATAAATGATGATCGGCTGGAAATTGGCCTGGACGGTCCTGGAGAAGTCCCCGGCGCGTTGCTCGAGGGTAGGGACCGTGTAAGTCTGCGGGTACGGAATGCTGCTCTTGATCTTCTCCCAGGAGTACATGAAGAAGGTCTTGTTGCGGCCGTCGTAAAGCTTGGGCAGATACGCCGGCCCGTCGAACTGGAGTCCCGGCTGCGCCCAGCGGAAGGCGCTCTTGCGCGCCCCCGCCATGTTGGATTCAAAGCTGTTGGCGTTCAGTTTGTCGTGCCGGAAGTAGTGATAAAGGACGCCGTGGAGCCGGTTGGTCCCGCTCTTCAAGCTGACGTTGATGACGCCCCCGCCCGTGCGCCCGTATTGTGCGTCGTAGGTGTTGGTCTGCACCTTGAACTCCTCGGTGGCGTCCGGCGAGGGCACGAAGCTCAGGTTGGTCGGCTGCGTAGTCTCGGTGTTGGTGTCGGGCACGCCGTCCAGCAGGAATTCGTTGGTGAACTGGCGCCCGCCGTTCATCGAGAAGCTGTCCATGCCCCCGTTGTCGAAGGGACGGTTCGAGCGGCTGGCCAGCGAGGGCGTGTACTGCACGCCGGTGGCCACCACCGCCAGCATGAACGGGTTGCGTCCCAGCAGCGGCAGCGCCGCCACCTTCTGCGAATCAACCACCTGCCCTTTGCTGGCGGTGGCGGTCTCCAGCAATTCTACTTCGCCGGTCACGGTGACCTGTTCGGTCACGCCACCCAGCTCGAGCCGGAAGTCCACGTGCATGCGGTCGCCCACGCGCAGTTCGAGCTTCTCCCGCACGGACCGTTTGAAGCCCTCCAGCGAAGCGCTCAGCTCGTAGAAGCCGGTGGGCACGAACGGCAGCACGTAGATTCCGCTCTCGTTGGTCAGCGTGCTGACGAGGGCTCCGGTCTCCAGATTGCGGGCTTCCACGCGGACCTTGGGAATCACGGCGCCCTGCGGGTCGGTCACCGTGCCTGTGATAGTGGCGCGAAATTCCTGGGCCGGCAATAAGCCGGCGAGCAATAACACACCCGCCGCCCTGCGCAGCATACGGCTGATCTTCATGGAAGATCCTCCCCCTTGGCCGGCTTCGCGCCCCCTGCACGAAGCCGGCGGATGCACTCCTTCGGTCCTCAACCCCGTCCCGGAGGCCGGCTCCGGAACCCGACCCGGGATCCGCTCCGAATCCCGCCGCACGCCAATATACACCCGCCCTTGCCCGCATGCAAGACCCGTGGATGCGCGCCTGTGCGAGAATGCCGGAGATGCCCGCCGATCCCGTCAAAGGCGTCGCTGCCCGGTTCTTCGCGGGCGCCGACGAGCTGACGCGCGCTTACCGGCCCTGGCAGGTGCGCATTTTTGCCGCCACCTGGCTGGCCTACGCCGGCTACTACTTCTGCCGCAAGCCGTTCTACGTGGCTAAGGCCGATATGGGAAGCGCGCTGGGGCTCTCCTCGGTCGAGCTGGCCCACCTAGGCACGGCGTATCTGGCGGCGTACGCGGTCGGCCAGTTCTCCAGCGCCTATTTCGGCCGCAGGCTCGGACCCAAGCTGCTGCTGGCGGGCGGCATCGCCATCTCGGTGGCGTGCAACCTCGTCTTCGGCGCGACCAACAGCTTCTGGACCTTGCTGCTGTTCTTGGCCTTGAACGGCATGGCGCAGGGGACCGGCTGGCCGGGCTGCATCGGCAGCCTGGCCTACTGGTTCCGCCGCCGGCAGCGGGGCAGCGTGCTGGGCGTATGGTCCACCTGCTACGGCGTCGGCTCGCTAATCTCGACCGCCCTGGCCGCCTGGCTGCTGGGCCGCTGGGGCTGGCGCTGGTCCTACTTCGGCGGCGCGCTGGCCCTGCTGGCGATCTGGGCCGTGGTAGTGGCGCTGCACCCCAACCGCCCGGAGAGCGTCGGCCTCCCCCCTCTGGAGGAAGAGGACGAGCCGGGCGGCGCGCCGCCGCAGCGGGGCGCGCGGGGCGCCGAGCCGCTGGGCTGGTCGGCCGAGGTCGTCGTGAGCGTGCTGATGATGGGACTGATTTACTTCACGATCAAGTTCCTGCGCTACGCCCTGTGGAGCTGGGCCCCGTTCTTTTTGCGCCGCAATTTCGGGCTGGCGGGGGATCAGGCCGGTTATCTCTCGACCGCCTTCGAGCTGTGCGGCTTCCTGGGAGTGATCGCCGCCGGCGTGGCCTCCGACAAGTTCTTCGGCGGGCGGCGCGCGTTGCTGGCCTTCGCCATGCTGACCATGATGACCTTGTCGTTCCTGCTGATGGCCACCCTCGGCGCGGGCAGCGTGTTCTTCTTCACGCTGGCCATGGGCCTGGCGGGCTTCATGCTGTTCGGCCCGGACTCCCTGCTGTCCGGCGTGGGCGCCATTGACGTAGGCAGCAAACGCGGCGCCCTGGCGGCGGCCGGCATCATCAACGGCATGGGTTCGATCGGCCCGATCTTCCAAGAGGAGATCGTGGGCTGGATGTACAAGGCCTGGAACCGCCAACTCGGGCCCATCCTGGGCATGCTGGTGGGCGTGGCGGCCGCGGGCGCCTTTCTCACCTTCCTGCTGTGGCGGCGGGCGCGGGCGGGCAAGACCAACCTGTAGCGGGAGCTCGCCGCGCCGGGCTATACTGGCGGGTTGCTCTCTGCTCTGGCCAACGCCCAGGATGCGCTGAATGCCCCGGATCCGCACCGTTTGCTTCGACCTTTGGGACACCGTATTCATTGACGATTCCGACGAACCCAAGCGCCTGCGCCAGGGCCTGCCCCCCAAGCCGGTCGAGCGCCGGGAGCTGGTTCACCGCTTCCTCTGCGAGCACGCCCCGGTGGATCGCGCGCTGGTGGACTGCGCCTACGACACCGCGGACGCCGCCTTCCGCCAGGTCTGGCGCCAGCAACACGTGACCTGGCCGGTGCGCGTGCGCTTGCAGGTCGTGCTGGCCGGCCTCAAGCGCGAGCTGCCCCCCGAGCAGTTCGCCGAGCTGGTGCGGCTGCACGAGGAAATGGAGCTGCGCGTGCGCCCCGATCTGGCGCCCGGCGTGGCGGAGGCCCTGCGCACCCTGGCCGGACGCTACACCCTGGCGGTGGTCTCCGACGCCATCTTCACGCCCGGCCGCGCCCTGCGCGAGCTGCTGGCCGGCTACGGCCTGCGCGACCTGTTCTCGGCCTTCGTCTTCTCCGACGAGCTGGGCCGCTCGAAGCCCGCCCCGGAAATGTTTCGCCGGGCGGCCGAGTTGACCGGCTGCCGCCCGGAGGAAATGGTCCACGTCGGCGATCGCGAGCATAACGACATCACCGGGGCACGCAACGCCGGCTGCCGCTCCGTGCTCGCCACCGCCGTCGTGGACCGCGGCAGCGCCGACACGCGCGCCGACGCGGTCTGCCGCGACTTCGCCCAACTGCCCGCGATCATCGCCTCCCTGGACGGCGCCTGAAAAGCCATGCCTTCAGCCCTGCGCTTTCTGATCATTGACGGCTACCCCAAAGCCAGCCGCGAAGAGTTCGATGCGGTGGGCATGAAGCACGCCTGGCGGCTCTACGCCGAAATGCTGCTCCGCCACCTGCCCGAGGCCGACTACCAGGTCTGGCTGCCCAGCGATGATCCCACGCCGCCCGGCGGGCTGGGTCCCGAGCACTACCACGGCATCCTCTGGACCGGTTGCAACCTCACCATCTATCACACCCAGGACCAGCGCGTGACGCGCCAGATCGAGTTCGCGCGCCGCGCTTACGAGGCCGGAACGCCCGGCTTCGGCACTTGCTGGGGCATCCAGATGGCCGCTGTCGCGGCCGGAGGAGTGGTCCGCGCCAACCCTCGCGGGCGCGAGATGGGCCTGGCCCGCAAGATCCGCCTCACTGCCGAGGGCCTCCGCCACCCCATGTTCGAGGGAAAACCGCCGGTCTTCAACGGCTTCATCAGCCACCTGGACGAGGTGGTCCAGTTGCCTGAAGGCGCTCAGCTTCTGGCCACCAACGACTTCACGCGCGTGCAGGCCGTCGAAGTCCGCTGCCGCCGGGGAGTCTTTTGGGCCACCCAGTATCACCCCGAGTACGACCTGCACGAGATGGCGCGCCTGATCGTGGCCCGCGCTTCCAAACTGGTTCCGGAAGGCTTCTTCGCCGATGACCAGGATCTGTCGGCCTACGTCGAGAAACTGGAAGCCCTGCATCGCGAGCCCCGGCGCAAGGACTTGCGCTGGCAGCTCGACATTGACGACGACGTGCTCTCGCAGCCGATCCGCCAGACGGAATTCCGCAACTGGATCGAGAAACTGGTGCTGCCTTCGGCAGCCGCGAGGTAACCGCGAAATGTTCGATCAACTGAGCATCTTTTCGTTCCCCACCCGCATCCTGTGCGGCCGCGGGGCCGTGCGCCAACTGCCCGCCTGCCTCAAAGAGACCGGCGTGAGCAGACCCCTGGTGGTCACCGATCCCGGCGTGCGCGCCGCGCCGCCGTTTCAGAGCCTGGAGGCCGTCCTGCGCGAAGCCTGCGTGCCCTACGAACTCTTCGCGGGCGTGCACGGCAATCCGACCGAGGACGACGTGCTGGAGGCCGCCGCGCTCTACGCTTCGGCGGCCTGCGACGGCGTCGTGGGCCTGGGGGGCGGCAGCGCCCTGGACGTCGCCAAGGCGGTGGTGGTCAAAGCCCGCCACAGCGAGCCGCTCACGCAACTGGAGGCGCAAGCCGGCGGCTGGGAACGCATGAGCGGGCCTTACGATCCCATCCTGGCCATTCCCACCACGGCCGGAACCGGCAGCGAGGTCGGGCGCTCCTCGGTCATCACCTCCCGCCGGCTGGGGCGCAAGATCATCATCTTCAGCCCGCATCTGATGCCCCGCCGCGCCATCCTGGATCCCGAGCTGACCGTAGCTCTGCCGCCGGCGCTCACCGCCGCCACCGGCATGGACGCTTTCACCCACTGCCTGGAATCGCTCACCTGCCCGGTCTTTCACCCCCTCTGCGACGCCATCGCCTTGTACGGCCTGGAGCTGATCATCCGCTACCTGGAGCGCGCCACCCGCGACGGCAGCGACCTCGAGGCCCGCGGCTACATGCAAGTGGCGGCCACCATGGGCGCCATCGCCTTCCAGAAGGATCTGGGAGCGGCCCACTCGCTGGCTCATCCGCTCTCCACCGAATTCGGCCTCAACCACGGGCTGGCCAACGCGCTCTGCCTGCCCGCCGTGATGCGCTTCAACCTGGAGCCCGCCGCGCCGCATTACGCCCGCCTGGCCGCCATGTTCTCAGCGGCCGCGCGGCAGATGAGCACCGAGGAGGCTGCCGCACGCGCCGTCCGCGAGGTCGAGGCTCTGCTCGACCGCCTGGGCATCGCTCGCGGCCTGCGGCGCCACGGCGTGCCGCGCGAGAGCCTGCCCGCGCTTGCCGCCCAAGCCTTTGAGGATCCCTGCCACCGCACCAACATCCGGCCCTGCACGCAGGAGGATTTGCTGAGACTTTACCAAGAGAGCTGGTAAGGAGGCTTCATGAGCTGGACGCTCATCAATCCCGCCGACGAAACGGTCTTTCGCACCATCGAGGCCACCCCCGACTCCGAGGTCGAGGCCATTCTCCAGCGCATGCGCGCCGCCCAGCAGGCCTGGCGCGACGTGCCCGTCGAGCGGCGGGTCGAGATCTGCCGCCCCTTCCTGGAGGCCTTCCGGGCCATGAAGGAATCGGTCGCGCTGGACATCACGCGCCAGATGGGCAAGCCCCTCGCCCAGGCGCGCCGCGAAGTGGATACCATGCTGGACCGCGCCGAGACCATGATGCGGCTGGCGCCGGCCGCCCTGGCCGACGAGTGGCTCGGACCCAAGCCGGGCTTCCGCCGCTTCATCCGGCACGAACCGCTGGGCGTGGTGCTGGACATCCCGGCCTGGAACTACCCCCTGCTGATCGCGGTCAATGTGATCGTACCCGCCCTGCTGGCCGGCAACGCCGTGCTCATCAAACACGCGCGGCTGACGCCGCTGTGCGGCGACGCCTTCGTCGAGGCGTTCCGCCGGACCGAGCTGCCGCCCGATCTGATCGCCTCCGTCCACGTCAGCCACGAGACGGTGAGCACGCTGATCCGGTCCCGGGCGGTGGACTTCATTTCCTTCACCGGCTCGGTGGAGGGCGGGCGCCAGGTCTACCAGCAGGCCTCCGCCCAGCTTCTGGACATGGGTCTCGAGCTGGGCGGCAAGGACCCGGCCTTCGTTTGCGAGGACGCCAACTTCGCCTTCGCAGTCGAGAACACGGTGGACGGGGCCTTCTACAACGCGGGGCAGAGCTGCTGCGCCGTCGAGCGCATCTACGTCATGCGGTCCCTGTTCGCGCGCTTCGTCGAGGCCTACGTCGCCGAGGTGGAGAAATACGTAGTGGGCCACCCCGAGGACGAGCGCACCACCCTGGGGCCGCTGGCCCAGCGCAAGGCGGTCGAGTTCATGGAGTTCCAAGTGCGCGAGGCCGTCTCACGCGGCGCCCGCGTCCTCACCGGCGGGCGCCGGCTGCCCGGCCCGGGTTACTATTTCCAGCCCACCGTGCTGGTGGAGGTGGATCACAGCATGAGCGTCATGCGGGAGGAAAGCTTCGGCCCGATCATCGGCATCATGCCGGTGGCGAGCGAAGAGGAGGCCGTGCGGCTGATGAACGACAGCCCTTACGGGCTGACCGCCTCCATCTGGACCGAGGACCTCGAGCGGGGCGAGCGGCTGGCCCACCGGGTGCACGCCGGCACGGTCTACGTGAACCGCTGCGACTATCTGGATCCGGAGCTGGCTTGGGTGGGCATCAAGGACAGCGGCCACGGCTGCACGCTCTCGCACCTGGGCTACCTGTACTTGACCCGGCCCAAGAGCTTCCATTTGCGCACCCGCACCGCCTGAGCGGCTCGCTCAAGCCGCCCGCGCGATGTCCCGGTGGGTGGTCTTGACCTTGTAGCCGGCCCGGGCCAGGCGCTTGCGGATCTCGTCCGCAATCAGCACCGAGCGGTGCTGGCCTCCCGTGCAGCCGAAGGCGATCGTCAGGTAGCTCTTGCCCTCGCGCACATAGTGCGGCAGCAGGTAGACCAACAGGCTCGAGATCCGTTCGATGAACTCCAGGGTCTGGGGAAAGGAACGGATGAAGCGGGCCACCTGCGGATGCCGCCCGCTCAGCTTGCGGTATTGCGGCAGGTAGTTGGGGTTGGGCAAGAAGCGCACGTCGAACACTAGGTCGCTGTCGGCCGGCACGCCGTAGCGGTAGCCGAAGCTGGTCACGTAAATCATGATGCGCGACTGGTCGCGCCCTCCCCCGAAAGTCTCCTCGACCACCTCGCGCAACTCGTGCACGTTGAACTTCGAAGTGTTCAGCACCAAATCGGCCAGGGCCCGGATGGGCGCCAGCAGTCGCCGCTCCTGCTGGATGTTGCGCGCCACCGAACGGCCGCCGCCCAGCGGATGGGGGCGCCGGGTCTCGCTGAAGCGCCGGATCAAAGTGGCCTCGTCGGCCTCCAGGAAAAGCAGGCGGGTGGCAATCCGGCGGCGGATGCGCTTGTAGATCAGGGGAAAATCGCGCAGGCGCTCCCGCTCGCGGATGTCCACCACCAGCGCCGCCGCGCGGATGTTGGGGGAGTCCCGGGTCAGCTCGGCGAACTTGGGGATCAACTCGATGGGAAGGTTGTCCACCGAATAGTAGCCCAGGTCCTCCAGGCACTTCAGCACCGTCCCCTTGCCCGAGCCGCTCAGGCCCGTGATCACCACCAGCTTCGGGGGACGCGCCCGCCGGCCGCGGCCCGGAGCGGCCCGGCTCGGGACGGCGGCCTGGGCTGCGGAATCCTTCGGGCCCGAAGCCCCTCCGCCGGCCTCCGATCCGGATTGCGGGCCGCCGGCGGCCGCCCGCCTCATCACCTCCCGGAGCACGGAAAGCTCTCCCGCCCTCTCACGGCCGGCCGTCGGAGGGGCGGTCGGTCGCCCCCAGGATTTCCTCCTCGCTTCCGTCCGCTGCTTCCGCCGCGGCGGCTTCCTGCTCTTGGCCCGACGTCCACTCCGCGCGGGGGCTGCGTTTTGCGTCCCGCCACTTGGTGCGCAGCTTCTGCACCTGCCTTTCCAGCTTCTCCAGGGCCTCGTGCATGGCCAGGTAATCGTCGCCGCCCGAAGCCTCGCTCACCAGGTTGCGATCGTGAAAGCGCACCGTGATTTCGGCGTGATGCAGGTGGCGTTCGGGCCGCAGCATGACGTGCGCCTCGCGCTCGCCCTGCTTCATGTCCAGCAGGCGCGCCAGCTTGGCGAACTTGGCCTCGATCTTGCGTTGCTGGGCCGGGGTCAGTTCGTTGCTTCGGCCGGTGTAATGGATCTTCATGCCTTCCTCCCCGTCCGGAAATCCGCCGGGCGCCAGGCGGCGCCCGTCTCAGGCACGCACGCGGCGCTGGTGCGTCGAGGGGATCTTCATGTCCTCCCGGTACTTGGCCACGGTGCGCCGCGTGACGTGAACGCCCACCGCTTTCAGGCGGGCGGCGATTTGCTCATCGGTGAGCGGATGAGCCGGATCCTCCTCTTCGATCATTTTCTTGACCATTCGCTTCAGGGTGAGCAGCGGGATGGCGCCCCCCGACGGCCCCTGCACCGCCTCCGAGAAGAAGTAGCGCAACTCGAAGACCCCTTGCGGCGTGTGGGCGTACTTGTTGGCCACCGCCCGGCTCACCGTCGAGGGATGCACCCCGATCTCCTCGGCGATTTCCTTGATCATCATGGGACGCAAATGGTCCAGGCCGTAGTCCAAGAACTCCCGCTGGCGCCGCACGATCGCCTGGCAGACCCGGGCGATGGTCTGCTTGCGCTGCTCGATGTTCTTCATCAACTGGAGGGCCGAAGCGAAGCGCTCCTTGACGTAGTTGCGCACTTGCTTGTCGGGCTGCTGGCCGCGGTCCAGCATTCGCCGGTACTGCCCGTTCAGGCGCAACTGGGGCAGGTCGTCCTCGTTGAGCTGGACGATGTACTCCTCACCCTCTTTGAAGATGTAGACGTCGGGCTCGATCTGGCGCGCCCCGGGCCCCGAGTAACGCAAGCCCGGCCGCGGATTCAGGCTCCGGATCACCTGCACGGCGATCTCAATGTGCTTGAGCGGCCGGCCCAGCAGCCGGGCCAGCTCCTTGAGCTGGCGCTTCTCCACCAGGTGGAGGTGCTCCGCGACGATCTGCCAGGCCACCCCGCCCCGACCGTTGCGGCTCTCCAGTTGCAACAGCAGGCACTCCCGCACGTCGCGCGCCCCCACCCCGGCCGGCTCCAGCGACTGCACCACCTGAAGCGCCTGTTCGAGATCGGCCGGAGCGTGTTCGCCCGCCGCCGCGATCTCCTCCAGCGACGCCGTCAGGTAGCCGCTCTCGTCCAGGTTGCCGATGATCGAGTCCGCCGCGTCGTGCACCGCCTCGGCCAGGGGCAGCATGCTGAGCTGCGAGCGCAGGTGGTCGCCCAGCGTCACCGGCTGCGAAAGATAGCTTTCCAACGACGGCCGCTCGATCTGCTCGGCCGCCGGCGTCCGGTAGCCCGGATCCAGGTACTCCTCGAAAAAGGAGCCGAAATCAATCTCGTCGAACGGATCGGCGGCCGCCTTCTTCTCCGCCGCGGGCAATCCGTCGGCCGATTCCGGCGCCGCCTCGGCCCCCTCGCCGCTCTCCATCTCCGCCAGGACCTCGGCCGCCGCCTCGCCCGCCCCGTCGCTGGCGGTCAGAATCTCCTTGTCGGAGGGCTCGCTGCGCTCCGCCTCGGCGTCCAGCAGGGCCTGCACCTCCTCCGGGCTGAGCTCCTCGCCCCCTTCCTCGCCCGCCTCCTCCAGGACCGGGTTCTGGGCGATCTCCTGGGCGATCAGCTCCTTCAGCTCCAGCCGGTTCAACTGGAGCACCGCCACCATCTGCATCAGCCCGGGGGTCAGAATCTGCTTCTGCGCGACCTTCAGTTGCAGCCGTGGCGACAGCAGGCTCATCTGGCTTCATGATAACAGAGGCCGCCGGAAACGGGCCCGCCAGGCGAATCCCTTAGCCCCGCCCCTGGCGGCCCTCCGCCCGCCTGTGGCACAATCCCCTCATGACACGCCGAACCTTGCTTCGCACCCTGGCGGCATCCTCCTGGGTTGCCGCCGGCGCCGCTCAACCCGTCGCCCGCAAGGGCCGCCTCAAGCAGGCCGCCACCCGAGGCTGCTTCGGCAAAGGCATGAGCCTCGAAGAGATCTGCCGGGAGGCCGCCCGCCTCGGACTGCGCGGGCTGGACCTGATCCGCTTCGAAGACTGGCCCCTGCTGAAGAAGTACGGCTTGATCCCTACCATGGCGCCCGCCGCCGGCCACTCGCTCACCGACGGCATCAACCGGCGCGAAGCCCACGACAAGATCGAGCCGGCCTTCCGCGAGATGATTGATCGCGCCGCCGCCTTCGGCGCGCCCAACGTCATCGTGCTCTCGGGCAACCGCCGCGGCCTCTCCGATCCGGAGGGCATCGAAAACTGCGCCGCCTTCCTCAACCGCGTCAAGGCGCAGGCCGAAGACAAGGGCGTCACCCTCTGCCTGGAGTTGCTCAACAGCAAGGTCAACCACCCCGACTACCAGTGCGACCACACCGCCTGGGGCGTCGAGGTCGTCCGGCGCGTCAATTCGCCCCGCGTCAAACTGCTTTACGACATCTACCATATGCAGATCATGGAAGGCGACATCATCCGCACCATCCGCAACAACATCCAGTGGATCGGCCACTTCCACACCGCGGGCAACCCCGGACGCCACGAGCCGGACGAAACCCAGGAGCTGAACTACCGCGCCATCGCCCAGGCCGTCGTGGACCTGAATTTCCAGGGCTACCTGGCGCACGAGTACACCCCCCTGAAGGACCCTCTGCGCTCGCTCGATCAGGCGATCGCCATCTGCGACGTCTGAAGCGGCCCAGGGCGGGCTTGACGGCAGCCGGGCAAACGTACTAATCTCTATTTAGATGCAGGAAATTGCCGGGGCTTGCTCATGACCATCTCTGTCAAAGGCGCTTACGCCTTGCAAGCGATCTTCGATCTGGCCACTCAGGACTCCGCCGAGCCGGTGCGCATCGCCGACATCGCCCGCCGCCAGAAGATCCCCCAAAAGTTCCTGGAGCTGATCCTGGCCGGCCTCAAGCAAGCCGGGCTGGTGGAATCGCGGCGCGGGGCCGAGGGCGGCTACTTCCTGGTCCGCCCGGCGGAGACCATCACCGTAGGCGAAGTCCTGCGGGCCATCGAAGGCCCCGGGGGGCTGAAGGTGCGCGGCAAGCGCAAAGGGGAAAACCCCTTCAGCGACTTGTGGCGCCGCGTGGACGAGGCGGTCTCGGCGGTGGTGGACCGCACCACCTTCGCCGAATTGGTTCGCGCCTGGCGCGAGAGGCAAGGCCGCTTCGTGCCGTACTGGGAGATCTGACTTTTCTTGAGGAGGGGCGAGCAGCTTCCATGTACTACGAAGACAATTCCCTGAGCATCGGCCGCACTCCCTTGGTGCGGTTGAACCGAATCCCGGCCGGCTTGCCGGTCACCATGCTGGCCAAAATCGAAGGGCGCAACCCGGGCTATTCGGTGAAATGCCGCATCGGCGCCGCCATGATCTGGGACCTGGAGCGGCGCGGCCTGCTGGGACCGGGCAAGGAGATCATCGAGCCCACCAGCGGCAACACCGGCATCGCCCTGGCGTTCGTGGCGGCGGCGCGCGGCTATCCGATCACGCTCACCATGCCCGAGTCCATGTCCCTGGAGCGCCGCAAGGTGCTGAAAGCCTTCGGGGCCACGCTGGTGCTGACCGAGGCCGCGGCGGGCATGCGGGGCGCCATCGAGAAGGCCGAACAGATGGTGGCCGCCGCCCCGGACCGCTACGTGATGCCCCAGCAGTTCAACAACCCGGCCAACCCCGAGATTCACTTCCGCACCACCGGGCCGGAGATCTGGGAGGACACCGAAGGGGCGGTGGACGTGCTGGTGGCGGGCATCGGCACCGGCGGCACCATCACCGGGGTCTCGCGCTACATCAAGCAGGTCCAAGGCAAGCCCATCGTTTCCGTGGGCGTCGAGCCGGCCGCCAGCCCTGTGATCACTCAGACCCTGCGCCAGGAACCCGTCCGGCCCGGCCCGCACAAGATCCAGGGCATCGGGGCCGGTTTCGTCCCCCAGGTGCTGGATCTCGCGCTGGTGGACCGCATCGAGCAGGTCACCAACGAGGAGGCTATCGAGATGGCCCGGCGCCTGGCCGCCGAGGAAGGCATCCTGTCCGGCATCTCCTCCGGAGCAGCCGTCGCTGTTGCGGTGCGCCTGGCGCGCGAACCCGAGTTCCGCGGCAAGACCCTGGTGGTCGTCCTGCCCGATTCCGGCGAACGCTACCTGAGCACGGTCCTCTTTGACGGCCTGGCGGCCTAAGACCCCCGGGACCCACAGGAAAAATGCCCTCGCAAATCCATGCGAGGGCTCTGCAAACCGTCGCCCGGTGGGAGGGGCCTGGCCCGGGGCTGCCGCCCCGTTGGGCTGCCTTGCAGGTGCGGCCGGACGCCACATCGCTTCCAGCCCGGCGCAACCGAAAAGCCCTCCGCCGGAGGTCCGCTCCGCGGAGGGCCTGACAGCCGATTCTTCCCAGCCAACCCCGTCGCATCGGCCTTGGGCATCCGCTCGGGCGCGACCCCTCGCGGACGATTCCAATGTAGTACCCGCCTTCCCGCTTTGCGCCGTAAAGGGGCAAATCGGTCCAGCGCCGAGCCGAGCCGAGGCAACAAACGGGGAAGAAGGCCACGCGCGGAACGCTTACCCTACCAGATCCCGTGCACCAGGGACCGCGGCACGCAAGCTCCGCTGCACCCAACTTCCATGAAGCCTGCGGGCCAGCGCTACGAAACTCCGCACCGGGCCCGGCGGACGGCCTTTCCAGATCTCTCGTAATGACCGGGCAAGTCCGTCTTCGCATAAATAGAAGACGCGTTCGTCCCAGTGAGTCCATCCCAGGCCGTGCTCTTCGTAATCGCCCAGCACATCGAGCACAGTGTCGAACATCCGCCAGTACAGGGGCCGCCGGTAGTGGGCGGTCAGAAAGATCTCGCTGCGGCCGTAAACCCGGACCTCTTCCACAAACTCGGCGAACGTGGAGGCGTGCGACAGGTTCAAGACCGCGTTCGGCTCCAGCCCGTGCCGGTCCCCGCCGGAGACCACCGGCTTGTTTTGCGCCCGGCCCATCTCCAGCACCGAGAGGTTCTCCGCCCACGGGCGCAGCCCGTTCAGCTCGAAGGCGTGGATTCTGGCTCCGTGCCGGTGCAGAAATTCCCGGAGCGCGCTACGGTGCGGTTGCGCTCCGATGACGTTTTCGTCCCAGAGAGGATGGTTGAGAACGACCAGCGTCTCCGGCATCTCATAAAACCAGTCCAGCAGGTGAGCCAGCCTCTGCTCGCGGGGATCGGCGCTGTAGTCGGCCATGGCCGCCATGGCCTCTCGTGCCGCCGCGGCCGGCAGGTTGTGAATGCCGAGGTGGAAGAAGGTAACGCCAAACGGCACGGTCCACTCTACCGATAGGGGCGCCTGCCGGAGTCCGTCCGCCTCGCGCAGCGCCCAGGCGCCCTCGATGGAATCGTGGTCGGTCAGGGAAACCAGCGCCTCCAGCCCGAGGCTGCTTTCGATCTGGCGGCGCTCCAGTTCCCAGGCGGCACGGGGAACTAAGGGAGGGGTCCACCAGCCCCGCCCGAAATCCACTTTGGCAGTCGAGCGGCGTTGCCCGAACTTGATGGCCCAATCCACGAATCCGACCTGCGCAGCAACCCTGTACACCAACGCCAGGGTCTCCCGGGAGAAGTGCGTATGGCTGTGAAGGGAGACGGCGCTCCGAAACAGCCGCTCCGGAGGTTCCCCCCGCCATGGAACATGAAGCCTGTTCGGCATCGGTGGTCCTCTCTGACCTTAGCCTGGCGGTGGAACTTTAAGCGGTGATGCCGAACGTGTGACGGAGCAATAAAACAATTGCCGGCCGACTTGTTTACTTTTGGCGGCGCCCAAGCGACGCTGCGGCGCCGCCCGG
>Ga0068707_1001144_pt1 | contig 18215 bp, 11 predicted proteins | sample YNPNPMetaG_FD_66600 | JGI IMG/M metagenome (GOLD analysis project Ga0068707, IMG submission 66600) | Anoxygenic and chlorotrophic microbial mat microbial communities from Yellowstone National Park, USA - YNP NP MetaG | ecosystem: Environmental > Aquatic > Thermal springs > Hot (42-90C) >...
CCTATCGCCCAGCCCCAATCTGCCGGCCGAACTGGTGGAATTACGTGCGACGGCCAGACAGGGCGACTCCGGTGGTCCCATTTTGAACTCCCGTGGCGAACTCGTCGGCGTCTTATTTGGATCTGGATTTCGCGAGACCATGGGGGCCTACTGTGGCCGTGTGCGAAGCTTTCTGATGCCACTGCGCGATGTGTTCAATAACCTGCCACCGCCTGATCCTCTCCTCGTTCAGGCCGCAAATGCGGGGGCGCCCCAGGTGCCTTCTGCTGGTTCATCCCCAGGTTCCTATGGAAATCAGGCACCCGGAAACGCATCACCCACCGGCAGCACAAATCTTGCCGTACCGGTCCAGGTCCCCCTTGTCGCAGGGAACCAGGGTCCCAACCCGAATGGCGTTTCCGTCGCATCAGGTGACAGAATGGAGAATCCGAACGGATCGCCAGATTATCTTGCGTCTGCGTCAACTTATCAGGGCATCAGTAGTGGAAACATCAATAAAGTTGACCACGATCTGGCTATCCCATCCCAGGGATGGCGGGAAAGCCCAGCGGGTAACTCATTGGCGTCGGCACCATCGAACAGAACTGGTAACATGACCAACAGTGGGCAAGCGACGTCATATGGAACCACGTATCGAGACGAGCCATCCTATCAGGGTGTATACGGCACGCAACAAAGCAATCAAGTCCCAGGTCGATCAGACGTCGCATCAGATCGTTCAATGAATAGCTCTAGCGATGAAACGAAAGCTACGATGGGGTCGTATGCGGCATCGTATTCCAACGACAGGACAAAGAAGACCGATTCCACGACAAACACAAGTAGTGAGACTTCATCCTATGGAAGCTATTCTTGGGGGGAGGATTATGAGGGCACAAGCTCACGAGATGGGATCGCGGGCAATTCTGACCCCTCGAAAGTTGGTCTCGACTCCAATAGCGGAAAGATGGACTCGCCGGAATTAGATAGGCGAACATATGACCGGTTTGCTGTAAGCACTAGTAGCGACTCGCATCAAAACGACATTGCGATGCAAGATCGCGGCAGTTATTCGTCGCGCAACAACTCCACCAGTAACATGCGGGCCGAGAGGAATGACTCGGCATCATATGCCAGATCGTCGGCCCGAGACGGCATCACCCCACCATACTCGTATGGCTTCGATCACAGCGGCACCACAGACTTCGCGTCGCAGGACTATTCCCGTCAGGCTGAGGAAGGGGCATCCCCCAACCATGACTATGGGACCAGGGCTTCGCAGAAGCAGCGCCGCAATGCCCAAGGCTACACTGCAAGTATTAGCACCAGCTCAAAGGATTCACGCCAACCCGACGCTGGGAGTAATTCAGAGAAAGAAGATCTCGACGGATCGCACTCCCGAACCCCGCTTGCCCAAACCATTCCGCCGAAAAAGAATCAGCAGTCCCCATCGAACAACGTGTCTTCCGGGTATGCGCCGATCCCGATTTACGACGAAACCGAAGACGAGCATAACAACGATGAAGGGACAATGATGGACGACGAAGATACTTATTCCTCTTCCTCTTACGGGTATTCAGGCAGGTATTCAGGTTTTGGGAATTCGAGCAGTTCCACCAGCAGTGGTCTTAAAGAATCGGCAACTCGGACCTCAACTGATTCTAAGTCTCAAGAAACGGCAAATCACGATAACCGTGTGAACGATTGCGAGAGGGCCGCGGGTACTTCGAGCTGGGACTATAAAGGTGTTCAACAGAATCAAAGGCCTCAAGGCCGCAGTGGCTTTCAAGCCAAGACTGCTGAAAGCAACCAGCGCGAGACGCGGAACGCTGGATCTTCGTTCCAAGCGAATTCTTCGACGAATTTCGGCAGTGATGCTTCCGAGAAGGAGCCATCTGACTCAGTATCGTCCGATCGTTGGGCTTCTGACGATGGGCATCGCGAGAGTTTGCAATCGTCAGCCAAACAATCGTCTCAAGGTCAGGTCGATTCAAGCTCAGTCGGCGCGACGAGTGGAACAACTACCAAACAGGACACGACGGAAAAGGCCACTCCTGGATGGGAAACCATGATTGGCGTATTGGGCCTCCTGATTCTCTTTGTTCAAAGCATGCGCTGGCTGAGTCTACTTTACGATCGAAGCTACTACCAGCGGCGACGGAGTTATCGTCCCACCCGGCGAAGAACCACGTGGTCTTCGGCTCCTCCGCCGGCCTATCGGTGGTATTACTGAACGTTTTTCTTGCGGGCCTTGTCCTGATTTTTCTCAGTGAAAAAACTAGAATATTCGGGTGGTGCATGCGCTGACAAAAGAAACGATAACAAATCAGCAGGCGAGGCGAGATCGCCATTTAGGCATTATGGATTCTAACCCTGTGCGGTGATTTATGACGCTTTTTTATTACGACCCATTTTTCTTGCAACATGAGACCGGCGATCATCCGGAACGCGCTGAGCGAATCGTCGAGGTGGCTGAGCATCTCGAAGACGAGGGCCTGCTTGCACAATGTCAACGTCCAACCTGGAAAGCCATCTCTCGAAATCGGCTGACGCTGATCCATTCTCCGCGCTACATCGACGAGGTCTGGGCGGTCGCAAAATCCGGCGGAGGAGACCTCGATCCCGACACGATCTGCTGTCCGTCTTCGTATGACGTGGCCCTATTTGCCGCAGGTGCCGTTTGCGACGCGGTGGAACGGGTCGTTCGCGGTGAAGACCGCCGCGCCTTCTGTCTCGTTCGTCCACCGGGACACCATGCTTTGCGCGAACGTGCCATGGGTTTCTGTATTTTCAATAACATCGCTGTTGCGGCAGCCGTGGCCGTCTGGGAATTAGGTCTGGACCGTGTGTTGATCGTGGATTGGGACATCCATCATGGGAACGGGACCCAGGCCGCATTTTGGCAAGACCCACGCGTTGGATTCCTTTCGATTCATCGACATCCCTTCTATCCAGGCACCGGAATGGCTGACGAGATCGGTGAAGGACCGGGAAAGGGCTACACAAAGAACATCCCCGTCGAATTTGGAATTTCACGCGTCGATTACCGCGAGGCTCTGGCGGCAGCTCTGGAGACATTTGCAGCGTTTGTCAAACCGCAACTCGTTCTTCTGAGTGCAGGCTTCGACACCCATCGACTGGACCCGGTGGGGAACCTCGGGCTGGAAACCGAAGACTTCGAGCCGCTCACGGCAATGGTTCTGGATATTGCTGACGCTTATGCCGGAGGTCGATGCGTGAGTGTCTTAGAGGGAGGCTACAACCGCCTGGTCATGCCGGATTGCGTCGATGTGCATGTCCGCACGATGGTCGAACGAGACCATCGGGAGCGAAATCATTCTGCCGCCAAAGACTCGGCAACCGGTGACTCCGCAAATAGTGACCAGTGAGGAGGCCGGAACGTGCCTGAAGCCCCTCTTGAGTGTCGCGCAATTACGAAGCGTTTTGGGGGAATCCTCGCACTTGATCGTGTGTTTTTTGACCTGCATCCTGGCGAGGTTCATGGTTTGGTGGGGAGTAATGGGGCGGGCAAAAGTACCCTGATGAAAATCCTGGCCGGTGCCATCCCTGATTATGAAGGAACCATCGTTTTTAATGGACAGCCCGTCGCTCTCCGTGATCCCCACACGGCGATCAGGCTGGGAATCGCCATGGTGTATCAGGAATTCTCTGGGATTGGTCAGCTTTCCGTGGCCGAGAATCTGTTTCTCGGTCGGCAGCCCCTGACAAAATGGGGTCTTGTCGATTGGCAGGCGATGACTCGCTGGGCGGAAAAGTATCTCGATGAGCTTGGAATCCAGCTCGATGTCTGCCGACGTCTTGACCGCTATCCTCTCGTCGTTCGACAGATGGTCGAAGTTGCCAAAGGAGCCTATCGCGGTGCCAAAGTCCTTATTCTCGATGAACCCACAAGTGCTTTGAGTCCACCCGAAATCCAACGCTTGTTCGATCTTATTCGGCGACTCAAGTCGCGCGGTGTGGCCATGGTTTTTATCAGTCATTTTCTGGAAGATGTCCTCCAGATCTCCGATCGGGTGACCGTCCTTCGCGAGGGACGGCATGTGCTCACCGCTCCGTGCCGCAATATCACAAAACAAGAACTGGTCCGCGCCATGGTCGGTGAACGCTCCGAAGAGGTGGCCATGGCCGAACAACAAATAGCCGTTCTGCCGCCACCCACTCGTGATGCCCCTGTCTTCGCAGCAGAGGGCCTCACCCTTCCGGGGGTCTTCCAGGACATCAACTTGCAGGTCGCTCCTGGCGAGATTGTGGGATTGTATGGCTTCGTAGGAGCGGGACACCAAGAATTGGTCCAGGCCATGGCGGGTGCCAGGGCCCCGTCCCGGGGGCGTATCCTATTCGACGGAGCGCCATTACCGCTTGGACGACCAAGAGCTGCCGTGAAAAAGGGTATCGTGTTGGTAACGGCCGACCGAGCAGCCGGGCTTTTCATGCAAGGTGAAGTTTACAAGAACGCCACCATGGCCCATCTCAAACGGGCGGCAGGAGAATGGGTTACGACTCGGCGGGAAATCACCGTAGTTCGGCCCGTCTTGGAGAACGTGCGCTGTCACCCTCCGGATCCCTGGATGAAGGCCAGCCAACTTTCTGGTGGCAACCAGCAAAAGGTCGTTTTTGCGAAATGGCTGCTGGGGCCGATCAAAGTCCTTCTCCTTGAGGAGCCAACCCGGGGAATGGACATCGCTGCTAAGGAAGATGTGATGCGTCTGGTTCAGGACCTGGCCAAACAAGGGGTGGCCGTAATTCTGGCCTCGACAGAGCCAGAACTCATTCTTCGTTATGCCCACCGCATCGTCGTCCTCAGCCGAGGACAAATCACTGCCACCTGGTCAGGGACAACAGTGACCAAACAGGACCTGATGCGTGCGGCATAACCGAACCCAAAGGGTAAGTCCACAACATAACGCGACTTGAGTTCGCCGATCATGTTGGAGGTCGAGATACCTTTTTGAAGACTCAGAACGTATTCAGAATTATAACAGGGTCAATCGTGATGAGAAACTGGCAAACGATCTTTCGCCGTTGGGAACTGCAAGATGTCGCTCCGGTGGTGTCGCTGGTTGCACTCATCATTTTTTTCTCTGTGGCGGCCCCCGGATTCTTTCGCTGGACCACTCTTGTGACGGCCATGCAACAGGGAGCCGTTCTGGCGATCGTCAGCGCCGGTTTGACCTTCGTTTTGCTGGCCGCAGAAATCGACCTCGCTGTAGGAACAATCGCTCTCTGGACGGCGTGCTGTTGCGGCTGGCTGTTTCAGCACTGGGCCACGCAAACAACCGAGGGGCGCTTTGTGGCCTCTCCCGGCATCGTTGCCGCGGTGATTGTCTTGCCACTTCTGACCAGTCTCGTCCTGGGAACCCTTTCCGGATTTCTCACAGTCCAGTCACGCTTGCCGAGTTTCATCATTTCCTTGGCCATGATGTTCATCTCCCAGGGAGCGGCTCGGTACACCACCCGAGGGCAAGCATTTCGGGTACCCGAGTTGCTCAATTACGTAGGAAATCGTGGCATTGAGCACGGTGGCCTGACTGTTATTCCCTATAGTGCTATGCTGGCGGCTGCGATTATGCTGGTTGGCCATATTGTCCTGCAATACACGCGGTTTGGACGGTATGTTTACATGACTGGCGGGAATCGGCAGGCTGCGCGGCTGGCTGGCATCCCGACCGGTCTCATCGTCACGACCTGTCTGGCGATTTCGGCAGTGACGGCGGGAATCGGTGGCCTGGTGAACGCCGGCCGTATGACGAGTGTCACTCTGGATCAGAATCAAGACCTGCTTCTCAGTGCCCTTGCCTGCATTGTCCTCGGTGGCACGAGTCTTTTCGGCGGTGAAGGCGGGATGGGCAAGACGCTGGTTGGTGTGGCCACATTCACCGTGCTTAACATCGGCCTGAACTCGATCCGTCTTGATGATTTTGCCCGTCCGTTCCTCATGGGAATCGTCCTGATGGCCGCCTTGCTGCTTAATGCCATCCTTTCTCGCAGGAGGCAATGAGGGTGATCTGCGGAGCCTCATCCGCTTTGGTGAGAGTCACAAGTGTTCTGACGGTTGCACCTACCCCGGCAATTGAAGGGAAGCCAGCGTTGAAAGGCAATCCTATGCTGGCGGAACTCGTGCGCGGGTACCACTCGCAGACACAGCGTTCCATGCGACCAAAAACTGCTTGCGAGATACAAGCCTTGTTCAGGTCGTCGCATAATAAACACAGACCCCGGGGAGGGGAACCCGGGGTCTGGCGACGACGTCTCACTGACGTCCTCGGAGGGGTTTATCTGACGGACGCGAACATCCGGCAATTGTTAAGACACAAACAAATGTCAGCCACAATTGGTGTCCGTTGCAAACAAGGGACACAACAACTGACCGGCGAACACATTGAAAAAATGCGTTTAGCCGTTTGACTGCACGCTATTTGACTTGCTTTGGCGGCGGGGACGACGAAAGACCGACATCCCGATTCCGGCTGCAAGCCCCAAACCAAGCATCGTCATACTGGTCGGTTCGGGAACGATCTCCCCGCCACTGCCCGCCGTCTGAAATACCAGATTATCCAGCGCGAAGTACGCTGGTGTATTCATTCCCCAAGCCCCCACATCGGAAGAATCAAGCGAGAACTCCAGGATACGGGCACTGTTGATCGGCGTGAGGTCCACCAACTGCCAGGTGTTCACGATGTAGTCCTCGGAACTGTTATTGAAGCGGAAATCGGCCAGATAAAACTCGATCTGCCCAAGTAACTGATTGGCTAAATCCTTACCATAGATAATCAACTTGAACCAATCAGGGTCCGCACCCGAGCTACCGCCAAACTTCTTGGCAAATTGATCACCTTGAAGCATCGAATAGTAAGCGTACGTGGTGTTCGTCACCTGAGCGGAAACCAGAGATACGCCTTCCGGGACTTCAACTTTGGGCAACGATCCCCAGAGGTTCACAAACGAAACGGCATACGTGGAAGAACCGTTGGCCCCTGTGCCGGTGATTGCCGAGTATTGATTCAAGTAACCAGGGCTTGTGGTATCGGTCTTGTTGGAATAGGCAAAACCATCCCAAACACCCCAGGTGGCGTCGTAATTATTGTGGAAAACGAACCCTCCGGAGGTGAACGTGTTGGCGCCACTATTAGGGGCACCATTCCAATACGAATTGGGTGGTAGGGTTGCCCCGACGTCCTCGAAATCGACGGTGCCCGCAAATGCAAGACCCAGGGAACAGAAAAGTGGAAAACCAATCACAAGGTTGAGCCAGATTTTTGACTTGGCTCGAAGGACATGGGGTAGCGAACTCATGATGCTCCTCCTCTACAAAAACAAAAGACAAACTTATGTGACGGCCACGCGGGTTCTTTCAGAATAGCGCGGCATCAAAACTCACTCACAACCTCTCCGCCTGCACGTGTGCAAATGGCTGCCAATACAGTTAAGTCCATTGTCTCTTTCAAAAAGCGAACCGAGGCATCCGTAAATAGTCCGTTTGCTCCGCCGGGGTGCTTGCTGCGGATATCATTTTCAAAGGCGGGTGCCTTATTGATGGCGTAGGCCTGATCAAAAACATTCAATCCATTAATCCACTGACCGTCACGGAAATCGGAATCCTCAGAGACAATCAGGGTGTTCGACGTTCCATCGGCGATGTCAGCCACCGTTAACGCCCGATCATAGAGCATCGCCCCTTTCGGTGGATTATTAGGGCTGGTGATTCGCTCGCCGTAAATGCCGCCATAATCGCAGGGACCTCGCCCTTGCCGGAGTTCTCGCTGGGTTGTGGCACTCGGACAAATGTAAAGCGGCAGGATTGTCGCGGCGGCCTCGGCGTTTTCGGGTGCGTCAAAGGGTTTGTTTGTATTCACTTTCCGGTAAAGTGGTTCTTGTTCCACATAGGGGAGCAGGAAGAGCGACCAGGCCAGTTGCCGTCCGGCCATCCCATAAGGCTTTCCCGTGCTAGGGTTGATCATCGAGCGATGCTCGATTCCACCCGGTGGAAAACAACCCAGCGCTTGATGATAGTTGTGCAAACCGATCCCTATCTGCCGCAAATTGTTCGTACAGGCAGAACGGCGGGCGGCCTCTCGAGCTGCCTGAACAGCCGGCAGGAGGAGGGAGGTCAACAGCCCGATTATGGCAATCACCACAAGTAACTCAACGAGTGTGAAACCGCATCGGACGCAGGGCTGAAACCAACGATACTCTCGCAAAACCCTGTCGTCTTGAGAAGACCAAATCCGACCGACCATGGTGACCCTCGTGTCGTTACCGTTCGCGCCACCCGATCTAACCAAGGGTCCGACACCCCAGACGGCGATTGCAAGACATCTTGGGTGAAAAGATCGCAGTGCGCTTGGTAACCTCAACCCAGGATTATTCTTCCGCAGCCTCCGTCCCACGCAGAGGGCCGACAGTCATGCGCTGGTAGGTCTTCTGACTTCCGAGCTGGATTTACCCGGCCTTCTCGTCGCAACCATTCCAAATTGGATCAGACCCTTTGGAACTCGCTATTGACCGCGACAATGGCCAAGGAGACTGGGTAAATCTCATGGCGCTCGGTTACAGCGGCGGGGACCGTTCCGGATTCTCACCGGATTCCCTGTTCTCCGCACCAGCAAGCTGCCGACGCGGACACCAGCGCCCAACGTACGAAATGATACCCGTAGCCCCGGGTCATGTCAATCACCCGAATGTCCCATCAAATATTCTCGGATCGCACACCTAACTGGTAAGAGATAAACCTTTTCGACAGCCCATTTGGGAAGAGATGACCTGTGCTACCAAACCGCATTTTTCCATCGTAGCGGATTCAAAATGACGACAGATTTGCTAGAATAGGGCAAGGTGGAGGTTAAGAGCATTGCACGGACGATCCGCGAAAAGGCTCTTGGCATGAGACATATCGCAATGGTTCGTGGGGCATCGAGCAAGGGGGGAAGTTATGGATCAGGCTGAGTTGGATGCGTGGCACATGCGCCGCGCTCTCGAGTTAGCAGAGCGCGGTCAGGGGTCCGTCGAGCCAAACCCCATGGTGGGCTGCGTGATTGCGCGCGGGGCAGAGATCATCGGGGAAGGCTGGCATCGTGCCTTCGGCCAACCGCACGCCGAAGTGGAAGCCCTCCGCCTTGCCGGACATCGCGCTTTCGGGGCAACGATGTACGTGACTCTCGAACCTTGTTGCCATCATGGAAAAACGCCCCCGTGTACACAAGCCGTGATTCGTGCGGGTATTCGTCGGGTGGTTGTGACAATGCGGGATCCGTTTCCTCTTGTTGCCGGCCAAGGGATTGCCGAACTTGAGAATGCGGGGATTGAGGTCTCAGTCGGTTTGATGGAGCAGGAGGCACGCTTTCTCAATGCCCCCTACATCAAGTTGGTCAGCGAAAATCGCCCCTGGGTCATTGCCAAATGGGCGATGACGCTTGATGGCAAGATAGCGACCTGCACGGGTGACAGCCGCTGGATCAGCTGTGAAATCTCTCGGGATTTTGTCCACAGATTACGTGGTCGTGTGGACGCTGTGATTGTCGGAATTGGAACGGCTCAAGCTGATAATCCACTTTTAACAGCGCGCCCACCTGGGCCGCGGACGGCCGTGAGAATCGTTCTGGATTCTTTGGGGCGATTACCGTTGGATAGCCAGCTGGTCCAGACCGCACGCGATATCCCCGTCTTGGTGGCTGTCTCGCCTCAGGCACCGTCTGACAGACGTAACCAGTTGGAATCACACGGCTGTGAGGTCTTCGAATGCAACGGCGATTCCCATGCCGAGCGGCTTTTGGCACTGCTGGATGAACTGGGCCGTCGGCGGATGACAAATGTCCTGTTTGAAGGCGGATCAAAGGTCTTTGGAACGCTGTTCGATCATCACCTCGTCGATGAGGTCCATGTCTTCATTGCCCCAAAAATCGTTGGAGGAGATAACGGTCGAACACCCGTTGCAGGAATTGGTGTGGAGTGTCTGGCGCACGCCCAGGGACTTCGGGTCATTCGTTGCGAAAAAAGCGGTGATGATTTTTACATTTCGGGGCGGCTTGAAACAATTTGAATCTCGGGAAAACACAACAGCCGAAGCACCACTGAAAAACGCTTGATATCGCAAAAACGCAGGCCCGAAAGTTTCGGTTAGCCTGCTCTTTTCCTAAAATGGAATCGCTGTGATCCACCGATCTTTGACTGGTGCTTCCGAACACCTACCCAGCATGGGAGCTTGTGTTTGGCCCTCAGAAGAAGCACAATAGCTCAAGCCTGTAAGCGGATCAGAGAATCATTGCGTTCGTTGCTTTGTCCTGTGGGAGGTGTCATGAGAACTGCGCATCTACTATCTTTTGGCCTTGCCTTTTTTCTTACCATTGCTTTGGGTCAGGTCCATTTTGGGGGCGATTTTCCGTTTCAAGACAACCGGGTCTTAGAATCCTGGGGCTTTTTGAATGTGGCGGAAGAACCTTTCAAGGCGGATCCGAGCGGCCAACGGGATTCGACGGAGGCCATCCAAAAGGCTGTCAACTACGCAAGGGAACGGCAACTTGTGTGTCTCTTCCCGCCGGGAGAGTATCTGGTTTCGGATACGATTGTTTGTGAACAATATCGGCCGTTGCGAACGCCCACAAGACGTTCCGGCGATCGCGATCATCCATGCGTGTTGATGGGTGTCGAGGAAGACGGTCGTCGGCCTTGTCTCGTCCTTTCTTCCACCAGTCAGGGCTTTAATGACCCCAACCATCCCAAACCGCTGGTTTATTTCTGGGCGGCGGGAAACGGTGAAGAGGCGCCGCTCGACCAACCGCAACCGAATATCTCCATGAATCAGATGATTGTAGGAATCGACCTGCGGCTGGGAGCGCACCCGGGGGCAATTGGGATTTCGCATCGTGCTGCGCAGGGATCGGGGATTCAAGATTGCACGATTGACGCCCGAGGGGCATTCTGTGGCGTTGAAGGTGGCGCCGGTTCGGGAGGTAGTCATGCAGGTCTGACCGTTATTGGTGGTCGATATGGTCTGGATCTTCGGGGTACGCAGCCAGCAGCGACGGTGACCGGTGTGAGTTTGCTCGATCAGGACGAGGCGGCCATCGTTTGTGCGGGGCGACAGGCAACCACGATCGTTGGTTTCCACATCCGTACTCGCGGTGACGGGCCTGTCATCGTTGCACGGCAAAACTGGATCCACCAGGGTCAAATGAATTTGATCGATGGCATTGTCGAAGCGGAAGGGGAAGGTCCGGCCGTGCTATTGGACACAACGGCGGCGGCCTATCTCAACAACGTGTTTATCCATGGAATCAAGACGATCATCCAATCACCTGCAGCAGAACTCAAGGCACCTGAGGGAAAGTGGTCTCATCTTCAAGAAGTCGCTGTGGCGGTTCCGCCAGCCGTCTTCCGCGGCCGACAGCTTACACGACTCGGGATCAAAGAGCTGACTTACACGTGTGGCATCTGGCTGGACGGTCAAAAGTTGCCGGGGTCTATCTGGCACAAAGTCGCAGCGATTGATGCCCCGCCGAGTGATTTGGTAACACGTCATCTGTGGGACAAGACGTTTCCGTACCCCTGGTCAGATGGCGTTGTCAATGTCAAGCTCTTGAAAGATGGGCCTGTTGGAGACGGAGTAACGGACGATACCGAGGCTTTGCAGAAGGCTATCGAGACTTATCCAGTACTGTTTCTCCCCAAGGGTCATTACCGTGTATCGCGACCCTTACGCTTGCGGCCTGACAGTAAGCTGATTGGAGCCCACCGCTGCTTCACATGGCTGGTAGGACATGGCGATCGAGAAGATGGCTTCGGTGATACCGCGCATCCCAGGCCTGTCGTTCAGACTGCTGATGACGCCAACGCCACCACAATCCTCGGTTTCCTAGGGATTCGTCTCGACATCTCAGCGGTGGGGGGTTATGCCCTGGATTGGGCCGCGGGGCCGACCTCCATTTTTCGAGAAGTCAATGTTGTGCTGCCCACGCGCTGGAATGTCCCCAAGGAAGCCACGCCGCCGACCTTCGATCACCCGTTTGTCGTGATCCATGGTCATGGGGCTGGAAAATGGTACAACTTCCACCAGGAATCGTGGCAGCTTCAGGGCCCCAATTATCGACATCTGCTCATTAAAGACACGGCTGGTCCGTTGCACTTCTACCAGTGCAATGTCGAACATGCCCGCAGTGAGACAAACATGGAGATTCGAAAGGCTTCTCACGTTTACATTTATGGACTCAAAGGCGAGTACAACCGTCCCATTGTAAAGATGGTTGAATCGCGGGATGTCGCGATCTTTGGCTACGGGGGCAATGCAGCAGCCTATCCGGGGACTTCGTTGTTTGAAATCCAAGACTGTGGTAATTACCGTTTAACCCTGCTCGTAGATACGCCACGGTATCCGGGGGACGGTTCACCCGATCATTTTGCCGGCGAAGGCGTGGACCCGCGGCTCTGGCATATGGTTACAGAAAGGCATGATGGTTCAGAGTTTCGGACGCCACCGCTCGACCGGCCAACTGTGGTCGCTCGGGGAACCCTGGAGCGATAGGCGGTTTTTTTGCTGCTTCCACCAGTTAGGTTCGCAACGGACGTTTTAGCATAATTTTAGAAATTGGGGGTCTTGACAATGCGTTTCGCCAATGTGTCCCTCGCAGTATGGGTAACCGTGTTTCCGTTATCCGCCGTAAGTCTTGCTGAAAACACGGTAGCTACTAAAGAGATCATCCTGGAAGACGTCTCCTACGCCGATCAACAACATGCTCAACAGGCCTGGCGGGCATCAGAACAGACGGCGCCGATCCGGCTCGTCGATGCCGAGGGAATCAAGGCCCTGGAAATTGTCCTGCCGTTTGCCAGTCGGGCTGATTGGCCACGTAGCGTTCACGATCGGGATGTCAAAATGGACCTCTCGCGACCTGGTGAATTCGTTTTAGATGTGGCAGTTGATCAACCGGAAGCCGTTGGACATTTGTCCCTGTATTTTCGTAGCGGGGCAGGATGGTACGCGGGATCGGGATCGGTGAATCGTCCCGGGAAACAAGCCGTACGGTTTGTTAAAAGCCAATTTCGCACCGAAGGAAAGCCTGCCGGGTGGAATCAGATTAACGGGATCCGGATTTCGTTCTGGCGGGGAGCGTCCGTCGATACGCAAGCGAGAATCTATCGTCTGGTGGCCATTCAACATCCGGTGGCGATTATTGTTCCCGGGGAAGTCGGCGGCCAAGAAGCATCAGAATCGCGAACGGTGCGCGAAGTGAGCGAACGAGTTGGGCAATTGCTGTCAGATCTGGGGCTTGGTTATGATACCCTGGATGACAGAAATCCCGATCCCGACGCCTGGGCAGAAAAGGCGATGATTCTCATACCGTATGCCCCACGGTTGTCTCCAGATGCGACGAGCGCTTTATCGGAGGCGGTCCGCCGTGGAACGAAGATCTTTCTTTTTTATCAGGCACCGCAAGAACTTCTTAACCTGCTTGGCGTCGGTAAGACGCGCTGGATGTCGCAGGAATATGACGGCCAATTCGCCGAAGTCCGCTTCGACCGTAACATCTTATCTGATCTGCCACCCATCATGCGGCAGTCGTCATGGAACATCACCGAGGCTATCCCCGCATCGGCGGAAACCCAAGTCATCGGGTGGTGGTTCGATTCGCAGGGCAAACCCACCGAACGCGCGGCCATGATCTTGTCCCCGCGCGGAGCCTTTTTCAGCCACATCTTGCTTGGCGGGGATGCCGAAAACCAACGCGTTATGCTGGCGGCCGTGATGGGAGCCTTGAGACCTGATCTGAAGCCCGTCATCCTGCGGGGGTTGATCGCGCGGGTTACACGGGTTGGTCATCTCAAGAACCTAGATGAGCTGCGTGAATGGTTGAAGGTTTACGCGCCCGACATGACCAGTCCTCCCTGGCAGTCCCTCAAGGAGGCCGAAGCGCTTCTCTCGCAGATAGGCAGTCAGGATACATCCGTTTCCGAGAGAATCTCGCTGGCAACGATTGAAGGTTTGCGAATTAAGATCGCGACGGCATATCTCACGGCACAACCGAGTCCTTCTCGTGAAGGCCGGGCCTACTGGAACCACACCGGCTTGGGGGCCTACCCCGGCGATTGGGAACGGACCGCCCGCGAGCTTTCTCAGGCAGGCTTCAACATGGTCCTTCCCAACATGTTGTGGGGTGGACTGGCCCATTACGCCAGCGATTTGCTCCCGCGAAGTTCCTCCTTCGAGAAATATGGGGATCAAATCGAACAGTGCGTAGCGGCCTGCCATAAGCACGGGATCGAAGTCCACGTTTGGAAGGTTAACTTCAACCTCAGCACCGCTCCCCGGTCATTTGTCGAGCAGATGCGGGCAGCCGGACGAACACAGGTTACCCGTCGTGGGGAACCAACCAACTGGCTTTGCCCGTCTCATCCAGACAATCAAAAACTTGAACGCGAAACGATGCTGGAAGTGGTACGGAAATATGCCGTTGATGGTATTCATTTCGATTACATTCGTTATCCCGACGGTGACAACTGTTATTGCGAAGGTTGTCGCCAGCGATTTGAGAAAGAAAGGGGGATTCGGGTTGAACACTGGCCGGACGATTGCTACTCCGGATCATTGAAGGAAGCCTATCGCAACTGGCGATGTCAGCAGATCACGCAATTGGTCGCAGCGGTGGCCACGGAGGCCAGGCAGCTTAAGCCAGAAATCAAGCTCTCCGCCGCTGTGTTTTCGGAGTATCCGGCCTGTCGCGAATCCGTGGGCCAGGATTGGGTCAGTTGGGTAAGAGCCGGTTACCTGGACTTCATCTGTCCGATGGATTACACCGAAGACGATGGCCGCTTCGAGCGGCTTGTCAAGATGCAGGCGGAGTTAATTGGCGGGCGAATTCCCATGTATCCGGGTATCGGGGCTTATCGACTCGACGTACCTGATCGCGTCGTGGGCCAGATTGCCATTGCCCGACGACTCGGAGTCCCCGGCTTCACGATCTTCGATCTCAATGAGCACTCGCCCCAGACAATCTTTCCGGCTGTGAAAGCAGGTGCCACGCGAGAGCGGGCTGTTCCCGCGCATCGACGTTCGCGGGAGTGACCGACCGGTTGCTCCTACTCGACGGGTTCAAACAGGGCAAGCATCGCTTCCACCGCGGATTCGTGGACCAAGGCGACAACGGTGTCACCTGGTTTCATCCGGTCATCTGCGCCCGGCAAGATGGCAAAATCCTCGCGAATGACTGCTGCGATTTGACATTGCCGCGGCAGACCAACACGCGCCAGGACGTGCTGAGTGATCGGCGTGCCGGGTAAGACTTCCAGCTCCATGACAAACACTTTCGAACCTGGGGCAAACGGTTTCCTGGCAATCACCACCCCGGTTGTGAGGTGGGCCTCAACCTCGCGACGGACAACATCCGGCGGTGTTGTCACGTGGTCCACACCCAACTTGGTGAGGATATATCGATAATCCGAGCGTGCCACCACCGCAGCCACCTTCTGGGCGCCCAATTCCTTGGCTTCGACGCACGCCAGAATGTTGTTTTCATCATCGCCCGTACAGGCCGCGAAAAAGTCGGCACTCCCCACGCGTTCCTCTTCTAGTGCCGCGCGACTTCGTACGTCGCAACAAACAACAGTAACTCCCTTAAGATGGCTGGCCAGGAATTCGCACCGGTCATGATCAGATTCCATCAAGATGACGTTGAATCGTGGCCCTTCCAAAAGGCGTGCCAGGTGAAAACCCGTCTCTCCCCCACCGGCAATGACAACGCCTTGCCGCTGGGGCGGTTCCGTCTGAAAGAGGGTCTTCACGGCATCGATGTCCTCACGCTTCCCCACCAGGGCAATATGGTCGCCGACTGCCAGGGCATCTTCCGGTCCGGCGATGAAAACCTTGTCGCCGCGAGAAATCGCACCGACACGGACATGCCGACCCATTCGCAATTCTCGCAGGGGAACGTCAACGGCAGGTGATCCCCGCTGCACCACGATTTCCTGCATCTCAAGATCGGCAACAGCAAATGTCTCGATACTCAAGGCACCTGGACTGCGGGCAACTCTCGCAAGATCCAGAGCTGCTAACCGCTCAAGGTTCACGAGGTAGTCCAATTTGAAATGTCGCCGGTAATCAAACGTGCTGGTATCCAGAAGATTGGGAGAATAGACGCGGGCAATGGCCCGACGGGTCCCCATCGCTTTCGCTACGCTGGCCCCAACCAGATTCACCTCGTCGGAGTTCGTCACCGCCAAACACAAGTCTGCATCGGTGGCCCCCGCCTGGAAAAGCAAAACGGCATCCGCTGCCGAGCCGCATAACGCCCTCACATCCATTGTGTCATTCACACGTTCGACTGTCTCGTGATCACAGTCAATCAGCGAGACGCGGTGCGTCTGACACAGGAATTCGGCAATCGACGCTCCGATGGTTCCGGCCCCAAGTATGAGAATCCTCATATCCGACCTTCCCGCAACGAACGATTCGTAGCGCAACACTCCGCCGCTACTTCAGCAGCCTTCGCGCTTTCGACAATGAGCGAAACCCTTCATTATACGTGAGAAATCCGCACCGGAATGGCCTGGTGATAGCAATAAGAGAAAGGTGGACAATATGGCGGATATGCATAATTAGGGATAGATAAGCATTTTAAGTCAGCTCACCCCTGATCAAGCTAAGCCGGCCGGGCCTTAGGCAGTGGCCGTCCACGACCGAACTTCTGTTCCCACCATCGTTTCAAGCGAAAGAGTTGGGCACGTGGGGAAGTTGGGAAATATGTGTAACGAGAACTAGTCATCAAACAAGTTGCCCACGATTTCTTGGATTCGAGATAACCTGGGCCAAGATTGAATTCGCTGTCCCCTCGTTCAAACGAGTCGAGGATCATGCGATAGCGGAGATAAGTCCCTGGGCTGGCCTCGGCCCAGGCCGGATCATAGGCCGTCCTCAGTCCGAAAACCCGACCATCGCGGACATAATTGTAGGCGAACGCAATCGGCTGACCACCGACGGCCAGGATGTTAATTTCAGCACAACCAAGATTTACCGCATGTTCGTGGACGTCGCGTAAAAACTCCGCCACCTCAGGATGGGCCATGGTCTTCCCCTGCTTGTCCCCAGCCTGCCATCCCCGCAGCGAGAGGTTACAGCAAATTTGATAGAGGTCCCAGCGTGGGTCGTCATCGCCGAAACCACCTTCGGGGCGGTAACGGAGAAACTCGATTTCCCCAAGGGCGGAGAGCCGCTTCTCCGCACGACGGATGTTGTTGCGGAATTTGCTCGTTCGGCTTGCCCAGTACGACTCCCACGATCCTTTCACTTCGATGATGGCAGAGTGCATCCAAACCTGTTCGTAAGGATGAAGGCCCACCTGTCGCATAGCCGTGGGAGTCCGAGCACGGTCCATGCCATTAACATCCACCCAGCGGAGATCGAGGATATCCCAGTCTCGCTTTGATTCCCTGACGTACCGCAAACCTGCCAGGAGTGTCGCCGTCGGGTTCTTACCGATTGGGCCGTAAAAGCTTCCCCAATTGTCAAGGGGATATGTTAGGACACGAATAGGCCCTAATCGTGTCGCCTCGGTGCGAACGACAAGCGGTAATAAGCCGATGATTTCCCCATCACTATGGATGGCCAAGACTCGCAGGACCTGATCGCTTCCAAAATGCCGCCAATAAGTCTCAAACCATTCGTAGCTTTGAAAGAAGCTTGCCCCGGGTGTTTCGCCCCATAGCTTGCGCCAGACGAGCTGATGTCCCACAAGTTGATCAATCGTATTGATTTCGACGACGTAAGACATCATTTGGCCTCGGAGTTCAGCTCCATTGTAAAACTCATTCAACTGATATTTATCATCGCAATTCTGATGCCGAGGTGCGAGAGTCTGGCGGATCGACACGAAATCCAAGAGAACCGCAAAAAAGGCGGTCTGGACAGTCACTTCCAGTCTTTCCCAAAGTGGGGGCATAGGATGTCGATACCCGACCGTGCTGTGAATGATGCCGTTAATCAACATCAATCAGAGTTGTGATGTCAAAAAACAGCCTCTGTATATCCCTCGGATTTGCCGGTAAGGCGACGAGCAAAATGGCGACGCTCGCTTGACTCCCGTTCAGAGCGTTTTGAGCGACATGCCGATCATGTCTAAGGAATCGAGATGGATTGTCAGATGATATTCCGCGGACACGGAAAGCGCGTTCCTCCAACGAACAGGTCGAGCCTTAATCGGACCAGGATCCGGAGACTCACCTACAAACGAGAG
>Ga0068707_1001145_pt1 | contig 18211 bp, 10 predicted proteins | sample YNPNPMetaG_FD_66600 | JGI IMG/M metagenome (GOLD analysis project Ga0068707, IMG submission 66600) | Anoxygenic and chlorotrophic microbial mat microbial communities from Yellowstone National Park, USA - YNP NP MetaG | ecosystem: Environmental > Aquatic > Thermal springs > Hot (42-90C) >...
CGCCAACCTGCCTCGACCGCCGCCTCCACCGCCGCCGTCAGGTCCTGCTCGGTCACGTTCTTGTTGATAACGTCGCGCAGCCGCTGAGTTCCGGCCTCCGGCGCGAACGTCAGCCCGGTCTTTCTGACTCGCTGGATTTGGCCGGCAAGGTGAACGCATTCGGCGTCGGCACGCAGGCTCGGCAGCGACACTCCGACGCGCCGCGGCTCGTAACGGTCGATCAGTTCCTGCACCAGCCGGGCAATGCCGGAGTAGTCCGCGCTCGAAAGCGACGTCAGCGCGATCTCGTCATAGCCCGAATTGTCAAGCACCGATTCCGCCTGGCGGCAGAGAGTCTCGATTGAGCGCTCCCTTACCGGGCGGGTGATCATGCCCGCCTGGCAGAACCTGCACCCTCTGGTGCATCCCCTCATTATCTCCAGGGAGGCCCGGTCGTGGACTATCTCGGTATGTGGCACAACCAACTTGTCGGGGAAAGGGGCGTTTTCGAAATCGCGCACGCGGGCCGCCCGCACCGGCCTGTCTTGCGGAAACGACGGCACGTAGACACTCTCGATTCCGGCAAACGCGCGCAGGACGGCGGCGCGATCTCCACGGTTCGATCTGAGAGCGTTGATAAGCTCGACCACGACCTCCTCGCCGTCGCCGATTACGAACGCGTCTATGAACTCAGCCATAGGCTCGGGGTTGGTTGCGCAGTGTCCGCCTGCGATCACGATCGGATCATTGTCGGAGCGGTCACGCGAACGCAGCGCGATCCCGGCGAGGTCGAGCATGTTGAGAACGGTGGTATAGCTGAGCTCGTAGGCGAGCGAGAACCCGACGAGGTCGAAGTCCTTTACCGGCAGCACGGACTCCAGCGAGAAGAGAGGTATACGTTCGCGCCGCATCTCGGCTTCCATATCCGGTGCCGGCGCAAAAACAGGTTCAGCGGCAACATCATCGATCGAGTTGAGGACATGATAGAGTATCCTCAACCCGAGGTTCGACATGCCTACCTCGTATACGTCCGGAAAAGCAAGCGCAACTCTTATGTTTGCGCTCTCGGCGGCCTTGCGAATCGAGTTCAGCTCGCCGCCCACATATCTCGCGGGTCTCGCCACTCGGGGGAGGACTTCCTCGATCCGTCCCCTCAAGTTCGACTCCCCAAAACTGTGCTGCATCTCCCACCGATGAGGCCCACGCAAGCCGCATCGGCAGGAGGCCGGTGTCAAGTCACCGGCCCGACTTCACCCCTATTATACCACCGTATCCCTTGCAGAGCCAGGAACCGAAAGGCCCGAACGAGTTTAGTAATCGAGAACGTCATCCTGAAGGGAAGCGAGGGACCCCAGCGTTGATCCCAGATTCTTCGCTCGGCTCAGAGTGACCGTCGTCGACGTGCTGCGGGAACGCGGTTCGCAAACACGTTGCCAGGCAAGACCGAACCGTAGTTCCCGCTGCGTAACAAAGCGCAAAGCGTAACGACACCGCCCTCGTTCCTGAGAGTCGCGACACAACCCCGGCGCTGCTGCGCATCCTAATCGACAAGCCGTCGGGGTGCTACTCCTCCTCGTGTTCCATAACGCCGACCCTGAGCTCGACGTCCTCGCGGTCTTCGATGCGCTCCACCTGGCCGTCGCGAATCCAGACTATGCGGTCGGAAATGTCGATCATCTTGAGGTCGTGGGTGGCCGAGATCACGGTCACCCCCTGTTCCTTGTTCAGCCTCTTGAGAAGATCGATGATTTCTTTTCCGGTCTTGAGGTCCAGGTTTCCTGTGGGCTCGTCCGCCAGGATGATGGCAGGATTGTTGGCCAGCGCCCTTGCGCACGCCACACGCTGCTGCTGTCCGCCCGAAAGCTCCGTGGGCTTGTGGTGGAGCCTGTCGCCCAGACCCACCATGTTAAGAAGCTCGATCCCTCGCTCGATCCCCTCGTCTTGGGGAACCCCGGCGAAGACCGTCGGCAGCACCACGTTCTCCAGGGCGGTCATAACCGGTATAAGGTTGAAGCTCTGGAAGATGTAGCCTATGGTGCGGCAGCGAAGGTAGGCCAGCTCCTGTGCGTCGAGCTGGGCCATGTCCACGTCGTTAATGAACACGGTGCCGGAGGTCGGTTTGTCCAGTCCTCCAACCATGTTGAACAGGGTGGACTTGCCCGAGCCCGACGGTCCCATTATCGAAATGTACTCGCCTCGGTAGATGTCGAGCTGTATCCCCTTCAGTGCCCGGAGGACCGTGTCCCCCATGACGAACTCCTTGACCAGGTCTTTCGTGCGCACCACGTATTCTCTTTTCTCATTTGCCATAAGCCGTCTTCACCTCAGTCGAAAAGTCGCGACTCCGCCCATTACCCTCCGCCGAATGGCAAAGGACGGGCGGGCTATATCTCCGAACGCAGCGCCATCGCGGGAGGCATGTCGGCGGCCCGCTTGGCGGGCGCTATCGTGGCTACCAAAGTCAGCAGCAGGCCGATCCCGATCGCCTCGAAAAACGTCACGAGCACGGCCATACCCTGTATGTTTGCGACCAGGTCCCAACCTCGTGTCGCCCCGGCCAGCAGGACCATCAGCAGAAAACCGACCACCCAACCGAGAATCGAGGCCGCTATCCCCATCATCCCGGACTCCAACATGAACAGCTCCACCACAAACTTGTCCAAAGCCCCAAGGCATTTCATCGTGCCGATTTCCTTGTAGCGCTCGGTCACGGCCATGAGCATGCTGTTTGTGATTCCGACGGCGCACACCAACAGCGACATCACGACCAGCCAGATCATGCGATATCGACTGTTGCGGTCGGGCACGTAGATGTTGTCGCCGTCCTCAAGCCTGACCAATCCGGCCGCCTTGCCGTCGCGGGCGAAGTCGGCCTTGACCTTGCGGCCTTCGTTGACCACCATCACGTTCGTCAGATCGGCATCCTCGGCCACGTTACGGGCGTCGGCCAGGATGTCGTTGAGCGTTCTGGCGTGCGCCCGGGCAAGGGTCGCGACGGCAGCTTTGGGGACGGTTTTGAATATCGCATTTCGCTCCGAGCGTCTCTGCCAGATGCGCATCCAAGTGTCGTGCGCCTTGACCGCGTCGTTGAGAGGGCCTGCCTTGAACGTCTTTCCTTCGCCTGCGAGGTGCTTGGCTATCGTTCGAGGCACCCCGCACCTCACCGCGTCATCTACGTTAATCTCCTGATCCAGAGCCGCGCCGGAGTAAAGCGGATTGATCCAGTCCGGCTGCTCGCGAACGACGTCGGCCAGATCGCTGCCCTTGAACGTGGCGCTGCCGCCGGGTGCCTTGCGGGGCCTACCGGGCGCGTCGCTCGGCTTGAGGTTCTTGTCTAGAGCCGCCGCCAGGTAGAAATCCATCTCGGCCCTCAGCCTCTTGGCCCGCTTGGTCTCCCTGCCGTTTTCGGTCTTGGCAAGCTCGGCTTCCAGCTCCTTGCGCACGGCGGCCAGAATCGCAAGGTTCCGCGCAACATACCGAGGCACGCCCGCCTTTATCGCATCGCCGACCTTCAGATCGGCGTCGGTCGCCGCGTTCACGTAGAAGGCGAGCTTATCCTTTATCTTGGACAGGCCCTTGGCTTCCTGCCTGACTCGGCGCAGATTCCTATCGGCTCTCTTGGCCTGGATCTGTCCCTGCACGATGTCGGCCAAAGAGAAAGTGCCGTCTTCTGCTGCGACTCGTTTGATCACGTCCTCCGGAATCCCCGCCTTTATGCCCTCCTCGATCTTCACCGGCGTCCACACGCTGAAGTCTCCGGGCCCATTAACTTGGCCACTGACCCTGACGTAGCCCGCGTCCACTTTCTCCGGCACAGGCCACTGCATCAGCGACTGGGTCAGCACGACCGTCAGAAAGGCGATCCCCAGGAATATGCCGCCCGCCGTGATCATCGACCGCCAGAACCTTATCCGCAGGCTCTTGAGGCTGATCTCAAGAGCGCGTCTGAACGGCAGTTGCGTCTGTCGGCCGACGGCGGCTTTAGCGCTTCCGTTTGGCACTGTTGTTACCTCCCACGGACATAAGGCCTATATAGCTGCGCTTCGCGAGGGTCTGCAGGAACATCGTCACCGACGCCTCCGCCTCTCTGCGCGTCAGCTTGTAGTCTTTCGAGATGGATCCCACTATAGCGTTTATATTGCGTTCACCGTCGCAGAGTTCCCAGACTCGCGCGCCGACTTCGTCCAGTGCCACCTGCCGCTTGTCGGGCAGGTTTCTGACCAGTCGCTTGAACAGACGCGCCAGCCGATCATCGCGCACCGGGATCGTCAGATGAATCTCCTTGCCCTTGCGCTCCCATTCGATTAGCGGGTTCCTCACCGGCACGACGGCCAGCGCCTGCTTGCGATCGATCTTCGGCTTTCTGGCGGCGAACGGTACGTATTTCGATATTGTGTCGCTCAGAGGGCTCATTGGTTCCCGTTATGACACTTGATAAAGTCGCGCACCCTCTCGGCTACGTCTTCTCCCTCGTAATGAGTGGACCAGATGCTGAAAAGCCTGTTCGACTGTTCGCACCACCAAGCGTAACCCGTCAGCTCGGTCGGGTTCGGATGCAGGGTCAGCGACGAGATCGCCGTCATCACGGCCTGCTTGACTCCTGCGGCTTTCCCGGTTATTCTAAGCCCTTCGTGGCCCAGGATCCGCTGTTCGGCTATGTCGATCCGAAAGCCCTTGATGTCGGGCTTGACGTCCTTGTTGTACCAGTCCGCCAGACTGCCGTCCCCGAGCATCGTCCCCGCTAGGCCCCATCGCTCGATCACAAGCCGCTTCGCCCGGTGCCTAAACGCAAGCGACAGATACCCCGACATCAGCGAGTGCTTCTCGATCGTATATCCTTTGGGCACGGCGAACTCAAGGCCGTACAGCGCCCAGCTCGTCCACCCGTCGTTTCGATGATCGCGCATCGAACCAAGCGCGGTCCGCGCGATGGCGGAAACGTCCTCGTCGCGCGGCGCGATTATCTGCGCAATGAGCACCCGATCGCACTTCGGGCAGTAGACGAGCCGTCCCTCGCCTTGTCGGTCCGCCTTCCACTGGAAGTTGACCGCGCTGCCGTCCTGTTTTATCCTGCTCGCGAACTTGATCTTTTTCTTCCGAGCGTCTTTTTCCAGCGTCGAGAGGAACTCACGCCCCTTGGCCATAAGGTCCGGCGGCTTTCCCGCGGCCGCCGACCATCTCACTTCGAGCGCGGAGGCGGCGGGACTGTCCACTCTCATGTAGCCTTTTTTTTCGTCTCCGCTTACTCCGACCAGGCTCCAATCAATCGGCACCCTGACCGATACTCCGTGCCATGCGGCGGCCGCCCATTTATCGGACATGGCACTCCTCACGACCAGATGCTGATTGCAAGTTCCGCACGCAGCACTCAGAACGGCAGGTAGTTCACCGACTTGGTGACCAACGCGACGGCGATGCCGGTCATGGCCGTCAGCCCCGTGCCGCAGCCGAACCCCGCGATCAGAACCGGCGCGTACTGCGCCCACTTGACCGCGCCGAACCGTTTGCGGAAGTAATACCTCCCCAGCAGTGCTCCCGTGAACTGCGGAATGTAGACCATCGGCTCGCCGCCGATCCCGCTCATAAACCCGTAGAAGAACATCACCGGCAGTTTGACCATGCTCGAGATGGCGTAGAGCGCCAGCGTACCGATACCGGCGCCCACGATCACCGGCGGCCGCAGCGCCGAGAGCAGCCAGTTCTCGGCGATGCTTTTTCGGTTGGCGGTCCACCATATCGAGGCCATGGTCGCGTTTACCGGCCAAATCTTCTGCACGAACGGGAACTGGGCCGACGGAATGGGGCTGGTCTTCCAGAAGAAGCTCCAGAAGGCGAAGCTGGCCGGCAGAATGACGGCAAGCTTCAACAGCTCGGCCTTTATGATGCTCGTGAACTTGGTGCCGGTGAGTTCGATCTCGCGGAAGTGCTGTGCCTGTCCTCCCACGTCGATCATGGGAATACCGGCAAACCAAATATCCGACCCGCGATACCCGCTCTTGATGATCGTCGCTTCCCTGAGATATGGAAACCCGATCCCTCGTCCCGTCAGCCCGACCAACCGCGCGGATGTATACGAGATGAGCGGGGTGTAGATCAGTCCGTAGAACAGCAGTATCCACAGTGGGAATCCGGGGACAAGCCAGTGAGTGATACCGATCTGGCAGATTACGGCAAAGAAGAAGACACCTATCGACAGCCAGATGTTCCAGTCGCCTCTGCCGGGTGGGGCGGTGCGCCTGAGCGTCGGCCGTTCCGACTCGCGCATCGCTTTGATTGCGCCGTACGTGACCGTCATAAGGCCTATCACGGCGATTCCGAGCGCCGTTCCGATCCCGACCGACAGCCAGAAGTCGATGGTGGTGGACATCTGGGTCTGCAGATACGGGGTGCCGTAGGTCCAGTGTGGGAACATGCCCATCTTGTAGAGTATGGGGTTCAGGCCCAGGCCGCAGATCGTCGAGCTGATGAAGCCGCCCAAAACGATTGGGAACGGGATGACGAACCCCCACAAGACGTGCCCTATGTCTCCCGACAGCGCGGACCAGGCGGCAGGCAGTATGTTTTCGGTGTTCGGGGTAAAGTCGATAAACGGAATCGGTATCAACTGGACGGGCTTGCCGAATATGACGCCCGTCACGATCGGAATGAACACGTATATGAACCCGAACAACAGGCCGACCACGGTTCCCGTCGAGAAAACCTGCCAGCGCCACGATTCCTCCTTGGTGCCCGCCTCGGCCAGAGCGGTCGCGCCGGCGGCCGCGATCGGAGCAAACGGGAAAGGCAGCCGTTCTAGGTCGGAGGTGATTCGAAAGACCGCATATCCTCCGCCGATCCAAATCATTCTGCCGAGAAACTCGTTCACGACGATCAGGATGATCGGCACCAGCCACGACGTGCTGATGAACGTCCGCTGCACGATGGCCGGGTCGTTGGCGCGCGGCGCCACCCAGGTCGGAATCTCCTTGGCAAGTTCGCCTATCTGCGGACACTGCACCAGGTATTGGTTCCAAATCAGCGCGTGGAACCCGCTGTTCGCCGCTCCGACCAGGCCGCCCGCAATGTATAGGAGCATATAGAGCTCCTGTTTTTTCAAGGGCTGGAACGAGCGGCGCGCGATCTCGGAGAACAAGACCACTGTTACCCACGCCGCCGCCGGACCGAGCCCCTGGCCAGCCACCAAGCCCAGATACATCGCACCAGGCATCATGATGAACCCGACGAACAGCGAACCGATCATCGTTCGCACGGTCAGGCCGTCTTCGAATTGCTGGTGCTTTACGTCCTCTCCGGAGACCTCCTCCAGGACCTCTCGCGCTTGTTCGATGTCTTGACTTTCAGCCAATTGAGCCTCGCCCCTCGTTAGTTCTCAGTCGTTTGATTCCGATGCCGACACTGCTGTTCCGCGTGCCGGACCGACCCACCTTCGAGAGCATTCTACACCGCGCCTGCTACGCCGGAGCGGGAGCCGGTTCGCCCGTCTCACCCGTCTCACCGGCTCTAGCCTGCACGAGATACTTCTCTCGATCGCTCGGCCGCAGCGTCCGCCAGATCAGGAACTGCTTGCGCAGCGTGTTCAGGAACCGGCGGTTCACGCGTTTCCAGTTCGATATGTCGCCGCTTTCACGGGTGATCCTAAGTTTGACCTCGAAAACGTCCTCCATCGTGGTAGGCAAGGTCTGAAGTCGCACCATCTGGCTGACGCCCAGGTCGAAGGGAGCCAGCCACGCCTTGCACGATATCTGATACGCCTTTCCGTAATCGGTTTCGAACTCCGAGCTTTGAACGTCCTGTGTGACGAAGTCGCCGATGGAGTACTCCTCGTATGCCTGGAACCACTCCTTGAGGAAACTGTTCACGCCGGCCGCCTGCTCGCCCGTGACCGCGAACGGCAGCACGATGTCCCAGTTGTCCCCGACCGGATCGGGAACTCGCCACGACCGGTCCACCGCGGGCGTCGCAACCTCGGACGCCTTCCTGGCCGGATACAACGTGCTCAGCAGCACGACCGCAACCACGATCACCGTGCTCGTGACCGCAGACATGGACGAAAAGTTCAGGTACAGTCCCGGCAGGATGTGCGTGGTCGTGAGCAGTTTGCTGACTCCCTGCCCGATTACGTATCCCGCGACGGCGCCCAGGTTCGCATAAACCATCGATTCCGCGATGAACAAGATGGCGATATGGTTCGGCGCGAGCCCTATCGAGCTGAATATGCCGATCTCGCGGACTCTTTCGTAGACCGACCCGAGCATCGTGTTCAGAACGATGAGCGCGGCGATCAACACCGGGATGAACACGTTGGAAAAGCCTTTGCTCGAACTCGCCGCTATCGAGCTGTAGCGGTAGATCGAGTTGCCGATCCCGGCGTACAAGTTGAGTCCGAGTCTAGGCATCAGCCCTTCGAGTTGCCGCTGCACCTCCTCGAACGTGGCGAACTTGATCGCTATCGATCTGACGTCGCCGCCGAGGCTCATCAGGGTATCATAGGGCACGAAGAACGTGTTTGCGGGTTCGTGGTGTGTATACTCGCGGAATCCCGCCTCCCCGCCGGCCTGCTGCTGCTGGCTTTGTTTGCTCATCAGGATGAAATCGACCGGCGTCAGCGGCTCGTTGTCCAGGTCCTTGACCTTCTTGAAGAGGTCGTTCTTGACAATGGCGATTACGGTGTACTTCGCCCCGCCGAACTCGACCTTTGCCTTGCCCACGTCCGCGGGGGTTATCTTGAGTTTCTCGGCGATCGCGTCGGGGATGATCATCGAATACGGATCGACCGGCTTCTTCACGCGCTTGCCGTTCTTGTAGCCGAACCAGTCTCCCGCCAGGAATACTTTTCTGTTCGTCGTGTTGAAGTCCATTATCTCGGCTTCGTCGGGCATCATACCGACCGCGGCTTTGGCGTCGTACGACTCAGCCCCTCGCCTCAGCGTCAGGAAAGACTGTTCCCCCAGCACCGTGCCGAAGAACCAAGCCCTCGGTGCGACAGGGTACACCTTGCCCCGCTTGCCCTCGTTGCCGAACTCGTCCTTGAGATGGCGGTATGCGATCTCCTGCAGCGGGTCCCACATCGCCGTGCGGATCATGATGCCGTCGTAGACATGCGTGTCCGCGTCGCGCTTCGCCGGCACCTTGTTGAACCGCAGCACCGACACGATCGAAGTGAAAGACAGCACGGTGAATGTGAGCAGAATGAGGGTCACGCACGTGAGAACCGTCCGAGCCTTGCGGCGCCTCATGTTGGATATCCCCAACGAGAACGCCGCCGCCGCCACGCTCATCCTACCGATATCGGCCTTGTGTATGCCCGACACGCTGCGGTTGAACTGTTTTAGCTGGTCCTCGAACTTGCCCGTGATGATCGATATCACCAGCAAACTCAGCGCGAGCATGACGAAGGCGATCAGGATCACCAGCGACGCTTGGCCCACTATCTGGAACGCCGGATGCACGAAGTAGAACACGATGAACAGCGCAAGGAATATCAGGAAGAACGCCAGCAACTGCCGCCCGAGAGTCGGAAACGCGAAGAAAAGCCTCTCGCAGAAGTAAGCGAACGGCAGCATCAGGAACAGGTAGAATATGACGCCGTTCACGACGTCCTGGGCGCTCGACGTAACGTCCGGATACGCTCTGGCCTCGTAGCCCCAGGCCGCTCGGCAGTAGGAGTCGAAGACGCTGTAGTTGAGCGAGTTTCTGGCCTTCTCCGCAAGGTCGAGATACGACTTGGCCGAAGCATGCAGCGCGTTCAGACCCTCGTTCACGACTCCCTTGCTGGCGAGTGCGCTCAGTCTGAACTCGTCCAGCTTCCACATATCGTTCGCGACTTTGTAAGCGGTCTCGTCGATCGTGCCGCCTTCGGTTACGTCGTAGCCGATCCCCTCGGGCTGCGCGAACGGCTTGACGTACACCCTGCTTACGTCCTCTGGCAAATCGGACGTCAACTGGATTTCTCCGCGCAGCAGGGAGGCGTTGTTGTAGGACGTGCCGAACTTGGATACGCAGTAGTTCTTGCCTCTGCACTCCGGGTCCGTGTAGACGCCGGCCACGAAGACTTCGATCGGCGTGTCCGTCACGAGACTGCGAACGACGTTGGCTTTGATCGGTTTCGGCTGGTTGGTCTTGATCCATACGGTTCTGGACGGCGCATTCTTGGGTAGCGGCAAGGTCAGCACGGGTCCGTCAACGGCCAGTGCCTTGATTCCGTCTTCGGGCGACGCCGGTTGGTAGTAGTTCGTACCGGTCAGGCGCTCGTTTGCGTAGACGCCTTCTGCGCGCACCTGCAGCGGGTTCTCACCGAGAACGACGGCTTTCATGTCGATCGCGTCGACGCCCGCCGCTATGATGCGCTCGCCGCCCTCGAAGACGTTTCTCACCCTGACGAAAACCTCATCCGTTTCGGGAAAGTCGTTCGCGACACACACCTGACTGCTCTTGAGCGACGTCGCGGTCTGTCGGTTCGGCGCGGGCCGCAGGTAGTCCGTGCCCCTGCCGTCCCTGTCGGTGTAAACGCCGACGACTCTTTCGTACCACGGCTTGTCGAGGGTAATAACCTTCACCAGCTCCGCCGGGAAGGTGGTGTTGTGGTTGGTCTTGATGTAGACCTGCGTGGTGGAGGGACGCAGCCTCGGCAAAATCTCTCTGGAAAGTCCGATTACGCCCATCGTGACCGACGTGTCCTGCTCTCCCGGGCCGAGGAAGTAGTAGTTCTTGCCCTCGCATTTCCGGTCCAGATAGGCTCCCTGCACCTTGATCTGCCAGGTGGTATCGACGGGGACGGCTTTGTCGTTGAGCGTTCGTCCATTTACCTTTACGACATTGGCCGGAATGACCTCGCTGCCCAGTGTGGAGTTCAACAGAAGCAGCCTGTTGGCCGCCGGCCCAGCGCTCATCACCAGCTTGAGTCTGATGCGCTTGAGCTCGTTCGACGCGCCGGTCGCGAGCGACATCGACTTCTTCGTGTCCTCCGTGAAGATTACGGCCATGTCCTCGACGTGGGGGTTTTGCGGCTCCGGCACGGCGACGGCGAACCCGAACTGCCTAGGCGCACCGTTGGTGTCTCCCTCGTAGATCGACAGCCCCGCCAGTGCTCTTAGGGACTGGGGATCGACCAAGTCATACACCGACGTCGCCTTGCAGTCGAAGACGATAATTGGCATGTCTTTGTAGCCGGTGGTGATCGGGAAGCTGGTCGGGTAGAACTGTCCGTAGGAGCCTTGGTCGGGCGCGCAGATGATGTCGCCGTTTACCGAGTCCAGCTTGTAGGCCCCGATTGAGGTCATTCGCTGCCAGCCGTAAGCGGTCAGAGGCGCGACGCCCGGGATGGTGAAGAAGCCCTGGTCGGGAGTGGTCTTGTCGATGATGTTCGCGCGCACTCCCATGAAGGACTTGTGCGCGCTGCGAACCACGGCCAGACAATCGCCCACCTTGAGGTTCGGCACGAAGCTGCGGCGCGGGTCGTACTGAACCACGTTCCCGCTCAGCCTCGCGAATCCGCCCTGCAGACCCATCCGCGTGAAGTTGCACTGCTCCGACACCCCGAGCTTGGTGAGCGGCTTTTGGCGGATAAACACCTGCCTTGTGCCGGCCGGCAGCTCGGCGGTGAGTCTGATGGAGCCGTCCGCCAGCATCTTCGGCAGTTCTTTTTCCGACTTGGGTTTGTAGTAGCTTGGCCCTTTGCCGAGCTTGTCGGTGTACACCCCCTGCACGTAGCCGACCTGGAGTGGGTCGGCCGGGCGAATCGTGCGGCTGTCGACGACATCCGCTCGGATGATCTCTTCGTCGAGAGCCGTGTTGGTGTCGCGGAACCAGTGGTCGATAAGGCAGCCCAGCATTATGAGCTGCTGCCGTAGATTGGCGAAGTTGACGTTTTCGGGCTTGTCGAAGGGCGTGTCGACAAGCTGGCGGCCGTCGTCGATCGATACGAAAGACACTCCCCTGCCGCCGGCCAGGGTGACTACCTCGCTGTCCAGTGCGAACTTGCCGGGCACGAAGTTGCGCCAGTTCTTGCCGGTTATCGGGTTGACGCCGTCGGCGAAGTGTGCCGCCCTGGTCTCGAAAAACCCCAGCACCGAGGCCACCCGTTCGGAATTCTCGCGTGTCCGGCTGGCCAGGTCCGAAAACTTCCCCTGGATATCCTCCCGGAAATCGTAGAAATAGCCCTTGTAGAATATCCCGACCCCTTGGGTCTGGCTCGACAGATCAAGCCCGCACCATACGTAGAACTGATCCGGGTTCGGGACGAAGTAATCGAAACCTTTGATGAAGCTCGCGGTGAGGCCGTGGGTGTACCAAACAACTAATGCGGCAAGCACGATCGGTACGGCCACTATCGGCGCGAACCGGCCGCGTAGCGGCCTGAGCTTGATCCATATCCACCTTACGATAAGAAGCAGAATCACGCCCAGAACCAGCGGCGGCCAAGGCACTGACCGGGGCTTGGACTTGTCGGCGGGCCAGTGCGAGTTCATTGCGGCGTGAATCTTGTCCATAGTGCCGGGCAGGCGATACGAATCTATGTGTCTTTCTATGAAGTAGCGCATCCCGGCAAGCCCCTGGAAGTGGCCGCTGGTGGCGAGGAACATCACCGAACGCTTGGGTGCGAACTCGGGCCTCTTGTAAAGCCGCGCGAGCTCTAGAAGCGCCGAAATCCCGCACGACGACTCCGCGCTCGGCGCGAGCGCGGGCACTACGGACGTCCCATCGTAGTAGGCATGTAGGACGATCCATTGATCTCTCAGCTTTGGGTCAGTGCCTCGGATGATGCCCGTGATGTTGCGCGCCCGGACCTTTTCCCAGGGCATGTTGCAGTAGACTCTGGCATGTTCGGCTCTGCCCTGCGCGATCAAAGCGCGCAGCTTCGCGGCGTTCTCCTTGGATATCCAAAACCGCGGCATCGAGACCGGTATCGCGCTGAACTTGGCTTCCCCCTCACCGCGCATCGTCGCGTCCGGCTCCACAAACAGCAGGACGCGCGCGCCCAGCCTGGGAGCGTTGAGCCATTCCGTGCCCGAGTTGAAATCCACAAGCGCGGCGCTGTCCTTGACGACCTTGCCGTCGAAGTCGGGCAGTTTGCCGCCCCCGCCGTCGATCACGTGGACTTCCAGGCCCTCGGGCGGCAGGTGCGACGTGCGCACCAGGTTCGGCCACAGCGCGTAGATCGGAAACACCTGCCCGTCGACTTCGATGCGCGAACCCTCGTCTATGGGGACCGTCACCCTGAACGGCTCGCTTGTGACGTTTTCCAGCCCGATCTCGCGAAATTGTCTCTCCACGTAATCGGACGCCTTCTCGCACCCGGGATAGCCGACCAGCCGGGAAGGATACGACGACAGGCTGAACACATCGGCCTTGACCCGATCGATGTTGATCGCGCGCGCGATCGACTTGTACCTTTGGGCCAACAGGTCCGGACAATCGGGCTTTGCTTCGGCTGCGGCCGTCGGCGTCACGGTTCTAGTCGGCGCCTTCGTCTGCTTCATCGGCCAGAACAGTAGGGCCAGTATGACAACGACCACTACCGCAAAAACAACGTTCGTGCCCTTGAGTTTAATCGCCATCGCCTGCTTTCCTTATGTCAAGGGTATAACTCGCGCGGGGAGCTCCCCAAGTATTCGAACGAAGGTCGGGAACGCGCACTCGCCCGCTACGCGCGAGTATTATAGCACAGCGGTTTTTTCGCGCGCAACGACGTTTCGCAAGACTGAGCTCTTTCCCGACGGGCCGGTGCTTGAGCGTGCTTGGAGGCGAGGTGTGTGCCCCCGAGGCATAGCTGGCTGCTAGCCGGGCCGCGCTTTGGAACGAGGCGAGCGCGGCCCATGATCGGCACCCGTGAGCACGTCTACTAGCGGACCGGACGCCGCGTCTAGGAACCGACGAATTCGTCTCATCGTATCGGCTTCCGAATCGTTGACGGGGCTGGTCACTCGGACGAACGCCCACCCATAGCGCGGCGGCCTGAGCCTCGACAGGGCCATCGACATCTGCTGTTTGAGAAAACTCGACTCAGTGCGGCGCGCCTGCGCGAAGAAGTAGATCACGATCTCGCGCGTGTCGGTCAGAGGGTCCACCGCCGAGAGCTTCACGGCGGAGATGCTGCGCCCCGCGTAGGGGACCCGGGTCAGGCTTTGCTCGACGTTGTATCCCGACCCGCTGAAGCACATCTCGGACAAATGCCAGCCGCGGCGGTCGAGCCCCTTGTAGACCACCATTAGCCCGATCGCATTGCCCTCGGGATCGAGATAGGTACGGCTCAGGAAGCTTCCGGGGCCGACGAACCACCCCTCGAGCACTTGCCTGTCCGGAGGTATGTCCCGGCCCGATTTCGTCCACTCGCCGAGTCGCGCAGGCAGCAAAGCGAGATCGCCGCTCCGCAACACTATCGGCGGTCGGGTGCGCGCCCAGTAGGTGATTCCGGCTGCAGCCAGAAACATCAATATGACTACCTTGTAGTTAGGCGTCCGCTTATCCACTCCAACACCAAGCTCAAGACAAACAGCAGCGCCACGGCGCTTACGAAGAGTATCGGCGACGACCAGTCGTGAAAGATGTTCATCGCTGCGTCGCGTCCCCATTGGTAGCCGACCAGTGCTATGGCGCTGATCCGAACCACATTCGCCGCCAGCGCGATCGGAAGCGACAGGCAGAATATGATCCACTTGCACACCGCCGGCAGGTGCGTTATGTAGGCGAACACGGCGCTAACGCCGACCAGTGCCACCAGCGAACTCATTCCGCTGCACGCCTGAGCCACCTGGAAATCAAACCCCGGAACCGACATGTTAACCCCGCTCTGGGTTACGTCGAGCCCCAGCATTCTCAAGAGGGCGGCGGACGACCCGGCGGACCACAACTGCATCGGCAGCCCGACCTTGTCTATGACTCCTCCGGGCACCGGAATCATGAAAACCGTGTAGGCTAGGGGAAATGCCAGCGTTCGCACCAGCGCAGTGCCGTGAAAGTATATGCACCCGCCCAGCAGGCACAGCAGCAGGGACACCCCCGAAGGCCCTGATACGTCCAGTATCACCCCTGCCAGGTGGAGCAGCAGAGCGAACGCCAACACCACCAGCCCCCACACGCACGGGGACCGCTGCAGGGCCTTGACCTCGGGCCATTTTTTCCACACGAAATAGCCCGACACGAACGGCACCAAGAACGCAAGCGAGTACTGCACGTCCTCACGCCACTTATGCACCAGATAGCCGAACGTCGGAATATACGTCACCACGGCGGCGGCGACCACCCCCGCCAGCCACAGCCGCTCGCGTTCGGCCGATCCCTGCGTGTTTGTCCGGGCTGACGACATGCCTGAAATGCCTCCCTACGGCCCTGCATCGATTATACGCACAAGACCGCGCCGCTTCCAACCGGACACCCGTCTAGACCGTTGCGATAGGAACGGAATCCAGCGTTTTCGCCTGTCTGCGGCTCCTCAACTGAGCACGCAGACGGGCGAGAACGCGGCCAATTGTGCTCTATCGCAACAAGCTCCCGTCATTAGTATCGGTTCGGTTCGGCTGAAAGGACACACATAAACCTCAACCCGCGGCGGCATTGAGCCTGCCGGCGGTGCCCAAGCCGCGGGTCTTGCTTTCAGGGTTTGTACACCCTGACCCGACGATACGGCTCGGTGCCCACCGACTCCGAAACCAAACCGTACTTCTCTATGAGCTGGTGCTGAAGCCTCCTGAGGAAACTTGATTGGGGCGCCAGTTCCTGCGGCTCGCCGGTCTCTAGGAGTCTGGCGACGGCCTCCTCCGCGTCTTGAAGCGCTAACTCCTCCTCGTTGGATGGACCGAGGTTAAATATCTCGCGGATCACGCCCGATATCTGGGCGTAGGTGTTGCTCCTGACCGTGTATGTGGGCAGCTTGCGCCTGTCGGCCTCCTGGAGCACTGCACTCGTCTTGCGCTCGTGCGTCTTGAGAGTTATCAGCGCGTCGGACTGCGCCAGCTCCTTGGTTATGTAACACGGGACCCTGAGTTCGCGAATCGCGCGTTCGAGCCGATTGCGGCTGACTCCGTACGGATAGACCTTGACGATTTCGGGCAGCGGCCTGGTGGCCACAACCTCGTGCGCGTGCTCGAACTTGGCGCCCGTCGCGGGCTTTTCGGCGATCTCGCTCGGCTGGACGACCTCTACCTCGCCCTCCGGGTTTCTTACGCGAATCTCCGGCCTCGGAGGCACTCCGCGGAGCATCTTGTCGACGATCGACGCCACGTCGTGGTGAATGGCGAGCTTATCCATCTCCATGATTTCGATAAGCACGTCGAACGTCGGCGGCGCCTTTCGCTCCAAGACGGTTTTCTGGGTGCCTCGGCGCTTGGCTTCTTCGTCGGACAGCGTCACGGCTTGAATCCCGCCTACCAGATCCGACAGCGTCGGGTTCATGAGCAGGTTGTCGAGTGAATTGCCGTGAGCCGTAGCGACGAGCTGCACCCCTCGCTCGGCGATGGTTCGCGCGGCGAAGGCCTCGGCCTCGGTCCCGATCTCGTCGATGACGATGACCTCCGGCATATGGTTTTCGACGGCCTCGATCATGACCGCGTGCTGCTGGTCGGGGGTCGCAACCTGCATCCGGCGGGCATGTCCGATCGCCGGATGGGGAATGTCGCCGTCGCCGGCGATCTCGTTCGAGGTATCCACGATAACCACGCGTTTCTTGAACTCGTCGGAGAGGACCCTCGCCACTTCTCGCAGCTTGGTAGTCTTGCCGACGCCCGGTCGGCCCACCAGAAGAATGCTCTTGCCGCTCTCGACGACGTCGCGGATGATATCGATAGTGCCGTAGACGGCGCGGCCGATCCGGCAGGTTAGGCCGACGATCTTGCCTTGTCTGTTGCGAATCGCCGAGATGCGATGCAGGGTACGCTCGATGCCCGCGCGATTGTCTTTGCCGAACGAGCCGACGCGCTCCACCACGTATTCCAGGTCCTGGGCCGTGACGGGGGCGTCCGAGAGCTGGACGACCCTCAGAGGGAACCGCGCCTCCGGCTCGCGCCCCAGGTCGAGCACTATCTCCAGAAGGTCCTCGACGTCCTCCTGTTCCTCGAGCCGCTGCCTTACATGCGTGGGCAGCACTTCCAGAAGCTGCTCCAGATCATCTGTTACCCTGAGCTGCTTCGCACCCAGGGCACGTTCTTTGCGTTGTATTGCCATTGTGTCCGTTTTGTCCTATTTGCGCCGCACCGGCGCCGTGCCTAAAGCTCACCTTCCAGCTCATACATAACCGCCGCGCAGGCCGCGACGGCGGCCGTCTCGCAGCGCAGTATGCGCCTGCCCAGCGATACGGGAACCGCACCTGCATCGACCAGCAGGCGGATCTCAGTTTCGCTCAGCCCTCCTTCCGGGCCGACGATGATCATGACAGATCCGAGATCGCTTGACCCTCTTTCAGGTAGCGGGCAAGCGCCGGTTTCATCAGCCGAACCGTCGTGACGAAAGCCCTCTCGCAGCACCCTGCGCAGCGGTGGCGGGTCCCCCGATTCGCAGGCCAACAGCGCCACGGGCACGGTCGAAGCCAGCTCGGCCAAGTCACTTATCCGCAGTATGCCCTCGACACCGGGTGCGGCCGCCCTGCCGCACTGTTCCGCGGCTTCCTTGGCGATCTTGCGCCAGCGGGCGAGCCTGCTCGAGACCTTTTCGTCGGGTATTCGCGCGACGGTCCGCTCGGAGCTGACCACGATCAGTTCCGATACCCCCAGTTCGGTGCACTTCTGAACTATGAAGTCGATCTTGTCGCCCTTGGGCAGGCAGATCGCTAGCATCAGTCGCACCAGCGGGTCGGCGTCGCATCGCCTGCTACCCAGTATTCTGGCACTCACCGCACCGCCGGACAGGGCGGTTATTTCCGCGTCGAACTCGGTTCCGCGTCCGTCGACCAAGCAGATAGAGTCCCCGTTTTTCAGCCGCAGGACGCGCTCGATCTGCCTTGCGACATCGCCCGTAATGACGGCGCTGTCGCCTACGATTGCGCCTTGCTCGATGAAAAACCGTCGGTGGCCGGTCACGTGCGTTTCTCCGAGACGAGTGCGACCCAGTCTCCCTCGCGTTTCTCTTCGACGGTCGCGACGCCGTGGGACTCGAGAGCGGCTCGAACGTCATCCAAGCGCTCGGTCACGATCCCCGAAGTAATCAGCCTGCCTCCGGGGTTTGTTTTTGCGGTCAGGGCGTCGGCCATGGCTATGATTACGTCGGGCACGATGTTCGCCAAGACGAGGTCGGCGGTGCCGTC
>Ga0068707_1001149_pt1 | contig 18191 bp, 20 predicted proteins | sample YNPNPMetaG_FD_66600 | JGI IMG/M metagenome (GOLD analysis project Ga0068707, IMG submission 66600) | Anoxygenic and chlorotrophic microbial mat microbial communities from Yellowstone National Park, USA - YNP NP MetaG | ecosystem: Environmental > Aquatic > Thermal springs > Hot (42-90C) >...
CTGTTAAGAGTTTGTAATATTTTTGGTGACCTGCTGCCGCTCTTTGACAAGGAAGATGCCGAAAATTCCGCTGTTTTTCTGCTAGGCAATAGAAGAAACATTGCGGCAAAGAGCAATAAAGTAATGACACCGGATGATAAAAAGACTGGTCCGTAGCTGAATCTCTCGGCAATCCAGCTTCCTAGAGCTGGCCCTATGCTCATGCCCAGATAGAGGGATGTGGTGTACCATCCGTAAGCACGACCAATATGACTTACTGGAGTTATATCAGCAACAAATGACATCATGGTAGGCCCGTAGGTTGATAACCCTACTCCGAAGAGGAAATAAATGATCATAATTTGAAGGGGGGATGTGGTAAAGTAAAGAGCAAAACATGTAAGACTCAATATGGCAAGCCCCCCACAGGCAATAATTTTTCTTCCAAATTTGTCAGAAAGAAATCCCATAGGAAAAGATAGAAGCCCAGCTGTGAAGAAAAAAGCAGAGTTTATTGTCCCCACCATTTTTATGGATGCTCCAAGACTTTTGGCGTATATAGGCACTATAGGGATCCTCATGTAAGAAGCCACATAACATCCCAGCGTGATAAGACAGACAATAATGAGCAGAGAATAATTTTTCCATACGTTAAGTGCTTTTAAGCTAGCCTGACGGTCTGGATTCATATTACAATCAGCCTCCGTTATTACAGCCAGTGCTTTCGATGTTTTTCATTTTGCGAACCTGTTTTTTTTTTAGGCTTAACCTGCCAGATTGTCTTTAGTCAAGCAACTGTTTGCATGTGTCATGTAGAGGAATCTTGTGTTCCCAAAACGTGCTTGAGCTGAGAATTTTCAATTCTTGCTGTAGTGAGTAAAGCAAGCGCTTTTCACTAGTTTACGGCATGGCACATTCTTTGCCTATAAAAGTTTTTTGGTTGCGGCTGGATGACGAAAACATGAAAATTTCTCTTGATAAAATTGTGTGAAAAAAATATCATTCAGGCCGCTTAGGTTTAGTTTTATGTGTTACAAAAAATAAACAAATCAGGAGGTTTAAGGTATGAAGAAGGGTTGGATGGTTGCTGTTAGCGTAATTATGGCTCTAGTAGTTGGTTTGGTGTTCAGTGTGCCTGCAGTACAGGCGGCTGAGGAAGCCAAGAAGGAAGCGGCACCTGCTGAGAAGAAGGATGCTGCTCCTGCTGCTGAAAAGAAAGATGCTGCACCCGCTCCCGCTGGCGAAAAGAAGGAAGCCGCTCCTGCTCCTGCCGCTGAGAAGAAGGAAGCCGCTCCTGCTCCTGCCGCTGAGAAGAAGGAAGCTGCTCCTGCCGAAGCTAAGCTTGCTTCAATGAAGGGCAAAGTGGAAATGGGTGGAGAAGCTATCCTTCTTAAGACAGAAGATGGCAAGGAATTCAAGCTTGAGGGAGAAGGCCTCAAGGATTACATCGGAAAGCAGGTTCAGGTAACCGGTACTCTTGATGAAGCTACCAAGACCCTGAAGGTAAAGGAAATTAAACCTGCTCAGTAATTAGCAGTAATTTTAGCTTTGTAAAAACTAAGGCGGGAATTTCTAATTCCCGCCTTTTTGCTTTCTTAAATCAGATTCTTATTGAAGCAGATTCCATCCCAACATTAAATCCTTCTTGTTTGTTTCTAGCTAGCTTAATTGTTGAAGAAATCTTGAATTAAGCGTTAATGAAAGTATTTTAACTGATTGAGGATATCTAGAGAACAGAATTTTTGGGGGAATGTTCGAAAATTGCCCAACCCGTGGGAGAGTAGGGCGAACGGCCGCTCGTCCCTACATTACATCAATCCTTGATGTGATTATAAGCCTTCGCTGTATTTTTTCGAACATCTCAGAATTTTTCTTGACCGGTAATTGGTCATCATGTATAAATAATCGGTTGTTAGCAGGTCGATATTAAAGAACAGAGGGGGGGAGAGGGATGGTGAGAAGTCCTTGTTTGGATTGCGAGAGAGCAAACGAGGATAAGAACAAATGCCTTAATGACTGTGAGAAACTCAAACAGTATCAAGAATATATTCTTAAGCTTGGTGTTTACGCTACCATGTAGAAAAGGTGATGGCTCTGGTCTGATGCGGTGCTAGGCGGCGGAGAGCCGCCTTTTTTGTGGAAAGGAGATGAAAAACTATGTATGCGGTGATAGAAACCGGTGGGAAACAGATTAAGGTTGAGCCTGGTCAAGTTGTTCGGGTAGAAAAACTTCCCGTGACCCCAGGAGAAGTGATCACTTTTGACAAAGTACTTTTGGCTAGGGATGATTCTCTTGTCTTGGTTGGAAATCCCTATGTTGAAGGTGCTACTGTTACGGGACTTGTAGTAGATCACGTAAAAGACAAGAAGGTGGTAATCTTTAAGCATAAACGCCGCAAGAACTATCGGAAGAAGATAGGCCATAGGCAGCTTCTAACCATGATCAGTATAAAGTCTGTAGATTTTCCCGGTGGTGTCTCTTCCGAGGCGTCTGCATTGGAGCAGTAAGTGTAGATGTTGGAAGAAGTTTGAAAAGGTTTTTAAATAAATCATGGCTTTCCCGGAATACCGCCGGCTGGGGCCTCGGGAAGGTCTGAAAGGGCGGAAACAAATACCCCAGCCTCAGACTGTGCTAGATGGTGCAGTTTGAGCGGCCAGGATTAGAAAATGGCTCATAAAAAGGCAGGAGGAAGCTCGAGAAACGGTCGTGATAGCGCCGGAAAAAGAAGAGGCATTAAGCGCTTTGGAGGACAGACTGTTAAGGCGGGACACATTCTCGTAAGACAGGTAGGAACTAAATTCCACGCTGGTAAAAATGTGGGGATTGGCAAGGATTATACTCTGTTCGCCTTGATAGACGGAGTGGTCAAGTTTGAACGTCTTGACAAGACTCGCCAGAAGGTAAGTGTGTACCCTGTTACGGCTTAGAATGGCCAAATTATTAATGAAAGAAATAGCTGAGCGGCCGTCGTTGTTAACTAATCTTGACGGTCGCTTTTGTGTTTTTATATGGCTAAATTCATAGACGAAGCAATTATTCATGTAAAAGCCGGTGATGGTGGTAACGGTTGTGTAAGCTTCCGACGGGAGAAATACGTCCCCAAAGGGGGACCTGACGGCGGTGATGGTGGTAAAGGAGGCGACGTTTACCTGGTCGCTACTTCTTCAAAGCAAACTCTTTTGGATTTTCATTATCGGCGTTTTTTTCGAGCAGAGCGGGGACAGCATGGGCGCGGGAAGAATCAGCATGGGCGAAGCGGGAAGGATCTGTTTATACCTGTGCCGGTGGGGACTTTAGTGAAGGATGTCCTGACAGGGGAAGTGCTTGCAGATCTCATTGGAGATGGTCAAAAGTGGCTTGCTGCTCGAGGAGGGCGAGGAGGACGGGGCAATGCACGATTTGCCACCCCTACAAATCATGCTCCTAGATTTGCCGAAGATGGAGAAGAAGGTGAAGAGCGAGATCTTAAGCTAGAACTAAAACTGCTTGCCGATGTTGGAATAGTTGGATTTCCAAACGCTGGCAAATCAACCCTTATCTCGGTTATTTCTGATGCTAAACCTAAAATCGCCGACTACCCTTTTACTACCCTTGCGCCTCAACTGGGAGTTGTTGGGGTGGGTACGGATCGATCTTTCATTGTCGCAGACATACCTGGACTTATCGAAGGGGCTTACCAAGGTGCTGGACTAGGCATTCAGTTTCTTAAACACATAGAACGCACCAGAGTTTTGATACATCTGATAGATATAACATCTATCGAAACTGACGATCCCTTCAAACCTTATCGAATTATCAGAGAAGAGCTTGAAAATTTTAACCCTGACCTTGTTCAAAAACCTGAAGTGGTGGCTCTGAATAAAATTGATTTGATCCAGGATCATGACCATGTGAAGAAATTAGTCGTTCTCTACAAAAAAAAGCTTGGAGTGCCAATTTTTGCTATTTCGGCTCTGACTCGAAATGGCGTTTCCGCTCTCCTTCACAAGGTTTCTCAGTTGTTGTATGATGTTCAAAAAGAGTAGTATGCTTAAAGCTGTAACAGGATTCACTGTCTTGCCAGTGTGGGGAGGAGACAAAGAAGTTGGATAGTTTTGAGGGCAGAAAGAAAGTTTTCGATAGATACCGACGTATTGTTATCAAAGTAGGTAGTGCTGTTCTTACCGGACAAAAAGGTCTTGACCGTGTGATGATCCATCGCCTGAGCGATCAAATAGCTGAAATTCGAGAAACAGGGCGAGAAGTTCTTGTTGTTTCATCTGGAGCTATCGCTTCTGGAATGAAAAAACTTGGGCTTTCTGAAAAACCAAAGTCCATTCCTTCCAAACAGGCTACTGCGGCGGTTGGACAGAGCTTTCTAATGCAGGCATGGGAAGAAGCCTTCGATAAACACGATATTCTGGCCGCTCAGATACTCCTTACAGGTGAAGATCTTGCACATCGCCAGAGATATTTAAACGCCAGAAACACCCTTGAGACGCTTCTGGAATGGCGGATTGTGCCGATTATTAACGAAAACGACACAGTAGCAGTGGAAGAGATTAAATTTGGAGATAATGATCAACTGGCGGTGCTAATCGCTGGATTGGTAGGAGCAGATCTCGTTGTTATCTTGACCGATATAGAAGGGCTCTATGACAAAGATCCCAGAACTTGCCGTTCGGCTAAGCTCATCACAGAAGTTCACAAGGTTGATCGTCGAATTCTTTCCTGCGCTTCTTCTCAGACGAATTCAACAGGAACTGGAGGAATGTTAAGTAAGCTCCTTGCTGCTAAAAAGTCTCTCTCTATTGGAATTCCGCTTGTTATTGCTCCTGGTAGAGAACGTGATGTTCTTATCCGTCTGATTCAAGGTGAGTGCCTGGGGACTCTTTTTATGCCTGATAAGAGGCTTTACCAGGGGCGCAAAGTCTGGCTTGCTCATATACCTCATCTATCCGGCGACCTTGTGCTGGACGACGGTGCCGTTGATGCCATTGTTCATAAAGGAAAATCTTTGCTTCCTGCGGGGATTATGGAAGTTCGAGGAGCCTTCGGGGTGGGCGCTCCTGTTAGGTGTCTGGATTCTTCAGGAAGAGCTATCGCCGTAGGGTTATCGAACTATAAGTCCTCGGAAATAGAAAAAATAAAGGGATGCCACACGGCCGAAATAGATAAAATTCTTGGTTACAGGCATTCCGATGAAGTAATCCATCGTAACAATCTTGCCCTAATTTTTGACGAAGATATGCCTGACTCAGGGGAGGAAAAGAATGAACTGGCAGGACACGCTTAAAAACATCGGGAAAATGGCAAAAAGCGCTTCGTATAAAATGGCTAAAGCTACAACTGCTCAAAAAAACGAAGCTCTCAGGTTTATGGCTCAGGCTATTATAGAAAGACGGGACGCCATCGTTGAAGCTAACCGTATGGATGTAGAAGCTGCCAAAAAGATGGGACTTTCGGGTGCTAAGCTGGATAGGCTAACTCTATCGGATAAAGTTATAAACGAAATGATTGCTGGCATCGAAGAAGTAATCAATCTTCCTGACCCAGTTGGAGAAATTACCAAGATGTGGATTCGCCCTAATGGGCTAAAGGTAGGAAGAATGAGGATCCCTCTTGGGGTCATTGCTATTATTTATGAATCGCGCCCCAATGTTACCGTAGATGCATCCATTCTGTGTATCAAAGCCGGAAATGCGGTTGTACTTCGAGGCGGTTCGGAGGCCTTTCATTCCAACAAAGCTCTTTGCGATGTTATCCGTGACAGTCTCGAAAAGGCAGGACTTCCCTGTGACGCCGTCCAGGTTCTTCCTACGACAGACAGATCTGCCGTTCTGGAACTTTTGAAAATGGAAGAAGAAATTGATGTGGTTATTCCCAGGGGAGGCGAAGAACTAATTCGCTTTGTAGCAGAACATGCTCGTATGCCGGTTTTGAAGCATTACAAAGGCGTATGCCATGTTTATGTAGATGATGAAGCAGATTTCGAAAAAGCCGAAAAGATTTGCTTCAATGCCAAAGTTCAGAGACCGGGTGTGTGTAATGCCATGGAAACTCTACTTGTCCATAAGGATATTGCAGACAAGTTTCTTCCCGGGATGGCTGATATCTTCAAAAAGGCTGGAGTTGAACTCAGGGGATGTGATCGGACTCGGAAAATTATCGATTGCCTGCCTGCAACAGAAGAAGACTGGTATGCCGAATATCTTGATTTAATCCTTGCTGTGAAAATTGTGGATTCTATGGATGAAGCCATTGACCACATTCACCGCTATGGTTCCAGTCATACAGAAGCAATCGTTACGGAAAATTACACCAAAAGCTGGCGTTTTCTCGAAGAAGTTCAGTCATCGCTTGTCTTGGTTAATGCTTCCACCAGATTAAATGACGGCTACCAACTTGGTCTGGGAGCAGAAATAGGAATTTCTACATCCAAAATTCATGCCTTTGGTCCTATGGGACTTGAAGAACTGACCACTACAAAGTTCATCGCTATAGGAAACGGGCAACTGAGAACTTGAGATGTCACCCCGAACGAAGTGAGGGGTCTCCCCAGGAGATTCCTCGGTACTTCGTGCCTCGGAATGACAGGGGGAGCGGCGTGCCTCAGAATGATCAGCGTCTTGGCATCTTTGGCGGGAGTTTCAATCCGGTCCACTTGGGTCATCTTAGAGCTGCGGAGGAAGTTTGCGAAGAACTTGAGCTGGATCAGGTTATATTTGTGCCTACCTTCATCCCACCGCATAAGGATGTTTCGCTATTAGTGGACTTTGAACATCGCTATCAAATGTTAAAGCTTGCTTTGAAAGAGCATCCAAAGTTTACTGTTTCCGATCTGGAACTGAAACTAGGTGGTATATCCTACACCGTGAGAACTCTCACCACTCTGAGAGAAAAACATGATTCGTCGGAATTTTTCTTCCTCGTGGGAAGTGATGCCTTTCTGGAGATTGATTCATGGTGGCATTATCGTGAACTTTTTCAGCTTGCTTCCGTTGTTATCATGACTAGGCCGGGGACATCTCACGGAGACTTCAAAAAATTTATTCATGAGCAAATCGATTTTGATTACAGGTGGGTTGAACCAAAAAGGCAGTTTGAACATCCCTTATTTTATCCAATAATACCGGTATCGGTAACCCTTATGGATATTTCGGCTTCGAGAATCAGAAAACTTGTTGCTATGAATCGATCAATACGGTTTTTAGTTCCAGAAGTTGTTAGAGAATATATAATTGATTACCGCCTCTACATAAGAGGTAATACATCGTAGATGCGGAAACAAAAAATTAAAAGGTAGAGGTGAAGTTTAGTTTATGATGGTAGAAAAAAGAATAAAGGGGGAAAGAAATCGCACCAGAGTAAAGAAAACAGAGGGAATTTCTTCTCGGGAGAAGGCTCTGCTTTGTGCCCGTATTGCCGAAGATTATAAGGCTCAGCGAATTGCCGTCCTGTTTATAGCGGAACTTTGCAATTTTACGGATTACTTTGTAATCTGCAGCGGTCAATCAACAAAGCAGGTGCAGGGAATTGCTGATCATGTCGAAGAAGAAATGAGAAAGGTTGGCTACTGTTCTTTAGGCATAGAGGGATGGAAGGATGGCCGCTGGGTGCTTATGGATTATGATGATGTTATTGTGCACGTTTTTCACGATCCTGTAAGAGATATTTATGATCTAGAAAGTCTCTGGGCTGACGCCCCCAATTTGTGGGCATCAGAGAATGGACCAGACCCGGCAGTTGATTAAGAAAGGATCGTCAATGGTTCGTAAAGCTATGGTAGTTATTTTGATAATGGTTCTGTTAGTGTTGGGAACATTTAGGCAGGTGGTGGCGCTCGATCTTAAGGAAGAAATTGAGCTTGGGAAAGAGGTTTTTCGCAAAGTTCAGGAAACTTATCATTTTCTTAGTAACCCTGAAGTGAATTACTATGTCATGGACCTTGGTAATCGCCTCAGTAAACATGTGGCTCCAGCTCCTTATAAATACCAGTTTTTTGTTATCGATAACGATATTCCCAATGCTTTTACAATTCCTGGCGGATATGTTTTTGTGAACACGGGTTTAATTTGCCTTATGGCAAAAGAAGGGGAACTTGCCTCTGTGTTGGCTCACGAACTTGGTCACGCTGAAGGGCGGCATATTCATCGACAGCTTGAACAGCAGAAACCCCTTATGGTTGCTTCCCTTGCTGCTATACTGGCGGGAGCTCTGATTGGCAATCCGCAGTTAGCTCAAGCGATGGTTGCTGGTAGTATGGGAGGAGCTCAAACTATAGCTTTGAGCTATAGTCGTGAACATGAACGGGAAGCAGATCAGATTGGTTTAAGAATACTTCAGGCTACAGGTTATCCTCCTTCAGATGCTCCTTCGGCGATGCAAAGACTTGCTCAAAGGCAATGGCAGGGAAGGCCTGGAAATTACGATTATTTGATGTCTCACCCTGGCGTTGTAGAACGTATAGGTTATTTATCTGAAATTGCGGCTAAGCTTAAAGGTTCAGGAGAGAATAAATCCGCCGATTTGGGACTATTTCCCTATGCTAAAATTACCCTCCTGGGACTCAAAAATGACAATCATGGCTTGGATCGCTTAATAAATGATGCTCCCCAGCTTGGTTATGATAGTTCGGTAGTGGCTTATGCTCAGGGAATCAAAGCTCTTGGTTACGGCGATCTTTCTAACGCTGCGGCTTATCTCGATAAGGCATGGCAGTCTCAGAAAGGGAACTTCTTCATTGCACCAAAACTTGCTGATGTTTTTGTTAGACAGCGGCAGTTCGATAAAGCCAAGGCTGTCCTGTCCCAGGCTTTGAGTTTATCTCCCGAGCATCCAGTCTTACATTACCGTTATGGAACGATTCTTGAGGAGGAAGGTAGTTTTTCTCAGGCACTTGAGCATTACGAAAAGGCGTTACCTGCTTCAGACTTGCTGCCAGATATTGAATATCACATGGGCACCACCTTAGGAAAGCTTGGTCGGCTTAAAGAAGCCCATACCTATCTTGGTGATTACTATACAAAAATTGGTGACCGAAGGCTTGCCGTTTTTCACTACGAAAAGGCCATTTCTCTTGCTTCTTCTCAGGCAGATAAGGAGCAAATTCAGAGCAAGCTCAGAAAACTGAAAGGCAAAGAAGAACGGGAACAACCCAAGGAAAATCCCAGGACTTTTCCTAATATCCCTACCAGAAGAGGAATATAAGGTGGCAAGGGGGTTCTGGGCAGGAGAGAAACTGGTGGGAAACCGATGTCTTCAGTGTTGGTTATTCCTTGAGTTTTTCGAACGATGATGATAAGCAGTAAATGCCTATCTGTAAAAGGTCTGTTTATTCCAGAAATACAGGGGGGAAACAACAATGTACAGAATTCTCATAAGCGATCAACTGTCAGAATCTGGGGTGCAACGGCTTTCAGAAATACCGGAATTCGATGTGGAAGTTAATACGAGTCTAACCCCGGAAGAACTTAGAGAGGTCATAAAAGAGTTTGACGCTTTAATTATAAGGAGTAGCACAAAAGTTACGAAGGATATAATTGATGCAGGGGATAGGCTTAAAGTTATAGCCAGAGCAGGAATAGGGCTTGATAATGTTGATATTCAGGCGGCAACCAGGAAAGGCATTGTGGTAATGAATACGCCTGAAGGTAATGTTATTACGACGGCGGAACATGCTATTGCAATGCTTCTTGCCGTAAGTCGTAACATCCCCCAGGCTAATGCTTCCATGAAAGCAGGGCGATGGGAAAAGAAGAAATTTAGAGGCAAAGAGGTTTTCAACAAGGTTTTAGGCGTTATTGGAATAGGCCGTATTGGTCGAGTGGTTGCTGATCGGGCAAGAGGCCTTAAGATGCAGGTTGTTGCTTATGATCCTTACATTAGCTCCGACGTGGTAGAAAAACTTGGAGTTGAAGCTGTGACCTTTGAAGAACTTCTTGCTAGATCTGACTATATAACAATACACACTCCACTCACTCAGGAAACGAGGAATCTGATAAACAAAGACGCCTTTAAGAAAATGAAGCGAGGCGTTTTCATCATAAATTGTGCCAGAGGCGGGATCGTTAATGAATATGATCTTTGTGAGGCTATAAAGGAAGGGATCGTAGCAGGTGCAGCTCTTGATGTTCTCGAAAAGGAGCCTCCTTCCCCAGATCATCCTTTGCTTTCTTTGGATCAAGTTATTATGACACCGCATTTGGGAGCTTCAACGGATGAGGCGCAGGAAAATGTGGCCATAGCGGTGGCCGAACAGGTGATTGATTATCTTCTTAAAGGTACTATTAGAAATGCTATAAACGTTCCCAGTATTGATGGAGAAGTGCTTGCTAATTTGCGGCCGTATCTCGCTCTTGCAGAAAAACTCGGTTGTCTTATTTCGCAGATTACAAAGGGAGCCCCTAAAGAATTTAGCATCGAGTATGTGGGAGATGCAGCTGAAGTGGATTTTAAACCTCTTACTATTTCTGCTGTGAAAGGCTTTTTGAGCACCTATCTTGGGAGTGATGTTAACTTCGTCAATGCTATGGCGATAGCTAAAGAACGAAACATCCTCGTTAGGGAAACTACTCGGAGGGAAACAGAAGATTTCACGAATCTAGTTATGTTAAGACTTAAAACATCGGAGGAAGAAAATCTTGTAGCAGGAACTATTTTTGGCAAAAAAGACCCTCGACTTGTTCGAATTAACGATTTTAGGCTAGAAGCTGCTATGGAAGGAAATCTCCTCCTTATTTACAACATAGACACTCCAGGAACTATCGGTGCTATAGGAACATGTTTGGGACGGAATAATATTAACATTTCAATGATGGATGTTGGGCAGGTGCTGGAAAAAGGGCAAAATATTATTCTCCTTAGAACGGATACACCTGTGCCTGACGATGTTGTTAAAGAATTATTGGAAATTCGAAACGTTAACGTTGTGCAAAGGCTTTATCTATAAAAACTTAGGGGGCCTGATCGTATGGTGGAGAAAGATGATAAGGGTTTTGTGTTTCAGGATAGGAGAAAAGTGAAACCTGAAGATTTGCTTGATGAACGATCAAAAGACGAGTCCATACCAAACGATGTTCAAAGAGAAGAAGCAGCCAGAGAATATGAAAAAGTGACGAATCGGCGGGAAGAAGCAGGAGAGAGGCCGCTTCCCAAAGTAGATTTTTCTACCTTTGTTTTTTCCCTTGCATCATCTGCTCTAGTTCACCTCGGGGAAGTTAAGGATCCTCTAACCGGTCAGGTCTCAACCAATATCCAGCTCGCTCGACAGATTATTGATACGCTTGGAATGCTTGAGGAAAAAACGAGGGGAAACCTGGATGAATCGGAAGAACAGCTCTTGAAGTCTCTTCTTTACGATTTGAGGATTAAATTTGTTCAAAAGGTTTCATGAAAACAACGTAGAAGTGATGCGGCAAACTGAAAAGGTGTGACTCATATTTCCTGCCTGTCACCCCGAACGAAGTGAGGGGTCTCCTCAGGAGATTCCTCGGCACTTCGTGCCTCGGAATGACAGGAAGAACGGTAGAAGTGATGTGGCAAACTGAAAGTGTGACTCGCATCATATGTCCGGCCAAGATCAATTTATGGCTTCAGGTTGTAAGAAAAAGGCTTGATGGGTATCACGATCTCTGGAGCCTTATGCTTCCCGTCGATATTTACGACGAGCTGGAGTTTTCTTGGCATAGCCAACCCGATGTGTTGATATTCTGCGATAACCCCAATGTGCCCTGCGATCGTAGTAATATTCTCTGGAAGGCCTACGAAATTTACCGTGACCGAACTGGATGGCCGGATTCTGGAGTCAAGGTTGTACTTAAGAAGCATATTCCTATTGGTGCCGGATTGGGTGGAGGAAGTAGTAATGGAGCGGCTATGCTCAAGTTTCTTAACAGCACCAATCCTGCGCCTGCTTCTTTGAAAGAGCTTCTAGAGATAGCTCGGGAAGTGGGAGCTGATGTACCCTTTTTTATTATATCGACTCCTGCTGTTGCAGAAGGGATTGGTGAAAAACTTACCGTAGTCGAAAGTCTTCCGGATTATCCGCTGATTTTGATTAAACCCCCTTTTGAAGTTTCTACAGCGTCAATTTACAAAAGTTTAAGATTGACAGAAGAAAGGGCTTTTATTAGCATTAAAGCGTTTTTGAAGGATCCGTGGAGCTTGAAAGATGTTCTCCACAACGATCTAGAAGCGGTAACAGTATCCCTCTACCCGGAGATTGAACGGTTGAAAGAGTGGTTGATGAAAGAGGGGGCGCTAGGGGCGGCTATGAGTGGAAGTGGCCCCACGGTGTTTGGAGTTTTTGCTTCTGAGGAGGAAGCAAAAGAGGCTTTGTTAAAAGGGAAGAATAAATGGGGTGATTCTTACTGGATGCGGGTCTGCCGAGTGCTCTCTCGAGTAAATAGGTAGAGACGTAAATAGAAAGGTTGGGGTGTCGCCAAGCGGAAAGGCACGGGTCTTTGGAACCCGCATTCGGAGGTTCGAATCCTCCCACCCCAGCCATTTTTTTGGGAGGATTTAAGTAAGGTGGTGGAAGAAACACCAGGTTATCGTGTATTTAGCGGTAATGCTAATATAAAACTAGCCGATGCGGTTTGTGCTTGCATGAACATTCCCAGAGGGAGGGCTCTAGTTACAACTTTTCGGGATGGTGAAATCAGGATAGAAATAGAGGACAACGTCCGAGGACTTGATACGTACATTATCCAGTCTTTGTGCTGTCCCGTGAATAACCACGTTATGGAATTGCTGATAATGATCGACGCACTTAAAAGAGCTTCGGCTAAAAGCGTTTGTGCAGTTATCCCATACTACGCCTACGGGAGACGCGACAAAAAAGATAAGCCACGAGTTCCTATTACTGGCAGAATGCTTGCAAACCTTATTGAAGAATCCGGAGTTGACCATGTGGTGGCTTTAGACTTTCATTCGGGACAGACAATGGGTTTTTTCAAAGTTCCTGTGGATCATATTAGTGCTATGAGCGTTATGATAGAGCATGCAAAGAAACATCTTCCACCTAATAGTATTGTGGTTGCACCTGATGCGGCAGGAGTGAGGCGCGCTCGAGTATTTGCAGCCGAATTGAATCTTGAAATGGCAATTATGGATGAACGTGACGTTGATCCCAGTATTGTCGGCAATGTAAAGGGACGTCATGTCGTGCTTTATGATGACATAGTAGATACAGGGCGAACTATAGAACGTGTGGCTCAAGCTGCTCAAAAAGCTGGAGCCGCTTCCGTGATGGCTTACTGTGTGCACGGAATCTTTTCTGAGGGCTGTGGTGAAAGAATTGCCAAGGCCGGTATTGAACGACTTATTGTGACTGATAGCGTTGTGCCTTACACCAATCCGGCCGATTTTGGCCTGAATGTCGAATACATTACAGTGGCTCCCCTCTTTGCTGAAGCCATTGCGGCGTTGAACAGAGGTGAGACTATTTCATCGGTGTTTTATTCAATCTGAGAGAAAAATGATCCGAAGGGAGGCAAAAGCAAAATGGAATGGCAGTTGATGGCTGAATATCGAGCGGGAACAGGCAAAAATGCTGCTCGAAAGTTAAGAAGAGAGAAAAAAATCCCTGGAGTTATTTACGGCTATCACATTCAGGGAGCTATTCCCGTGGCTCTGGATGCACGCCAGATTAACAACCTGCTTGCAGCACTGGGAGAAGAAACTAAGGTAATCCAATTCGTTCTTAAAAAAGACTCTGGTGAAGAAGACCATCACCAGGTTCTCATCAGAGAAGTTCAGGTTCATCCTTTCAAGCGCCGGCTCTTGCACGTCGATTTCTACGCTTTGGCAGCCGATCAGGTGCTGGATGTCGATATTCCTATAGAACTTGTGGGAGAGAGTCCAGGAATTAAGAAGGGTGGAGTAGTTGAGCAAATTATGCACACTCTTTCTATAAGATGTCTACCGCATGAAATTCCTGATAAGATAGAGGTTGACATAAACGATCTTGATCTGGGTGATGTTATCCACGTAAAGGATCTTCGGGGACGATATTCTTTCAGAATTATGGACGATGATGAAGCACCAATTGTTGCTGTAAATGTTCCTGAAGATTATGAAGCAAAGGCTGCTGCCTCGGCTGAAACTGAGGAAGAGTCCGAGTCAGAATAGATTACTGATGTTGGGTGTGGCGGAAATATGGCTCGCTGTGAGACGTTCTTATGCGTCGCCACAGTGGCTTGTTCTGCCCTTTTTAGTAGATGTCCTGAGTCTCGGGAATACGAATAGATGTTTATAACCCTGGATTTATAGACAGATTAAGAGGTTTTGGTGATGCTTGTTGAGGACACGGTGTTTGTAGCGCCGTGTCCTTTTTAATTGTTATCGTCAGGCACAGGAAATGGTGATGCTTATAGTTGGTCTTGGAAATCCTGGAAACCGTTACGTCTTTACGCGCCACAACGTGGGTTTCATGGTTTTGGATATTATAGACACTCTGGTAGACGCCGTGCTGGAAGAAAAAAAATCGTCCTGGGGAATTGTAAAAAAAATTCGCTGGAATGATCTATATCTGGCGAGTCTTAGACCTCTTACTTACATGAACAAAAGTGGTGAGGCCGTGTCAAAGATAATGTCTCTGGAAAAGTTGAAACCGGAGGAAATCCTTGTGATTCACGATGATCTAGATCTGGCTCTAGGACGGTTAAAAATTGTTAAAAAAGGTAGTGCCGGGGGACATCGTGGAGTTCAGTCTATAATTGATTCCATAGGAACTAGGGACTTTCCAAGGTTAAAAATCGGTATTGGACGGCCTCTTAGAGGAGAAGATGTTGTCGATTATGTGTTGTCTCCCCCCTACTCGGAAGAAAGGACTCTCTTTCGGGCTGTTTTGGATCATGCTGTCAGAGCGGTTGAAATGATTTGTAGGGATGGAATCGATAAGGCCATGAACGTCTTTAATGGGCTTTTGATACAAGAGTAGCACTTGAGTCTTCCGCAGGAGATACCGTGCGCCTTGTAAGGGCGTATTGCAATACGCCCTTACCTCTTAAACAAGTGGCATTATTAAGTCGAGAAATAGAAAATGGTATAAAGCTTTTAAGATTTTTCGAGTATCTTCTGTCCGGTCTTGCCAAGAATAGCAAAAATTGCGAATCTAACCTGTGGGAATTTTTTTCCAGAGAGAAGTCTTTCAGATAAGAGAGGGGGACACAGATGGGAGCGACGTCAAACGCTATTCGTTTTGAAGGCACGGATCGATACTACCTTAACCCGGAGCTTCGGGAGATTGTAAACATTGCTATTGCTATGGAAAAACCGCTTCTCCTTACCGGAGAAGCCGGCACCGGTAAGACGAGACTCGCCTACGAGATTGCTCGAGCTCTGAATCTCAAAATGGAGGAGGCTCGGTGTAAATCCACTTTCAAAGGTGAAGAACTTTGCTATGTTTACGATACAGTTCTGAGACTAAACGATTCTCGTTTTGGTTCGGGCAATTCAGGTAGGAATGTGGACAATATCTGGGATTACATACGCTTTGGGCCTATAGGAAGGGCTTTCATTGCGGAAGATCGTCGAGTCCTTCTCCTCGATGAAATAGATAAGACAGATTCGGATACTCAGGATAACCTTCTTGACGTCCTTGAGGAAGGTTCTTTTATCATTCGAGAAATCAATCATAAAATCGAAGCCAGGGTAAAACCTATCATAATCATCACAAGCAACGCCAAGCGAGAGCTTTCAGACCCGTTCCTTCGCCGTTGTTTCTGCCATTACATTCCCTTTCCTTCACCAGAAGAGATGGCGATCATTGTTAAGCTTCATTATCCGGATATTCCAGATACCTTTTTAGAAGCCTGCCTCACGGTTTTCTATCGCCTGAGGGAGCAGGAGTTCGAAAAACCACCTGCGACGGCTGAACTATTAGACTGGATCGGATCTCTTAGGGCTTCTGGTCTAAAGGGTCCCGGAGGAGGTAAAGATATTCCTTTTATTGGCACTCTTCTTAAGCGCACAGAGGATATTCTTAAGTTTAAAGGAATGAGGCGAAGAGAAAGGTTCTGACCATGATAGAATTTTTCTACAGGCTTCGTGATGCCGGTATCCCCGTAAGTCTTCATAGCATCATGGATTTCTATGAAGCTGTGAGAAAAGGGCTTGTCAGCGATATGGATTCGCTCTTTCTCGTGGCGAGACTGGTCTTCGTAAAGCGAGTTGAACACTACGATCTCTTTGAACAAACCTTTGCTGCGTACTTTTATGGTAAGGACGGAGCAAAAATCCTTGAAGAATGGGAAGATCTTTTCAACTCAAAGCCGTTCAGACGCTGGCTTGACGAGGAAATTAGATCGGGGAGGCTGGATCCTAAAGATGCTGAGACTTTGCCCATGGAAGAACTCATAAAACGTTTTTGGGAAACCGTTATAGCCCAGCGGGAGGCTCATTCGGGAGGATCCCGCTGGATAGGGACTAACGGAGGATCGCCCTTTGGCCATAGTGCTGCGGTGCCTCAGGATGGGGGGATTCGAGTTTATGGAGCAAGCGTTCACGGCACGGCAAGAAAAGTTATCGGAGAGCGAAGGTATATAAACTATGCCGACGATGCGCCACTTACAAAGGAAAACCTCCGTCAGGTTCTTTCAAGTATGAAAAGCCTTCGCCCGGTGGGACCTCTTGCCGAACTGGACGTGGATGAAACAATCTATAGGACTGCGAAAAACGGAGGTGAGATCGAGCTTATATTTCGGCGGGAACTTCGAAATAAAGTTGAAATAGTCGTCCTGCTAGATAACGGCGGCTATTCCATGACGCCCTATATTCCTCTGGTGAAAACGATCTTTCACAGGATTCGTGATACCTTTGAACATGTCCGCTACTACTACTTCCACAACTGCATCTACGGCACAGTTTATAAGGACCCACAGCGCACAAAACCTTTACGCTGGGAGGACCTCCTGCAGCTTGGTCCTAAAGCAAGGCTTATCATAATTGGCGATGCTAACATGGCTCCTTCTGAGTTAATGGCATCCTTCGGAGCAATTGATATGTTTACTACGGTGAGAAAGCCCGGCTATCAGTGGCTTCAGGAGTTAAGAAAGGCTTTTCCTGCAAGCGTTTGGCTAAACCCGATAAAGAAAGAACTCTGGAAGTATGAGAGCTCTACGATACGTCGTATAGCTTCCATCTTCTACATGGAAGATTTGACCCTCGGCGGTCTTAAAAGAGCGGTAGAATATCTTAATCTTCAGGGATCAACCGTTGATGCTCTTTAGGAGTAAACAATAGGCGAAAAATGGGAGCTTACCTGGAACGAGAAATTAAACATCTTTTTGGTAAAGCTGTTCACGGCTATGGCCTTATAGAAGATGGAGATAGAATTGCCGTTGCCTTTTCGGGTGGGAAGGATAGCGTGTTGCTTCTCTATATGCTGAAGGAACGTTTAAGCTACATCCCAATCCGTTACGAACTCTTTGCCGTGTATGTTGATCTAGGATTTGATCCAGAAATGCCGAACGTTGTAGAAACTATGCTGAAAGCAGCTTCCGTCCCCTATGAGATTATCAGAACGGATTTTGGTGTGAAGGCTCATAGTAAAGAAAATCGGGAAAATCCGTGCTTTCTTTGTTCAAGGCTTAGGCGGATGACGATTTTTAAGACGGCTTGGACTCGTGGGTGTAATAAAATAGCTTTTGGCCATAATCAAGATGACCTCATAGAAACCTTCTTCCTCAATATGTGTTATTCAGGACAGCTTGCTACAATGTTGCCGAGACAGGAATTTTTCGGCGGTAAAGTGGTGGTTATTCGACCTCTTTCGCTTATGAGAGCGGCAAAAATCAAAAGATTTGTGGAAGAAAAGAGGCTTCCCTATGTGGATAACCCCTGCCCATCAGCGTTAAGTGGCAGACGGGCTATGGTGAAGGAGCTTCTTGAGCATCTTTACAGGAGTAACAGCAAGATTAGAGGAAATATTTTTTGTGCCATGAGCAATGTAAATCTGGAGTATCTTCCCCCACCACTTAATGGAGGAATGATGGATGACAGGAAGTCAGGACAAAACAATATATCTGATTGACGGGAGTTCCTATCTCTACCGAGCTTATTACGGCGTAAAGGCTGCTCTAACAAGCCCAAAGGGTGTTCCTACCAAGGCTATCTATGGTTTTGCTCAGATGCTCCATAAGGTTCTCAAGGAAAAGAATCCCTCATACCTTTGCGTGGTTTTTGATGCTCCGGGGAAAAAGCTGCGACATGACCTTTTCGCAGATTA
>Ga0068707_1001151_pt1 | contig 18178 bp, 12 predicted proteins | sample YNPNPMetaG_FD_66600 | JGI IMG/M metagenome (GOLD analysis project Ga0068707, IMG submission 66600) | Anoxygenic and chlorotrophic microbial mat microbial communities from Yellowstone National Park, USA - YNP NP MetaG | ecosystem: Environmental > Aquatic > Thermal springs > Hot (42-90C) >...
TCTTTGCCGTCCTTGCTGCGCGTGTGCCGCCGCAAAAACATCCTGGCCCGATTTTGTCATCAGCCGCCAAAAGCCTCAAGAGGGCAGGTCTGCACTACATCGCGTTTTGCGGCTCCGCCCCTTGAAGAAACAGTTGCTTACAGCCCCAAGAAGGCCCAAAATCGCCAAAAATGCACACGCCGTGACGAACTTGGGCTAAAATTGGAGATCAGTGGCCGAACTCCGCCATTCCGTCTGCGCTCTGGACTGTCCCGACGCCTGTGCGATTCAGGTCGAAGTGGATCCGGCCTCCGGCCGCGCGCTGCGCCTGCGCGGCGACCCCGCGCACCCGGTGACGCAAGGCTTCCTGTGCGCGAAAGTGGCGCGCTATCCGGAACGCGAGTACCACCCGGAGCGGCTGCTTGCGCCGCTGCGCCGCGCGGGGGCAAAAGGAGAGGGCAGGTTTGAGCCGATCGGCCGGGACGAGGCTCTGGATCTTGTCGCCTCGCGGCTGAAGTCGGTTGCCGAAGAATTCGGTCCGGAAGCGGTGCTGCCTTACAGTTACGGCGGCACGCTGGGATTCCTCCAGGGCGGCTCGATGGACCGGCGCTTTTTCCACCGCCTGGGCGCGTCGCGTCTGGAGCGGACCATCTGCGCGGCGGCGGGCGGGGCCGGGCTGATGGAGGCCTACGGGCGGCGGCTCGGCACGCCGCCGGAAGACTTCGTTCATGCGCGCTACATCATCGCCTGGGGCGCGAACATTTTGTCGACGAACGTGCATCTGTGGCCGTTCGTGGTGGAGGCGCGCCGGCGCGGAGCGCGGTTCGTGGTGATCGACCCGGTTCGCACGAAGACGGCGCAGCTGGCCGACTGGCACCTGGCGCCGCACCCGGGCACGGACCTGGCGCTCGCGCTGGGCATGATGCACGTGCTGTACGAGGAGGGGCTGGCGCGGAAGCTCGACGGGGACGAGTCCCTGCGCGCGCGGGCCGCGGCCATGCCGCCGGAGGAAGCGGCGCGGCTGACGGGCGTGGCGGCCGACGACATCCGCCGCCTGGCGCGCGAGTATGGCACGAGGCGGCCTGCGGTGATCCGGCTGAATTACGGCATGCAGCGCTCCGAGCGCGGCGGCCGCGCCGTGCGCGCCATCAGCCTTCTGCCGGCGATCACCGGCTCGTGGCAGGAGCGCGGCGGCGGGCTGCTGCTGACGACCAGCGGCGCGTTCGAGATCAACCGACACGCGCTCGAGCGGCCGGACCTGGGCCCGCCGGCGCGCAGCGTGAACATGGTGCGGATCGGAGAGGCGCTGACGCGGCTGGACGGGCCGCCGGTGAAGGCGCTTGTCGTCTACAACTCGAACCCCGCGGCGGTCGCGCCGAACCAGCGCGCGGTGCACGAAGGCCTGCGGCGCGAGGATCTGTTCACCGTCGTCATCGATCATTTCCTCACCGACACGGCGCGCTTCGCCGATCTTGTTCTGCCGGCCACCACGTTTCTCGAGCACACGGACCTGTACTTCGCCTACGGGCACTACTACATCCAGCTGGCGCGGCCGGCCGTGCCGCCGCCGGGACAGTGCCGGTCCAACGTGGAGATTTTCCGCGAGCTGGCGCGCCGCATGGGTTTTGACGATCCCTGTTTCAACGACAGCGAGGACGACCTCATCCGGCAGGCGCTGGAGACGGAGTCGCCGTATCTGAAGGGCATCACGCTCGAGCGGCTCGAGCGGGAGCGTTTCGTGCGGCTGAACGTGCCCGAGCTGCCAATGGCGGATGCGGAAGCAAATCTCGACGGCGAGCCGCTCGCCTACACGCCGCCGGTGGAAAGCCGCTTTGGCGCGGGCTTCGACGGCCGATTCCCGCTTGAGCTGGTGAGCTCGAAGGCGCACGACGGGCTGAACTCGTCCTTCAGCATGCTGCCGCGGGTCGAGGCCGAAACCGGCGTGCTGGAAATCCACCCCGAGGATGCCGGGCCGCGCGGCATTCGCGACGGCGGGCCGGTGGAGGTGTTCAACGAGCGTGGCGCGGTGCGGCTGAGGGCGCGCGTGGGGCCGTATGTGCGGCCCGGCGTGGTGCGGGCGCCGTCCACGCGGTCGCCGTTCCGTTCGGGCGGGGGCGTGAACGTGAACGTCCTGATCGCGGACCGGCTGACGGACATCGGCGGCGGCCCGTGCTTCCACAACTGCCTGGTGGAGGTGCGCCCGTGCGAGCCGTAGCGGCGCTTGCGTGCCTGTTGCTGGCCGCCGGCGGCTGCCGCCGCGCGCACCACCCGCATCCGGAGGCCACGATTGAAGAGCCTTCGGAACTGCGGGCGGCCATCGAAGTGGCCAACCCGGCCGACGAGGGGCAGCTGCTCGACGGCTTTTATCCGCGCGAGCCCGGCGGTTGGCGGTGGTCGGCGCCGGAGTTTACGGTCACGCTGGCGGTGCCGCGGGAGCTGGCGGGCAAGGACGCGCAGCTTGAGATGGAATTCATCATCCCGGAGGCTGCTGCGGCCGATCTGGCGGGACTGACCATTACGGCCGCCATCGACGGCCGCCAGTTGCCGCCCTGGCGCGCCGCCGGCGCCGGCGCGCAGAAGGCGGTGTTTGCCGTGCCCGGGGAGCTGTTGCGGGAAGCGGCGGTGATCGTCGATTTCCGCCTGGACCGTTTCGTGGCTCCGCGCGGGGCGGAGACGCGCCGGCTGGGCATCATCCCGTCGCGGTTCCGGCTGGCGGCGAGAGAAAAATGACACGGCTCGGACGGCGCGACGCGCTTCTTCTGCTGGCGGCCCCGGCGCTGATGCTGTGGCTGGACTGGCACGGCCTGCGCACGTGGTTTCACCAGGATGACTTCGCCTGGCTGGCGCTGGCACGCAGCGTGGATTCGGCCGCCCGGCTGTGGCAGGCGCTGCTGGAGCCGGCCGCGCAAGGCACGGTGCGCGTGTGGAGCGAGCGCGTCTTCTTCCTCGCGCTCGAGCGGCTGTTCGGGCTCGACCACCGCCCGTTCCACCTGGTGGTGCTGGGGACGCAGGCGGTGAATCTGGGGCTGCTGTACTGGATCACGCTGCGGCTGAGCGGATCGCGACTGGCTGCGGCGGCAGCACCGGTGCTTTGGGTGCTGAGCCCCGGGCTGGCGGTGCCGCTGGCCTGGCTGTCGGCCTACAACCAGATCCTGTGCGGGTTCTTCCTGCTGGCTGCTTTTGCCTGCCTTTTGCGGTGGCTGGATACGGAAAGCACGGGGTGGTTCGCCGCGCAGGCGGCCCTCTTTGTGCTCGGCTTCGGCGCGCTGGAGGTCAACGTGGTCTACCCGGCGCTGGCCACGGCGTGGTGCTGGCTGGAGCGGCGGCGCGTGCCCAGCGCGGTGTGGTGGTTGTGGCTTCCCGCAGTGGCTTTTGCGGTTCTGCATCTGGTCCTGATCCCCAAGCCGGCGACGGGAGTCTACGCACAGCATTGGGATCATTCGATCCTGAAAACGTACGCCGCCTACTGGACGATGGCGCTCGGCGGCGGGCCGGATGCGGAGGCCGTGGTGAAGAACATCCCGGCCCGCGGGGCGGCGGCGTGGCTGCTGTCCGCGGCCTTGCTCGGGTGGCTGCTGCGGGCGGCGTGGCTGCGGGAACGACTGGCCGTGTTCGGCTTCCTTTGGTTCACAGCGGTGCTGTCGCCGGTGCTGCCGTTGCGGGACCATGTGTCGGACTACTACCTGGCGCTGCCGGCCATCGGCGTGGCGTGGATGCTGGCCTCGATGCTGGCGGCCGCCGGCCGCGCCGGGAGGGCCGCGGCCGCTCCGGCGGCAGCTTTACTGGCCGTCTACGCGCTCTATGCAGGCAGCGCCCACCGGGCGACAGCGGACTGGCGCTACCAGCACGGGCGCGAAGCCAGGTACCTGGTCACGGCGATGGAGCGCGCCGCCGAGCTCCATCCCGGCGGCCTGTTCGCTCTCTCGGGCATCGACAGCGAGCTGTTCTGGGGCGGCTTCCACGACGGGCGGCTGCTGTTCCGGGAACGCTTCTGTCTCGACCCGCGCGAACGGACGAGCGTGGAGGTGCCGGCGGGATTTCCCGATATTTCCGCCGCGTTTTGTTCTCCGGCGGAGATCTCCCAGGCGGTGCGCCAGAAAACCCTTGCCGCCTACCGGTGGCTCCCGGTCGAGCGGCGGCTCCGCGCCACGACCCGGATTTACCTCCACCGGCTGCCGCGGGAATGGCTCGATCTGCCTCCCGCCCGCGTGATGCCTGCCGAGCCGTGGGCGGCCCGCTGGCTTGGCCAGGGGTGGCATCAGCAAGAGCCCGGCGGACGGTGGACGGCGCGTTCAGCCGAACTGACATTGGCTGCGCCCGACCAGGCGGGGCGCGTGTTGCGCGTCTCGGTGTTCCGGCCCGCCTCACTGCTGGACAAACCGGTGGAAGTGCGGATCCGGGTGGACGGGACCGAGCGCGGCCAGGGGCAGCTTGACAAGCAGCGGCCTTTCCTCGACATCCACGTCCCTCTGCCCGAAGCCCGGCCCGGATGGCGGATGATGCGGGTGGCGATTGAGGCGGAACCGGTTGCGCGCGTCCCCGGCGACGCCCGGGAGCTCGGTGTCTTCGTCACCAGCGCGGGCTGGCAGTAGCCCTCCAGGCCTGGCGCACCATTAAATTTTTTCTTTGTGTGAGAGGAACTGCCGTTCTTTGAAACAAAACTGTCAAAAGAGCGTCTGTATGGTTACTGCTAACGATTTTGGTTGCACCTGCCGATAAGGTGCTGTATTCTGTGGAACCCGGAGGGTCGGCCATGGGTGGTTGCCGGGGGCGGCCCGACGGGGCGGACGATCTTTGAAATCCGAATCAGGCTGCCAACGGAGCAGAGGCTCCGTTGGCGACCCAGAGCAGCAGTGGCTCCGGCAAGCCGGAGCCGCGGTCCGATCGAATGCCGATCCTGCGGATGCGTCGAGGAACGACACCGGAAACCGCAGAGAGTGGCAGACCAATTGCTAGAATGTGATATCCTAGCGGATTGTGGCTGGAGGTCACGATCCAAAATGGACGAGCTCTAGCAGAATCCCATTAGGGATTACTTATGTGAGGATTTTTTAGCGAGGATCGCTCAGATTTTGGAACCTGGCACGGTTCGGAACGTCTATTCGAGTGCCGGAGCGATCGGAGCAGCAGGAAGGGAAGGAAAACAAAACAAGAAGGGAGAAACAATCATGACCAAGACTGAACTGAACAAGTACAAGCAGATTTTGGAAGCCAAGCTCGCCGAGCTGTCTCAGGCGGTGCGTGAGAGGGAAGGCATCGCCATCGAGAAGACCCCGGACGCGATTGACGAGGTCCAGCATGCTGCCGAGCGCGAGCTCGCCATTCGCAACCTCGACCGTGAGAGCCAGATGCTGCGCAATGTGCGCGCGGCCCTCCAGCGGATCGCCGATGGCACCTACGGCACTTGCCTCCGCTGCGAGGAAGAGATCAGCCCCAAGCGGCTCAATGCGGTTCCGTGGACGCCTTACTGCATTACCTGCCAGGAGTATATGGACAAACGGCGGGCTGAAGAAGGCGAATCCATCGAAGAGCTCTTGGTCGCATAGTTTCTCCCTGCTCCCGGTCTTCCTTCCACAGGGGCGCGAGCCAAGGCTCGCGCCCCTTTTGTGTGTCCAAGCTCCACCTCTTGCCAATTTGAGAGGCCTCCTGCGCAGCCGCGGGAGGCGTGCCGCTGTCGGCGTCGGGGGCGCAGCACTCCTCGTCTAAGGAGGCAAGCCGGGCGATCCCGATGGGTTTCGCAAACCTGCCGCCAGCCCCCTGTCCGCCAAGTCCCACCCCTTGAAGATTTCGCCCAAAGCGGACGGGACTGAGGTGTCAGGCCCCCGGCTGCGGCCGCTCCGCACAGTGTGCAGTGACGGCACGCCGGGATCGCTCGCCCCCGCAGGGCTTCACCCTTCTCGGCTCGCGGCTCCGAATGGGTTTCTAAAGAACCTTCCGGGACCGGTTCGGAACCTCGAACGGGGCAGCAGCCCTCGGGTCGAATTCCAGCAGGAAGGGAGCGGAGATGTGAGACCCCGTTTGGAGAAAAGGGGACAGAGGGGTCAGACCCCATTTAGCGCTGTGCGGGTGTGAACAGCGAGGATGGCGAGAGTGGTGTGCGCAGGGGAGGCAATAGTTGTTGCAGACGTGCGTGGGCCGGGCTCGGCTGGGACCTGGCAGCCAGCAGCCATGGCGGTCGCTTCCGCGGCCGCTGCGCACAGTGTGCAGTGACGGCACGCCGGGACCGCTCGCCCCAGCAGGGCTTCACCCTTCCCGGCTCGCGGCTCCGAAGGTGTGGTTTGCAGGCACGGCGGTACCCCGCGACCGGAAGGATTCGCCCGCCCGCAGCTCTACTTCAGGCCGGACATTGCTGCGGCGCAGGCCCATCCGTTGCCACGGCCCGGGTCGGCGAGCATCCAAACCCCGGTTCCGGCAAAACCGGAACCGGAAAAGTCCCTCGGATTCCGGGACGCGTGCGCAAGCGCATCAAGTCCTCGCCCGGTAGCAGGGTGAAATCCATCGGAAACTGTCTTCAGGACCCGCAGACCGTTACAACGCGTTGCGTTCGTCCGCTGCACTTGCCCCAGGTTCGTTGGCTTATTTTCCATTCCGGTGCTTTGCTGCGACAGGAGCAGGTCAGATTCAAACGCCCGGGCCGCCGGGCGCTGAAGTTTCTCAGCGCAGCGCGATGAAGGAAACCATCCGGCCGGCTTGCGGGCCTTCCCTTCTCCAGGAGTGAAATTCAATGCCGCCGCAGCAGGTGCAGGCTTCCGCCACGTCGATGTGCGCCCCCGGCAGCCCTGCCGCGCGCAGTTGCCTGGCGAGCGCCAGCCGCAGGTCGATCCGGGTGCGTCGGTCGAGGTCGTTGCGCTCGGGAAACCACGGCCGGAACTGCGCGGCGACTTCCGGGCCCACTTCGTAGCAGCAGCCGCCGATGGCCGGCCCGAGCGCGGCCAGAAGATCCTCCGGACGGCTGCCATAGCGTTGTTCCAGCGCCCGCACCGCTTCCATGGCGATCTGCTGCGCGGTCCCGCGCCAGCCGGCATGCACCGCGGCCACGGCGCGGTGAACGGGGTCGAGCAGAAGCAAAGGCACACAGTCGGCGGTGCGCACGCCCAGGCGGAGGCCGGCGGCAGCGGCCGTCAGACCGTCCGCTTCCACGCCCTCGCGCCACACGGAGGCATCCACGATGCGCGCCGAATGCACCTGCTTCAGGAGCAGGCACCCGTCGGCAGGCGGGCTGAGCGCGGTCCCGAACAGATGGTCGACGGCGCCCGCCTCTGCCAGCAAGGTGGAAGCGTAGCCGCCCGTGTCGGTCCTGACGATGCTCACGCGGCCGGGTTCTGCGTCTGCGCGATCATGACGCGCTTCTTGAAGTCTTCCAGCATGGACAGGTCGAGCCGCACCTCGGTCGGGCGCCGCACGAGGCTCATCTGGTCGATCTTGTCCTGCAACTTGAGCAGTCCGTAGAAGAGATTTTCGGGCCGCGGCGGGCAGCCGTAGACGTAGACGTCGACGGGCACGATCTTGTCGACTCCCTGGAGCACGGCGTAGGTGTTGAACGGGCCGCCGACGCTCGAGCAGGCGCCCATCGAGATGACCCATTTCGGCTCCGGCATCTGGTCGTAGATGCGCTTCAGCACGGGCGCCATTTTCAGGGTCACCGTGCCGGCGACGATCATCAGATCCGACTGCCGCGGGCTGGGCCGGAACACTTCAGCCCCGTAGCGGGCGATGTCGAAGCGCGATGCCGAGCTGGCGATCATTTCGATGGCGCAGCAGGCAAGGCCGAACGTGAGCGGCCAGAGCGAAGACTTCCGCGCCCAGTTGAACACATAGTCGACCGAGGTGACCAGGAAGTTCCGCTCGTTGACGTTCTCCAGGTACATGGCGTCTCCGTGCTCGTATTGTATCAGGACGTGCGGATCCGGTTGGCTTGCCTGTGCGGGCTCCCCGATGGGATTCTGGAGGCGATGAGGGCGATCGGGGTCTGGCTGGCCGTGCTGCTGGCGGCGCAGCCGCCGGCGGAGCTGTACAAGCAGGCCGTCGAGCTGCACCAGCAAGGGCGGCTGAGTGAAGCCGTGGAGCTGTACCGGAAGGTGCTGGAGGCGCACCCGGAATCGGTCGTCACGCGGTCCAACCTCGGCGCGGCGCTGAGCGCGCTGGGCCGCTACGAGGAGGCGGCGGCCGAATACCTGGCGGCGTTGGCCCGCGACCCCGCCAACACGAGCGTCCGGCTGAACCTGGCGCTGGCGCGCTACAAGAGCGACGACTTCGCCGCGGCGGCGGCCGAGCTGGCCGAGGTGCGGCGCGCGGACCCGGAAAACCGGCAGGCACTGCTGCTGCTGGCCGACTGCTACCTGCGCCTCGGCGAGAACCTGAAGCTGATCGCGATGCTCGAGCCCTACGCGCGCTTCCACCCGGGCGATGACACGGTGGCCTATCTGCTCGGCATGGCGCTGCTGCGGGACGGCCAGATCGAGCGCGGCCAGGCGGTCATCGACCGGCTGCTGCGCCGCGGCGACTCGCCCGAGGTGCAGATGCTGATCGGCGCCAGCCAGCTTTTCGCCGCCGACTACGGCGCGGCGCTGAAGACGCTGGAAGCGGCGGCGGCGGCGCGGCCCGACCTGCCCGGCGTGCAGACGTTGCTCGGCATGGCGCGCATGGAGAACGATGACAACGCCGGGGCCAAGGCGGCTTTCCGTAGGGCGCTCGAGCAGGACCCGAACGACTACGAGGCCAACCTGCGGCTGGGGGCGCTGCTGCGGATGGAGAACGAGCTGGACTCCGCGCTGCCGTATATCGAGAAAGCGCTGCGGCTGCGGCCGTCGGCGCTTTCGGCGCGCTACCAGAAGGCCGCGCTGCTGGCGGCGGCGGGCAAGAACGAGGAGGCGCTGCCGCTGCTGGAGGCGCTGGTCGCCGAAAGCCCGTCCTTTGTGGAGGCGCACCTTCAACTGGCGCAGGTCTACTTCCGGCTGGGGCGGCGCGAGGACGGCCAGCGCCACCGCGCCATTGTGCTGGAGCTTCAGGAAAAGGAACGGCAGGCCTCGCGGCCGCGCCAGTGAGGGCAGTCAGGAGCGCGGCGGCGCGCTTTCCTGCACCCTGACGCTCATGCCCGGGGCCAGGCGCGCCAGGTTCGACACCGCCACCTGGTCGCCGGGCGCCAGCCCTTCGAGGATTTCCACCTCTTCGGGGAAGCGCTCGCCGATCCTGACGTCGCGCACCTCGATGGTGCGGTCCGGCTTCACCACGAAGCTTTTGTGCGAGCCGAGCACATAGAGCACGGCGCGGTTCGGCACCACGGTGACCGTTTCGGCCTTCTCGGTCTGAAGCCGCGCGCGGGCATAGGAGCCCGGCTTCAGCTCGTTGCGCGGGTTCTGGATGAGCGCCTCGACGACGAAGGTCCGCTTGGTCTGGTCGACGGTCGGCGAGATGCGCCAGACCTTGCCGGTGAACTTGCGGTCGGCGAAGGCCTCCACGGAGACTTCCACCTCCTGGCCGACGCGCACCCACGGGCTCATGCGCTCGGGCACTTCGATGCGGAGCCGGACAGGATCGATCTTGACGAGGGTGAACATCGGCGAGTTGGCGCGGACGTAGGCGCCGGCCACGGCCTGCCTCTCCTTGACGTACGCCGAAAAGGGCGCGCGCACCACCGTGTCGCGCAGCTTCTTGCGTTGCAGGCTGAGCGAGGCCTTGTAGCGCTCGACCTCCTGGAGCAGGTTGCGCGTCTGGTTGAGCGTCTGGTCGTAGGCGGCCTGCGCGGCCTGGAAGCGGGCCAGCGCCTGGTCGAGGTCGGACTGCGGGCCGATGCCCTGGTCGACCAGCTCGCGCACGCGCTTGTAGCGGGTCTCGGCGTCGTAGAGGTCGGCGCGGGCGCGGCGGACATCGGGGGCGTCTTCGATGTTCTTCAGCCGGTCGTTTTCACTCTTCAGCCCCAGCCGTTCGAGCGACTGCCGCAGCTGCGCCTCCTGCTGCGCCACCAGGTAGCGCTGCTCCTCGTCGGAGATGCGCGCCAGCACCTGGCCTTCCTTGACGAAGTCGCCGAGATCGGCGTTGACCTCGACCAGCGGCCCGTCGATCTCGGCGCTGATGATGGCCTCGTCGTAGGGATACAGGGTGCCGACGCTTTCAATCGCCCGCAGGATGGTGCGCTGGGCGACCGTGGCCACCCGCACCGTCACGGGACCGCCTTCCTTTTTCGCGGCGCTGCGGTTGTTGCGCTGGCAGGAGGGAGCGAGAAGGAACAAGCCGGCCGCGAGCAGGCCGGCAGGAATCGCGCGGGAAAGTTTCATGAATCCACCGTAGGAACCAATGCGGGCGCCGAATGCGCCTGAAACAAAACAGGCGCAATCCGGTTGCGCAGGTTACAGCAAACGGCCATTCTATCGAAGCCCGCCGGGCCGCTTCAGGGGATGATGCGGATGAAAACGCCGGCGTCGCGGCCGAGCCCGTTGGGCTTGGAGGCCGCGCCGGCGATGTTCAGGTTCAGGGAGGTCGAGTAGCCGCCGACGAAGATGCTGCCGTCGGCGCCGAGGGCGATCCCCGTGCCGACGTCGGCGTTGGCCCCGCCGAACATGGTGGACCAGGCGAGCTGGCTGGCGCCGGTGCGCGCCGGGTCGAAGCGGGTGACGAAGATCTCGTAAGAGCGGATCGTCGGCTGCTCGAAGCCGGGGAAGTTCTTCACCGGGAAATCGGGCGAGGTGGTGTATCCGGTGAGCGTCACCGTGCCGGTGGCCGGGTCATGAACCATGGCGTAGGGCACTTCGCTGCGCAGCCCGCCGAAGTAGGTGCAGAAGGGCACGAAGGCGGCTCCGTACTGGCGCAGATCCAGCTTCGCCAGGAAGGCGTCGGCAGCGCCGCGCCGCGAGCTCTGGTGCGCGCCGGGCGTCACCGGCAGGTCGTCGGAGAAGGAATAGCCGGCGATCCAGACCTCGTCAGGCGCGGTGACGGTCATCGCGGTGATGACATCGAGGTCGTTGCCGCCCCAGTAGCCGCCGTAAAGGAACGAATCGAATGCGATCTGGTCCGGGTCGACCTTCAGCAGGAACCCGTCGCCGGTGGAGAGGGGGCGGTGAAAATGGGCGTTGTCGGTATCGGGCAGGTCTTCGGACATGGTGACGCCGGCGACGTAGATTTTCCCTTCCCGGTCGAAGGCGACGGCGTTGGCGATTTCCGTGGAGGCGCCGCCGAAGTAGGTGGCATAGGCGAGGGATTCGGGGGCGTCCCTGAAGGGATTGGCCACGACAAGAAACGCATCGGTGCCACCGCGGTTGGCCGGCTGGAGCGAGAGGCCGGACACGATGAATTTCAGGAAGCCGGAATTCGTGTAGCCGGCGACGGCGATGCGGCTGTCGGGGCCGACGGCAATGGAAGTGGGCGTGTCGGAAAGCTCGCCGCCGTAGTAGGTGGAGAAGGTGAGCGTATCCAGGCCTCCGGCCAAAGGATCGTAGAGCACGATGAAGATGTCGTACTGCGCGTTGCGTTGCGGCTGGAAGGCGTTGTAGGAAACCGGGAAGTCGTCCGACGCAGTGACGCCCGTCACGGCCACGCGGCGGCCGGCCATGGCGATGGCGGTGGCTTCGTCCTCGCCGCGGCCGCCGAGGTAGGTGAAATAGGCGACCTTCCAGCCGTCGCCGTCGGGCATGATTTTGGCGAGGAACGCGTCGCGGGTGGTGATATCCGGCACATAGTAGTAGACGCCCGCGCCCTTGTCGTGGGCGGCGGGCGTGGTGCCGTTGACTCCGCGGCGCACCGTCCAGGTGGTGCCGCCGGCGATCTGCGTCACGGTCATTTCTTCCTGATCGATGACGATGTTGTAGGTGGGGGCGAACGGGAAGCCGGTGGCCGATTCCACGGTGATCGTGTCTTCCTCGGCGCCCACCGCAGCGGCCAGTGTCGTCGCCGCGCGGTCGCCGTTGCGCTCCCACAGCCGCGGGTCGGTGTTCGGAACGACGGGCAGGATGGAATTAGAGCTCCCGGCGATCCAGAACCCGCCGTCCGGGTCGGCCGCGACGCCGCGGATGATCTCCATCTCCTCGCCGCCGAAATAGCCGCCCCAGACGATGACCGGATCGATGACGAGCGGCAGGGACCGGTCATATGGCCCCAGCTCGATCCGCGCGATGTCTCCGTCGAGCACATAGCGGCTCGTCACCGGAATGCGGCGCCCGGCCGACTCCTGGTAGGCCACAGGCGGCTTCTGGCGGATTTTGCCGGCGAACGTAAGGCTGCCGTCCGAATCGAGAGAAGGCCGCGCGCCGGAAAACTCCAGGGCGATCCGGCCCGGGTCGGCGCCGGGAGCCACGACGAAGTCATATTCGAGCTGCCGGCCCGTGGAATAGTAGATCACGTCGACGCCCGGGTACAGGCCGCGGGCGGCCACCCGGCGGTAATGGGGCACGCCTTGCCGCCACTGGCTGCGATTCTTGCCGACGAGGTAATTCGAGACGCCTTCCATGGGATCGAGCGGCTCGAGCTTCGCCGGGCGCGCCTGGGCGAACTCGAGCCGCAGCGTGAGGCCGGGGCGCGCCAGCACGGCGCCGCGCTGATCCACGGCGAGGGAGAGCTCGGCGCTGCGCGAGACGAACGCGCCCGGCTGCGAGGCAGGCTCAAACCAGGCGGGCAGCAGGGACAACGCCTTGCGGGGATCGGCCGTACCGCCGGAGGCGGCTGCCGCAGAAAGGATCGCGGCACAAAAGAAGGGCAAGATGCGCATGATGTGTCGGGAGGCGCCCCCGGAGGGGAAGTCCAAACACTTCATTATACGAGCCGGAGCGGGCCTGCGGGTACAAAGGCTTGCCACGGCAACCGCTTCGGCGGCCCCGGCGGCGCGGCCCCGCGGGCTTTGGCCTGGCCCGGCGCTCAGGCGAGAACAAAGAAGCCGGACTCGACCTCGCCGCCCGCCACACGGGTCCAGGCGACGCGCGCCTTCCCGCGGCGGCCTTTGTATTCGAACCGGACCTCCTGGCCGGAGGTCAGGCCGGCGAAGCCGTGGCTCACGCGGAAGCCGTTCTTGCTGACATCGACCAGGCGGCCTTCGAGCTGCTTCGAGGTCGCCGTCTCCAGCAGAGCCAGACGCACCGGGCCGCTGGCCGGGAGGCGTTCCTCACGCCGTCTTTCCTGAGAATACCGGCTCATGGCTGCATCTCCCGTTGGCGCGGGCCTTGGATTCCTCCTCGAGATCGGCAAGCGTGGCTTCGATGCCGAGCTCCCGATACTGCTTCAGTTTCCGGCTCAGCGTGCGGCGGCTGATGCCCAGCAGGGCCGCCGCCTGCTGGCGGTGTCCGCCCGTGGTTTCCAGGGCGCGCAGGATGGTGTCTCTTTCCACCGAGTCCAGCCCGTGGAGCACAACCGGGGCTGGCCGGCCCGCTGGCGGAAGGCCCAGATGCTCCGGCCCGATCGGCGCACCGCCGGCCATCAGCATGGCACGGGTCAGCACGTTCCGCATTTCCCGCACGTTGCCGGGCCACGCATAGCGTTGCATGACGGCGACCGCTTCCCGGGTCAGCTTCGGCTCCGCTTCGTACCCGTCGAGAAAGTGAAGCGCGAGAGGCTCGATATCCTCCGGGCGCTCGCGCAGAGGAGGCACGCGGAGCACCACCTGGCTCAGGCGGTGATAGAGATCTCTGCGGAAGCGGCCTTCCTCCACGGCCTGGGCCAGGTCGACGTTGGTTGCCGCCACCACGCGGACGTCGACCTGCACCTTGCGGGTTCCGCCCAGCCGGTAATAGGGCACGCCGTCGAGCACCCGGAGCAGCTTGACCTGCATGCGCGGGTCAAGCTCGCCGACCTCATCGAGAAACAGCGTGCCGGTATGGGCCAGTTCGAACAGCCCGGGCTTGGGCGCCACCGCGCCGCTGAATGCGCCGCGCTCGTAGCCGAACAGCTCGCTTTCCATCAGGTGCTCGGGGATCGCGCCGCAACTGACGTCCACCCACGGGCGCGCGCAACGCAGCGAGAACTGGTGCACGGCGCGTGCGATCAGCTCCTTGCCCGCGCCGCTTTCGCCGGTCACCAGCACCACGGCCGAGGAGCGGGCCGCGCGCCGGGTGAGCTCCAGCAGGGCGTGCATGGCCGGGCTGGCGAAAACCGCGGTCAGGCCGAGCAGTTCGAGCTTTTCCTCGCCGCAGGCAGGCATGGCGACGCGTATCCATGTCTATCTTGAAGGACTGCCGTAGAAAAGGGGAGAGGGCGGATACGGAATTCCGCGGCCTGCAAAACACCGAAAGCATCCAGCGGAAACACCCTAGCCCGGCTCCGGTTAATGTTTCATCGAGGTTCTGACGATCCTTTTGGACAAGAGGATGCACGCAACGAGCCTCGTCAAGGTGTATTGCCGGGTGACGATCCTGGTCGCCGCGGCCGTTGCCCTGCCCTTGCTGGCCTCGTGGCGGCCCGAAGACCTGCCGCAGTTTCTCGCGTTGCTGGCTGTTTCCGTGCTGGCGAGCTACTTCCAGGTGGGCTTCCGCCAGGGCGACGCGCTGGTGCCGCTGAGCCTGTTGTTTGTCAACATCGGCCTGAGGTCGGGGTCGCTCGAGCAGACGATGGTGGTGGCCGCACTGAACGCGGCGGTGCTGGAATACGGCGCAGGCCGGCGCCTGAGGCACCATGCCGAACAGGTGCTGTTCACGATGGCCGTTTGGGTGCTGGCGATGGTCGCTGGCGATTACGCCCTGCGGGGCATGCCCGGGCCGGCGGCGCGGCGCGAGGTGGCCGACGCGTTGCGCACCATCACCGCGGGCGTAGCGGTCTTCTTTGCGCTGACATTCCCGGACGCTCTCCGCCTCAGGCTGGAGAGCGGCCAGAGACTTCTGGCGGTCTGGAAGAACCGCTATGTATGGATGCTGCCCTACTTCGTGGCCGCGGCGCTTGTCGCCGCGCTGTTCGATGTGGCGCGGGCGCAGTTCGGCTGGCAGGTGCCGCTGTTGCTGATGCTGGCCCTCTACCTGCCTTACCGGGCCTACCTGCTGTATGTCGACAAGGTCGAGGCCGGGCTGCGGCACGCCGAAGAGATGGCGGCGCTGCATCTGCGCACGATTGAAGCGCTGGCGCTGGCCATCGACGCCAAGGACGAGACCACGCAGGAGCACTTGCAGCGGGTGCAGGTGTACGCAGTGGAGATCGGCAAGGACCTGGGTCTGTCGGAAAGCGAACTGGAAGCGCTGCGCGCCGCGGCGCTGCTGCACGACATTGGCAAGCTGGCCGTGCCGGAGCACATCATCTCGAAGCCGGGGCGGCTGACGCCGGAAGAGTTCGAGCGGATGAAGATCCACCCGGTGGTCGGGGCGCAGATCCTGGAGCGCGTGCGGTTCCCCTATCCTGTGGCCCCGATTGTCCGTTCACACCACGAGCGCTGGGACGGCACGGGGTATCCGGATCGCCTTCAGGGCGAGCAGATCCCGATCGGGGCGCGTATTCTCGCCGCGGTGGATGCCCTCGACGCGCTCGCCACCGACAGGCAGTACCGCAAGGCGCTCCCGCTGGACGAGGCCGTGGGCGTGATCCTGCAAGAGGCGGGCAAGGCGTTCGACCCGCGCGTGGTGGAAGTGCTGGCGCGCCGCTACCGGGAGCTGGAACAGATGGCCCGGGCCCGCAGCGTCGAGCCGCTGAAGCTGAAGAAGAACGTGGAGATCCGCGGCGGCGAGGCGCCCGCCGCGGGGTTCGAGGCTTCCGCCGGCGGCGACAGCCCCGGCGAGACGCCCGAGTTTCTCAACCAGATCGCCGCCGCGCGCCAGGAGGCGCACGAGCTGTTCGAGCTGGCGCACAACCTCGGCACCTCCCTGAGCCTCGACGAGACTCTTTCCGTGCTCAGCGTGCGGCTGAAGCGGATTGTGCCCTACGACGCGATGGCGCTGTTCCTGAAGAAGGAACAGGTGCTTGAACCGGCCTTCGTCACCGGCGACAACGCGCGCCTGTTCTCTTCGCTGCGGATCCCCGTGGGGCAGGGCCTTTCCGGCTGGGTGGCGGAAACCGGGCGCGAGATTCTGAACGGCAACCCGAGCGTGGAGCCGGGTTACCTGAACGACGAGTCGAAGTTCTCCACGCTGCAATCGGCGCTGGCGGTTCCGCTGGAGGGGCTGAACGGCGTCGTGGGCGTCATCACGCTGTACCGCGCCGAGCGGAACGCCTTCAGCAAGGACAATATGCGCATTCTTCTGGCCATCAGCTCGAAACTGGCCATTGCAGTGGAAAACGCGCTTCGGTATCACCAGGCGGAGAGCTCGGCCACGACGGATTTTCTCACCGGGCTGCCCAACGCGCGGTCGCTGTTCCATCACCTGGACAGCGAGCTGGCGCGCGCGCGGCGGCAGGAGCAGCCGCTGACCGTGGCGGTGTGCGACGTGGACAACTTCAAGCTCATCAACGACGAGCGGGGCCACCTGGAGGGCAACCGGGTGTTGCGGATCCTCGGCGAGGCGATGCGCTCCCGTTGTCGTGAATATGACTATGTGGCGCGGATGGGAGGCGACGAGTTCGTGCTGGTGTTCAGCGGGCTCCACCGCGAGTTCGCGCCGATGCGGCTGGCCAATCTGAAACGGGACATCGAGGAAGACGTGCGCTCGAAGACGGGCTTCGACCTCGTGCTTTCCTTCGGCTGGGCCTGCTTCCCGAACGACGGGAGAGATGCCGAGGATCTGCTCAGCGTGGCCGACCGGGAGATGTATCGCGCCAAGCAGAGCAGCGAGAGCCGCCACAGGGCCCGGGCCCGCTGGCAGCAGTGGGCGCAAAGGATCGACGCCACGGCAGTGTAGCCCGGGCCTCGGCTGCCCGCTGTCAAAGCGGCGTGCCGCCGGCTTGTTTCAGCCCGGTTGCACTCTTGCTTCTTTCCCGCGCTTCGCAAAGTCAAAGCGGCCTGTCGCCGCCCTGCTTCAGCTTCGGCACGATCCGGTAGCGATAGACCAGCGCGCCGGAAACGAGCGTCGCCGCCGCGGCCGCCGAAATCGCCGGCGCAAAGCGCAGCCCCGCAATCACCAGCCAGACGCCCGGCACGACGAACAGCAGGGGCACCAGCGGAAAGGCGAAGCTCACCGCGGGCAGCTTCTGCCAGTCGGGACGCTGGCGAAGCCAGAACAGGCTGGCCACCGCCAGCATGGCGAAGAGGTTCAGCAGGTAGCCGATGTAGGTCATGAGGTTGCCGAAGTTGACCAGCGTCATCAACGTGGCGCAGGCGCCCTGGAAGAGAATGGCGACCACAGGCGTGCGCCACTTCGGGTGAATGTAGCCTGCCGCCGGGACGAAGGCGCCGTTCTTCGCCATGGCGTAATACAGCCGCGGGCCGATGGTCACCATGGCGTTCACCGTCGACATCAGGCTCACGGCGAGCAGGGCGCTGAACACGCCGGCGGCCTCCGGGCCGAACAGCGCGTGGGCCGTCAGGCTGCCGATGGCGAGCACGCCCTTCATCTGCTCGAGCGGGACGGCGTAAATGAAGACGACGTTGAACAGCAGGTACAGGATGGCCACCAGCACCGTGCCGATGGTGAGGGCCATGGGCAGGGTGCGTTCGGGCTTCCTGAGCTCTTCGGCGATGTAGGTGGCCGCGTTCCAGCCGCTGTAGCCGACGTAGATCCAGAACAGGCTGAGAGCGAACTGCGCCGCCAGCGGGGTGGCGGAGGTGCGCTCGGCCGCCTGCCCGAAATGGGACCAGTCGCCATTGCCGACGGCGAGCCCGAATCCGATGAAAGCCACCATGACGAGGACCTTGATCGACGTCAGCGTGTTCTGGATGCGGGCGATGAACTCGACGCCGAACAGGTTGAGGACGGTGAACAGGAGAATGAGCGCGGCGGCGGCCATTTGCGCCCCGCCGGCCTCAATGGCGATTTCGCCCCAGCTCCGGCGAAACCAGATATTGTCCTGCCGCAAAGCGGGAAAAAAATAGCCGAGATAATTCGAAAATGCGAGCGCCGCCGTGGCCACCGGCGCGGAAAATCCCGCGAAAAAGCTCACCCACCCGCTCATGAAGCCGAGCGTGGGACCGTAGGCGCGGGTCAGGTAGACGTACTCGCCGCCGCTGGCGGGAAAGTTCACGCCGAGTTCGGAATAGGACAGCGCCCCGGCCAGCGCCACCACCGCGCCCACGACCCAGATGCCCAGCACCAGCCACGGCTCGCCCAGGTCGCCGGCGAGAAACCCGGTGGTGGTGAAGATGCCCGTGCCCACCATGTTGCTGATGACCAGCGCGGTGGCGCTGAACAGGCCGAGCCGGCGCAACAGC
>Ga0068707_1001154_pt1 | contig 18160 bp, 9 predicted proteins | sample YNPNPMetaG_FD_66600 | JGI IMG/M metagenome (GOLD analysis project Ga0068707, IMG submission 66600) | Anoxygenic and chlorotrophic microbial mat microbial communities from Yellowstone National Park, USA - YNP NP MetaG | ecosystem: Environmental > Aquatic > Thermal springs > Hot (42-90C) >...
TTTTTCAGCGATGGATCTGGACATTTCAGGGATTGAGTAAGTTTATCAGTCATCCACATTTGCCTTATGCACCCGGAGATTGGTACTGGATTCCCAGCCGCGTCATTCCTGGCGAACCGATTACAGAATTCCCGTTTTTCACCTTTCTGTATGCTGATCCCCATGCACATTTGTTTGCGCTACCTCTGACGGTGATGGCGCTTGTGTGGATGATTTCCTTGTTGCGGGGACGTTGGAATTGGAAGGTGCACAATGAGCGTCATACGTGGCTGCATTTTGGTATCAGCCTTTTGTTTGGGGGGCTGGTGATTGGTGCGCTGCGTCCGACCAACACATGGGATTTACCAACCTATCTGACGCTGGCAGTGGTGACGCTTCTATATACTGCCGGGAAATACGCCAACTCAGCAAATTCTTTCAATCGCTTATCACCGTGCATTAGAGGTTTAGTCATCCCACTGATCAGCGTGTTGCTTCTGGTTGGGCTGACTTTTCTGTTTTATCAGCCTTATGCCCGCTGGTATGGACAGGGATATAACGCGGTTGATTTGTGGAAGGGTGATCATACACCGTTCTGGTCTTATATCACGCACTGGGGGTTGTTCCTGTTTGTCATTGTGTCTTGGATGTTTTGGGAGACGATTGACTGGATGGCAAAGACACCAGTATCGGCGTTGAACAAACTACGAAAATGGCGGGGAATGATTTTCAGTTTGCTGATATTATTGCTGGTCTGTGTTTTTGTGTTGTTGTTTTGGGGTGTACAGATTGGCTGGCTCGTCTTACCGCTGGCGGTCTGGACAGCTATTCTGATTTTGCGTCCTGGTCAATCGGATGCCAAGCGCGCTGTCCTGTTTATGATTGGGTCGGCGCTAGTGCTGACATTGGCGGTTGAAGTGGTGGTTTTACGCGGTGACATTGGACGTATGAATACGGTATTTAAGTTTTACCTCCAGGCATGGACGTTGTTCGCGGTTTCTGGGGGTTCGGCGTTGGTCTGGTTGTATCCGGTGGTTGAGCGGCAATGGTCTACCGGCTGGCGATTTGGATGGAGGGCAGCGCTGACCTGCTTGGTTTTTGGCGTTGCATTGTTTCCTTTGATGGGTGGAATGGATAAAATTACGGACCGCATGTCTGCTCTTGCACCACATACGCTGGATGGTATGGCTTTTATGCAGTATGCTTCTTACAATGATGTTGGTAATGAATATTCGCTGGCGGAAGACTATCGGGCTATACGCTGGATGCAGGAACACATTCAGGGTTCGCCGGTAATTGTGGAAGGGAATACACCGGAATACCGCTGGGGAAGCCGTTATACGATTTACACGGGTTTGCCAGGAGTGGTAGGTTGGAACTGGCATCAGCGGCAGCAGCGTGCAATATTGCCTTCCAACCGCGTGACAGATCGGGTGGATGCCGTCGGATGGTTTTACAACACGGTTGATCCCAATGAAGCCGTGAAGTTTTTGCGCACCTATGATGTCCGTTATATTATTGTGGGAAAGCTGGAACGCGCCAATTATAATTCTCAGGGTCTGGCAAAGTTTAAGGAGTATGACGGCATTCATTGGAAAACGATTTACCATGATGGTGATACTTCTATTTACGAAGTAATCCAATCGTCGAGCGTGCAGGAATGAACTCATGATAGCTTTCCTTGTCTGGTATATACTCATCACTGTTTCAGGATTATTGGCGTTACCTGTTGCTTATCGGATTTTCTACGGTTTGCCGGATCGCGGGTATACATTGGCGCGCCCTTTCGGTATGCTGATATGGGGATATGCTTTTTGGCTGCTGGCATCATTGCAGATCATTGGCAATGATACAGGCGGCGTAATCCTGGCGTTAGTCCTGTTGGCGGGGTGGGGAGTCTGGTCATTGAGAAAGATTGATGGGCAGGAATTCAAAGCGTGGGTAGTCCAAAGTCGAAGCGTTATGGTTGCGGGCGAGTTTCTTTTCCTGCTATTTTTTGCCTTCTGGGCTGTGATTCGCTCAGCCAGTCCGGCAATTGTTGGCACAGAGAAACCTATGGAGCTGGCATTTATCAATGCGATTTTGCGTTCGCCAACTTTTCCACCGCATGATCCATGGCTTTCAGGGTATGCAATTTCTTATTATTATTTTGGATATGTCATGGTTGCCATGTTGGCGCGCTTGAGCGGTGTAGTGGGCAGTGTGGCTTTTAATCTGGCTTCTGCGTTGTGGTTTGCCTTAACTGCACTGGCAGCCTATGGCATTTTATACAATCTAATTGCCTTCAAACATAAAGATACATTGGCAAATGAAAAGCGTTCTTCTCCGTTATGGGCTTGGCTGGCTCCGCTTTTTGTGTTGATTCTTGGCAATCTAGGGGGATTTCTTGAAATGCTTCACGCGCGCGGGTTGTTTTGGCAAAAAGCGGCGGATGGTTCCTGGAAATCCAGCTTTTGGACATGGCTGGATGTGCAGGAGCTGGTAAATCCTCCAGCAGAGCCCTTTTCGTGGGTGCCGAAACGGGTAGCCGGTTTCTGGTGGTGGCGGGCTTCGCGCATACTTCAGGATTATGATCTTGCAAAAAATAGCAAGGAAATCATTGATGAGTTTCCGTTCTTTTCTTATCTCCTAGCAGATTTGCACCCGCACGTGCTGGCGATGCCCTTTGCCTTGCTTGCGATTGGGCTGGCTTTGAATTTTTATTATGTACACCTGTGTCAGAGTTTATCCATTGAGAGTCTGATTAGGAGTATCTGGCGCTGGTTTGCCAATCAAGAAGTGAACTGGAGCACTGTCAATCTGGTTCAATGGGTGCGAAAAAGTGATTTCTGGGTTACAGCAGTGGCTCTGGGTGGTCTGGCATTTTTGAACACCTGGGATTTTCCGATTTATATTGCGTTATTCTGCAGTGTTATTGTTTTTCTGCTTTACCGACAAGCGGGTTGGGAAAATTGGCGAATAGTGGACTTTTTGGAGATGTTTTTTGTACTCGCGCTGGCGGGGGTAGTTTTGTATTTTCCATTTTATATTGGCTTTCGCTCTCAGGCGGGTGGTATCATTCCAAGTTTGATTTTCTTTACTCGAGGTGTTCATTTCTGGCTAATGTTCGCGCCGCTTTTGGTGCCAATATTTATCTGGCTGATATGGCTGCTTTTAGAACATGGAGCAATGCGCCCGACACTGCGCACAGGGATAAAATTTGCCAGTATCTCTGTTTTCGGCTTGTGGGGGCTATCCTTCCTGTTGGGATGGATTGCGGCGAATCTGGCAAATTGGGGGAATTTGTTGCTCTTATCTGCTGAAGCCGGGACACCACTGTCGAGGATTGCTGAACTGATGTTGTTGACTGGCAATCTTTACCTTTCAGTGCAGGGTGCGGCTTCTGCCTCTTTGCTGGTTGGGATGGCATTTGCCCTTCGTCTGGCAATGCCCGGAACCTGGTTGACCTTGTTCATTTTACTGGCTCTGGTTTGGGGTTTGCTTGCCAGGGGGCGATCATCAACGAATGAGGACAAGCAAAGACTATATGGAGCAGAAAGTCAGCGGTTACAAGCCATATTTGTATTATTGCTGGTTCTGGTGGGCGCGGGGTTGACGCTGGCACCGGAGTTTGTGTATTTGCGCGATCAATTTGGCTGGCGGATGAATACAATCTTCAAATTTTATTTTCAGGCGTGGATATTATGGGCTATTGTTGCTGCTTATTCTTCTGTTGTTTTGTGGCGCAGGCTTAAGAATGTTTTCAAAGGGATTTTTGGCGTTGGTTGGTCGCTATTGTTGTCGATGGCGCTGGTTTATCCGGTTTTTGGGATTCAAATGAGGATTCAGGAATTGAGGGCGGGAAATCCAACGCTAGACGGTGCAGCCTATCTTGAACGCGGCGCGCCGGATGAAATGTCAGCTATTCGCTGGCTTCGGCAACAGCCTATGGGCGTTGTTGCTGAAGCAGTTGGCGGGAGTTACAGCGGGTATGCGCGTGTCTCTACCTATACTGGGCTGCCCACTGTGCTGGGTTGGCCCGGACATGAAAGTCAGTGGCGTGGCGGCGCCAGAGAGATGGGGACGCGCGAGGAAGATATTCGCTTGCTGTATCGTACGCCAAACTGGGCGGAGGCTAAAGCGATTATTGAGCGCTATAACATCCGGTATATCTATATTGGTGCTTTTGAGCGAAATACATACCGAGTGAATGAGACTAAATTCCGTGAGCATTTGAAGGCGGCGTTTGTGAATGATACTGTCATCATCTATGTCGTGCCTGAGGGGTAATGCTCAGATCCCGGTGAATGTCCCAGAGGTGGAAGATGAAAAGAAACTGGTTGAATGTTGAAGTGGGTCTTTATAGTCTGGCTTTATTGATTGCCATTCTGATTCGTGTATTACGATTGGGGGCTCTTCCCTTATCTGACCACGAGGCAGTCTGGGGTTTGCAGGCTTTGGAGTTAGCGAAGGGTAGTCTGCAAACCGTTGGAAATTATCCGGGATATGTTCTTTGGACGGGCTTGTTGTTTTATTTGTTTGAAGCGAGCAACTGGCTAGCCAGACTTTTACCGGCTTTTATTGGTGCATTGGCACCGCTAGCTGCTTACTTTTATCGCCGTTATTTGGGTCAGGTTGAGGCTATTCTTCTGGCTTTTGCTCTGGCGCTTTCCCCTGCTTTGACTGCAAATTCCCGTGTTATTGATGGATCGGGAATGGCTTTGATATGTCTTCTTCTGACAGGCGGTTTCTGGTTGGGTGGGTATCCGGTAGCTATGGGGATGGCTGCAGGTTGGGCGCTCTTGAGCGGTCCGCGCGTCTGGTTGGGATTGCTGATTGGTACATTCGTGTTTGCCTGGGGAAAAGCATTTCGAAGTTACAAATCAGATACATCTGAAGCGAATCTTACAAAGGGCAACTTTAATTGGCGTAAAGCATCTCTGTCCTTGGGGCTTACATTGATACTGGGTGGGACGCTTTTCTTTCGAGCACCGGCAGGTTTGAATGGAATAGCGGGTGGGCTGGTTGAGTTTCTTAAAGGGTGGGCAATTCCCTCAGGAGTAGGGGCAGGGTTTATCTGGATCGCCTGGCTGGCATATGAACCTTTAGCTGTTTTTCTTGGCGTATGGAGATCGGTACGGGGTTTGTGGCAAAGTAATACAACCGTGGACATTATTTTGTCTCGAGCTGTCATCGCAGCGCTATTGATTACAGCGATTTATCCGGCGCGTCAGGTGCTGGATTTGGGATTTGTTTTGGTGCCATTGTGGGCGCTGGGTGTCAGACAGATTGCATCCTGGATTCGACAGTACTTTGTGGAGGATTGGAAGGAACTTGTTCCCACTTTAGGAACGAGCATGGCAGTTTTTGCTTTGCTGGTGTTTAATTGGATGTCTTTGGGACGATTGATCAATTTGCAAGGAGTGACCGAAGATCAAAAAAGACTGATTGCCGCCAGTATCGTTGTGGCGTTTGCAATGATCCTGTTAATCATCGTACTAGTTGCATGGGGATGGTCCTGGAGGCAATCTGGAATGGGGCTGATTACCAGCGTCATTTTCATTTTGTCGATATATAATTTTTCTGCTTTATGGAATGCGGCAGGGTTGGGACGTAACCCAGCAGCCGAGTTGTGGAGTAGTTCAGCCTATCCAACGGACCACGACCTGCTTGTCCAAACAGTGTATGATACTGCCGAACGTACTAAGGGTGTGCAGACAGAACTGGATGTTTTTGTGGTTGATGTTGATTCATCTTCATTACGATGGGCACTTAGAAAAATAAACACTGTTAGCTTCGTCAAAGCGATTTCAGCCGATGCAATGCCGTCACTGGTGGTCACCCGAGATGACTTGCAGCCGGTGTTCCGTGTGGACTACACTGGTCAAGATTTTGTCTGGAAAGAAACTCCAACATGGGATTTGTTGGGTGTTGCAGATTGGTTGCGCTGGATAATGTTTCGTTATGTTCCTTCTGGGAAAGAATACCTAATTGTATGGGTAAGAAGTGCATTGATGCCTGGTGCAGATATTACTGGGGTGCCGTAATGGTTTTGGAATGAAGATAAGAGTTGTAGAATGAAAAGACCTTACATTGTTGCGATTGATGGCCCTGCTGCTTCGGGGAAATCGACACTGGCTGAGAAGCTAGCGGATTTCTTAGGGTATCTTTATTTTGATACGGGTGTCATGTACCGGGCTGTTACCCTGGCAGCGTTGCGAAAATTTGGCGTCGTAGACGACGAGGCATTGGTTACAAAGTTGGCAGAAAATATTGATATTGATGTGCGTCCACCATCTATGCAGGATGGTCGAAGGTATGACGTGCTGGTCAATGGAGAAGATGTAACCTGGCAAATCCGCTGTCCGGAGGTTGATGCGAACGTTTCGCAGGTTTCTGCATATCCCGGTGTCCGAAAGGCAATGACAGCTCAACAACGCCGAATTGGTCAGCGGGGGCAAGTGGTCATGGTTGGACGGGATATAGGCACTGTTGTTTTACCGGAAGCTGATTTAAAAATTTATCTAGATGCTTCTGTGGAAGAACGTGCCCGCCGTCGGTATCTGGAGATGCAACAACGTGGAGAGAAAATTTCCTATCAAAGTATTCTATCTTCGATGAGACGACGTGACCAGATTGACTCTACTCGTGAAGTAGCTCCACTGCGCCCGGCAAACGATGCGGTGATTCTTAATTCCGATGGGATCACAGCCGAAGAGGTTTTGGAGCGGGTCAAAGCTTTGCTGACTGATTGTTAAGAGTTGAGTTGCGATGATGGGAAAAAGGGGGAGCAAACTCGAAGTATAATAATTCTGGTGATAGTGTAACGGGTTTGTGTGATGCAATTTATTTTCACCTTGCTTTCTTCAACACCATATCTTAACTACCCATATCACTTGCTTGGATGGACAGGGTGGTTTATATCACTATGTCTATTGCTCTGGGGGACCTGGCACTGGAAAGAACCTGTGCGGTTATCCTCTTGGATTCAGCGTCTGATTGTGTTAGCCGTTTTTCTAGCAACACCATTTGCGGCTCTGTTCCTTGGTTTGCGCGTGTCCGTTAGAAGTGTATTACCTGTCCCGGGTTTGCCAATTGAGTCACCTGTCCCAGTTTTGATGTTCTTCTCTGCTATCCCCTGGGTTTTAGCAGGGGGAATATCTGGTTCGGTTGTTGCAGTTCTTGTGGGATTGCTCAGTGGGATACTGGCAAGCATTTGGGGCACGCACAGCCCCTTCACATGGCTGGAAACTGCTGGACTTGCTTTACTTTTCAGCGTTGCTGTGCGTCAACGATATCGAACTACTTTCTATAAACTATTGCGCCATCCGCTGGCAGCCGGCATCTTGCTTTCTATTGTATACGCTCCAGTTTACATTCTGACCGCTTTCTTTGCTGTGAATGGCTCGGTGGCTGTGCGGTTGGATTATGCGCTGACACAAACATGGGTAGTAATGATTCTGCGGGGGGTGGAGTTAGTCATTGCGTGTAGTATTGCCGAACTGCTTTACCTGACACGCTTACCATTCTGGGGTCGCACTGAGCCTTTCAAACCCTCGCCGGCTGAAACTAACTTACAACAGCGCTTTTTTTATAATACTGCTCCTTTGGTATTGGGGCTTTTTCTGGCATTGACGGTCAGTGATTGGGTTGTTGCAGGAAACGCTGCTCGCCGAATGATCAGTAATCGGCTTTCCAGTACGGCGCAGGTTGCGGCAGATAGTTTGCCCTATTTTCTTGAAGCTGGGCAAAGCCTGATTGCAAGCCAGGCGACACCGGATTTATTGGATTTACCACCTGAATTGGTGAGAGAGAAACTGGCAGAACGGTTGCGGGCAGTACCTTATTTTCAACAACTGTACCTTTTTGGGGCAGATTCGCAATTAATTGCTGCTTTTCCAGATTCTCGTCAATCACCTGTGCGAATGACCGAAGAAGAAACCAGGGGGATTGATCTGGCACTGAAGGGTATTCCTGTTCAAACTTATACGATTCGCCCGATGAGCAATGCTTCTGCAGCGTGGATGACATTTCTAGCTTTGATACGAGATGCCCAAAATATTCCTGTCGGAGTGTTGATAGGGCGAACGGATTTGAACTCAAATCCGTTTACGCAACCAGCGATTAAAGCTATGGAAAGCGTGCGGGAAATGGGCGGCGAAGGGTTTCTGCTAGATGAGAAAGGGCGTATACTGTATCATCCGGTTTCTTCGCTGGTTATGACCAGCTACATTGGAAGTATTCCGCGTTCCGAATCCGCTTTTTATGACGAACTCTCTCCTACAGGTACTCGCCGGTTGGTATATTACTATCCTGTAACGGGACGTTCCTGGGCGGTGATTCTATCTGTTCCAGCGGAACAGTCGCAACAATTGGCTTTGGAAATAGCCATCCCATTGTTGGGACTGGTACTATTGGTTTCATTGGTTGCCTATTTGATTTTGCGACTTGGCATAAGGACGGTCACTTCCTCGCTAGCTACATTAGCCCAGGAAGCTACATTGATTGCTCAGGGTCGTCTTGATCATCCTCTGGTAGTAAAAGGCGAGGATGAAGTAGCTCAATTTAGTCAAGCATTTGAAAAAATGCGTCTGGGTTTAAAGGCGCGCCTTGAAGAGCTAAACCGATTGTTAATGGTAAGTCAAGGTGTTGCGGCAAACCTTGAGATGGAAAATGCGGTACGCCCTGTGTTGCAGGCTGCGCTTGGAGGAAATGGCACTGCTGCACGTCTTGTTTTGATAAAAGAAGTCACGATGGAGACGAAGGGGGATCCTTTTGTGTCCTATGGGTATGGTCCTTCCGAAAAGGCGTACAGCTATTTGGATGGGCAAATATTTGAATTAATGCACCAACAAAACGTTTTGTTGCTTTCCAATACCAAGCGTACCCGTCGTTTGACCTTCAAGGCAGGTGACCTGGAACCAGGAGCAGTCCTTGCTTTAGCGCTTCATCATGAGAGTCAGTACTATGGTGCTTTGTGGGTGGCACATGATCACCCATATTCATTCACTGCTGAAGAGGTGCGCTTTCTGGAAACACTTGCTGGACAGGCGGCGCTTGCAGCAGCAAATGCGCGCCTGTATGTTTCGGCTGAAATTGGCAGGCAAAGGTTGGAAGCTGTTTTGTATTCAACACCTGAACCGGTTCTGGTAATTGATGAGTGGTGGAGATTGCTTTTGATGAATCCAGCAGCCATTCAAGTACCCGGACTGGTTTCCTCAGCTGTTCAGGGGCGTCCCGTTCATGAGATTATTGTACATCCTGATCTGTTGCGTCTGATTACTGCTTCTGATGGTACTGTTAACACCGGAGAGATAACTGCTGGTGGAAAAATTTATTTCGTGAATGTTTCACCTGTTGTCGCAAATGAGCGCATGGTTGGCAAAATTTGCATTTTACAGGACATTACTCATTTCAAAGAATTGGATTCAATAAAGTCTGATTTTGTTTCAACCGTCAGCCATGATCTTCGCTCGCCGCTGACACTTGTAAAGGGTTATGTCTCCATGCTCCAGATGGTCGGTCAATTGAATGAACAGCAACGGGCTTATGTACAAAAGATTTTGGGTGGCATTGAGAATATGCGCCGGCTGGTGGATAATTTGCTTGACTTGGGACGTATTGAAGCTGGTATAGGGCTAAAGATTGAACAGGTGTCCATACAAAAAATTGTTCAGGAAGTGATGAATTCTCTTCAACCACAGGCTGCACAGAAAAACTTGCAATTCCGCCATGAATTCTATGGTGAACCTCAAGCGTTAGAAAAGATGATTATCGAGGCAGATGCAGCTTTGTTACAACAGGCGCTTTATAACCTAGTGGAAAATGCAATTAAGTACACTCAGGTGGGGGGCAGTGTATTGTTGTCTGTGCAATTTCAGACAGATTCGTTGCTCTTTGCCGTGCGTGATACCGGGATAGGGATCGCTCCGTTGGACTTGCCGCATGTGTTTGAAAAATTTTACCGAAGTGGCAGACGAGAAGCCTATCCACATCGCGGTACCGGTCTGGGGCTGGCAATTGTTAAGTCCATTGCAGAGCGGCATTATGGGCGTGTTTGGGTGGAAAGCAGGCTGGGTAAAGGCAGTACTTTTTATTTTGAGATTCCATTCAAGCACACTGACAGAAAAAACTGAAAATCTTGTCTTTGCCAAACCTCGCTAATCGCCGAATAACTCGGTGATCAGGCTGTGAAAATGCCGTTCGAGGATACGATATGAATAGTGCCGCCGGGCAATGTGATAATTTTTCTCTGTCATCTCTTGAACTGCTGCACCATCTTCGAGAACGCGGCGGGCGTAATCAATGCATTTTTCTGTGATGAATCCGTCAAACTCAATTGCCTCAAACCCTTTAGGTTTGATATCAACCTCATAGATTGAATATGTATTGACGACAATCGGTCGTTTATAGTAAATCGCTTCGAGAAAAGCATTGCCGAATCCTTCCATCTCAGAAGGATAGGTAACTAGATCGGCGTTAGGATAAATATCTGCAAGGGTATATACCCTGCGACAATCAGAAGTCATCCCGCGTCGGTCTTTGATGCAATCTGAAATGAACAGGGTTGAAACATTCAGGCGGTCAGCATAGTCTCGGATCCGTTTTTCATATTCCAGCCCCTCATCTCCCGCAGCGTGTGAAATTACCAGACGCGCTGGAATTTCCAGGCGGCTGACCAGTTCAATCGCGTGTTCAATTCCCTTGCGTTGGACAATACGGGTTGGCTGAAGAATCAGCTTTTCGTCTTTGCCAATTTTGAAATCCCCGCGTACGTGACTGGCATATTCATCTGGAGGAGCGGGGGGATGGTCGTAATCCATTACATTGGGGATCAAACGGCTCGAGAGTCCCGTCCGGTATGCAAGCTGACTGCCCGCAATAGAGTTTATCACAACGTGTTTGATAAATGGCAAAGAGGGCGGGAACGCCATTTTTAAGTAATCCCAGACACAATTGACCATAAAACGTTTACGTTCCCAGTACATATCGTGGTGGTGGGCGATTGTTGGGTGACCTGTTTCGGCGATCAGTTCTGTGATTGCCATACCAAGCGGGACATTGACAGGAATTGAGAGCGCGTTTTCTACAATCAGCAAATCAATACCATACTTTGCTACGAAGGTGTAAAGATGACTCTTGAAGTGTTGTTTCAACTGGTAAATTTTCAGGGTAACTTCGATTGGGCGGGTATCCTGGTAAAACAGATTTTTGTTTAGTGCTTCTATTTCAGGATGATGAAAGAAGGCTTCGGGTACAATATAAGAGATGTCTTCAGGCAGGTCGGTTAATCCGGCAAAATAGAAGCAGGTGTGTCCCATGTGCTCCAGGACAGTCGCCCATTTTTTTGTCTCCAAAGTAACGCCATCTGTCCCAGCGAACCGTGTGGAGACAAACCCAATCCGAAGATGATTGATATCTGGCAGTTTTCTTATCATGGGTTATTTTCCGTCTTTTATTTCCAACCACAACGCCTGATAAGGAGATAGTTGAATTGATGGTAAGTTTGAAAACACTGGCAGGTTAGGGTTTAACAAATCTTTCAATTGCAGGTTGTGATATTCGAAGGGGATTTGGATTGTAAGCTCCTGATTGGAGACGTTATGAAGACACAATACACGTTGTTCACCCTGCGGCGAAATTCGTTCCAAAGCGAATAGTTGTCTAGAGAGATCAAGAACCTTTTGCGCAGATTGTGGATGAAAAGCAGAGGTAGAAGCTCTAGCTTTGAGAAGCCGAGAATATTCGGCAAAGACCCGATTGCGCAATGAGCCGTTGGTGCATAGTTCATGACGAATAGCGGTATCCGAGAGTTTTTGACGGTTGATCGTCCGTTTTTGACCGGTGATTTTTACTCCTTCATTCCAGCCGCGTGAGCCAAGTAGACTATGTACATAAATGCCGGGTACTCCCTGAAGCGCCAGCATGATAGCCTGCGCTACAGCAAAACGTCGTACATGTGTATCCATCGAGATTTTTAGGGAAGGGTCACCTAGAGCGTCGAAATAGTTGATGTTCAGCTCATAAGGAGTTTGTGTCCCATCAGTGTTATTTTTGCAGGATACATAACCACCCAGTTGTTGTGCGGTTTCAATCAAGAGGTTGATTTCGGTTTCGGGTAAAATACCGGACACTGGATTCACCCCGATTCCATCATGTGAAGCGAGAAAGTTGAAAAAAGTAACTTGCGACGATGGTAATGATAGATGGGAGGCCCATTTAGTCAGGTAGCTGGCATCACCGCGTTGGATAGCGTGTAATACCAGTGGGGGCAGCGCAAAGTTATAGACCATTTGAGCTTCGTTATGCCCATCCCCAAAATATGAAAGGTTTTCCACATGAGGCACGTTTGTTTCTGTGATAAGATAAACATATGGGGCAAAGATGTTAAGAATCGCTCGAAAAAGCTGGATGATCCAATGGGTCTGTGGCAAATGGATACAAGGAGTACCGACTTCTTTCCACAGGTAGGCGACGGCATCCAGTCGGATGACCTGCGCTCCGTGCCTCACGTATTCGAGCAGGATCTTCAGAATTTCTAAAAGCAGTTCCTGATTTTTGAAGTTTAAGTCTATCTGATCGGCGCTGAAAGTTGTCCAGAGGTATTTGACCCCGTGTGTTGTTTCAAAAGGTGTCAAAAGTGGTGATGTTCTTGGCCTGATCACCATTGACAAATCTGTTTGCGGGGAAACACAAATAAAGTAATCTGTGAAAGGCTGTTCGCCAGCAAGAAACTTTTGAAACCAGATGTGCTGACTGGAGCAGTGATTGATAACTGCATCTACCATGAGACGAAAATCAGCCGCAATTTGTTCTATGTCGTCCCAGCTTCCAAGCTCAGGATTGACCTGCAGATAGTCCTTGACAGAAAAGCCATCATCTGAAGTGTATGGGAAAAAGGGAAGAACATGAATGCCGGTAACAACACCTTGCAAATAATCTTTGCAGAACCGACGTAAAGTCTGGAGAGGCTGTTCACCTGATTTCTGAAATTGGTCACCGTAGGTAATGAGAAAACTATCACTCTGGTTAAGAATTGTCGGAGGAGTGACGGGGAGATATTCGCGATAATCATCCAGAAGGTTCTGGATTCGAAGAAGAAAGTTTTCTTCAACTTGGTCAGGATATATTTGTTCAAGGAGGTTTCGGATGATTGGTGTGAAGCTCTCTTTTTTCATGAGCGAGGAAAGTATGTTGAGCGAGAATAATTTTTTTACTTCTCAAACTCGGCTGATTTGTTCTAACTGTGTTTGAGGATAGAATTTTTCCAGATATTCTTTAATTTCTATCATCGGTGGGCGTTCCAGCTCTGGTAGTTCTTGCACATCGAGGTAGTATGATCCATTCTGATAACGGATGATCTTCATAGTTTTATTAACTTCTTCCAACATGGCACGGTTGAAACGGGTTTCCAACTTGCGGAGAACTGTTTGCATGATCAGAAAAGACATTTTGCTGAGTGCTTGAAGTGGCTGGTTATGATGGATTCTTTCCAGCAGGTCCACCTGAGCGATAGCGTTCAAACCAAACTTCTCAAACACGTCAATTAGCAATCCGGTTTCAACGCCGTAACCAGAGAAGAAGGTCAGTTGTTCAAGGGCTTTCCGCCGTCCGCCGTATTCACCGGAGAGGGGTTGTATGATACCGGACAGTTCAGGATAAAACAGATTGAGTAGAGGGCGTGCAGTCAGCTCAGTGACACGCCCGCCACCGGTAGATTGTACACGCCGTCCAGTTCTGAGGGGACGTTGATAGAAGCCTTTTACAAATTGAATCTTCTCATTGGTCAGCAGTGGGCCTAAAACACCATAAACGAAACGGGGATGTATGTTGACAATATCCGAATCAATCCAGATGAGAATATCCCCTTTTGTGACGAGCAGACTTTTCCACAATGCTTCTCCCTTGCCGACTCGTGCACCGTATTCTGGTAGCAGTTGCTGATGAATATAAACCGGGATGCCCAGACTCAAGGCGATCTCGCGGGTGCGGTCTGTGGAATTCGAGTCCATCAATACAATTTCATCCAGCAGTGGAAATTTGTCCATTAGAGCGGTTTTAATGGTTTTGATAACTCTGCCTACAGTTTCTTCTTCATTGAGTGCCGGTAATGCCAGACTAATGGTGACATTTTGTTGTTTTTTCTTTTCCAGCAGCATTTTGATGTCGTCAAATTCGTGTGCATGAAAAGTGTTACCGGCAAACCATTTATCTACCAAAACCGAGATTGCCTCTGCTCCTGATCTTTCACCTTCGGCGCCAGTGAATTCCGCCGGCGCTTTTCGCTTGGATTTGACGATGACCACTGGTTGACGGCATTGGCGGATAAGTGCATCTGGAATTGTGCCCAGACTATGCGGGTCTTTATCTGGCTGCGATGACGCTCCAATAATCAAAACATCTGCGTTTTTCGCATAGCTAAACATCGTATCTAGTGGTGTGTCTGAAGTTTCCTGTCGGTAATTCACCTCTGTCAGGGACGGTAGAATACGCGCTAGACCGCGGAAAGGCTCATTTGTTTGAGACGTGCCGGGTTGGGAAGGGCTAATATGAAGTGCAGTGATCTCATGTGAAGGTAAAGCTAGTGCCAGACGGAGAGAGAGTTGGGCATTTTGACCACCACGTAGGGGAACAAGGCTGCGTCGGACTTTTCGTGGCCATCTACCGGCGAGAATCACCATATCACAGGTCAGGCTGTTTACCAGCGCAGCATAGTCTATAGCCATTTTCTTTAAGAACTCAGGCCATTCAATAATCAGCAAATCGGGTTTAATTTCTTTTATCAGAGCGAAAAAATCGCTTTGGCGGTCATAAGAGACAGATACCCGAACGTCCCCTTCAAGTTTTTTGGCAAGCTCATTGATTTGTGCGCGCAGTTTGCGCGCAATTGTGCTTCCGCTGGAAAGTGGTTGCCCGTTTGGGATTTCAATGATTCCAACCAGTGTGGTTTTGCCTTGCAGTTGCGAAGCAAGAGTGACCGCAGAATTCGGTGTATAGCCATCAAAAACGGGTATCAGTATCTTCGGGAAGGGCTTAAACACTCTTTGTAGTGTCATTTTTACCTTTTTCTTTCAATAGCGGAACAATCTGATTCTGATAGATTGCTTCCCAGGTATAGTGCTGACGAATATGTGCGCGCAGTTGATAGTGAGGCTCAATAGAAAGATATGCAAAGATTTTTTTCGCAATCTTTGCGGGTGGCTCCTCAAGGGTGAAGTAATTTGCCCATGAACCTCCAAGCGCTTGAAGGGGCGGAATATCTGTGCAAAAAATGCTCAATCTCCCCATTCCAGCTTCGAGGATTGGAATGCCAAACCCTTCCTCTTGGCTGGGTAACAATAACACATCTGCCAAACGGTAAAATTCGGCAATTTGTTTTTCCGACAAGCCTTCTGGGAGATGTTCAGCAATAAAGTGAACCGCCCGCTCCAGACGAAGTCTGGCGCGATGCTGAAGCAGGTTTTCAAGATATTTCTGATTGGCAGGGTTATGAGCACCTAAAGGACCAGTGATGACTAATTGAGCGGAGGGCATATGGACCATCAGTTCGGCAACGATGGAGATTGCCAGTTCCAGGTTTTTGCGTTTTGTCACTCGGACAGGGGTTAATAACAAGGGGTTTGCCGTCAGCAAATTCAGTTTTCGGATTAACCGGGTTGTTTCAGGACTTAATGAAAGAAAGACTGGCAAATCAATACCGGCTGGAATAACGTGAATTTCGGCGGAAGAGATACCGGTCAATGCGATGAGTTCCCGCCGGCGTGTTTCGCTCACAACAACTTGTGTCACACCTGGCCATGCGGTTCGCGTCAAATTCCAGGGATATCCTGGATGCAATTCCCCTTGATAGCGGCCGCTGTTCCAGGCGAAATCATGGTGCCATAAGATGATGCGATGAGCTGCACCTGAGAGTGCATAGCGATACAATGCATCCGTGAGGGGGAGATTTTTGTGCAGAGAGGCGATATTGTGTACAATAACCTTGTCGCAATCATCGAGTTCCTGATGCAGGATTTGAGACAACTTGTGGACAACGTTTTCGTATGAAGTTGGAATGAGCCCCTGATCGAGACTCTTTTTTATCTCAAGGATTTCTGGATGGCGCGAATCTATAAGCGGAACAACCTTTACTTTGATGTTGTGATTCCAATTTTCACCGCGCCCGGCAAGAATGTTAACCTCATGTCCGGCAAGCGCAAATTGTTCAGCTTGTTTTGCTAGTACAGTTTCCACGCCGCCAACGATCGGTGGAGCGGCATAATGGATTAGTGTAATTTTCATTATTGATTTAGCTCTCTCCAATGCTCATCATATCAGCTATTTGTTTTTATTATAACCAATGCGCAAAGGTATTTTATGCTTTTAGGAGATAATGCCGCTAATAAAAATACCCGATTGTTCATCGGGTTGTGCTGTATTGATGTGATAAGAAACTGATACGCTTTTTTACCCAACACAAGAATATTTTTCTGTGCCTCCACGGAGATTCGAACTCCGGTTTTAGCCTTGAAAGGGCTGCGTCCTAGTCCCCTAGACGATGGAGGCTTCAATTGACAAACCAAATTTTACCATATGATTTCACTTGAGGTCAAGCGACCCGCGTTAGTTCACATAAAATGTTACTGAAGTATCATGGTTAGCTTAAAAGAAAAAGTTACCGAGGCTAACGATGAATGAAACAGAAGTAATGACTATAAACGAGAGAAGGAAATATCTTCACAAGATGTGGGGGCGCTATCGGGGCGCAACCAAGACAGAGAAGGGGAAGCTGCTGGATGAGATTGAAGCTGTGCTGAGGATGCACCGCAAAGCCATTATCCGGGTCTTGAATGGGCGGTTATTGCGGAAGAAGCGTAGTCGTGAGCGAGGGCGGGAATATGGGGTGGAAGTTGATGACGCGGTGCGGGTAATCGCCCGCAGTCTGGACTATCCCTGTGCCGAATGATTACAACCCAACCTGGTATGGATGGCGCAGCACCTGGAACGACATGAAGAATTGCGAGTAGGACAGGCGACTCGGGAGAAGCTTGCCAGGATCAGCATATCGACCCTGAAACGGACCCTAAAGCGAGTGGGGCGCAGTGATCCCAGGCTTGCCACACAGAAACCGAAACGCCCCTAGGTCGGCGATTTGCGCAAGACATATCCGATGTGCAAGATTGACTGGGATATCCCTGACGCAGGTCATTTCGAAGTGGATCTCGTCCACCATGGCGATGAGAGTGCGGCGGGTGAGTATATTTACACGCTGCAAATCACCCGTAGCCGCCCCTACCAGAAAAATGATAATTGCTTTGTCGAAGAGAACAACCACAGCCTGAGCCGAGCTTACAACGGGCACGACCGCCTGGATACCCAGCGCCAACCCCAGCTCTTACGTCAACTGCATGAGCTGTTCTGGTTGTATCACAACTTCTTCCAGCCTGTGATGCGCCTTCAAGAAAAACAGTACCTGACACCCCTACACTATCGCCGCAAATATGACCAGCCCAAACCACCCTTCCAGAAGAGGTCCGCCTTCGCCTGGAAAACCTGCGCAACCAAACAAACCCTCTGGCTCTGCGGCAGCAGATCGATCAACTCATCTCCCAACTACTTGCCTTACCAACTCTGAGGCAATCTGAGACCGTCAATGTCTTCGATACTTTGATCAAGAAGGAGGAAACCTCAGTAACATTTTCTTTTGAACCAACCACCCCTTTCGGTAACATTATCTTTTGACTTGACAGGGCGACTTGCGATTGAGGATAGTGTATCCTTCATTCAGGAAAAACAGGAAGCGAGTCGGGTAGCAGCGGCTTGAGCGCCTGCAAGGGAGTGAAACAAGACTGCTTGGCGAAAACGGCGGTGGAATTCGCGGAACATGTGCTCCAGCCGGCTGGTAGTGCGCAGCAATTGGGGCGGCCAAACTTGACCTTCTCGTTTGGCTTGTTCCATGACGTCATAGAAAGCCAAAGTGACATCAAAATTGCGCTGCAAGGTTTGGATAGCTTTCGGTTGGGCTTTCTGCCATTGGGCACAGAAGGCTTGATAGCGCTCAATGGCTTGGGCTTTGTCTTCCGCCTGCATCCAGACAATCAGTTTGGTTTTTCCGCTTTGCGGCCAACCCCCCTGGGCAGCCAGAATTGCAACGCGGCGGGCCTGTTTGAGCGGTCGCAGCCGACCTGCCCGATCGCCCTGCAGGCCGTTCGTCTCGACCATC
>Ga0068707_1001156_pt1 | contig 18156 bp, 16 predicted proteins | sample YNPNPMetaG_FD_66600 | JGI IMG/M metagenome (GOLD analysis project Ga0068707, IMG submission 66600) | Anoxygenic and chlorotrophic microbial mat microbial communities from Yellowstone National Park, USA - YNP NP MetaG | ecosystem: Environmental > Aquatic > Thermal springs > Hot (42-90C) >...
TCCGCCAACCGCACCGCCTCCATCTTGAACTCGTTAGAATGCTTACGTCGATTCATTGCACACCTCGATTCCATTATAGACTCTCTAACAAAGCCTCCACGAAATCGGGTACAGGTCAATATGTGGACGAGACCGAAGAAAAAACGGGCAGATTGGGAGACGACAAATGGATGCGATCGAGTGTTTGAAAACCCGACGAAGCGTGAGGGAATACGATCGTGGTGATTTAGACAAAAGCGTCATTGAGGATATTGTGGATTGTGCTCGCCTTGCTGCTAGCGCAATCAATTTGCAACCGTGGAAGTTCGTGGCGGTAACCGATAGGAACGTGCTTCGGCAAATTGCCGATATAACAGACCACGGAAAGTTCATTGCCGAGGCTTCTTGCTGCATAGCGGTCTTTTGCGAACCAGTAAAGTATTACCTCGAGGATGGCTCCGCAGCGACACAGAACATATTGCTTGCAGCGCACGCTTACGGCTTAGCGACGTGCTGGGTTGCAGGTGACAAAAAGGATTATTGTCCTGATATTGCCCGGTTGCTCGGAGTGCCGGAGCCATACAAGCTCGTCAGTCTAGTGGCCGTGGGGCGTGCGCGCTCCGTTCCATCGCCGGAAAAGAAGACTCTTTCAGAGGTTCTCAGTTGGGAACGGTTCTCATAACGTGGTCTTGAGGCTGTTGACCATCTTTTCAAACAGTAGGCCGCTCTCCGAGCTTGGGTCGCCGGTATTGTCAATACAATTAAGCATCCAGGCATACCCATCGCGTATGATGATTGCTCTGTGGACAACGCGCCCCATTTCCGGCTTACCACCGGACGTCACAAAAGCCGGGCTCTTGCCGATTGTTTTGCGTTCCCAGCTACGAACGAAGTCGTTGTATTTTGCGTAGATTTCCGCGTCGGTACCCGGCTCAAGCTTCGTGCGGCGTACATTCACAGTGATGCGTGGGCGTCCACTCTCGACTTGCGGACCAAACACGAACCAGAAACTTCCGGGGACTTTAGGCCGCAAGTCCTTTGTTGCGTTCCTTACCTGCCAGCCTTTTGGGTATGAGATCGAGAACTTGTACTTTGTGCTGGTGAATGTATCACCCAGCTCGGTATCAAATGCGCCCGACTTCGCCTGAGGACTTATCACGGTGCCGCCTTTCGCGGGGCTCGGGGGAGGAGGCGTGGGGGAAGACTCTTGTGACTCGGACGGCATCGGAGAAGGCGGGGTAGATTTGGGCGGAGTGGGCGGAGCCGCGTTTGGAGTTGACGCGCTTGCTGAAGTCTTGCTGATCAGAACTCTGGTCCGCGCTGTCCATACTTGTCGTCCCGTCTCATCTTTGCCTATTGCCTTAACTATGTGCTCTCCATCGGCAAGCGTCCCCGAGTCAAACTCGGTCCTGAAAGGAGCCTTCGCGACTTGACCAACCACAGCCTCGTCGACAAGAAAGTGTATGGTGGTTACGCCGGCATTGCTGGGCAAGATGGCTATCAGACTCAACTTGCCCGACACTTTGCGAGGCGGACCCTGGTAGTCGGTAGGTCCTATTGGAACGGTCCTAATGTAGGTGCGCACAGGCAGTGGAGCCGGACCGATACCCTCGGGCGCGGCTGTGGCGGCCCACGTCGTTGTAAGTAACACTAGACAAATGGCATATGCGATCATCTTGCGCATAGGCTCTCGGACTCCTGAATGGGTGCGGCCTTTTTATTAGCTACCCAGATTTTGGCTAGGTTTAAGCCCGCTGGTTGGAGATTGGCGTGCGCCGTCGCGCTACCGACATCAGTAAACGCAACAAGGCGCACGTTGTTTGCCCATTAAGGCATATAATAGCACAAAAGGCCCACCTTTAGGTGGACCTTTTGTTAATTTGCGTCAATCCATAGAACTAAGCCGCGGTTTTTCTCCGGCGGAGAGTCGGCTGTTTATGACTTGTCTCCTCCGTTATCATGTCTACCGACCCTGATCTTGGGGCATTGTTTGTACATTGCTGACAAACCCAACTCGCCAGATCGCGCAAATGCTCCGGTACGTGTCTAATCTCGTTTCCACATCTGCAACGCATCTCAATCGCCTCTTTCCAGTGCGACAGCGAGGTCTAGCTTGGTGCTGGGGTATGACCTCGCTGCAGTTCGCGTTATGGTCTTATTGCGGAACCGAGCTCGCTAGCAAGCACATCCTTTGTCTTTTTACCCCATACCCTCGACTACTTAATATACGAAAATGCTGTTTTCGTCGTTCCAGGTATTCTTACCAGTATCCGCTTTGCGCCAAGAATAGTGAAATCAGAGGTTAGCTGAGCTCCGCCTTGGAATCGCGGGTCATAAGTTCCAACACGGCTTGCTTAGGAGGCTTGTTATGGAAGAGGACTGCGTGTATTTGCTCGATAATAGGCGTGTCGATTCCGAGATTGCGACTGATGCGGTATGCCGCCTCACAAGTTGGCACACCCTCCGCAACTTGACCCAGCAGCCGGCGGCTTTCGTCGACTGTGATACCCTGTCCCACCATGCGACCGATGCGTAAATTTCTCGATAGTGAGCTGGCGCAGGTCGCCATCAGGTCGCCGAGTCCGGAAAGACCCATGAACGTCTTCGGATCTGCACCTAAGGCAACACCAAGCCGGGTCATTTCCACAAGACCCCGCGTGACCAGTGTAGCTTTGGTATTGTCTCCGTAGCCCAGGCCATCGCTGATTCCCGCTCCAACCGCGAACACGTTTTTCAGGGCGCCGCCCAGTTCCACACCGACGATATCTGAGTTTCGATAGACCCGCAGACTCTGCGAGGCAAACAAGTCCTGAGCGGCGGCAGTTCTTTCGGGGTTCGAACCGGCGACCACAGTTGCGGTGGGTACATCGTTGGCCAGTTCTATGGCGAGGTTCGGCCCAGACAGAGCGACGCAGTTCGCGCCAATTTCAGGGCCCAGCTCCTCGGCAATGATCTGTGAGCCGCGCAACCCGGTTGTGTTCTCCAGTCCTTTCCCGGCCTGTATGAGCAGCGCTCCTGGGTCGATGAGGTCTCTGAGCTTGGAGACTACCTCTCTCAGTGCGCTGCTGGGCACCGCCACAACGACGGCGTCGACCCCGTCAACTGCCTGAACGATGCTTTCGTGTGGGATTACCGTATTTGGTACAGGCGCACCAGGTAAGTAGCGGGCGTTTTCACGGTCGCGCCTGATGGCGGCGGTTTCCTCCGGAAACGCGCTCCACAATCTCACATTCAAGCCCTTCTTGCCAAGTACGATGGCCAGAGCGGTTCCCCAACTACCTGATCCCAAAATAGCTATGTTGCCATACATGACGCGCCTCTCGCAAAAGGAGCCTCCGCTGATTTACGGAAGCCCTTTTCTTACCTCTGTATGTCTTGTCGCCCTACAGATGCAAGCCGATAGGCCACTTGCCCATAATATGCGTGAATCAACTTTTACCAGACTTTCGCCAACCCGTGCTCAATCGCTGAGGTTGGGTCGAGCTATCGCGCCGACCTTCACGCAGGACTGTAGCTTTACGACTGCTTGGGCTCGGAAGTGTCCTCGTCCTCCCGTGCCTTTCGAGAAGCTCTCTTGAACTCCTGTATTCCTTCGGCCAGAGACCGACCTAACTCGGGTAGCTTCTTCGTCCCGAACAGGATGAGAATAAGTGCCCCCACAATTAGGATTTCATTTTGTCCTACCGCTATCGGCAGCATTTGCAACATTCTCCTTTTGAGGCTCCGGTTCGTCGTCGGCCTCTATGGTATGCATAAACTCGTTGGAAGCCCTCTTTAGCTCTCTAAGGCCTTCTCCAATCGATCTACCTATCTCCGGCAACTTCTTGGGTCCGAAGAAGATGAGCGCGATGATGAGTATGATGATAATCTCCTGCGCCCCCAAGTTGAACATAAGGAACCTCTCTAACTGATGCGCGTAAGCACTACATCGTGCATTATCTTCATTATACTCTCTTTTGTGCAAAAACCGGCGCCATAAGTCGTGGCATTTGCCGCGCCTGCCGCTGTTCCGATGGCAAGCGCACGGGAGACGTGGTCTCCACGCATCAGGGCGTCAATAAACGCAGCGACAAATGCGTCGCCAGAACCTACCGCGCTTGCAAACTCGATCTCCGGCGGCACAGCCTTCCACGAATGAACGCCATCGGTCACCATCGCCCCGCTGCGACCCATAGTGACGGCGGTGATCTCGATCCCGTACTGCTTGAGACTCTTGGCAGCCCTGGATATTTCTTCCAGAGTGAGCAGTTCCCGACCGGCGATGTGCGAAAGCTCGACCACGTTTGGTTTCACCATAAACGGTGCCGCCTTGACGGCCTCGCATAGATGTTCGCCGCTGGTGTCCAGTACTACCCTAGCGCCTGAGCGTTTAGCGATCTGGGTGATGCTGCCGTAAAAACTGACGGGGACTCCCGGAGGACAACTCCCACTTAACACGACATACTCTGCGGACGGAGCCAACTCGGCAATTCGGACCATCATCGTGTCGAGCTCCTCAGGGCTGACCTCGGGGCCATTCTCGTTCACTTCGGTCTGTGTGCCGGTTGTGGGGTCCACAATGGCAATGCACAGGCGCGTTTCGCCTTTTACTCGTACGAAATCGTGCTTTATGCCCTCATGATCAAGCCCTTCAATCACGGCATCGCCATTCTGACCTCCCACGAAGCCGGTCGCGAGCGCTTCTCTTCCAAGTTCCTGAAGGACTCTAACTACGTTGATGCCCTTCCCCCCCGCGACAGTTCTCACAGCGGTTGGGCGGTGCACACGGTCTAACCCGAATCCTTCGACTATATAAGTTTTGTCGATGGCGGCATTGGGGGTAACGGTCAGTATCAAGAAGGCGACTCCCAGGATGCGGTCTGTAGTCCCGGCTTCTTCCCCGAGTTCCGTCCAATTCTAAGATTATAACGCCGACCTGTCAAATGGTCCCCATACTTCGGTCCTGGTTATGTCTGCGCTGCTTACTACACCCAACTACTGTCCTGTAACATGCGGCATTGGCGTTGCTGAATGGTCACCAGATCGTTAGATTGACAATGCACGGTGGCTGTGCTAGATTGGCCCTAAGATGATTATCCGCCTTTTCGTATCCCTTGTTGTCGCCGTTGTCGTTGCGCTCGCATCCGTGTTGCCTTCGGATTGCCAGATGGAGTTTGGCGGTAGTAGCATTCCAATGTGTCCTGTATCAAAGGGTCCAGAGCCGTTGGTGTTCCAGGCTCCGTTCCTGGAATTGGGCGGCGATTGGGTGAGGGCGTCGGGAGGAGTCGACTTTTCGCGCAGCAACGTCCGTGTCAGCGCGTCGGAGCTTGACTACAGTCTATCGACAGAAAGCGGCAAGCTCAGCGACGTTTCGTTCACAACCTGCAACAAAGACCACTCCCACTACTCGATCAAGGCAAGAAGCCTTACTCTTTCAGGTGATCGCATGCGCGCGTCCGGTGTATCGATTTATCTGGGGCGGACCCGGCTGCTTGGGCTTCCGTCGTTACTGCTCAACACATCTAGTGGTCGGAGCGCACGGCAGGTGTTTCCGAAACCCGGATTTGATAGCGAGTATGGACTGACGTTGGCTCAAGAGCTTAGGTTTATTGACAATAGTCGCGCGAAGACTCGTGCGAACGTGCGATTATCTAACAGGCACGGGGTGTCGGGCGAAATAGAGAGTTTATACGGGGCCGATGGGCCTTTGATCGAATATCCGGGAAGGTTCTTGGCCTACTACTCAATGCGTCAATACGCTATGACAATGCCTCAGGATCCCATCAACGCACCGTGTGATCCTCAGTTGCTCAGACCGGCAAAGGCGGCGAGAATGGTCAGCTACTGGCTCTTTACCATTGAAGAGCCGGCCTACGACATAATCAACAAGAGCCTGCGGGTTTTTCGCCAACCCGATCTCGGTATGCGCTTCGTTGCGCCATCGATCAATCCATACAAGACCAAGCTCGACCCGCGCATCGAGATATATCCCGAGATCATTACTTCGTGGGGAAGATTCAAGGAATCGCCTGGGATCGTGAACTACACAACCAGAAGAAACGCAACCATCGTCGCCGCTATAAATGCATTTCCACTTGGCTCCTCGACGGCCATCCAGCCCGCCATTTTGCAGAGTTTCTCCCGATACGGAACCGGCGATTATTATCACAACTGGGCATATGCCGTAGACGTCAGTCACATCAACGATAATCGCACCTACGTTTCGGCTCGCTATATAAAACGCAACGAGAACGGTATCACCCCATTCCAGTTTGACAACGTCGACATTCTCGAGGAATGCCAGGTGGCCTGCCAGTTCAGAACGAAAAGCCGAGTGTACGGATTTGTTGGAAGCTACAACTTTGAAACTAGCAAGATCTACGAATGGGAACTGCTCTACGGTGTGCGCACTGACTGCCTAACTGCGTGGTTGCACTGGAACAATCGAATACATCGACTCTCATTCGATGTAGCGCTGGCGAAGTTGTGAGAAGTTCCACTATTAAAGCTAAACATGTTAGAATTACCTACCCGCTTTACGGAGGCACAAGAGTTATGCGAGTCCTGACTCAATTGTACAGCAACCCACTTACTGGCAGAAAAGCATTAGTTGCTGCTTTATTTGGTGCAGTGTTCACTTCCCTGTGTGCTCAAGCAGCTTTTTATTTGCCAGGCAATCCAGTGCCTGTCACTCTTCAGGTATTTGGTGTCATTTGTTGTGGATTGGTCCTGGGGAGTCGGATAGGGGCGTTGTCGCAATTTTTGTACATTGTTGCTGGAGTGATGGGAGCTCCAGTGTTTGCAGGATTCCGGTTTGGCATTGGGTGCCTAGTCGGGCCGACGGGCGGTTACTTAGTAGGGTTTGTTGCAGCCGCTTACGTAGTGGGATTGATATTTGAGAGTAGTGAACGAATGGTTGTGTCGGCGTTCCTAGCTGGGCTCGTGGGAGTTTCGGTAACTTACGCTTTCGGCTTGTCCTGGCTGAGCATATGGTTGCGCTTGGCTGGGGATGTTTACCCGCGCGGATGGCTACTTGGTATAGCGCCATTTGTTGGTCTGGACATATTAAAGGCTGGCCTCGCGGCTAGTCTTGTGGCGGGGCGAAGATATCTTTAGGAGCGCGCGATGGATTTACGAAGGGAGCCGGATTTTGAGCAGTTTCTTAAGGTTCTTCAGAGGCGTGGGCATCCGTCACATCTGCCGTTTTACGAGCATTTGGCAACGCCGGATTTCATCGCACGGCGTACAGGGACAGACTTTCACAAAATGAGTTGCTATGATGCCGGTTACTGGGAGATCTACGTTGATTTCTGGCTGGGTTTGGGATTTGACTGTGTGCCTATGGAGGTGCCCCTCGAGTGTCCTCTTGGTGATCACGGCGGCACCACATCCGAGGGCAGTGAGTCGCGCTGCGTAATTCACGATATGGCCGACTACGATCGCTACCCATGGCCAGACGTATCTACTCCTCTCGACTTTAGCCATTTCGAAAAGGTTGCCGCGCTCCTGCCGGATGGCGCTAAGATAGTCGGCGGCGTCTGCATGGGACCTTATGAGTGGGTCTCGCAAATGCTGGGCGTAATGGGGCTATCCTACGCTCTCATTGACTGCCCGATGTTGGTGGACCTAATGTTCGAGCGCATCGGCGAACTGATCGTAAGTGCGGACAGGCAGCTTGCCGAAATGGATGCCATCGGTGCGTTGCGTCAGGGTGACGACCTGGGCTTCAAGACAGCTACGTTCTTAAGCCCAGAGCTACTTCGCAAACACGTGTTTCCAATTTACAAACAACAGGTGCAGGCTGCACACGACCGCGGCAAACCGTTCGTGCTTCACTCCTGCGGCAATCTTGAAGAAGTATATGACGATCTCATCGACGACTGTAAAATCGATGCCAAGCACTCGTTTGAGGATGTAATACTCCCAGTCTCGGAGTTCAAGAAGCGTTACGGCAATCGAATCACTCCGCTTGGCGGACTCGACGTCGATGTTATCTGTCGATCAAGTGAGAATGAGTTGCGGGCTTACGCCAGGAAGCAGATCGAAGCCTGTTTTGCGGATGGCTATTGGGCTTTAGGCACGGGCAACTCGCTAACGGACTACATGCCGGTGGAAAACTACGTCATCATCCTCGAGGAGGGTATCAGGGTAAGCGCCTAGCTTTCTATACTGAATGTGACTATGCCGAACCTGCCTGGGCTGTGCAAGCTGCCGTAGGGAACTGACCACACGAGATACTCCGCTTTTCCCGTGACCCAACGGTTTCGTGCGAGGTTAATTGCCCATCGGCTCCCCTCTTTAGGTGGTTCAGTTCCCAGCGTCGCGAAGGGTATCGCTAACTCGATAGTCCAACCGCCTTTACCCAGCTTAGCTGCTGAGCTCCAGTCGGCGTTCCACGATGTGTCGAGGACCCGTTGGTCGAATCTGATGCCTAAAGTGTTTGTCGAGAGGTGAAAGTAGCTGCGCCTGACTGCGGTTGGGTCGATGAATACTTCTACTGAATCGTCGTAGAAAACGGGACCGTCGCGCTTTGTGATTTTGGCCTTGACTGCCTCAACGTTCGGCTCTACGGCCTCAAAGCCGATGTATAAGTTCGTATTGTCATAGGCCAGCAGCGCATTAGTGGAAACGGGAGATGATGCGCCAAGGTTGGTATAATCGAGCGAGACTTGCACTGCGTTAGCCCAACCGGCATCATCCAGCGCTCCGTCGACAATTATGTCGCCCTTGGCTCGGTGGATTCTTATTGAGGGAAGTTCCATTACACTATCAGGCAACACAAGCGGGGGAGGTGATGGTGCGACGTATGGCCTGGGTGTTGCAATGAACGAGGCATAAGCCGCGAGATCGGTTGCACGTTTAGCATAATAATTAGCTTCCTCATTCTCGCCACGTGACCGGAGTAACTCTGCCAAGTTGGCGAGTAAAGCACTTTTGCTTTGCGGATTTCGGTAGGGCACACACGCGGGAAGAGAATAAGGACCTTGTAAAAGCGCCTCGGCCTGACGATGTGAGTAGTGAGCGGATGCGAACAACATCTGACCGTCAGCCATCATTTCTCGCGAAGCTGCGACCTGCTCGAGTATCAGTGAAGTGTCCTCTTTGTGCATGTGCAGGCCTATGCCTGGTGCCAAGATAGTGCGCGAGCCGAGGCATTCCTTTTCTTTTGCCACTAGATCTTGAAAGCGCTCCGTGCTCGCCGTGTAAGTCATAGGCGTGACAAAATCTACCCACTGGTTCTCTGCCCAGTTCGTCCAGTTCTGCATCAAGTTCAGCCGCGCATTGATGGGGTCCGCACCCACGGCCGCCGATATCTTCAGTTCGGGCTTCACGGAGCGCAGTTGTAACGCGACGCTCTGAACGAACGTGTTAACCAGCCTTTCGCGGTATCTAATCCAGCTCACTTGGGTGCTGCTAAGTGGATCGATGTTGATTGGGTCGACGCCGTATTTGCGCTCGAAGTCGGCGCGGGCAACTGGATTGTAGCCGTATGGGGTGGGGGTATCGACTTCGTATCTGATGTAGTCCAGATGGATACCATCCACGTCGTAATTCCGCACAAGTTCAGAATATAGACAGATGAGAAAATGGCGGGCGGGGAGAACTGCGGGACTGATCCAAAGTCCGCCGTTGGGCGAGAGTTCTTCGCCATTCTTGCCGAGTTCAATCCAGTCTGGATGAGCAGTGAGTATTGCGCCTTTGTCTTTCGTGTAGCCTGCTCTAAACACCCACACCCAAGGATGGACTTCCATCCCCAGTTTATGAGCCTCGTCGATCATAGGAGGAAGCGGGTCTATAGCGCCTTCGAACCTTGGGTCACGCGCTAGAAGACTGCTTGGAAATACTGCGTAGCCGCGAGCAACTACTTCCGGGAAGATCACATTTAGGTTTGCCCGGTGATAGCATCTCACTAGTTCCCTTATTGCCTTTTCGGTTCGAGGAATTGCATCTGCGTTAAGCCAAATACCGCGTAGCTCCACTGGCGGGCTGAGAGCGGCATAGTTCAACCCTAATACTCTGTTACACAATAACGCGAGCAGAGCCGATGTGGCCAACATGCAATGTACAGTTTTTCGGATATTAGGCATCATTGCAAGTCTATCATTGTGGCTCGGACACAGTCAAACGTTGACCAATCGCCTTCCGTGTCTTAGAATTACGCTTGAATTCCGCAATATGGAGGTAGCGTGATGAGCTGTGAAAGACAATCTGCGAACAACCAGTTCTGCACTTGCACCTACTCAGGCTGCTCCAAGCACGGCAAGTGTTGTGAGTGCCTGCATTATCACCTAAGAAACAACCAACTTCCAGCCTGCTGTTTCCCGCCTGAGGTGGAGAAAACATATGATCGTTCCTTCGCGGCATTTATCGCGTGTAGGTCGAAATGAACGACTCTGAAACTGAGCTTAGGGCTCGTGTCAAACGAATCATAGAGGTTCTTAAGCAGGAGTATCCGGGTGCTAAATGCACTCTAGACTTTAGTACGCCGCACCAACTATTGGTAGCGGCTATACTTGCGGCGCAATGCACTGACGAAAAGGTGAACCAACTGACGCCGGCGTTGTTTGAGCGATATCCAGATGTTAATGCTTTTGCCTCCGCAGATGTTAACGAATTGGAGGAAATGGTCCGGCCCACCGGCTTCTTTCGCAATAAAAGTAAAGCGATTATTGCGTCTGCGAAGGAGATTGTCGCTTCGTACGGCGGTGTGGTTCCTGACGACATAGACCAACTGACAGCCCTGCCGGGAGTCGGACGCAAGACCGCTAATCTGATAGTAGGAGTCGCATACGGACAGCCTGCCATCATCGTAGATACGCACGTGAAGAGGGTTGCGAATAGGTTGGGCCTGACGTCCAACGATGATCCGGACAAGATCGAAGCTGATCTCAGAGGCATCGTACCCACGCAGGATGCGACGCTTTTCAACCACTTAATCGTGGCGCACGGCCGGGCGGTGTGCAAGGCGCCTAAGCCATTATGCGAGATATGCGTGCTGCTCGAACTCTGTCCCTACGGAACAAAAGCGTAGGCCGACATGTTGAGGGATTAAGGTTTGTTCGAGTTCTCGGGAGTCTCTGAGTTGTCGGTGGGGGCCGATTGCGTCTTGGGCAGAAGTAACACCGCCGCGCAGTTTGGAGTAAGGTATTTTCGGGCTACGTGCTGCACCTCCTCTGCAGTAACCTTTTCTACCTCCTCGGGGAACCTGTTGTAGAACTCGTAGCCCGGCCCAACAGCCTCGAACCACCCTAAATCGAACGCACGATCAAGCAATCGCTGATGGGAAAGCGCGTAGGTGCCTATCGTGTAGCCCTTGGCGCGTTTCAGCTCCGAGTCCGTTAGACGCGAGTCTCTCAGCTTCGCCACCTGTTCGAGGAGTGCCGACTTAACGTCGTCGAGCACTATCTGGGAGCTCATTGTGGCTAGTTCTAGTTTGTAAGGGTCGGTGATTACGTATGCCACCACGTGGCTTTGATGTCGATGCCGCTGATAGATTGTGCCAATTTGGTAACCCATTCCTCGCTTTTGCCTGAGTTCCCTGAACATCATCGAAGCCTTACCGCCCCCGAGTGCGTTGGCGGCCACGGCCATTGCGGCGTAGTCCTTTGAGAGTACGCCGGGCGCAAGCCAACCAACCAAAAGATAGGCTGCTCCAAGCTCTGCCTCGGATGCTCTCTGCTTAGGCATATCGAGTTTTTCGTCGGGCACGCCTCGATCTTTCGGCAACTTGCCGGCGGGAATCCCTGCGAAAATCTTTTCGACACGGTCTAGTGCTTGCTCAACAGTCACGTCGCCCACGATTGAGATTACAATGTTATTCGGGACGTAATAAGCGTTATAGAACTTTTGTAGATCTTGGGGCGTAGCGAGTTTTATGGTTCTCTTGAATCCTAATTGTGGTCGTCGGTAGCCGTTGTCTTCGTATAGCAGTTCCCTAAGATTGTCGTAGGTGATAGTGAACAGATCGTCCGATTCGCTGGACAATTGCTTGAGAAGCTGCTTGCGGGCTTGTTCGACCCACTTCTCTTCGAAGTTAGCCTGTGTAAGCGCCTCACCGATAAGGGACATAGCGCGATTGAACATTGCGGTTGTGGTTACGCATCTAATCTGAGCGCAATCAGGGCTCCATCTGGCCTGAATGCTGCCTCCAACCTCATCTGCTACCGCCGCTACTTCTTCGGCCGAGCTAGGTCGAGTGCTGGCAAGCAGAAGTTGGGTAACGAAGTTGCCGATGCCGGCATTCTGAATGCTCTCCTGATTGGCGCCAACTTTGACCATAGCACAGATGGCTACAAGTCCGTTACCGGGCTCTGGCTTGACGACCAATGTGGCCCCATTATCCAACACCTTCTTCGTGATGGCCGGGGACTGAGCCGTCGCACGAACGTTTCCAGTGAGTGCAAGAGCTATCAGGATGGCAACAACGCGGCTCACTCTTTGTTCTCCTGATTAGGTCCCAGTGTAATTATTACGGCTTTATCCAAATCCAGATACTTTTGAGCTGCGTGAATTACTTCATCATTGGTAACGGAATCCGTGCATTGCAAATACCTCATACCAAATTCCGGGTCAGAAATTGCCCAGTAGAACCCAAGCGAGTTCGCCCTGCCTGCGTAGGTCTCGTTTTGAAAAGCGTAATCGCCTGCCAGCGACCGCTTTGCTGAAACTAACGTTTCCGGCGACATCCCTGACTTCCGTAGCTCTGCGATCTTCGCCATGATTGTATCTCGCAGTTTGGTGAGGTCAGAATCCGGGGATGTGGCGATCAGTGTGATGGCGGCAGATTGTCTGTGTGTCAAATACTCGGCCTCGACGCTCAAGGCAAGCCCCATCTTTTGCTTTAGTTCTTCTTCCATCCAACTACGGTAGCCACAGCCTAGGTGGGTAAGAAGCACATCAATCGCGCAAACGTTCCGCGTGTCGGTGGCGGGCGGGCCAAGAAAGCCGATTGCGAGGTAATTGAGCTTTACAGGGATCTTGTAAGACTTGATTATCTGTTTTTCCAGAGGTTTGATTTCCTCGGGAGCCACCTTGTCTTCGGTACTGGATTTCGGCACTGCCTGGAAAGACTTGCCGACGGCGCTGATGGCGGTTTGTGGGTCGAAGTCACCAACCAGCACAACTGCCATGTTATCGGCGGTGTAATATCGCTTGAAGTGACTTCTAATGTCCTCGGAGGTTATTCTCCTCACAGATTTTGGCATTCCTTCAATGGGTAATGCATAAGGATGCGAACCATAAAGCTCGTTACCTATGACTCCTTTGCACACTTCGATCGGGTTCGTTAGTTTCTTGGTGATCTCGTCGAGTATGACTCTTTTCTCGCTCTCAACGTCTTCGGGGTTAAATAACGGGCCTGTCACTGCGTCGGCAAGTAATTCCAGCGCCTTCGCTAGATACCGAGAGCTAACGGTGGCGGTGTAGGATGCGTAGTCACGTGTTGTGTGGGCATCGAGCGTGGCTCCGATGCTTTCCATTTCCACGTCCATCTCGCCGGCTTTGTGTTTCCTGGTTGAGCCGAAGGCAAGGTGTTCGATGAAGTGCGATACTCCGTTTAGTTCCTCCGTTTCTGTGGCACTACCGGCTCTTACCCACACGCCGACTGCTACCAGCTCGGCGGCGTGGTCTTCGAGCAGTAAAACCGTCAGCCCATTTCCCATTTTTGTTACTGAAAGGGAACCTGGCTGTGCGTGGACTAGCGAAATCATAAGAAGTATCACCGCTGCGGTGACTATGCTTGTTCGGGCCATAAGTATATTATATTATCTGAGCGATGAATAAGCTAATCAGCATCGGTTGTAAAGCTCGTTGCGTGTTGCGAAGTATTTTTCCAACCGAAGAAGGAGTCCTGTGTTTCGACCGGTGTGGAGCGCGACGGTGGGATTTCTCGACTCCGCTATCCCTCCGTTCGAAATATTCCATCGGAACTTAAGCCTATTCGTAATCTATATACCTAGATCTGAACGGAAAGGTTTCGCTTGGTAGAAAGGCAACATCTAAAGAATTTCGACTGCGCACTGTTGGCTTGCGCGCTGGCGATTATTGTGTTTGGATGCTTGATGATCTACAGCGCGAGTCGCGGTGGCAAAACGGGCATAAGCTACGTCGAGAAACAGCTTGTCTGGGCCGTGTTGGGGCTGGCAGCAGGAGCGATTGTGGCATCGATTGATCATTCGGCCTATGCGCGTTACGCGGGGAGGCTCTACGGATTGATGATCATCTTGCTGGTGTTGGTGCTCTTGTTTGGGCACGTGGCCAACGGCGCCAGAAGCTGGATCGGCCTGGGCAGCATACGGATACAACCTTCGGAGTTCTCGAAGTTCATCATTATCATCGCCCTCGCGGCGTTTCTCGCGAAGCGCAAGGAGGAGGTCCGCACCTTTCGCACGTTTATTAGTTCACTGGCTTATGTTGGGGTTCCGATGTTGTTGATACTCGTGGAACCGGACTTCGGTACGGCAGCCGTGGTTTTCGCAATTTGGTTGGTAATGGTGTTTGTGACTGGCGCGGACGGGCGCTACATCCTACTCCTATTTATGGGGATTGTCGTTCTTCTGCCCATTGTATGGAACACGCCCAAGGTCCTGAAGCCGCATCAGAAAGCCCGGTTGGAAACATTTGTTAATCCTTATGCCGATCCTATGGGAAAGGGATTTCAGGTAATTCAATCTCGCATTGCTATCGGTTCGGGCAAGATTTTTGGCAAGGGCTACTTGAAAGGCACGCAACGCGAACTCAACTTCGTTCCATTTGCCCACACGGATTTCATATTTACAGTTGTAGGGGAAGAAATGGGCTTTGTGGGCGCCGGTTTCTTGTTGTTGCTCTATTTTGCCCTATTGTGGCGCGCCCTCAACATAATGGCTGTTGCGGAGGACACAATTGCTCGTGCTATGACGGCTGGAGTCGTAGGTATGTTTCTATTCCACACACTTATCAACGTCGGCATGACCTTAGGAATAATGCCTGTTACGGGTGTTCCCCTACCTATGTTTAGTTATGGCGGCAGCAGTTTGATGACAAATATGATGGCCATTGGGCTGCTGGAGGGTATCAGCATGCGCCGTCACAGAATAAGTTTCTAGTCGAAGAGCCCGAGGGTCTGCTGCCCCTCGACTTGCCTTGCTCTTGCGGTTAGTGGCCTGGGGAATAGCTCGTCAAACCTTTCGCCTATTGCTTCTCGCAGTCTACAGGCGAACTTGTATAGCTTTTCAAGCAAGTAATCTCGATTCTCATCGTTGGCGTAGTCGTCGGCAAGACCTACTGTGCCGTCGCGACGCTCGTAGATAGTAACGTAATCGCCTATCGGTATGTTACCAATTGCCTGTGCCATTCGTTTCTTGCTCACGCTGGTGAAAGTCTTCTCGGTTACTCGCTCGCGACGTGCGAAATCGTCAATGGTTAATGCTCCGGAGCGTATTTTTTCTGCCAACTCCTGATATAACTCAGCCACCGCTTCTGGCTTTCCCATTAGCAGCAGTTCAGCCGCCTTGCCAATGAACTCTCGCCCAAAACGCTCATCCGCTCGGGACCGGAGCGATGACCCGCGAAACGTGATCTTGCCGTCGTAGGACGAAAGCACATAATTCTTAACCTTTAGTGAGATCATGGCTTGGTAGCGCCCGTCGTGAGTTAGGCGTATGCCCTCCGGCAGCGCGGTGCCTATGCGGTCGACGTAAGCTATTTCCTTTTGCTCTGAGTCGATGTTGGCTGGCGGCTGGAAGTAGACTCCGTCGGTGTCTACCTCTATTACCCGGCTTCCTTCTCTTTCCAACGCTGCTACAATCTCCTTTATTAGTCGTTGGCCAGTCGTGGTTACCTTCGCGGCGGCGATGTAATCGTTGAAATTAAACTGTCCTGCTAGATAGCCATAAAACGAATTAATAATAATCTTGAACGCACTTTGGAGTCCATCCCAATAGGCGGCATTCCTTCCCTGTGACTGGCGAGCCATTCTTTTTGCTTCAATGCGGCGCCTAGTCAATTCGGCCAGTGCCGGCAAGAAGATTCCGAGTGTGTCGCTGGCAGGTTTTATGTTGTGGGTTAGCATTATGCTGGGATAAAGGCTTTCGACGTCACATTTTACGATGCGCTCGATCACACCGGTGAGAAGTACCTCGGTGTAGCCGCCTGGCAGTGGCTTTGGCTCCATAGGTAGTGGGATTGCCTTGCCTTGCCGCAAATACTCGCGAATGAAAAGAGAATTGATCTTTTCGCCGTTGCCGCTCGTAGCCGTATGGGAGTAAGTGTCGGGTACCATCTGCGTTAGATAGAAGTCCGGCGGACAGACGATCTCTGCGAGAGAACGTGTCTCCCTTACGTCTTGCAGACAATACCTGGTTACCCGCTCTGGGTTGGTTTGCCATTCGGTGGCTATCGCGTTAGGTGGGATAAGCTCTCGATGGTCTTCAGCTATGCCTAGTGCTTGAGCCACTGACTTTAGCGCGTGGCTTGTTAAGGTTGCTTTTGAGACATCCCATCTCTGGACGGCCAGAAGTGTGTCGATTACGTGTCGTCCGTTTATATGTACTGGCTGAAACGGAACGTCGTAGTAACCAATCGCACATCGCTGCCGTGAGCCAGCACGAACCGGCGAACCGTCGCGGCCAAGGTCGAGACTTATTCCCAGCATCTCCGCGCGAGTCATCAAGTATGGGAAGTCAAAACCAAATAGGTTGTGTCCTTCGATCGCGTCCGGATCGATCTCGCGCACTATTTCGATAAGCTTGGTTAGTATGTCGCGCTCGCTGCCGCTGATTGCCGTCTCGAAGCCACGATTATCGGTTATTCCTATGAGCAGGATTTCCGCCTGTGCGTCTTTAGGCCTCAGCGCGTTCGTCTCAATGTCGAGCTGCATTCTATGAATATCATCAAACGCCATTTCCTTAAACAGCGTTCGGCCCGAGATAGTTAGGTATTGTCGCGCCAGAGTGGGAAGAGAAAGAATCATACTGTGAGACTCTCGAAGTTTATCGCGGGCGTCCTTATAATGTCTCTGATCGGGGAATGATGCCAAGAACTTAAATCCGTCACCGTCGAGTTCTGTCCACTCAGCCCCGGCCAATTCGTACTTTTGGGTCGTAAGAAGCCAGGGTCTGAATGGCTCATTTTCATACGTAATCTTGTCGCCGTTTCGTCTATAAACGCGTACGCCGTGGTCGTAGATGTCAATGGCGACAATACCTGGCGTGTGATCTGAACCAAAAAGTATCTCCTCGGCTTTCGACATAGCTTTCGTATTATACCAACTGTGAGCGATGTGCAGGAGACGAGTTTGAGTCACGCTAAGTAATTCCTTAACAGGCTGATGTGACAGAGAAATGGCGTGTTCGACCTCGATACGGTGAGCCTTATCGGTGGGGGAAGGGTGGATCCGAACTCGCGCTGGGCAATGCCCGTTCACGCGCATACGAGTTGGGAGTTCGTCTATTTTGTTCGCGGATCTGGGCGTATCGACGTGCCTACTCAAACACTCGCTCCGCATGCTTTTCATTTGGTTGTCTACCCGCCTGGATTGCCACACGCTGAAATCACCAATCCTATCGACCCGGAGGAGACTGTTTTCTTGGTCGTCGACGTTGCCGGCTCACCTCCTCCCAATGCTCATCTGCTGCTTCCGGATCCTACCGGCGAGTTAGGATGGCTTGCCGAGCGCATTGTTGCTGAGTGTGAAAGCGGTGCAATCACCGATCTTGCAAAGGCATATACCAGGGCGTTCTTGTGTGTTGTTGAACGAGTTTGGGCAAATGGTGTATCCGTGGAGCACGATGCAGTCGACGTCGCAATACAGTATATTCACACCAACTACCAAAGTAACATCTACCTCGACACTTTGGCAAAAGCTGTTTGTTGGAGTAGAACTCACCTTGTCCATCGCTTTCGGGCAAGGCTGGGGATCAGTCCCATAAGGTACCTGCGCAAGATCAGGCTTGAGAATGCGAAGCGGCTCCTTGCAACCACAAACTTGCCGATTAACAAAGTCGCGACGAGAGTTGGTTTTTCCGATCCGCTGTATTTTAGTCGTGTCTTCAAGCACGAGTTTAACACTGCGCCGGTGGATTATCGACGGCAGTTGAATAGCGCAAAACTGTTCATATCAAGCGCAAGTGCATCCATTCCCAAAACAGATGAACAGGGGATATGATGCAATATGGTGGCGGATTATGAAGGCGCAAAGACTTAATGCCGCTTTATGGG
>Ga0068707_1001158_pt1 | contig 18142 bp, 13 predicted proteins | sample YNPNPMetaG_FD_66600 | JGI IMG/M metagenome (GOLD analysis project Ga0068707, IMG submission 66600) | Anoxygenic and chlorotrophic microbial mat microbial communities from Yellowstone National Park, USA - YNP NP MetaG | ecosystem: Environmental > Aquatic > Thermal springs > Hot (42-90C) >...
CTGCGGCGGGGGGTCCACCGTAGCTAATCAATGCGCCACCAATGATGATTGCATAAGCGGTTATCTCTGTATCAACCAAAGCTGCCAGGCAGGCGAACCGGTAACCATCGTTACCGATAAATTGCCGGACGCTTACGTAGAAGCCGAATACAGTTTTACCTTGCAGGCCGACAAAGGAGCGCCCCCTTACAGTTGGACGCTTTTGGAAGGTCCCAACTGGATGAGCATTAATAATCAAACCGGCACACTAAAGGGTACTCCTCTGCAGAAATCCGACGGATTGACGGTCAAGGTGAAAGTCTCGGACTCGACCAGCGGTCGGGACAGTAGCGCCGAAGCCAGCTTTACCTTGATCGTGCAGCCCTGCCAGGACGGCCAGAAGGTCATCTGCCACGAGGTAGCCGGCGGGGTGTGCATGGTGGGCAAAAAAACCTGCGCTTCCGGGCAGTGGGGCGAGTGCAAGGATCTGGATTTTTCCATCGACAAGGAGTTCTGCGGCTCGGATTGCGGAAGCTGCCCGGCCGAGACTGCCGACCGCTGCAAACAGGGCATGTGCGTGTGCGGGCCCCAGGCCGTCACCTGCGCAGAGAAGGAACTCTGCTGTAGCGGCGAATGCAAAAGCACCGATTCCGCCGACAACTGCGGCGGCTGCGGCAGGGTGTGCGCCGACATTCTGCCCCACACCGCCAACACTCGCTGCGAGAATGGAAGCTGCGTTTCCGACGGCTGCGCCGCCGGCTATATCGACTGCGATGACAATCCCTTCAACGGCTGCGACACCGAAATCAGCATCACCAACTGCGGCGAATGCGGCAAGGATTGCACCGGCCAGGTGGAGCACGTACAGCAAATCGAATGCCAAGCCGATTCCGGCAGTTACGCCTGCGGCTACAGCGGCCAGGGCAACTTGGGCGAGGGCTGTGTGCTTGGCTACCTGGACTGCGACGGCAACCGCGCCAACGGCTGCGAAGCGCAGGTGAACAAAGAAAACTGCGGCGCCTGCGGTCTCAATTGCCCCGCCTCCTGCAAGCTGGACGAAGACTTACAGCGCTACATCTGCACCTGCGACACCGATGTCGAATGCGGAGACGGTTTTATCTGTTGCAACCACGTTTGTACTTCCGCTTGGGACATTCACAATTGCGGTAGCTGTGGCAACGACTGCGCCACTCTGGTCCAGCACGCCCCCGCCCTGTGCAGCCAGGGTGCCTGTACCCACGGAAATTGCGAGCACGGCTGGCTGGACTGCGACAACAAAGTAGCCAACGGTTGCGAAACGCCATTTTCAGTAAGCAATTGTGGAAGCTGCGGCAACAACTGCGGTTCTAACACCGCCTGCGATGACGGAAACTGCGTTTGCGTAGAAAATTATGGCAACTGCCTCGATGGCTGGACGGACGGTTGCGAAACCAACCTGACCAACACGGCGGCGCATTGCGGGCAGTGCGGCCACGACTGTAGCCAAGAAGTGCAGCACGTTCAGCACCCGCTGTGCCAGAACTCGCATTGCGATTATGACGCATGTCTTTCTCAGTACGGCGACTGCGACAGCATGCGCGGCAACGGCTGCGAAGAAGATCTTTGGCAGACAGCCGCCTGCGGCACCAACTGCAGCGACCGTAAGAACTGCAACGCCGAGATTCAGAACGCCGCCAATCCCACCTGCAACCAGGGAAGCTGCGATTTCCAGAGCTGCCTCTCCGGCTACGACAGTTGCGACAGCAACCGGGCCAACGGCTGCGAGGAAAACATCTGGGAACTTACCGACTGCGGCACCAGCTGCAGCAATCGGGTAAACTGCGACAACACCGTCCAGAATGCCACCGGCAAAAAATGCAACACCGGTCTTTGCGATTACCAGAGTTGCAACAATGGATTCGGCAACTGTGATACCATCCGCACCAACGGCTGCGAAGAAAACATCTGGGAACTTACAGACTGCGGCACCAGCTGTACCAACCGGGTAAACTGCAACAACACCGTCCAGAACGCCAGCGGTAAAACCTGCGCCAGCGGCACCTGCAACTACAGCCAGTGCAACAGCGGCTACGGCGACTGCGATACCAATCGCGCCAACGGTTGCGAAATCAGTCTCTGGACGACAACCAGTTGTCGTATCGACTGTTCCCAAAACGGCGTCAACTGTAACACCCAAGTGGTCAATGCCAGCGGGGTTTACTGCAATCAGGGTCTATGCGATTACAGCTCTTGCAACCCAACAAGTTACGGCGACTGCGATAACTATAGAACCAATGGCTGTGAAACCAACTTATGGCAAACCGCCGCCTGCGGCACCACCTGCCAAAATCTGGTTTCCTGCAACGCTACCGTACAGCATGCGACAGGACTATATTGCAACCAGGGAAGCTGCGATTATGGACAGTGCCAGAGCCCCTACGCCGATTGCGACACTGTCCGCTCCAACGGCTGTGAAAGCAATCTGACCAATGACACCTTGCATTGCGGCAGCTGCTCAATCAACTGCAACAATACCGTGCAACATGCTACGGGAATCTACTGCTCCTCGAGCCTGTGCAACTACAATCAGTGCAGTTCGGCGCAATATGCAGACTGCAACTCCAACCGCGCCGATGGTTGCGAAACCAACCTCTATCAAAACAGCTCATGCGGCACCACCTGCACCAACAGAATAAACTGCACTGCACTTCCCCACACCAGAAACCAGTATTGTTTCAATGGACAGTGCATTTATAGCTGTCTTGACAACTGGTACGATTGCGACACCAGCATCACCAACGGCTGCGAGCGCAATAGCCCCTGCCCCTGAGGTGGCAATTCTTGCCGGGGGGGATTTTTTATGCTAGGTAATTTCCCGTCGCATGCTTCAGACGCTGGTACAGGATTACCTGAACATCGCAATGAAGGCCTCGCCGGAGGAGTTCTGCGCCGGGTTGGGCGGCCCGGTGCTGGTGGCGGTAAAAACCACTCCCTATGAAACCTTCAAACAGGCCACCACCGAGATGGGCGGGGCCAAACCCAGAAAGGACTTCCGCCGTTCGGCCCTCTCGCATCAGCACACGGTCATCGAGCTGAGGCGCGCCGACGGTCGTCCACTAGATTCCATAATACTGGGCAGATCGGAAGACTGCGACGTGGTCTTCGACGACGAAACCATCTCGGCCCATCATGCACGCCTGTTCCGGGTACGTACCACCGGCGAAATACTCATCGAAGATCTGCACTCCCGCAACGGCACCATCATAAATGGTAGAACCATAATTCCCGAGAGAACCTACCAGCTCTCAGACGGCGACGAAATAATCATGGGCGATTCAACCTTTATCTATTTCTCACCCGAAGGCTTCTACGAAGAAATTCAGAAGTTGATAGAGCTCTAGAGAAAAGGCCGGATCACCTCCCGCCTCCTAACCACATCGAGAAGCATCAGAGAACCGAGGATCAGGGCCGCCCCAAGGAGCGTGCTCCAGGCAGGAATCCGTCTCCAGTAGAGAAAATCCCAAAAGGCAGCAAAAACCGGTCCCATGGCGCCACCCATGGCCACCCGGCCCGCCCGGTCGAAACGAAAGGCCGAAGTCATAAAAAGCTGGGCTACCACCGAAAGCAGGCCGACTCCAACAAGCACCAACCAAGTTAGTGGCGCAGGAAGCACAAAATAAACCAGCATGGCCGGGAGGGAAAAAACGCTGGCACTGGCGGTAAAGTATAGCACGATTACTTCCGGGGCTTCACTGCCACTCATCTTGCGAATGCAAACATATACGCCCGCCGCCACCAGTGCCGAACCCACCCCCGCCAGGCCGTGCACCCCAAAGACAGCAAATTGTGGCTCGAGTATCAGGGCTATGCCAGCCAGGGTGACTGGCAGTATGGCCACTTGATCTATACGGACAGGTTCGGCCAAGAAATAATAGGCGAGAAACAGCACGAATATGGGTGAACATTGATTGAGCAGCATGGCGTCCGCGACGGGTAGACCGTCCAGCGCGTAGAAATATAGAATTAGTGAAATCGTTCCCAAAACTCCCCTGATGAAGAGCAGGCGTTGCTGCCTGCCCCAGAAGGGTTCCCCGGCCTTCTTTCGACGTCGGCGTATCGCCAGCAATACCAGAGCAGCAAAAAAACTGCGAAAAAAAACCACCTCGATAACCGGAAGACTCTCCTGGGCAACCTTGGCCAACCAGGACATGAGGGAAAAGAAAAAAGCCGAAAGGGTCATCAAAATTAGTGGATTTTGCATACCTGGCACGTTAGCTTTCTCTCTCTATTCGTTCGAAATGTCAAAAAGGCTAGCAGGATTTGTTTGACAGCAACCGGCATAACGCTGAAACTCGGCCCCTGGAGAGTGAGATGATCACCCGCTATCCAGTATTTGCCATTACCCACATCCACACCGAGGCTTCCAACGGCCCAGCTTCGGAGCTGGATCACATGATCGGGGGAGCCATCCGCAAAGTTTTGGGCGAGGACACCCCTGCCGCCTGGAGCGAATGCTTCACCCGGGTGGAACAACTCCTGGATATCCTCCGCCACGGCCAAGCTTCTCCGCGAATTGGTATAATAACCGTAACCGACCACATGAACCTGCGCAGCCACCAGCTGCCGGACAGTTTACTGCGGGCCGCGGCCGAAGAGCCCCGATTGGCGGCCTGTGCCGAAATCACCACCGTGGAAAGGGACATAGACGGAGTCTTCCGCCGAGCCCCGGAGATCCTGGTTTACGGCAACCAACATCAGGTAGACGGCCCCTATGGAAAACACTACGGGCTTTCGCAGCAGATCATAGACGAAATATTCAAAAACTGCCGCGCCCCGGGCATGGAAGAGGTCTGGGCTTCACTGGTGCTGGATCACTGCGCCGCCAACGGGTTTGCCTGCGCACTGGCTCATCCCTTCGATGGCCACCGGCTGTCGCTGGAAGCCACTCTGGACCTAATCAGCCGCGCCCGCTTCGTTGAAACCATAAACGGTGGTTTTCCCGCCATCAGCACACGCATTCTGGAAGATTTCATTACCTTCCAGAACCGTATCGTCTCCGGCTGGCGGTTGAGCCGGGAGGTGGCTGCCAGGTATCCGCTGGCCAGAAAACTACAGGAACGCATTATCGACCAGGGTCGGGGTATGCTGCTCGCCTGGGGCGGTTCCGATGCACATCTGAGAAATTTTTCGCGGGTAGTGGTTCGGTTCCTTTCCTATCAGGAAAACCCTACCGCCGGAGACCTGTTCTCGGCCATGGTAAACAAGGAACCTCTCGACCACATTCTGGACGGTACCTTCGCTGTCCAGGGCCGACCGGGGACCACTTTTTCCGTGGTCAGCGACGTGGTGCAGATCGTCCTGCTTAATTTCTGGCGCAACCGGCCTTACATGCTGGATTCACCCCGACACATCTTCCAGCTGGGTTATCAGGCGCAAAAGCTTACCCGGGAAGAACTGGCCCGCCGCAGCCGGCGCCAAGAGGGGCTGGTTGAAGAGGCCAATCGGCGCTTTAACACCAATCGCATTCTGCAGGGCCTGGAGCCCTCAGTGCAACCGAGTTTCGGCTCCCTACTAAAATACCAACCTTACCAATTATTGACTCGAAAAACCTCTCAGCCTTAGCCCAACCACACCTTCACCAGGCACCAAGCAAGTTCCCATAAAAAAAGCCCTGTACATGTAGTGTACAGGGCTAAAAAATGCAGGAGACCGGTCTCCTGTCCTATCCGCAACCTTCCCGGCCCTTACTCTCTGACGTCCATACACCCGGCCCACGCCATTTTGTGTATCCTGCGCTGTCGAATGACCGTCCTGACCTCATCACCGTATCGATCTCCTGCAGTATTACCAACTGGCCATAAAAACGCAGCTAGGGCTGCTTCCCTCGCCGCAGCTTACTTCGTGTACGCTCAACGTCGCCGGCTTTCCCATGGCCCGTAGGGCTCCGGCAAGAAAACCCGCAATATAACTGCAGCCGCAACCTGGAGACTGCCTCTCGCACTCGCGACATTGCTGAATGCGCACCACCAGGTGTGAATTTGACTCCTGAATGACCGATGCGTATCCCAGACCGTGTCTGTTCAAGCAAAAAAGAACATCAGAAAGATCGAGACAGGTGTTTTTCACCCCATCCTTCTGTCCTTGTTCGTACAGGGCGCTATGATTGCGCACGGTTTCGTACGCCTGATCCAAGCAGCTTACTTGAGCATCCAATCTGTCAGCTTTGAGCATTCTGCGAATCCTCGCTCCCGTGCTTGGTTCGAATGCTGTACTGCTTAGACCCACCATTTGGCCACATGAGGCTCTTTTCATGCCTGCACCTCACACCTGCATACCTAGCAAATTTCGTGCCGAAATTATTCCTTTCGGTTACACGATCAATTAGCTTATTTTAACAAGCACTTACCTAACAAAAACCATGACCCCAAAATAGCCTCAACCGACAACTTTTGTGGTAAAAAGACCACGATTTTTTAATTCAAAAAAGGAATGCCTGGCATCACAATAAAATTATTTATTATTTTTTATAGGCTTCTGCTCGATAATTTGATTGCAAAATCAAAGAAAAAATTGTGGTAAAAACACCAATGCAGATCATCTTCCGCGGAGGGGTAAATATTGACAAGTAAGAAATGGTGAGTTTTTATATGTTTGGCAAAATCTTGATAATTAGCTAGGAGGAGCGAATGATAAAATGCAGAAACTGCGGGCGGGAAAATGATGATTCCTTTACGTTCTGTCTTGATTGTGGACAGAGGCTCAAATCCGAACCGGCAAAAACCGTAGAGCCTCAGCCTGCTGTTTCAACTGTTTCTCCGTCACCCAAAGACAATACTTCACCAGCAGCACAGAGCCCTGCTTCAGTTGTGAAACAACAGGCGTCCCCAGCGGTAAAAACCTCCGATACTAAAAAATGCCCATCCTGTGGAAAACCGGTCGGAGCAACAGACCTTTTCTGCGCCTCTTGCGGCTTTAGATTGAGCCAGCCGGCGGCTGAACGACGCACCATGTTTCTCCACAGCATCGGTACCGGGGAGGTCGCCAAACCTTCGGCCCGGCTTATTCTAATAATGCCCGATGGCTCCGAGGGGACGGTTTATTCGCTAAAAGAAGGCGTCAGCCTCATCGGTCGCAACCAGGGTGACATACAATTTCCCGCTGATCCTTATCTGTCTCCCCGACATGCCCAGATAACCGTCGACAATAAAAAAGTCATCATCGAGGACCTGGGTAGCCTAAACGGCGTCTATCTGCGCATGCGCCAGCCCATGCCTCTTGAGCCGGGTGCCAGCTTCCGTATTGGCCAGCAGCTATTGCGTCTGGAGCTACCCGGTGATTTTCAGCCTCTACCTGTAAAAAAAGCCCCGGACGACGACAGCTTATTCTGGGGAAGTCCCCCTCCGGTTGTATGGGCGCGCCTGGTCCAGGTGCTGGAAGGCGGCAAAATAGGCGAAATTCACCTGCTCAGCCAGCCAGAGGTAATCATCGGCAGGGAGATGGGCGACATTCGCTTTCCCGAGGACAACTTCGTTTCGGCCAAACACTGTGCCCTGCAGAATAACGACGGCGTGGTCATGCTGCGTGACCTGGGCTCATCCAACGGAACCTTCCTCAGGCTACAGACGGCGCAAAGAATCAGCAGCGATGACCGCATCCAGATCGGCGGCCAGGTGCTCAGGTTGGAGATACTCTAGTTAGAAGCACAGGCTGGCGATAATCACCACCGCTCCAACCAGACCCAGCAAACCTGCCACTGGAAGCAACCAGCGCATCTGCGTTTCGCGCCGGTAACTTTGGTGGGAAAGGCTTTTTTTCGGCATCAAAAACCGAAGCTGTGCTTTTCCCAGGGCTACTAAATCTCCGTGGCGTAGGCGCCGGGGGCGACACAGCTTCTTGCCGTTGACATAAGAACCGTTGGCACTTGCCTCATCCCGGATGTAATAGTTACCGCCGCTTACAAAGACCAGGGCGTGTCGGCGCGAGACGGTGGCGTCGGCGATTACAATGTCAGATTGTGGGCAGCGGCCCAGCTGAACGCTTCTAAGAGGCGGGAGAAAGACCTTTTTCGTTCCCGATTCTCCATCGATCAACTCAAAATAGGCCGACCGTTCCACATCGTCCTCTCTACCCTTCCCCCCTTTGCCGCCTGCCCCCAGGGTAATGCTAAAAACGCCGGCCTCGATGACGTCGCTGGCTCTTAGCGGCACCGGCCGTTGCGGCTCAAGCAAAATATCATTGAGACGCGTTCCGGCATAGCCTTCCATCTGGCTGTGGTCCTGCAGGTAGATGACTCCTTCTTTTTCGAATAGCTCGAAATGCCGGCCAGCGACCGAAGGATCGTCCAAGTGTATATCCACCCCCGGCTCACTTCCGGCTACCGCGGCGGCTTGTTCCAGATAGAATTCGCATTCGGCTCCGGCCAGCGTGCCTTCACGATTACTCACCACTAATTTCAGCATGTCCCGACTCCTTTCTTTGTCGTTCTGGTTCCGTCAACCAGCGCAGGGCTTGCTCCGCCCAAAGATCTCCAGGTGCAATAGCCGTCAGACGCTGGGCCTGTTCCTTTGCCAACGGGTATTTTCCCTGATCGATCAGCAGCAATATGAGATTGCGCCTGGCGTCCAGACAACCGGGATCCAGGGCCAGCGCCTGCTCGAACAGTTCCTGGGCACGTTCGTCATTGCCCCTTCTTCTGAATATCACACCTAGGCCGTTTACCGCCTGCACCAAATCGGGCTGGCATTCGAGGGCCTCCAGTTCGTGCCTTTCGGCCGCATCCAGATCCCCTCGCTCCAGAGCCACCAGAGCCAGGTTGTGCAGAGCGCCGGCATAGCAACCGCCGTATTCCAGGGCCACCTTCAGGTGAGTTTCCGCTCTGGAAAGCGCCCCGTTGCTTAGCTGGTCGACTGCCAGCCGATTCTGGCGCTCGGCCTGCGGGTGTATGGCGTGCGGAGCAAAACACCCGGCAAGCATAGACAGGCATATGAGGAACTTACTTTTCATCACACCACCTCAAGCCGCAAGTACAATCTTTCCCGCCGGCACCACTTCCACGGAGCCTTCCAGCTCGGTGAAGGCCACCACCCGACAGCGCTTACCGCTGCTGGAAAGAAGCCGCCACAGGGGACGGCGTATTTCCGGACGGGTAAGAATCACCGCTGCTGCGCCGCTTTCGCGCCGGCAGCGTTCGACCGCCTCGGCCACCGCCAGGGCCTGCTGGGGATCGAGGGCCAACACTTGCCCCGCCTCGGTTTTTTGCAGGCTGCGCTCTATCAGCTGATCGATTTCCGGCGAAAGCAGCCAGGCGCGCACCACGCCTTCCGGAGCCACCAGGCGGGTAATAAGCGGCGAAAAAGCTGCCCGCACCCGTTCGGCCAGTGCCGCCCCGTCCGCCTCTACCCGGGCCCATTCGGCCAGAGTTGAAAGAATCAGCCGCAGGTTTTGCACCGGCAGTTCTTCTTCCACCAGCCGACCCAGCACCTCGGCCAGCAGCACCGGCGGCACCAGCCGCGGTACCACCTCGCGCACCAGCGCCGGCTGGCTGCGTTCCAGACGGTCGAGCATTTCTTGTGCTTCCTGCACGCCCACCAACCGCGGAGCCGCCACTTTGAGCGCCATCTCCAGGGCGGCCTCGGCGGAAGAACCATCCGCTCGGCCGCTGGCCAGCGGGATGTCTTCTACAAGAAGCGCCCAGCGGTTGGGAGCAAGGCCTGCGCGCAAACGAAGCGGCGGTAATTTAATGCCCAGCTCGGTTTCCACCCGGCGGCAGATTTCAGCTGCTTTTTCGCCGCTAAGCATAGCCCGCCCACCTGGTGGTTCGAAAACCAACTCACCAGCCCGGGATGAGACAGCAGTAGTCTTGGCCGCCGCCCGCCGCTTGATGACCGCTGCCGCCCCAACCAGCACCGCTCCCAGAAGCACAAAGGCCAGCGCCGGCATGCCTGGCACCAATCCCAGAAATACTAAAAGCAAACCGGCAAAAAATAGCGCCTCCGGCCGAAGTAGCAGCTGCTCGGCGAGCTGGCGGCCTGGCCGGGCGGCATTTTCCGCCCGCACCCGCGTTACCAACAGTCCCGCCGAAGTAGACACCAGTAGCGCTGGTATCTGCGAAACCAAGCCGTCACCCACGGTAAGCAGGGTATAGCGATCCAGCGCCTGGGACAGGCTAAACCCTTTTTGCGCCACTCCGATGGCTAGACCGCCAAGAATATTTACCAGGGTAATCAGCAGTCCGGCCACCGCGTCACCCTTTACGAATTTCATGGCTCCGTCCATGGCGCCGTAAAACTGCGCTTCACGCTCAAGCTCCCGGCGACGCCGCCCAGCCTCGGTCTGGTCGATGACGCCAGAACGCAGGTCGGCGTCGATGCTCATCTGCTTTCCAGGCATGCCGTCAAGGACAAAACGCGCCGAAACTTCCGCCACCCGCTCCGCGCCCTTGGAAATGACCAAAAACTGAATGATGGTGATTATTAGAAAAACTGCCGCCCCCGCCAGCAGGTTTCCTCCAACCACAAAATGACCGAAGGCTTCGATCACCCGTCCGCCGTCTGCCCGAATCAATATAGAACGGGTGGTCGACACGTTCATAGAAAGTCGCATCAGGGTGCTTACCAAAAGCAGGGCCGGAAACACCGAAAGGGCCAGCGATTCTTCCACGCTCAGTGAAAGGATTAGCAATACCAGAGAAAGACCGATGTTGAGCGTAAGAAAAATATCAATTAGCCCGGTAGGTAACGGAAGAATCATGAGAGTAACGGCACTAAGAACCAATAAAACAAACAGCAGTTCTGGCCCCACGGCTCTTACTAAAGCAGCGCCTCTTGGCTTCATAAACTTCCCTCCTTCGCGCCTTCGATAAACTACTCAATCAGCACTCTAGCAAAATCCATGCCTAAAAATTTCCTTGTAATATCAATGAATAAAAAGTGATGTTTTCCGAGGTTGCAGCAAAAAATTAGGCCAGCTGGCCCGATTTTGGGCCACCCCGGGGGGACAGGCGTTCTGCTTCTTCCAGTGCCAAAATCAAATCGGCTGTGGCCTGGTAGAGTTCTTCGGGAATCTCTTCTCCCCACTCCAGGAGGATCAGGCTCCGGGCCAGCTCCACCTGCTCCACGACCGGAATATTTAGCCGCAAGGCTTCGCGGCGGATGAGCACCGCCTTTTCCCCCCAGCCCGACACCACTACCCAGGGAGCCTGGTCCCGGCCTTCACGGTAAGCCAACGCTACAGCGATGTGCGTGGGGTTGACCACAACCAGCCTCGCCCTGGTCATGGACCCCAGTCCGACGCCCTGGCCGAGCTGACGATGCAACCGTTTCCTTTCGGATTTTATATGCGGGTCGCCTTCCTGTTCTTTTAGCTCCTGCAGCAGTTCTTGACGACTCATGCGCAATCGCTTTAGATAACGGCGACGTTGTAATAAAAGGTCGAGCCCTCCAAAGGCCAGCCCGGCCGAAGCCATCGCAACCAGTACAAAAAACAGAGCTTTTCCCGTCGCTACCGTCCCGGAGGCCAGGTTACCATCAGCGCCAAGGCTTTTTGTTACCAAGATAGCAGCCACCGAACCAGCCAGAACAAAAACCAAGTTGAATTTCATAAAAGATAGAAAAAGGTCAAAGATACGCTGGCGGGAAAAAATATTTTTCAGTCCTTTTGCGGGATTTATCCTGGAAAAGTCGAATTTCGGCCTGAACAGAAATCCGCTCTGTGACAACGAGACGACGAGCGTCACCGCCGCCAGTGGTAATAAAATGATCGAAAGCATCACCATTAAGCGCTCGGTTGCGAAATGGTAATCTACTTGATCGTAAAGGCATTTTTTTACCAGATTGAGCAATTCAAAGACTAATCTAGGAGCAAAAGTACCTAGCAACAGAATGCCGGCTAAAAAAACCGTGGCTCCAACGAGTTCGCGACTTAGGGGAACGTCACCCTTCTCGCGGGCGTGTTTGAGTTTGCGCTGGCTGGGTGGATGATTTTTTTCGCAGCTTTCGTTTTCCATGCCATTTATGCATAGCAAAAGTCGTGCCCAAAAAAAAGTTATTTATTTTCAATAAACTAACAAAACGCAATGTTGACCGTGGCCGAAATTTTGCTGCACCCCGGCCCAAAATCTGGCCATCATTGGTGAGGGACAGACCCTGTATGATAATGTAGGATAAGATAAGCTGTATAGTTTAGGCTCTCTTGAGTTTTTCCCGGTGTCGTTCTAAAAAAGTCCGGATGGCGTGGACATGAAAAGTAAGACAATAAAATTTCTCTGGCTTCTACTAATGAACCAAAATTTTGCTTTTTCGGCCGAAGCGCCCGATCTCATCCTAAAAAACGCCAGGGTTTTTACCCTGGACCAGAACCGTCCTTGGGCCGAGGCGGTGGCGGTAGCGGGCGGAAAGATTCAAGCTCTTGGAAAAGAGGCCGATGTCCTTGCCCTCTCGGGGAAAAATACCCGAATTATCGACTGCCAAGGCCATTTTCTTCTTCCGGCCTTCGCCGATGCCCACGGGCATTTTCTTAGCTTGGGCCGGAACCGCATGCAACTAGACCTGGCACCGGCAACCAGCTTTGAAGATATCACCGCCTTGGTCGAAAAGGCCTGTCGGGAGAAGAAACCAAACCACTGGATAATAGGAAGGGGCTGGCATCAAGAAAAATGGCAAAGCCCCCCTCCCCAGGCGGTTGACGGCCTTCCCCGCACTGATGTCCTGGATCGGGTCTGTCCCCTACACCCAGTGCTTTTGGTACACGCCAGCGGCCATGCCGCCCTGGCCAATTCGAGGGCTCTGGTGGCCGCAGGTATTAGCCCAAAAAGCCTGGCTCGCGGCGTCGTGGTCGACGTCAACGGTCGGCCCACCGGCGCCCTACGCGAGGAGGCGGCTGAACGGGTCTGGGCCGCTTACGAAAAATGGCGGGACTCACGTCCCTGGCAGGAGCGGGAAACGGAGCTTTACCAGGCGGTCGAGAATGCCGCATCCGTATGCTTGAGCCGAGGGGTCACTTTCTTTCAGGACGCGGGAAGCACCTTCGAGGAAATCGACTTTTTCCTCAAAATGGCCCAGAAAGGCCGCCTGCCCTTGCGCCTCTGGGTGATGATCGGCGAGGACAACCGGCGGCTGGAAGAAAAAATCGAAAAGTACCGCATCATTCGGGCCGGTGGGGGCCGCCTTACGGTCCGGGCCATTAAAAGGTTTGCCGACGGGGCACTGGGTTCCCACGGAGCCTGGCTTAAAGAACCCTATAACGATTATCCTGAAAAATCTGGCGAGCCGTTGATAGAAAAGGCAGAGCTCGAAAAGACCGCCCGCCTGGCCGCCAAGCATGGTTTTCAGCTTTGCACCCACGCCATTGGTGATCGAGCCAACAGCCTGGTGCTCGAGGTCTACCAGAAAGTGCTTACCACCGCCGGAGATCCCCAAAAGTTCCGCTGGCGCATAGAACACGCCCAGGTTGTGGATCCGGCGGACACAAAGCGCTTCGCCGCTCTGGGGATAATCGCCTCTATGCAGGCCTTCCATTGCCTCTCCGACGGTCCCTGGGTAGAAAAACGCCTGGGCGTGAAGCGCTCGGCCGAACGGGCCTACCTGTGGCGCTCTCTGTGGCAAGCCGGAACGCTCATCGCCAACGGCACCGACACGCCGGTGGAAGCGGAAGATCCGCTCGCCGGCTTTTACGCTTTTGTCACCAGAAAACTTCCCGACGGAAGAAGCTTTTTCCCCGAACAGACTCTGAACCGCGAGCAGGCTCTTTACGCCATGATAATGAACCCGGCCCGAGCGGCGTTCGAAGAAGATGTCCTAGGATCCATCGAACCGGGAAAATATGCCGATCTGGTGCTACTTTCCAACGACCTGCTTACTGTACCGGAAGAAGAAATACTAAAAACCAAAGTGCTCCTTACCGTGCTCGGGGGAGAGGTGGTTTATCATGAACTATAGCGTTGTTGCCTGGTTTTCTGTGCTATTTCTTGCCGGGCCGGCAGGAGTCGCGGCCGAAGAGAGTAAAGAAACCCCCGCCATTTCTTCACCCAGCGCACGTGATCGTGCCAGAGCTCTGGAAAACGTGGCCTGGAAATTGCTCAAAGAAAAAAACGGCCCTCAAGCCGCCGAGACCTTTCGTCAGGCCATCCTGGCCTGGTGCCAGGCCGACGATATGCCTGCCCGTGTGGGTCTTCTAAAAAAAATCTGCCGCTCGACTCCGGCGTTGGAGAAGGCCGAAAGCCGGAACTTTTGCCGGCTGGCCAAGGCCGACGAAGCGCTTGAGAAACTGCAAAAGCAGGCAGCCTCCCTTCCCCGCCGCTCCCAACCCATCGAAGAAATCGACGAAAAGCTCTTCGATCTTTCGCAGAAGGCAACTGATTTGGTCAAGGAATATCGCGCCCTGCAAGAGCCCTGCGGCCTAGGACACGCTACGGCATTACAGGGCCGCCTTGCTTGGGCCGCGGGAGGGCCGGCCGATGCGCAAAAGAGCTTCCAGCAGGCAGCGGAGATTTTTTCCCAAAACGCCTGTTCCTCACAGGCGGCGGCGAATTTCCGCACGGCCTCGGAAATTTCCCAGTCTCGCGGCGAGCTGAAGCAGGCCTATGCTCTGCTAGCCAGCTCTCTATGGCAGGAAGCTGCAGGCCGGCCTCCCCAGCTACGCCGTTATTGCCGCTCGACCCGGCTAGATGAGCTCTGCCGGCGTGCCGGCAGCTCTCTCGAATGCGCGCGTCTGGAGAAAAAGACCCTGGGGGTGGTGCTGCTCGAGGACTTTTCCCGCAAAAAGATCGAAAGCAGCATAACCCCTAAGGAGATCGATGCCGTGCACCGTCATGGAGTGGCCATGCTACAGCTTTGCCTGGAGGAAGCGCTCGGCCGGGGGGAGATCGGTCCCGGGGACACCTTTGAGCTCTTCTGGGCGATCACCAATGAAGGCGGCACCGACCGCTTCCGGCTTACGCCCGAGGACGCCCCGGAAAAAGTCCGTGCCTGCCTCAGCCAGGCTGTGGCGGCGCTGCGCTACCCTCAGTATCGCGGTCAGCGCCAGACGGTAACCCTACCGCTTTCAGTGAGGTAGTCCATGAGCAGGACAAGCATTTTCGACCGGCTGCAGGTGGCCCTGCGTTTCGGAGGTTGTGTTCTAGCCGGCCTGCCCACCACGATAATCCCTCCCCTGCCGCTTACCATACTGTTCAGCCGCCGTTTTCATCGCGAGGACACGCTACGAAAAATACACGGCATGGTGCCCTGGGCGCGTTTCTGCCGCAAGCACTTGTTGAAAGTAAAGCTTCAGGTGCGCGGTCGGGAAAATCTGCCCCGACACAGGCGGGGCTATATGTTCGTATCCAACCACCAGAGCTATATAGACATCCTGGTGTTGATGGAGGCCCTGGACACCGTATCATTCCTTTCTAAGGATCTGATAAAGTACATTCCCATAGTTGGCCAGCACGCCTGGGCCGGTGGCACGGTGTTTTTCAATCGCTCCGACAAGGCTAGCCGGCAGCGAGCGCTCGATGAAACCCTTAAGATGTGCCTGGAGTCGACGGCGGTGGTGGTTTTTCCCGAGGGCACGCGCTCGGAAGACGGCGAGCTGCGTTCCAAAATACATCCCGGAGCCATGGAAGGCGCCTGGCAAAAAGGCATAAAGATCATTCCGGTTGGCCTGGACGGCACCTGGCGGGTTTTTCCCAAGTCCATGGACCGCGTCGAGCTTAATCGGCCGGCGGCGGTTAGCATCGGCCAGCCTATGGATCCGCACAACTGGTCGGATGCCACCTCTTGGGTGGAAGCGGTCTGGGAACAAGTGCGTCGGCTCCATGGGGAGAGCCGGCAGCTGGTAGAGCAAGCGGAAGGCCGCCAGCTTCACTCCTGAGCTTTAGCCGCGCCGTCCATTCGGCAATAGGCCTGGTAGTTCTGCTGTATCCGGCTTACATAAGCGACGGTTTCTCGCCCCCGGGCATAGCCGTAGCTGACTTTCTGGTAATAATCGGGTCTTTCCAGATATAGCATGGCTTTTTCCACGTTCTGAAACCAGCGGTTGGCATCAAGGCCAAGCTGCCAGGCCAGCTGCCGGGCGTCGCGCACGTGCTCCAGGCCGGAGTTATAGGCGGCCAGGGCGAAGCGAAGTTTCTGACGACGCGAAAGCTGGGGCTCGAACCGATCGATCAGCCAGGCCAGGTAGGCCACACCGCCGCGGATGTTCTCTTCCGGGTCCAGCGGATCTCTCACTCCCAGCTCTCGCGCCGTAGCCGGCATCAGCTGCATAAGGCCCAGCGCCCCCATGGGGCTCTGAGCCCGTGGATTGAAACTCGATTCCTGATAAATGAGGGCCGCCACCAGACGCCAATCCAGACCGTAACTGGCGGCATGTTTTTTAATAATTTCATCGTAAGGCGAGATGGCTCCCGAGACATCGAAGGCCTGGGGCCGCGCTTCCGCCATTCTCCCCCCGGTTTCGAAATACTTTTTCTCCAGATCGGCAATCCATTTTTCTTTACACTGATTTTTCACGAATTCTTCAACTTTCCGGGCCAACTCGATGGAACTATTTCTGGTGGCAAAAACCAGAGGATGTCGACGATCCAGGATCAGTGTTCCGCGAACGTCCGAGCGCCAGAACATTTCCGCCGCCAACAAAACCGAATTAGACACGGTAAGTGGAAGCTGCCCCCTGCCCACCAGATCGATGAGTTTATCAGTGGTGAAATCTTCCCCGGCTTCCTCCACCCGGAAAAAGGGTATCAAGCAAGACAGGGAAAAGACCGTCGGCCAGTACTGAGATGAGCGGCGCACGTGAATTTTCCGCCACATAAGCTGACTAAAATGCTCAACCGGTTCCTCTCCCGCCGGCTGCACCAGCACCTGGTTTGACCAGTGAAAAGGCGAGCTGAGCCGAACGTTTTGCAGTATTTGCTGATCGTCTGGCACGGAGGTTACCGCCAGATCCGCTCGGCCCTCGATGAGCAACTTCAAGGTATCCGCCGGACGGCGCGGCACCACCACCTCCAGCCGCAAACCCAGCCGCCGGGCCAGCTCATCGGAAATTTCGTACTGGAAGCCCACCTGTTGACCGCGATAGACATAATAAGAAACGGCGTTATTTTGCAAAACCACCCGCAACGCCCCGTAGGAGGTGATTTCATCTAAATCGCCTAACAGCTTCTGGCCCAAGTGTCGGTTCATCTCTTGTTCGGTGAAAAATTTTTCCAGCGCCCCAGCCAGCCAGGAAGCTTTTTCCGAAAGTGCCCAGCCAAGGGGCAGCTGTTCATCCAGAACAAACAGGACCGTCGCTGCGCCGCCACGAGAAATGAACTCCTGAAAACTGTCGCTGTTTACCACCGCCGGTCCCTTGAGATGCTGTAAAAGCTGCAACTCGTCTTGGCCTCTGGCCACGACAATCTGCAGACGCTTTTTCCCCAAAAGTCGGCCCAATCGCTCTTCTATCCAGGAGGCCTGCGGTGTGCCGGCCAGGGTAATTTGCTCTTCTGCCAGCCTGCGCAGTGAATCAGGCGCCCCTGGCCGTCCCGGCCGGTCCACCACCAGCAGACGCACCCGACGGGAAAGATTGATCATCTTTATTCCGGGTTGTTGGCGCAGCTGAAGCGGCGTCACCAGCAAGTCCGCCCGCTGCAGGCGTAGCTCATCAAGCAACCTCATCGGATCAGAACAGTAAAGCAGCCGGGCCACCAGCCCCATCCCAGCCGCGAAATTACTTGCCTGGCGTAGATAATCTTCCTGGCTCGAACCGGCCGGCAACCGGCCGTCCGGACTATAGAAAAAGATACGCAAAAGTCCCCGTCGGCGAATTTCCTCCTCGCTCGAAGGCCAGGGAAGCTGATCATCGACCGAAGTCAGAGTTAAATACTCTTCCTCCACCGCCGAGTCGGCGCGAACATAGCCTGCCCCGACCGGCGCAAAACCGACCAGGGTAATTACGGCCAAGTACAGAATTGTCCTGCCTGGCTGCATATAAAACCCGGCATCGGGGCGCTTTCGCGCTCTCGGTTAGTCTGCCTGGCCCTTTTGAACCAGCTTGCTCCAGCTGTCCTTCAATGAAACTATTCTATTGAAAACCGGGGCTCCCGGTCTAGAGTGAACCGGGTCGGAGAAGAAAAAGCCCACCCGCTCGAACTGAAAACGTTCTTCCGGCCCCACCTGGCCAAGCGCGGGCTCTCCGGCACAGTTATCTATTATCACCAGCGAATTGG
>Ga0068707_1001160_pt1 | contig 18120 bp, 12 predicted proteins | sample YNPNPMetaG_FD_66600 | JGI IMG/M metagenome (GOLD analysis project Ga0068707, IMG submission 66600) | Anoxygenic and chlorotrophic microbial mat microbial communities from Yellowstone National Park, USA - YNP NP MetaG | ecosystem: Environmental > Aquatic > Thermal springs > Hot (42-90C) >...
AGCGTTCTGGCTCAACGTCTGGTACACGCTGGGGTTGCTCTCCGTTTTCGCCCTCCTGGCTGGTTTGGCGATTACGCTTCAATTCGGGTGGGGACACTTGTTCAGGCTCCCCATGTTCAACGTCGTGATGGCCGCGATCGTGTTTACCATGGCGTTGGCGTTTCTCGGGGTCTGGACGATTCCTATTCCCGGTTTCGTAGGTTCTGGCAAAGCTGTGGAGCTCGCCGAAAAAGAAGGCGTCCCCGGGGCGTTTTTCAAGGGAGTTTTCACGACTGTACTGGCGACACCTTGCACTGGTCCCTTTATGGGATCGGCTTTGGCCTGGTCATTTACCCAACCGCCCTTGATTGTGTTTTTGGTTTTCATGAGTGTCGGCCTGGGCATGGCTTTTCCCTATCTCGTCGTGGGAGCGTTTCCTGAACTCATTCGCTTTCTGCCCAAACCAGGGGCGTGGATGGAGACCTTTGAACGACTTATGGGGTTTGTTCTCTTGGGGACGGTGGTCTTTATTTTCACGTTTTTGGACTGGCCTTACGTCGTTCCAACGGTGGGTTTGCTCTTCGCTCTTTGGGCAGCATGCTGGTGGATTGAACGGGCTGCATACAGCGGCAGTCGCTTACGGAAAATCCGCGCATGGGGCGAGGGACTGGCGTTTTTGGTCGCAATCTGGATTGTCTTGTTCCCCGGCGTTTCGCTTGGCAAGCAGAGGATTGGGGGATTGCTTGGAGTGATGGAGCAACGGTTTCGTGACCGGGCCTTCCAGGTCGCGGCGCTGAATGCAGAACAGAGAAATCCGTCTGGAATATCGGTCAGCGGCGTAGCCGGACTCACATCCGGGGGTTATACGGTCATGGTGGATTGCACTGCCGATTGGTGCCTTACCTGCAAGACTCTGGAAGCCACCGTGCTTAATACCGAGAAGGTCAAGACGGCCATTCGAGAGAATAAAGTCATCCTCGTCAAGGCCGACTGGACACATGCAGCTCCGGATGTGACCCAATTCCTTGATTGGCTTGGCTTCCGCCAGGTGCCGGTTCTCGCAATCTTCCCCGCGGATCGTCCGAACCAGCCGATCATCTTCACCGGCGGGTACACTCAGGGGCAGGTGGTCGAAGCCATCAAGAAAGCAGGTCCTTCGCGGAGATGAAATCACTCAATTTGTGCAGTCGATTGCGGTTGGGACGTGCGGTCAGTGTTGTTGTGAGACTCTCTGAGAGAATCGGAAGACGGCGCTAATGGGTCAGACTCGTCGCCCAGCTTTGCGACAAGCTGCTGGTATTTCCTACGGTAATCGGCGACGGCCCATGCGGTGAATATCGTCACGGCCAGACACACGGCAAAAAGACAGGTGATGATGAGCCAGATTGGCTGCCATTGACCCGGTGTTTTTTCGCTGTTTGCCGTGGCAGAGGCGGTTTCAGAGGGTTGACGGGGCGTCGCCCCGTCGTTTTGCTGAGTTGATAACGGACCCCCGCTGACCTTGCCCGTGCTTTCAGCCATGTCATTGACGGGACTGCCGTTTGCTGAGGAGCCTGGCAGTTGTTCAGGTTCCGTGGGGAATACCGCAACCGCCGGTTGCGCATCATATCCTGGGTTGTCGGCGCGAAGAGGGCTAGGCGGCTTTTTGCCCGTAGCTCCAAGGCTAGCATTCTCAGGCGGTTGATCTGGCAATTCCCGCGGTAGAACTGAACGGCCAACCACGATGCGGTAACTAGCAATCGGCGGTAAATTCGAAGGGACGTCACTCGCGGCGATCACATCACCCAAATCGAGATTCTGAAGCTCCTCAGGAGTGACCTGAATAATGTACTCGATTCGCCCGTCGGGAGTCGGCCTCCAGCCGACATCCACCCCGATTCCCATGGCGGCAATTAGTACCAGGTTCGTAACCATCGAGTCACGATGAAGTCCAGATAAAGACGACAGAAAATATTCACCGTCGGAATGTGGCCACAACAGTCATCAAGCTGAGCGACCAGCAACCACCTTGGATTTTGATCCATTATCCGTTTTTTCGCAACGTCTCTGTATTCTGCTTATAGATGGATGGATAACCGCGTCCTTGCGTTTTGCCGAGTCGCCGCCAGTTTATGGGTCTGCTGACGAGTCAAATACCGGTTTACCGGACGCTATTTACAGCGGACCGGTCTAATGTGATTGTTTTCCTACGGTTTGAGTTTGGTAAAATCATGGAGTGGGGATCATGGGTAACAATCGGGAGGAGGTTTTGCCGCCATATGTACTTCGGCCGTGGGTACCTAATAGCCGTTGTTGTCTTCTGGTTGGCAACGATGGGTTGGTTGGTCAAAGAAAAGATTGCCCCGACCCTGTTGATCGGGACGCCACCTCGGTATTCTGACATCGTTGACGGCTACCGACGCGAGAGAGTTGTCGGTTGGAACATCCAGTGGAAAGACCGAAACATCGGTTGGGCAGTCACTCGGACAGAAATCCTCGGAGATGATTTGACTGAGGTGAAGAACATCATCCAGTTTCGCGAGTTGCCGATTCAGGAAATTTTCCCGCTCATCTGGCAGGTTTTGGCCAGTGATTCTCCGGTTCCTAGGCTGCGGCTTCGTCTCGAAACAACGCTTCTCTTCGATCCCCTGAAAAGACTGTCATCGTTTCAAACCCGGCTTAAGACGCCGGAGTCGAAAGAGCCTTTTGTGGTTGTTCGCGGCAATATCGACAAGGGTAAATTGCAGGTCTCTGTCCAGTCGGGAACGTTTGTTTACGATACGGAGCTTCCTTTTCAGTCGAACACGCTTTTGACGGACTCATTTTCGCCCCAAGCCACCTTGCCGAATTTGCGTGATGGCCAGAAGTGGACGGTGGAGGTCTATAGCCCGTTCCAGATTCCCCAGCAAACGGTGAGTTCGCGTCCCCTGGAGGTGATCCATGCCGAGGTCCAAGGTCGGGAGGTTATCTTTTGGCAGCAGAAGCCGCACCTGTGTTGGGTTGTCGTGTACAAAAATGACCCGGCGGAATCACTCAACTCACAGGGCGGACCACGCGGTCGAGTCTGGGTGGACGAAACAGGCCTCGTTTTGAAACAGGAGGCGAAAGTCGGCGGCGGGAGAATCGTCTTGATTCGCCTGGACGAGAAGGAAACGGCAAGATTGCTTGAGAGAGTGGATGCGGAATCGTCATCAAGCACGCAAAAGGGATCCTCATGATTGTCTTTTCCAATGTCACAAAACGGTTCGGCCGAAGAATCGCGGTGGAAAGGCTAAATCTGCGGGTTCCACCTGGCGAGTTATTTGCATTTCTTGGTCCAAACGGGGCGGGCAAGACGACGACCATCCGCATGCTTGTCGGCTTGCTCCGTCCCAACGAGGGTGAAGTGACTGTGTGTGGCTTCAACGCAACCACACAATGCCGTGAAGCCGCACGATTTGTTGGATATGTCCCCGACCAGCCTTATCTTTACGATAAGCTCACGGGACGCGAGTTTCTGGAGTTTGTCGGCCAACTCCGAGGCATTTCCTCTTCGGAATTGGCTTCCCGCATTGAACGTGAGATCGACCGATTTGGAATGGGTGAGTTTGTCGATGATTTGACCGAGACTTACTCTCACGGGATGCGGCAACGATTGGTGTTCGCCTCAGCCGTCCTCCACGATCCCAAGGTTCTGATCGTTGATGAACCAATGGTTGGTCTCGATCCGAAAAGCGCAAAACTGGTTAAAGACCTTCTCAAAGCGAAGACCTCGATGGGAACATCGGTTTTCATGTCCACTCATACGTTGAGCATCGCGGAAGAGATCGCGGATCGAATCGGGATCATTCACAAAGGCAAACTCATTTTTGCTGGTACTGTGGACGAACTGCGAGCGTTGCGGGCCAGTGACCATGCCTCGCTAGAAGAGATTTTCTTGGAGCTTACCGACGAATTCAGTGCGGAATTGCCTGACGGCCGTGTACGAGTGGCAACCGGCGCAGGGAGCGACAGCCTCCTTCAGCACGGTTATACGAGGGAGTCCAATGAGTCGTCCGGAACCCGGCAGAGTATGGAAGCTCTAGAATCTTTGAGCGAAAACCAACCACCGGCTTGATGCCTTGTTAGTTGCGGCGAATGGCACGAAAAGCAACCCTGCGGAGAGACCAGCCGATGAGTGTCGAGGCAAGTCCCGTCAGTATGAGCGGATCCCCCTGGGGATTACCAAGTCCCAGCGAGGAGGGACGGGCATTCCGTCAGATTTGGCTCCGGATGTCTCGTACCGTAATCAGACAGGCCCTCGCGACTGCGTGGTTTCGGATCTGGCTCATCATCTTACTTGGGGGAGGGCTATGGTTGGGTCTCTTCTGGGTTTTTGCGGAAGGTTTTCAATTCCTCGAGACTGCCATTCCATACAGCGACCTCGTCGAACAGATCATGCGATACGTGTTCGGCACGTTTTTTATGGCCCTCATGCTGATGTTGGTTGTCTCGGCGGCCATTCTTTTGTTCGGCGGTCTGTTTCGTTCACCGGACACCTTATTTCTGCTCACCCAACCGGTTCGCACTGAGCGACTCTTTGCCTCGCGGCTGTTTGATACGGTCCTCCTGAGCAGTTGGGCCTTTGTTATTCTTTCCAGCCCCCTGCTCCTGGGTTTTGCCCTCGTCGAAGAGGCGCACCTGCTCTTCTATTTACTGATGTTACCCTATTTAGTTGCGTTTGTTTATATTCCGTGTTGTGTGGGAGCATTGTTCTGCCTGATACTGGCACAGTATGTACCGCGACTGAAGTCTATATTCATTGCCGCGGCAATTGGGGCGATGGTGATTGTGGGCCTGTTATTCCTGAACTGGATTAGCTGGCTGCCGCGGGGCGATGCTGTGACGGTGGAATGGCTGCAGAGCATGCTCAACCGCCTGAATATCACCCAATTCCGCCTCTTGCCAAGCTGGTGGCTGACAACCGGGCTGATGTCGGCTGCCCGGGGTAATGTGGTGGATGCCGTGATGTTCCTTATGGTGATCGCAGCGAATGCAGTCGCTTTGCACACCTTGTGCGTGGTCATTGCAGGCAAGTACTATCGAAGGGTCTTTTTCCGTCTGGCTGAGCTTGGGCGGAAAAAGCGGAACGTTCGCACAGGTCTGATTGATGACATTCTCCTCCATCACGTCCCCCGATTGGCTCCGGCGACTCGACAGTTGATTGTGAAGGATATCCGGCTGTTTCGCAGGGATCCCGTTCAGTGGTCCCAGTTGCTCATATTCGTTGGCCTGCTCGTATTCTATTTTATCAATATAAGAAGGGTCTATTATGAGCAATTTTATTTTGCTTGGATGAACCTGGTTAGCTTTTTGAACGTGGCCGTTGTCGCTTTGTTGTTGTCAACCTTTACAACGCGGTTTATCTTTCCGCTGATCAGCCTGGAAGGCCCACGTTTTTGGGTTTTGGGACTGATGCCGATTTCACGGCGGGCAATTATTTGGAGCAAAGTTGCCTTTGCTTTGTTTCTATGCCTTGTCCCCTGTTGTGGATTGGTTTTGCTGAGCGATCTCATGCTGGGGGTGGACATCATGGTTCATCTGGCGCATCAATCCACGACGGTCCTGTGCTGCGTTGGTTTGACCGCGATTGCAGTCGGACTTGGCGCACGATACCCCAACTTTCGAGCCGTCTCGGCTGCCCGGATCGCCTCCGGCTTTGGGGGGACACTGAACCTGGTGATAAGCACAGCCTTCATCATCGCCGTGATAACGCTAGGGTCCTTGCCGGCACATATTAGGATTCTGGCAGAAAGCCCCGGCCTGCTTCCCACTGTGACCGCCCATGTGGAGTTTAGCCCACTGGTGGTCTTATGGTTTAAATGGGGGCCGTTGGCCGCGATTGCGTGCACCGCTTTATTCGGGGGTGTTAGCTTACTGATTGGCCTGCGGCATTTCGCGCGGATTGAGTTTTAGGTACCCCCGCAGTATATCCGTATGATATGCAACTCAAGAGTGATGCGCTTTTGATCCAAATCCCGCGAAACTTTCTCCCGTGGTAATGGTTAGCATTTATGGGGAGTTGCAGGGTACCATTGTTATAGGGCGGGGAAGGAAAACCAGTCGTTTCCTGCCGGATTAACACATTTGGTCTCAGTAACAATAGTTGGGGCGATGATATTGCTGAGCGGCAACCTATTTCCAAAAGGGTTGACTGGCTGAGAGTCTTTGTAATTGAGGATACCCGCCAATGAACTCACGATTTCTTTCTCGTCTGAAAGTCAGACGGATGCTGGCTCTTTCCGCCGTTATGCTTATGCTCCAGCAAGCCTGTTTTACCGTCGAGCTTTGGGCGGCGGATTATGACGTGGTCGGTGCACTGGCCATTGCGGTGGAACCAGATGCCCGGGAACAGTTGGGTCTGACGGAAAAACAGTTGACGCAGCTTCAGGACCTGATTGCCGAAAAAGAGGCCGAAATCTTGACGTCGGCCATGGAGCTGAGGAACTTGTCGCCCGAGGAACGGAACGCTCGACTTGCCGAGTTTCGTTATGCCACTGAAAATGCCGGGCTTATGGTCTTGAGCGCGCAGCAGCGCGCCAAGCTAGAGCAAATGCGTCTGAAACGGTATGGTCTTAAGGTTCTAACTGATCCCGTGGTGGCTCGTCGTTTGCAGATTTCTCCGGAACAGACTGCCGCAATTCAGCAGAGTCTTGCGCAGGGAACGGCGACAGGGGCAATGGCGGATAATGGCGGAGTGCCTGGAGAAGCAATTGTTCAAGTCCTGAACGATTCGCAACGTCAGGCGTTTCGTTCGATGTTGCTTGGAGAGCTTCCGCCGGACGCAAATGCCACAACTTCGGCGCCAGCGCTAGGGCCGATTCCGAATGACGATGAGCCGGTGCACATCGCACCCGTTAGTGTTGAAGCGCAAGCACCTCCAGTTGTGCCACCACCAGACGACGAAATGTTGCCGGAAATGGCGCCTTCCCCGGCCGCTTCTTCGGTGGGATCGAGTCCATTGGGGAACCGGGATGAGGTGGTTGCAGAACCTGCCCCGCCGAGTTCAGAGATGGAGAAACCAAATGCAGACGGTTCCACCAAGTATGAGGCAAAACCGCTTACAGAACAGTCATCACCTGGTGAGGGGAATCAACAGCCGCCGGAGCCTGCTCAACCGGGGGAAATGCAGGCCACTGAGCAACGGGAGGATATTCCCGGTGACACGGCAGCCAAACCAGCGGTTAGTCCTCCTCAAGAGAGCCCTGAAGGGAGCCCCAAAGCAGCCGACGTTACTGAGGAAACAAACCCACCTGCTCCTCCGGCAATAAAAAACGAGGGTGAGCCAACCGTAGAACCAGCGACAGAGCAGCCGAAAACTGGCCCAGGCGAGGAAACTAGGCAGGACGTTCCCCCACAGCAGCCCGTTGTTGCCCAGCCGAATGCAGGGGGCAAAGAACAGCCGCAGCCACCGGCGCCGATCGAAAATCGCCAAATCCCAGTATCACAGGAAGTGAAGCCTGCGGCGTCTGAGGCGACTCCTCCGAAGGTCACCGGTGTCGCGGGAGACTCGAAGACGATCGCACCGCCCGGCCCGCCGGTCCCTGGAGCGGGTATTGGTCAGGTTCCCCAGCCTCAACCGTCGCCAGGTACCGCTGCGGGTCAGCAACCGACCGGAAGCGAACAGATTCCACAGTTACCGTCATCGGATATCAAATTGCGGTTCAATTTTCGCTATCAGCCGTGGAAGGAGGTGCTGGATTGGCTGGCCCAACAGGCTGGGTTATCTCTGGTTATGGAGAACCCGCCGCCGGGTACCTTCAATTACGTGGATGATCATGAATTCACGCCGACACAGGCTATTGACCTTCTTAACAGCGTCCTTTTGACCAAGGGATACGTGCTGGTCCGTCGAGAGCGAATGCTCATGCTATTCAACGTGGATGACGGTATTCCACCGAATATGGTGGAAACCGTTTCTCCAGAGGATTTAGAGGGACGGGGTGACTACGAAATGGTGAGCTGTCTCTTCCAGCTCCGCCGGATGACGCCAGAAGAGGCCGAGCAGGAAGTCAAGAAACTGCTTGGACCGCAAGGAAGTGTCGTGGTTCTGGCAAAGGCCAAGCAGCTCTTTGTCACAGAGACGGCGGGACGGCTCAAGACCATTCGAAAGATGCTGGATGCAATTGAAAATCCGTCCGCCAACGATATGGTCCGGACCTTCAGGATCAATCCAGCAACGGTGGACCAGGTGTTGAGTATCGTCCGCCAGATGTTTCAGATTCCGGCGGACCAAACGGCAAATGCCGATGGGACGTTGCGATTTGCTATTGATCCGGGTGCCAGTCGGTTGTTGGTTTCTGGGACTCCGGAAATGCTTGACCGGTTCAGTCAGTTGTTGCAGGCCCTTGATCCGTCGGCGACGGACGGAACGTCTGCTTTGGAAAGCACTCCCCAACTCGAGGTGTACCCAATCACATCTGCCGATCCGCAAATGGTTCTTCAGGTCTTCCAAACCTTGTTGGCAGGGATGCCGGATGTCCGGCTGGCCATTGATCCGAAGACCGGGGCCTTGGTGGCGTGGGCAAGGCCGGCCCAACATGCTACGATTCGTGCCACGTTGCAGCAGTTGCAAGGTGAGGTGGGTCAGGTCGAGGTCATTCCGTTACGGGTCGTCGATCCACAACTGGCTGTGCTGGCGATTAGCAAGTTGTTTGGAACCGCGGGCGATAGCAGTTCTGGCAACGCACCGACCGTGGATGCCGATCTTTCGACGCGGATGTTGCTTGTGAGAGGTACCAAGGCCCAAATTGACCAAATTCGACAGCTCTTGATCAAGATGGGAGAACCTGCCGATGCTTCGGGAAGCGCCAATCTGAGTTTGATGCGAACTATTCCGATGGACGCTGGTACGGCCCAGGCGGTGCTCAACCAGATGCAGAGCCTCTGGCCGCAAGTCAGGCCTAACCGGCTTCAAGTGATCCGGTCCGTGGTTCCAGCGGAATCGGGTAGTGCTCCCTCTGCAACAGGGCAGGAAGAGCAGATACGGAGTAACGACGAGCCGGCAGAAAGAGGAGTCGAGGTTCAGAGAATTCCCCTGCCCGAAGCCATGACGTCAACAAGTCGTTTGATGCTGGGACTCAAGCCTCAAACGAGCGCAAGCCCGACCTCATCGTCAACAACGGGGACCTCCCCAGCACCGCAACAGCCATCGTTTCCGCAGCAGTGGCCTGGTCAATCGCCGTTTTCCCGACCGTGGGGACCGCCGGGTGGATTCATGCCAGGAGGTGGACCTGGGTTCTTTGAGCGGCGCTGGGATTCAGGAGGTCATGATCACGGTCGTGATGGCTGGCGCGGGAGCGACCGGACGACGTACTCCAATCGTGATAGCATGCTTGTAGTTGCCTCAAGCGATGTCTCTGACAACGTCTATTCGACATCTGAGCATTCCTCACCAGGACGTCCTCGTGTACCGGCGTTTTTGATCTCGCAAGAAAAGACTCAAGACGCAGCACAACAGCCTGTGACCGGGTCAAATAATGACAACGCCCCTTCGCAACAAGCGTTGGGTAACCTGGGTGTCTCGGCGGAGGAAGTCAAACCTGCAGGACCTGCTACTGGCGAGTCGCCCTTGCCGACGGATGAGTCTCAGCAGGCAACTCAGCCTCCTTCGAAGACCGAGGCCCCAGCAAGTCCCCCACCTGTGATTGTAGCCGTGACCCCAGAAGGTTTGGTGGTTGCAAGCCAGGACCCGGAGGCGCTTAATCAGTTCGAGAATCTGGTTCGTCGGATGGCAAGCCAGGATGTGTCACAGTACGCGGGACCCGAGTTAGTTGTGTACTATCTCAAGAATTCAAAGGCCGAGTCCGTGGCATCCATCCTCGATCAGATTCTCGGCGGTGGGACGATCACATCGAGTGGATCGTCAGGTGGCTCGTTGGTGGGTGAAATCGCGCGGGCAGCATTCGGAAATGTTGGCGGGGGTTTAGTCGGTTCCCTCCTTGGAATCGACACAGGGTCGGGATCATCAACCTCGAGTACCAGTACGACGCGGACAACGAGCCGGATCCAGATCACTCCCGACGCACGGCTTAACGCTTTGATTGTTCAGGCATATCCGCAGGATTTGCAACTCATTGAGGAGATCCTTCGTGTTCTTGACCAGCAAAGCGGTCCGCAGGAAGTGGCGGTTCAACCGAAGACGATCATTATTCCTGTCAAGAACACACAAGCGGAGGAGATCGCTACCATTTTGCGGTCGGTCTATCAAGATCGGCTTGTAACGGCCGCGAGCGCCAATCGGGGACCAAGTCCCCAGGAGATCATCCAACTTCTTCGAGGTGGAGGCCGGGGCGGCCCTGGTGGTAGCTCGCGAAATCAACCTCAGGAAGAGGTCCAGCGGATGTCAATCGGGGTTGACGTCAGAACGAATTCGCTCATTATTTCGGCCCCAGAACGATTACTCTCCGAAGTTCGCCAACTTGTCGAGCAGCTTGATCAGAAGGCCGTGACCGAGTCCGAAGAAACGACCCAAGTCGTAACATTGCAAAGGGCCAGCCCCGAGTCAATCCGAACGGCACTTTCGGCACTGCTGGGTAGTGGTGTTCAGATTCGGGGAAGCACGAGTTCACCACGCGTCACCTCTTCCAGCGGAACGACCAGTTCGAATCGAGGTTCATCTTCATCGTTTACACGGTTTCCGTCGGGAGGGTTTAGCTCTCCATTTGGACAAATGCCGTTCGGTGGATTTAGACCATCCGGGCAATTCGGGGGTTCGTCGAATTTCTCTGGTCGAACACGAGGACGATAGATCATGGCCCAGATATGCCATGAATGAAGTCCTGCAAGCACGGGTCTGTTTTCGTGTATCCATGACGGAAACCTGTATTTGACGGCCGTTCCCGGTAATTGAAGAGTTACCCTCTGCTGTTCTTTTCGATCGGTTGTTGCTCGTCCTCGCAGGGATGGGTTTGGCAAGCCCCCGCTCCCCGCGTAAAATACGTGTTCGTGGCTGGATCGAATCCAGCGTGGGGGTCAACCAGGCGGGTCAGCACGGACCTGTCAAATGCACAATGAGCAAGAATCGGAAAACCGCCATGTCCATGTTTCAAGATACCAATTATCACTGGCGGGAAACGTGTTTTGTTTACTTCTGCCGGGAGAATCGTCCAACGCTTCGAAAGGTCTTGAAGGCTCTCGAGACCGTCGGACCGCAGTATCAGGTAACAAATGCGCAAGCTGATCCGGAAGGACGATTTGAGTCGATGACTGTCATCGCTCCCGATGCTTTTTCTGCGTTGGATATTTGCTACCTCGAGGGACCGGAGATTCAAGAAGAAGTCGAAAAACAGGTTAAAGAGCTGTCCGCATCTGATTTGACTGTCGCCGAGCAGAAACAACTGGCCAAACTCAGAATGTGCGATGCCAGATTCGATGTCTTTCATTTCGAACGTCTTGTCGAAGAGGATGACGAGGACGATGACGGCATGGGGGATTTTTTTGACCCAAGTGCGCTGATCATCGTGCTCGATGCCCTTTCGAAGCTGACACGGGGGATAGCAATTGATCCCCAATCAGGGATTCTCCTTTAGACATCTGGGACGATGACTGCAAGAAGATGGTTCTGGACTTAGAAGTGAGGAAACGATGCTTCCAGCCAAAGATATTAAGCGAGGAATGATTGTCTCCTATCAGGATGCGCCCTGTTTGATTGAATCGATTCAGGTGCAGACTCCAAGCGCCCGGGGCGCTGCCACGCTCTACAAGTTTCGTGCCCGCAATCTGTTGTCAAAACAAAAGGTCGATTTTACTCTTAAAGGGACGGAAGGTCTTGACGAGGCTAATTTTGAGCGTCGCCCTGTGACCTTCATGTACACAGATGCGAATGCCGTCCATTTTCTCGATTCGGTCGATTACAACGAGTACGTTTTATCCAAGGAGCAGGTCAGCGATGAGTTGAACTATCTTAAGGAGGGGCTGGAAGGACTCTTCGCACTCATCTTTGAAGGCGAATGCGTTGGTATTCAATTGCCCGTTGCGGTCGAGCTGAAAATTGTGCAGTGCGATCCATATGTTCGTGGTGCCTCGGCAACCGGTCGGACCAAGCCCGCCGTGCTCGAAACCGGACTGGTCGTCCAGGTCCCCGAGTATATGTCTGAGGGAGAAGTCATCAAAGTCGATACACGAACGGGTGAATTTCTATCCCGGGCATCGTCCTAATGGGCGAGACGGACGAACGAACTGGTCAATGCCGAACGATTGTGATCCTGTTCCCTTCATGGACAAGGAACGGTTTTATTTGTCCTTCGAAATCTGGTTTGCCCACGGAGATTCGGGAAACCGTTTGAGCAATTCCTGATAGAGCGCATCTGCTTGCCACTGTGGTGATGTGGTGCCTGCGGATCGACCCGCTGTCGTGCTTTGGCCTTTCTCCAATAAGTTTGCCGCTTCCCACAGGCAACGGGCGGCGATGCGCCGGCTTTCTGGCCAAAGGATAGGGGGCTTGAGATAAATGAGAATCGCTTTTTCAAAATCTCCCAGTGTCCGCCAAGCGCTGGCAATTACGTAGCTCGGCCCGGGGCGGAGGGGGCCTGGCAGGTCCTCGATAGCCTTTTCCCATTCGATAATTCTCGTCTTGTCAGCCGTTTGAATCTCCCGTCGCCAAAGCTGGGCGGCTGCCACAAGAGCGACGACGCGGTTTGGTGATAACCGCAATTGCTCCAGTACGGCAACTGCCTGAGCTTGACCAGAACCATCCAGAAGATAGCTTGCCCCTAACAGTTGCTGTTCTGGTCGGCCAGAAATAACCCACGAGGTGGCATCCTGAACCGCTGCGGAAAGGCTCATATCCGGGAACCAAGCCAGGGGAATGCAGGACCAATAGGGAGAACGTGCGTCGGCAGCGAAGTCCGAAGCCAGAAACTCCCGGGCAGCTTCGGCATACTGCCCTCTCGAATGAAGTAACCGAACGATGCGCGCCGTAATGTCCCGTCGGACCCATGATCGTGATTCTTCCTTTCGTGCAGCAAACAGCAACTGGATTCCCTCGTCGATACGGCCTTGCTCAATAGCTTGCTGCGAATCCCAAAACGTCGAGGAATATCTTGTTTCAATTCCAACCACCTGGTCTGGAGATATCTTCCTTACGGAACGATCTGTCAATTGAAGAACGAGACCTTCTCCACTGACGTCCACAATCAGCCCACGCAGTCGTTGAATACCTTGTTGGGCGGACACTATCTCGACGATATCGGAATCATCAACCGCTTGTCGTTCTGAGTTACCAGTCAAAGGCTCTGAACCGTAACCATTGGAAAAGGCTGCGTCTAATGTCAGCGACCATAGAACCATGATCGCGCCGAGGACGAACTGCCCCATCGTCTCAGCAAAGATCACCTTGGGCGAAGGATAGCTTAGCACTCTCGCCATAAATGCGTAACGGTTAACGAAGTGCCTGGCTAATATCAATATAGATGTGTTGACCGCCATTTTGTCGGGCCATTCGACTTAAAAAGTTCTCGCTGCCGTTTTTGGGACCCAAGCCAAACTCGATCGTATGAATCACAACGCCATTTGCTAACCGATGGATCTGTTCAAGTTTTACGTCAGAAAGTCTGGGTTCATCGGCATCGGTAAGGAAAAAGACAACATCCGGTTGCAGACGAAGGGCTAATAAGATTGCCGTATCGTGTTGAGTGCCTCCCGCGGCAGTCACAGACCGAATAAAGGCGATCGCCCGTTGTTTATTCTCCTCGGTCGCAAACGACAACCGCCCGGAAGAACCGGCCGGATTGAAGATGATGGGCCGCTCATTGTAAAAGACGATTTGAAATTGCTGTGTTTTGTTCAGACTTTGAATGCTTGTGATCAATTCTGCTTTGGCGTAGTCGAGGGGCGTTCGCCCGACTCCCCCCATGCTTCCGGAACGGTCAAAGACATACACAAACTTGTTGCCTGGACTTTGGATACCGAATAACGACGCACTCCCGGTCGGTCCGGGGGACCGTCCAAACCCACCACCGGTAAGGGCACCCGTGATGCCCGACGACCCGTCGCTGGCCGAGGCGGCGTCATCAACCGCTCCAAGTGCGGCTGTACGACTGTTCTGGAGGCTTTTTCGAGGATCAGCCGGGATTGAGTTCGGTACAACGTCGTCCATCGACGCTTGTTGGCTTTGTTGAACTTGCCTGTCCGATCCAACCTGCTGCGATTGGTCTCCCGACGAGTCCGAATAATATCGCTTCGCTTTGTTTTCGAATTTCAGGGCGATTCCCACCTCCCGCGAATTCTCCTCGGATAGGCCGTGGGGCCGGCCGCCTTGCCAAAGAACGGCCAGAATGAGGACGATCAAGGCATGAAATCCAAAGGAAATGAACCACGACACACGTCCCCTTGGAACTGCGTTGCGGAAAAGCCTCTTGACCTGGAGGTTCGTTTTCATCTGAAATACTGCCGTTACAGGTCGCCGGGTTGCCTGGTGGCCGAAACCTCAAAAAATGGTCCTATCACTGCGAATCATACGTAGGACATTTAGTCGGGCTAAAATTGAATGTGGGACCGCCGACGATAGCGGTTTTCGCCCCCATACCACAATATTCTAAACGCTTCGCGTATAATTAGCTTCGAGGTCACACAGCCAGAATCGTAATCCTGCTGGCGTGTGTGCACCGGGTTTCAGGTGAAGCGGGACAGATCGTCGAACGTTGTTCAGCGGACCCGACAACCAGGTTCCTCCGAAGGTTGGAGGGGCACGCTCGTCGTGCCCGCGTCGGAGGGGCGTGCTTGTCACGCCCGTTGAAGCAAAATGAATGATCCAACGTTGTACAGCGGACCTGACAAGCAGGTCGCTCCGACGGCATGAATCGGAGGGACCTGCTTGTCACGCCCGCCCAAGGGGAATGGATAATCCAAGGTTGTGCCGCAGACCCGACAAACGGGCCCCTGCGAAAGTGGCTCCGCAAGCGGTCTTTGGGCAGGATCAGAGGACATCCAAGGTTAAATTGAAGAAAGATAGATGAGGAAAAATGGCTGATTCTCAGAGAAAACTTGAGCTGGTTCGATATCCGCATCCCACCCTTAGGTATAAAGCCAAACCAGTCCGGAGACTGGATCCGGAGTTGCTTTCACTTATCCGAGAAATGTTTGAGATTATGTATAAGAACAACGGGATTGGTCTGGCAGCCAATCAGGTTGACCTGCCCTATCGCTTGTTTGTCATCAATTTGACAGCAGATCCTGCGGAAAAAGGCGAAGAGCTTGTCTTCATCAATCCGGAAATTGTTCGCCGATCCGGTTCTGAAGAGGGCGAAGAGGGATGTTTGAGCCTCCCAGAAATTCGGGGGAGCGTGCGGCGATCCAAGGAGGTGGAGGTCACTGCATATACACCAAACGGGGAGGAGCTCCATTGGCGGCTGTATGGACTGCTTGCCAGGGCATTTCAACACGAACTCGATCATTTGAATGGAGTCCTATTCGTTGATCATCTTGCCCCGTCCGAAAGCCTTGCTGTGCGACCGACGTTGGAGGAATGGGAACAGGAATATCAGGACGCCTTGTTGAAAGGGCAACAACGTAGCGTTGAGGATGTCATGGCACGATTAAGAGAGCTGGAGATTGCCCGCGCGTGATTCAGCCTTTCCGGTGCTACCCAAATTGCCGCTTGTGGGCAGATTCACTTCAGGGGATAATTTGGCGAAACCGCGTGCTTTAATTAAACTAGACAGAGGAACCACGAATATTCAGAGCTGTCTGCCGCAAACCGTTTCGGCTGTCCGGGGCTCGGGTAGGCGTGTCATAAACAGGAGCAACGTGAGGACTCATCGATGGCATCCGTTTTAAGAATCACCGTGGGCGTAGCACTCATCGGCGCGATTTCGGTGTTTTGCTTTACGGGTATTAGTGCTTCTGAACTGGGGGCTGTTGATAATCCCGGCGAGAATGCAGCCCCCAACTCAGAGCCGGGACAAGGCAATGGAGACGCTGCCGCACCTGCACCAGAGCAACAGATGGTCAGTCCGGCGGAGGCCCCAGAGAAGGGTGCAATCCCGCTGCAGGAGCAGATTTTAGGTGTTCCGCGTCGGTTGGCCCCGGGCGTTCTGATCACGATCCGTCCAGACGTGCAGGTATCGGAGACGCACAATCGTCAGGATATTGTTGAACTTGTGACTGCCGATCCGCAATTGGAATGGGCGAAAAACGTCGATTTCCGCCGGGACGTCTATTGTCTGGAGTTTGAATTCAAATTGCCGCGGCTAATCACGGTCGGTCTCCCGCAGCCGAGTGGGCGTTTGCAACCGAAACCAATCTGGTACATGGTTTATCGCGTCACAAACCGCGGGGGCGCCCTGAGGCCAGTTCCAGAAGACGATGGAACCTACCGCGTGGAGGCCGTTGACGTTCCCGTTCTTTTCGTCCCCACGTTTTATCTTGAGGCCCGAACAGCCACTGGGGAAAAGCGGTATCCTGACCGTGTGATTCCTCTGGCAAAGCCGTTGATTCAGGCGCGTGAGGATCCGGCCATCCGGTTCTTTGATTCCACGGAAATTGCTCGAACCTTGCAGGTGGGACAGTCTGTGTGGGGCGTTGCCATGTGGGAGGACATTGATCCCGCCATCGACAAGTTCTCCATCCTTGTTGCCGGTCTGAGCAACGCCTATACGTGGGTCGATCCACCTGGGGTCTACAAGGTGGGGGATCCCATAGGACAAGGACGTGTCTTCCAGCGGAAGACCCTAAAGCTCAATTTTTGGCGGCCCGGTGACGAGTTCATCGTCAAAGAAAGTCAGGTGCGTTTTGGACAGCCTGGGACGGTTGACTACGAGTGGATTTACCGGTAATAATGAAAATCTCCGGGTGCAGAACAATTGTTCGAAGAAACACAAAATCCTGACAGACGGAGATTCTGGTCTATGGCGCACAAAAAAGGACAAGGTTCGAGCCGCAATGGACGTGACTCTAACCCCAAATTTCGGGGGGTAAAGACGTTTGGCGGCCAGTATGTCAAGGCAGGTAGTATCATCATCCGGCAGGTTGGGACACGGTTTCAACCTGGGGCCGGCGTTGGTATGGGACGCGATTACACCATTTTCGCGCTGACAGACGGGTATGTGAAATTTGATCGAGGCGGGCGTCGGGTTAGCGTTGTGCCCTCTTTGAACTGAATCCGTCTCGGGCGGGAAATGCCATCAGGGAGACCCATGTTGGTCTCCTTTTTTGTGCGCAATCGATACGCCCTTCGCCTCTTGAGCAAATTATGACCCAGCGACGGCTCCCGATGTTTATCGACGAAATTGAGATTTATGTCCAGGGCGGACGCGGCGGTGACGGCTGCGTTAGCTTCCGGCGGGAAAAGTACGTCCCAAAAGGTGGGCCAGATGGGGGAGATGGGGGAGATGGGGGGAGTGTTATCCTCGTAGCCCAAGACGGAGTGGATAGCCTGGCGGCCCTCGCCCATCGCAGACATTGGGCAGCGGAAAATGGTGAGCGCGGGGGATCGGCGTTGTGCCATGGGCGATCGGGAGAGGACCTCGTCATTCCAGTTCCGCCCGGTACCCTTGTCTTCGATGCGGATCGCGATTTGCTGCTGAAAGACTTGAAGCAACCCGGCGACCAGGTGGTTGCGGCTCGGGGCGGCAAGGGCGGTAAGGGAAATGCTGCCTTCAAGTCGCCTGTCAATCGTGCCCCCAGAGAATCCACTCCCGGCGCGGAAGGCGAGAAGCGGCGTCTTCGCCTGGAATTGCGCCTGATTGCCGATGTTGGACTAGTTGGTAAACCGAATGCCGGGAAAAGTACGCTTCTTAGCCGTTTGAGTCGAGGACGTCCCAAGATTGCGGCATATCCGTTCACTACGAGGTACCCACATCTGGGACGTGTCATTCTCGACTGGGACCGCAGCTTTGTTCTCGCCGACATCCCTGGGTTGATTGAAGGTGCTCATCGCGGTGCGGGATTGGGTCACGAGTTCTTACGACATATTCAGCGATCGGGAATCCTGCTTCATCTCGTGGAACCGGAACCTTATGACGGTTCAGATCCCATTTCGAATTACTTCGGGATCCGCAACGAATTGGAAAAGTTTGATCCTGATCTCGTCAAACGACCGGAGATTGTGGTTGTTACAAAGGCCGATTTGCCCCGTGCTCAAGAGGTTGCTAACGAACTTCAGGAAAGAGCAGGCAAGCCCGTGCTGGCCATCTCGGCGGTCAC
>Ga0068707_1001162_pt1 | contig 18112 bp, 13 predicted proteins | sample YNPNPMetaG_FD_66600 | JGI IMG/M metagenome (GOLD analysis project Ga0068707, IMG submission 66600) | Anoxygenic and chlorotrophic microbial mat microbial communities from Yellowstone National Park, USA - YNP NP MetaG | ecosystem: Environmental > Aquatic > Thermal springs > Hot (42-90C) >...
CCAGAGCGGGGTGGGCAAGTCTTCGCTTTTGAATGCCCTGGAGCCATCCTTCCGCCTGGCCACGGCGCCGGTGAGCCGCGAGACCGAAAAAGGCCGGCACACTACGACCAACGCGCGATTGCTGCCTTTATCGTTTGGCGGCTATGTGGTCGATACGCCGGGCATGAGGCAGTTTCAGCTTTGGGATGTGATTCCGGAGGAGGTGGTGAACTATTTTCGCGACTTCCGCCCGTATATCAGCGCTTGCAAATTTCCGGATTGCAGCCATACGCATGAAAGCCATTGTGCGGTGAAGGACGCGGTGGCCGACGGCCGCCTCGATTGCCGCCGCTATGAAAGCTATCTTCGCCTGCGCGCCGGCGAAGCGGATTGAGCCGGTCGGGCGTCTGTGACGGGAGAAAAACGAGGGTCGTGATTGAACTGGACCGTACAGGTGGCGTCCTCAGCGAGAGGGCGGTATTGGTAGGTGTGGTACTGGCCGACCGAAACACGCCTGAGCCGCCGCTGGAAGAGTTGCGAGGGCTTGCCGAGGCGGCCGGGGCACGCGTGGTAGGCCAACTGATCCAGCGGCGTCTGGCTCCGGACCCGGCCACCTATATGGGGCGCGGCAAGGCGGAAGAACTCAAAGCGCTGGTCCGCTCCACCCGGGCCCAAGTGGCCATCTTCGACAACGACCTCACCCCCGCTCAAACCCGCAACCTGGAAGAAGGGCTGGGCATCCGGGTGGTGGACCGGACGGAGCTGATTCTGGACATCTTTGCCGCCCGCGCCCAGACCTACGAAGCACGACTGGCAGTGGAATTGGCCCAACTGGAATACGCGCTGCCCCGACTCAAACGGATGTGGACGCACTTGTCGCGGCAGAAAAAAGGGATTGGGCTACGCGGACCGGGCGAAAAACAGTTGGAAACCGACCGCCGGCTGGTCGAACGCCGCATCCATGATCTGCGCACGGAGTTGGCGGGCATCCACCGCCGCCGGGAGCGGGAGGTAGCCACGCGCCGCGATCATCTCACGGTGTCGCTGGTAGGCTACACCAATGCGGGGAAGAGCACCTTGTTGAACCGCTTGACCGGGGCCGACGTGTTCACCGAAAACGCCCTGTTTTCAACCCTCGATACCCGGACGCGGCGGTGGCAGCTGCCCAACTGGGGCCCGGTGCTATTGAGCGATACGGTAGGTTTCATCCGCGGCTTGCCCCACCATTTGATCGCCAGCTTCAAGGCCACGCTGGAGGAGGCCCGGCAGGCGCATCTGCTGTTGCACGTGTGCGACGCGAGCAGCCCGGCGGTCTTCGAGCAGATTTCGGCCGCGTATCGCGTGTTGGAGGAGATTCGCATTCAAAGCAAGGATACGCTGCTGGTGGTCAACAAGATCGACGCCGTGAGCGATCCGGGCAGGCTGGAGGCCATCCGCAATCGCTATCCGGCGTGCATCCCCATCAGTGCCCGCACCGGCGCCGGCATCGCCCAGTTGACCGCCGCGGTGGCGGAGGCCTTGGGCCGATCGTTTCTGGATCTGGATATCGAAATGAGCATCGACAACGGCCGGCTGCTGGCCTTTCTGGCCTCCCATGCCGAGGTCCTTTCCAAGCAGTATCACGATGGTCGGGTGACGGTGCATTGCCGCGTGGCCCGCAAGTACCTGGGCCGTATCTTCCACGATCGGGGCATAGTGCGCCGGCATGGCGACGGCCGGAGCGAACCTCTGGAGGAGGAGCCGGCCGAGGACGCCACTGCCACCCTCACGCGACCCACATGGTAAGCGCGGCTGGACGTCTGGCGGCGCGCCGAGTATCCTGGAGGCGGCCGCATTTTGGCCGGAGCATGCTCGCCCGGCCCTCCCCTTATGTCCTCTGAGCTGGTCGTGTTGCTCCCATGCCCTCGCGCGAGATTCGTGGCAGCCGGGCGATCGTTACCGGTGCTTCAAGCGGCATCGGTCGAGCGCTGGCCTTGGAACTGGCCCGAGAAGGGGCCAATCTGGTCATTACCGCCCGGCGTGCCGAACGGCTCCGTGAGCTGGCCGAGTCCATCCGAGCTGTGGGCCAGCACGTCGAGACGGTCCCGGGCGACATCACCGACCCGGCGGTGCGACAGGCCGTGGTTGACGCCGCGCGCACCGCCCTGGGTGGCCTCGACATCCTGGTCAACAACGCGGGCGTAGGGGCGATGGGCCGCTTCGAGCAGGCCAGCCCCGACCGTTTGCGGCGGATCATGGAAGTCAACTTTTTCGCGCTTGTAGAAATGACGCGCGTGGCCTTGCCGCTCTTGCGCCAGGGTCGCCAGCCGATCCTCGTGAACGTCAGCTCCATTTTGGGCCATCGGGGCGTTCCGCACAGCAGCGAATACTGTGCCAGCAAGTTCGCGGTACAAGGTTTCAGCGAGGCGCTGCGCGCCGAGTTGGCCGCCTACCCCATCGATGTCTTGGTGGTCAGCCCGGGCACCACCGAGACCGAGTTTTTCGAGCGTGTGCTGGAGAACACCAGCCAGGCCCGCTGGCCCCGGCACGGAGCGGTATCGCCCGAGTACGTGGCGCGGGCCGTGATCCGAGCCATGCGCCGCGGCCAGCGCGAAGTGATCCCCTTCTTCTGGGGCCGGGTCCTGTGCCTCCTGAACCGCTTGGCGCCTGGGTGGATGGACCGCGTGATGGCCCGCTATGCATAAGCCCCGACACGCAGCCGAAGGGCCGTGGGCCCCAGACGACCTTTTTCCGGGCCGCCAACACCCTCTGCCGCCATCCTTCTTTGCGCACTGCGAGCGCGAGAAAGTCCTCGGCCGACCTCCGCGGCCGGGACCCCTCGACGCCCACTTGGCAGAGTTCCCTAGCGCGAAACCATCGCCCGCCCCCCCTTTTCCGGGAACCCAGTTGGTTCTAAACTCCAAGGGTAGTTCTTGTTTGCAGTATCTTGAGGGGGCCTCATGCGCGGCTGGCCGCCATCGCGGGTTCGCTTCCGGGGCTACGAGAGACGGTTGACGGCAACCCGGCTGCCCGGGTTAGGGCTGGCCGTGCTTCTCCTCATTCTGGGCGGGTGCGACGCCTGGTTTGGTCGTTCCTCGGCCCCGCAGACGCCAGAAGAACTTGAAGCCGAACTGGCCAAACGCCAGGAGAAGCTTAAGAAAAAAGAGGAGAAAAAGCCGGACTACCAGGTCTATCCCCTGCAATGCGCTCCGTACCCTCCCCTGGCCGAAAAGCCCGCGGAGCCCGAGACGCGGCAGGGCCGCCGGCTGATGATCAAACCCGGGCACTGGACCATGGCAGGGATACCGGTCCAGGCGAACGCGGCCGATCTGCTTTGGGATCTGCACCTGGCGGCCAAAGCCAACCCCCGGGGGGCGCCCAGCTTGCTGGGCCCCATGGCGTACTGGCTGCAGTCTCTTACTACCACGGCGGTGCCAAAAGGTCAGGCCCGCATCTCGGAGTCGCCGTTGTTTTTGCCGGCCGCTGGCTCTGCGCCTTGGGTCGAACTTCGCGCGGTCGATCGCGCGCAGCGCCGCGAAGTGTACGCCGAGCTCACCGCCGTAGAGCGCATGCCCCCCTATCAATACCTTTTCGTGGTTTTGGCGCGGAACCCAGACCAGTACGGATTCCTCGGCCAATTGGACAGCTTTCGGTATCCGTTGGACCTTTCGCAAGAATGGGACGATCGGCGCGTGCTCCGCCCCATTCTCCTGCCCGGCGATCGCCCCAATAGCTTGCCGGGCGGTGGTCTGTATTGGACCAGCATTGCCGGCCTGCTTTGGGACGAGGCGGATCCCGGGGTGCTGGAGCCGGCCCAACAGCAGGCTTTGCTGGATTGGCTGCATTGGGGCGGCCAGCTTGTGGTGAGCGGCCCGGGCAGCCTCGATCTGTTGAAGGGCAGCTTTCTGGAACCCTATCTGCCGGCCACCTCCAGCGGCAGCCAATCGCTCGGCGCGGAGGAATTGGCCGCCCTGGATGCGGGCTGGTCGCCGCGCGGCCGGGATGGAGTGGTGCGGGTGCTCCGGCCGGTCCGCCCCTGGCCGGGGGTCCGCCTGGCCAGACATCCCGAGGCCCGCTTTGTACCCCAAACCGGCCAATTATTGGCCGAGCGGCGGGTAGGGCGGGGGCGGGTGGTGGTCTCGGCCTTCGCGCTGAGCACCCGGGACCTCCGCGACTGGCCCGGCTACGACGGCCTGGTGAATGGCTGCCTGCTGGGCAGGCCGCCCCGTCGCTTCCGCCAAAACTTTTCCACTGCCCTCAACTGGAGCACATTCCAGGCGGTATGGGAAGATCGGCCTCTGGAGCCTCCGGCCCGACATCTTCCGGAACTGCTTGCAGACCCGAATGCCAGCATTTTGCGCGTGCAAGACCTCCCGGATACCACCGTTGCCGCCGAAAGCCCGAGCCAGTTGGACCCCCGGCGGATCTGCCGGCTGTGGTATCTTTCGCGCGATGCGGGGCGGGTGGATATGTCGGCCCAGGCACCGCCTCCTCGCAGCCCCATCAGCGGTTTCTCAGAGGTTCAGGTCACACCCGCTTCCCCGCCGGACCCCTGGTGCTGGTTCGACACATCCCAAGACCGCCTGCGAGGATGCGGGGTGGCGGCATGGAGCGACTTCAATCCCCTGGCCGACGCCGCCCGGCGCGCCCTCCAAAACGCCGCCCGGATCGAAATCCCCGATGCCCGCTTCGTGCTTTGGGTGGTGGGAATCTATCTACTGGTGCTGGTACCGATCAACTATGGAGTATTTCGCCTTCTGGGCCGGTTGGAGTGGGCCTGGTTCGCGGTCCCCGTGTTGGCGCTGGCCGGCTCGGCGGTCATCATTCGTCTGGCTCGGCTGGATATCGGATTCGATCGCTCGGTAACCGAAGTTGCTCTGGTGGAAGTTCAGCCCAACTACCGCCGGGCGCATGTAACTCGGTACACCGCGCTGTACACTGGGCTGTACACGGAGTACACAGTGCACTTTGATGACCCCGGAGCCCAGGTCCTGCCTTTTCCGACAGTTCCGCACCCGCAGAAGTTCGATCCCGAGCAAAGCCCTCGGCCGGTCGGGGTAAGCTATCGTTCGGATCCGCAGGGGGCTACGTTGGAGGGATTCGCCGTCGCCTCGAACTCGACCAACTTGCTGCACAGCGAACAGATGCTGGACTTGGGCGGGGCAATCCGCGCCGAATGGCTCTCGGAAAGCCGGCTGCGGATTAGCAATAACACGGATTATCATCTTCGCGGCGCAGGAGTGCTGCGGCTGGGGACGGTCAATCGCCCCGGCGAGCCGGCGCCACTCATAACGATAGCGGATACGGAGCAGGGGCCGCGACTGAAGATGGTGATCCGGGGTGCTTCTACTCAATCAGGATCATTGAGCCTGCGGGCATCGGGCGGGGAAACGGCTCCTGGGCAGTTTGCCACCAACCCGCCAGCAAAACTACCCCCGCCTGCCGGCGCTGCGGGGGCTGGCACCACGGCGCCAAAGCTTGCCCGAGCCGAAGCCAACCCATTCTCACAGTGGCCCAACGCGGCGCAGCCGGACAAGAATTCGCAGGCGCCCGTTGCACCGACGTTCCAAGCCGCGTGGATCGGCGAACTCCGTCCAGGCCAGGCCGCCGAGGTTCAGCTTGATGCAACTCCGGGATTTCCTCCGGATACCGCATGGCGGGAACTCCGCAACCAGCACGAACTCACCGCGGATCGCTCGGGCAACGTGCCTGCCGGGGCGCTGAACCTCCGCGAACTGATCGATTTGGCAGGCGTACTGGGCTTGCAGCCGGGCGAAACCCGGTTGATCGCCTGGTTGGACCGCGCCATACCCGGGGAAGATATCCTCCCCTCGGCCCCCCGCACCCAGCACGCCGGGGTGCTGGTGGCACACCTCGGCTATGCATTCGATAGCGATCCAAAACCCGATGTCGTTCCTCGCACGATGGTTACCGAAGCCCCTACGGTTCTCCGCCCTACGGGGGTGGTGGGCCCAAAAGAGTAATGCGGACTGCCCAAAGAAAACGCCACAGTGGATATTTTTTCAAGCGCTTCGGCAGCCCGAAGGTTAGCCTGAGCTGCCGGGCTGGACCGATCGATGCGCAGGTTGAAGTCGAACTTGCCTCATGATCGAACTCATCGAATTCACGAAACGGTACGGCGATCTCCTCGCGGTTGATCGGCTCAGTTTCAAGATCGAGCCGGGCGAGATTTTCGGCTTTATCGGCCCCAACGGTGCCGGCAAGAGCACCACGATCCGTTTTCTGGCGACGTTGTTGAAGGCCACGGCCGGCGAAGGAATCGTCAACGGGTATCGTGTCACCCGCCAGCCCCTGGAAGTCCGCCGTTCCATCGGCTACATGCCGGATACCTTTGGCGTGTACGACGGCATGAAGGTCTGGGAGTTCCTCGATTTTTTTGCCGTGGCTTACCAGATTCCCCGCACCCGCCGTAAACGGGTGATTGCCGACGTGCTGGAGTTGCTCGATCTGACGGGTAAACGCAACGCCCTGGTCAACGGGCTGTCGCGTGGCATGAAGCAGCGGCTGTGCCTGGCCAAAACCCTGGTCCACGATCCCCCGGTGCTCATTCTGGACGAGCCGGCCAGTGGCCTGGACCCCCGCGCCCGCGTGGAGGTCAAGGCGCTCCTGAAAGAACTTCGGCGTATGGGCAAAACCATCCTCATCTCCAGCCACATCCTCAGCGAGTTGGCCGATTGCTGCACCTCGATCGGCATCATCGAGCGTGGCCGGCTGCTGATGCATGGCCCCATCGACGAGGTGTACCGCCAGATCCAACGCAACCAGGTCCTGGTGATCAAGTTTCTTGATGGATTGGAGACCGGCGTGTCGATCCTCCGCAGCCTTCCCCAGACCCGCGACGTGCATGTGGAAGGAAACCGCGTTACCGCCGAGCTGGTGGCCGACGACCACGAAACAGCGGAGATCCTCGAAAGACTCATCGCGGGAGGCGCCCGGGTGGCCTCGTTCGCCCAAAAGGAGCCTACGCTGGAAGACGTATTTATGTTGGTGACCAAAGGCGCGGTGGCCTAGAGGCGCGGTGCGGTGTCGGCAGTGCCGGCTGCGCACCGCGGCACTGCCCAGGTAAGCGTAGAAGCGCGGAAGTCAAAAAACGGCATCCTGTCCCGTTCTATGTATCTGCTGGAAAACCCGGTCCTGCAACGGGAACTGCTGGTCAACCTCCGCATGGCGCGGGGGTTCGTGCTCCTTTTTGCCTATGTGGGCCTTTTGGGCGGATTGGTGTATTACGCATGGCCCCAGCAACAGACGCTGGACCTGACTTCCACGCCCGAAGAAGCGCGCCGCCTGGTGAACCTCTTTCTGCTGGGCCAGTTCGTGCTGATCTCGCTGATGGCACCGAGCTTCGCCGCCGGCTCGATCACCGGCGAAAAGGAGCGCAAGACGTACGAGCTGCTGCTGGCCAGTCCCATGCGTCCGGGGGCGATCGTGTTGGGGAAACTCCTGGCCTCGCTGGTGCACTTGGCCGTGCTGCTGGTGGCCACCCTGCCGATCGTCATGCTCTGCCTGCTGTTGGGCGGTGTGCACGTCGCGGAACTCTCGGCCACCTATGTGGGGATGGGGGCGGCGGTGGTGACCTTCGGCATGGTGAGCCTGGCGTGCAGCAGCTACTTCGGCCGGACCGCGGCCGCGCTGGTGGTCTCGTACTCCTTCATTCTGCCGCTGGTGCTGGCGGCGGTGATGTTCTATGAGAGTTTCGGCTCGCTGCCGCGGCTGCGGCTTACGGTGCTGGCTGGGGCAGCCCCTGTGGGCGCCGCCGTGGTGTGCGGGCTGTTGACGGCCGCTATCCGCCGCCGGCTGATGCACCCCCCCGATGTCGGTGCCGAGGCCGAGGAAGTGGTGGACCTCGAAGAAGAACAACGCGACGCCGTCGGCATGGTCATCCGCCACGACCAGTTCCCCGACAACCTCTTCGCCCCACCCAAACGCACCGATCTGATGGCCGACCAGGCCAACCCGGTTTATGACAAAGAGATGCGGAGCGAGATCTTCGGCCGCGGCACGCTCATGCTCCGCCTGGTCATCCAGATGAGCATGGCCCTGGCCTTGGTGGTGATGGCCGTGTGCCTCTACGTTTATCCCCAGCGTGCGGCGTGGTATACCAGCTATGTGATTCTTTTCAACATGCTGGTCGGCCCGGTGTTCGCCGCCGGATCTGTTACCAACGAACGCGAACGCCAAACCCTGGAACTTCTTTTGACCACCTTGTTAAGCCCCTGGCAAATCCTGGCCGGCAAGCTGGCCGCCAGCCTCCGTATCTCGGCCGTACTCACCGGGTTTCTCGTGTGGCCGATCCTGTTGGCGTGGCTTTTGCCCCCCTGGAAGCTCTGGCACGATACCGTGGCCATCGTGGGCTACCTGGCCATTTTGGCCGCCACGTGTCTGACCACCACCACGCTGGCCATGTTCACATCGGTCCTCTGCCGCAAGACCTCGACCAGCATGATCTCGGCCTACGGTCTGGTGTGCCTCCTGTTTATTGGTCCCGTGGCCGCGAGGTTGTTCGGCGAATTGATCTCGGCCAGCCCTGAAGTGATGCGTTGGATCGATCGCGCGATGGTGACCAGCCCGTTTGCTGCGGCTCATAGCCTGCCGCTTTCGGCCGGCGATGACCCTTCCAGCCCACCCACCCGTTGGGGTCCGGCACATGCCGCCCCCGGCTTCCTCGTTTTTGCGCTGGCGACCGACCTGGCCCTCCTGGCCAGCATCCTGTGGCTATTCCATCTCCGATGGCGTGCCGTGCGCTGAGTGGGGCTCGCCCTGGCCACCCCCCCGAAACCCCACCGCTCCCGCTACAATTGCCAGCCAACCGAGCACCAGCACCACGCCCCCCACCGGTACCAAGTGGACAATGGCCCTGGCACCCGTGGCCAGCCATACATAGATACCGCCCGAGAACAAAAGCGTGCCCCCTGCGAAACCCCCAGCGGCCAGCTTCATCATCCAGCGCGTCCACGAGTTGGCAAGCACCGGCCCCGACTGACTCATCACTCCGGCTGAAAGCAAAGCCACGGCGTGCAGCAACTGATATCGGACCGCCGTCTCATAGCTCTCCAACTCCTGATCGCCCAATACCCCCCTAAGCGCGTGCGCCCCCAATGCGCCGGCAAGCACCCCTGTGGCCCCGAACACGGCGCCAATCATGACACACGCCCGTAATAGGCGTCCCTGGTAATCCGGAACCTGGCACACCACACCGCTCCCTTTCCGGTGGAATGTAGATGCTTGCTTGGCCCATTATACGCTGCAATCCACTTTCCTGCGGAGTGGGCTGCACACTCGCCACGCGCGCGGCGAGCGCACCGCGGCAACTCATGGCGTGAATGCCACACACCATCCTACAATTGCAGGGAATCGCTGGCGTCGCGGCCGCCATGCCGGCCGGGCAGGCGAGGCCCTGGTGTACTCAGCGCCGAGCGTCGCGCGCCCAATGGAGGTGGCCCTTCAGCGTACGTTCCCACTTTTTCATCCACCGACCCGGAGACCTTCGGCATGTTCAAACGACCCAAACTGCTCTGGCTGGTGGTGGCCTTGGTCGCTTCCACTGGCCCAGACGGCATTCCCGCGGCTTCCATGCCCCAGGGACGCGACTTCGTCAACTCACTGGGCATGAAATTCGTGCGGATCGCACCGGGGACATTCTTGATGGGCAGCGCCGAGGGGGGCGATTTCGACGAGCGCCCGGTACACCGCGTCACTGTGTCGCAGCCCTTCTACCTTGGGGTTACCGAGGTTACCAACGCCCAGTACGAGCGATTCGACGCATCGCACCGGGCGCTGCGCGGAAAGCTTGGCTTCTCCAAGGCGGACGACGAGGCGGTGGTGTTTGTCGATTGGCGCCAGGCCGTGGCGTTTTGTCGATGGCTTTCGGCTCAGGAAGGCCTGCCCTACCGCCTGCCGACTGAGGCCGAGTGGGAGTACGCCTGCCGCGCCGGAACCGCCACGGCGTATCACACAGGCCCCAGGCTGGACCATCCGGCGTTTTTGAAGAACGTAGGGCGTTACGATATCCCGCCGCCGGTATCGCTGGCGGTCGGACGCAGCCCGCCGAACGCCTGGGGCCTCTACGATATGCACGGCAACGTGGAAGAATGGTGCCTGGACTGGTACGGACCGTACGAACCGGGCGATCAAGTGGATCCCGTGGGCCGGGCCGATGGTGATTTCCGCGTTACCCGGGGCGGCAGCCATTCGACCACGCTGGAGTATCTTCGTTCGGCCAACCGCTCGGGCACGTTGCCGGAAGACAAGAGTTGGCTGATTGGGTTCCGCGTGGCGATTGGGCCCACGCCTTCAGGGAAACCCCTCCCCCCGGTGGAGCCGCCGCTATGCCAGCGTCCGACTGCAAGTAAGCCAGGGCCGGCGCCGCAACCGGTGGATCCGGCCAAGCCGTATTTCGTCGGGCCGCGAGTCTATGTGAAAATCCCGCCGGGGTCCGACGGCCCTTTGTTCTCCAAGCATAATCACGATCCGGCGATTGTGGAGTGTCCCAACGGTGACCTCCTGGCGGTCTGGTACACTTGTCGCACCGAGGCGGGCAGGGAGCTGGGACTGGCGGCCAGTCGGTTGCGCCGCGGGGCGGCCGAGTGGGATCCCGCTTCGCCATTTTGGGATGCGCCCGACCGCAACGATCATGCCCCAGCCTTGTGGTGCGAGGGCAGGCGGATTTATCACTTTTGTGGCTTGTCGGCCGCCGCGACCTGGGGCAATCTGGCCGTGGTCCTCCGCATTTCCGACGACAGCGGCTTTACGTGGAGCAAAGCCCGGCTGATCGCGCCCGAGCATGGGCGGCGGCACCAACCGGTCGAATCCGTCTTTCGGACCCGCGACGGAACGATCGTGCTGGCGTGCGATGCAGTGCCCGGTGGCCGCGGGGGGACCGCACTGTTGATGAGCCGCGACGGCGGCAATACGTGGTTCGACCCCGGGGAAGGAAAACCCCAGCCCGAGTTCCGCCAAGGGGCAAGCGGTGCCTGGATTGCCGGCATCCATGCGGCCGTCGCCGAACTCCACGACGGACGCCTGCTGGCCTTCGGGCGGGGCGATACCATTGCCGGCCGAATGCCGCAGAGCGTCTCGGCAGACGGAGGCCGCACGTGGAGCTATTCAGCCAGTCCCTTTCCGCCCATCGGCGGGGGACAGCGCGCGGTACTGCTCCGCCTGGCCGAGGGCCCTCTGTTGTTCGCCTCGTTCGCCGCCACGATGGACCTTCCCGATGCCTCTGGCAAGCCGCGGCCGGTCTCGGGCCTGTTTGCGGCGCTATCGCTGGACGAAGGCCGCAGTTGGCCCATCCGCAAGCTGATCACCGATGGCGGACCACCCCGCGAACTGGACGGCGGGGGCAACACGGGCCGATTTACGCTGAGCCGCGACTCGGCCGAGCCCCGGGGGTACCTTTCCGTGTGTCAGGATTCGCAGGGCGTCATCCATCTTATCTCCAGCAAGCTGCACTATGCCTTCAACCTGGCGTGGCTGAAAGAACCACAGCGCTAGCCCCCACCGAAGGCGTGCCCGACTGTTTTCCCATCTGGAGGCGTTTTCCTTCGGTGGCGGACACCCTGGCGGACCAAAGCCGCAGGTCGGGCGGTGAACCATAGCTTCCCATGCCGGCTCTTGGTATGGTGGGCGTAGGGCCTCAACGGGGGGCCCAAGCACCATTGCGAGGACTTGGTCATGTCGGTTTGGCAATCATCCCAGGCTCGCTGGAGCCGTACGGCGGCCGCGGCCGCCCTCATTGCGGTGAGCCTCGTTTTTCCGGGGAGGAGTGCGCACGGTGCGCGGGCGCCGGGCAGCCGACTGCTGCCGGAAAAGACGCTCGTGTACCTGTCGATCTCCAGTGTCCCGGAACTTACGCGGCGATTCCAGAACACGTCGCTGGGACGAATGAGCCGCGATCCGCAGGTGCAACCCTTGGTCGCGCACCTGTACGGGGCACTGGTCGATGCGGTGGCCAAGTTCCGGGACCGCATCGAGCTGGGTCTTCCCGATTTGCTTTCCCTGCCTCGAGGGGAACTGACGGTTGCCGTAGTGGGTCAGGAAGAGGGGCCCCCGGTCTTGGTAGTGCTGCTGGATGTGGGCGAGCAGCTGCCCGCAGCGCTCCGTTTACTTCAGCGGGGGGGCGAATTGCTGGAGAAAAACGGCGTCAAACGCTCGGAAGCGGTCGTGGCGGGGGTGAAATTGACCACCTTTGAGGGGCCCGGCTCTCGGCCGCCTCGTTCCGCCTCTTGGCTCGAAAAAGATGCCACTATCGTAGTCGGCACCAGCCAGGAGGTGCTCCAGACCATCCTGGCCAATTGGGAAAAGCCGCAGGGCAGGACGCTGGCCGACAACGCCAAGTTTGCGGCGATCGTCGAAAGATGTCGCGGCACAAAAGGTGAAGAGCCCCAATTGACTTGGTTCGTGGACCCCATCGCGCTCATCCGTGCCGCAGGGCGGGGCGACGTGCAGTCGCAACTGATATTGGCTGTGTTGCCCACCCTGGGCTTGGATGGCCTGTCGGCCGTAGGGGGCACCGCCGCCTTCGACACCGGGTTGTTCGATCAGGTGGCCCATGTCTATGTGCTTTTGGACAGCCCCCGCAGCGGCGTGCTGGACGCGATTGCCCTGGAGTCGGGCGATCCGCACCCCGACCGCTGGGTGCCCGGCGATGTCGGCACGTACGTGACCCTTCATTGGAACTTTCAGCGGACTTTCCAGACGGCGAGCAAACTGTACGACAGCTTTCGTGGCCAAGGGGCCCTGGCCGGCGAGATCAACCGCCGCTTCTTGCGACTGGGCCTGGATTTTACGAGCGAGGTGCTCCCCCTGTTGGATAACCGCCTCACGTATGTCGTGCGATTCGAGAAGGACGCGGGGCGGCTCGGGCCGGGGGTGGCGGCCTCGATCCGAGTGAAAGACCCGGCGGCCATGGCCAAACTCCTCGAAAAGGTCTATCAAGCCCAGCAGGCCTCGCTGGCAATAGCCACTTCGGGAGAACACCGTTATTACCAAGTGAAGATCTCCCGCCCCCGGAAGGTGCAGGCCTCCGGACCACCCCCCGAGGAACCTCAGCCCTTGCCCTGTTTTGGGATTTTGGACGAATACCTTCTCTTTGCCAATCGGCCCGAGATGTTTCAGAAAGCGATTGACACGCGAGATCACCCTTCCGAGGGGCTGGGTGACTCGCTGGACTTCAAGTTGGTGGCCAGCCGTATCGCGCGGCAGAGCCGGGGGATTAAACCGGCCTTGATCCGTTTCGACCGCCCCGAGGAGGGGATGCGGTTTTTGTACCAGCTCGCACAGTCGGAGCGCGGACGGGAGCAGCTCCGCCGACAGGGGGAACGGGGCGACGTGGTTGCGCGGACCTTGTATCAGGCGCTCCAGGAACACCCGTTGCCGCCATTTTCGTCGCTGGAACGCTACTTTGCCCCGGGCGGGGCGATGCTGGTGGACGAACCGACGGGCCTGCACTTTACGGCGTTCGTTCTGGCCCGGAAGTAGGCCCCACGGCCGTATCGCGGCGAACGGATGTCGGCGTAGGGGCACGGGCATGAGCTGTAATGGCCAGCCGCGCCCTCAAGGCCATCTGGGGCCTTTGGCCGCAGGAAACGCCGGGCGCGGAGCCAGCCGGCCCCGGGACGTGGGGCGGCGGTTCACGGAACTTCTCGCGGGCATGGGACTGGCGCTGGTGCAACCACAGATGCGGTCCCCTTGTGAAACTACCCTTTGGGGGATATGATGTTACGCTTTGGCACACCTGCGGAGCCTTTCATGCGTCACGTGCTTTCGGCCTTGGTGCAGAACGTACCCGGAGTGCTATCGCATATCTCCGGGATGCTGGCATCGCGGGGCTACAATATCGACAGCCTCGCGGTGGGCGAGACCGAGGACCCCCGGCTGTCACGCATGACCTTCGTGGTGGTGGGCGATGCCGCGGTCCTCGAACAAGTCCGCAAACAACTGGAGAAGATCGTTACCGTGGTCCGGGTGGACGACATCAGCGCCCAAGACTACGTGGAGCGGGACCTCATGCTTATCAAGGTCTCGACCCGCAATGGCCGGCGGAGCGAGATTCGCGAACTGGTGGAAATCTTCCGCGGGCGCATCGTGGACGTCTCTAACGACATGGTGATGATCGAGATTTCCGGCAAAGAGCGGAAGATTGAAGCGTTCATCGAGTTGATGCGACCTTTCGGCATCATCGAGTTGGTGCGGAGCGGCCGCATCGCCATGGTCCGGGGCAACACGCAGGCCGAAAGGCAGGGTGCCTGAAGGCAATGGTGGCCGAGGTCCGCGCCCCTGCGTCCTGGGGGGCGACGCCGGGCGGCAGCGTGCCTGAGGCCGGATGATCGAGTGCGGACCAACCCGTTCCGCGAGGGCCGGTTCGGCAGCCGCGCTGGGGCAGGGTCCGTGCCGCCCCCGAAGCAACCTGATCCCCGCAACGCAAGGAGTCTATTATGCCCGCCAAGATCTACTACGACAAAGATGCCGACCTCTCGCTGTTGAAAGACAAGACCATCGCCATTCTGGGCTACGGCTCGCAGGGGCACGCCCACGCACAGAACCTTCGCGACAGCGGTTGCACGGTCATCGTGGCTGAACTGCCGGGCACACGGAACTACGAACTGGCCGTGCAGCACGGCTTCCAGCCCGTTTCGACGGCCGAGGCAGTGGCCCGAGCGGACATCATTACCATCCTCTTGCCCGACGAGCTGCAAGCCGAGGTCTTCCGTAGCGATATCCGGCCGAACCTGAAGCCGGGCAATATCGTGGTCTGTTCGCACGGCTTCAACGTACATTTTGGGCAGTTCGAGGTGCCGCCGGGGGTGGCGGTCATCCTGGTGGCCCCCAAAGGGCCGGGGCACCTCCTGCGTTCCGAGTTTGTCCGCGGGGGTGGAATCCCCTGCCTGATTGCCCTGGGGGATGGGGCGGGACAAGACGCCTTCCGGATCGGGCTGGCCTACGCAAAAGGGATCGGGGGTACCCGCGCCGGGGTGATCGAGACCACCTTCGCCGAGGAGACCGAAACCGACCTGTTCGGCGAGCAGGTGGTGCTGTGCGGTGGGGTCAGCGCCCTGGTCAAGGCCGCTTACGAGACGCTGGTCGAGGCCGGCTATCAGCCCGAAATGGCCTATTTCGAGTGCGTCCACGAACTGAAGCTCATCGTGGATTTGATCTATCAGGGCGGATTGAATTACATGCGGTACAGCATCTCGAACACGGCCGAGTACGGCGATTACACCCGGGGCCCGCGGATCATTACCGAGCAGACCAAGGCCGAGATGAAGCGGATTCTGGCCGAGATCCGCAGCGGCCAGTTCGCACGCGAATGGATTTTGGAGAACAAGGCCAACGCCCCGGTCTTCAAGGCCCTGCGGCGGCAAGAGCGTGCCCACCCCGTCGAGGAGGTGGGACGCCGGCTGCGGCGCCTCATGTCGTGGATCGACGCCAAGGAGGTCTAGCCCCACGCGCCGGCTCCGCCACCGCCCGGCTTGTCACCACTGCCCGAACTGCGAACAATTGCCAATGACAGCCCGGCGCCGGTTGGAGGCAAGTCCGGCGCGGCCGTGGCCGTAACGGTTTCAATGGTCGAGGAGGGGATCGCTCATGCCGGCAAGTCCGGTCGAAGCCATCGTTCATTTCGACGAGTTGAAACCAGGCGACCGCGTCGAGGTGGAGCACGTGGTGACGGTGGGCGCGCGGCAGTGGACCACGCGGACGCGGGGCACGGTCGTCCGTACCGAGCGCCGCCGTCACGGGCTGCACTTCCGCCGCAACTTTGACGACAAAGTGTACAGCGACATCATCCTCTTAGAACTGCCCGACGGCGAGTTGACTACCATCACCATGGATGAGTTCACGGTGCTGCGGCCTATCCCCTCGGCCGGACCGTGAACTGGTCTGTGCCGGGGGCACTCCGGCCGGACCGGGGGCCGGCGCTCGACGGTGCTTCCGGCTGCGACGGGGCCGTTCGAGCCGGGGGCCTCCGAAACCCTGTTCAACCGCCAGGGCGCGGTGCATGAATTCCCCCGCATCCGACCCTACCGGCCTATTCGCCTCCCATCCGCGGAGCTTTCGCGCCAACTGGTACGTGTATCCGGTGGTCAGCCGGCGGGCGGGCGGGGTGTCGATCGGGGTGAATCTGAATCCTGACAAGTCGTGCAATTTCGACTGTGTTTATTGCCAGGTCGATCGCACCGAGCCTGCCAGCCGCAAGTCCATCGACCTGACACGCTTGGCCGCTGAGTTAGATGCCACCCTGGCCGAGGCCCTCTCGGGCAGGTTGTTTGACGACCCCCTGTTCGCCGCCACTCCTGGCCTATTGCGCCGCGTCAACGACATTGCACTCAGCGGCGACGGCGAACCCACCACCTGCCGCAGTTTCGAACAAGCCGTGGCCGTTTGTGCGGCAGCCCGCCAGCGATCGGGCCGGCCTGATCTCAAGCTGGTGCTTATCACCAACGCCAGCATGTTCCACCGGCCCGCGGTCCAGCGAGCGTTGGATTTGCTGGACCGCTCCGGGGGCGAAATATGGGCCAAGTTGGACGCCGGAACCGAGGACTATTACCGCCGCATCGCCCGTACGGCGGTGCCGTTTGGTCGCATTCTGGAAAACCTTCGCTTGGCGGCCCAGAAACGCCCCATCGTCATCCAATCGCTTTTCCTCCGCATGGCGGGTGAAGGCCCCTCGGCCGACGAGCAAGAGGCGTACTGTCGGCGGCTGGGGGAGATTGTCGCAGCCGGCGGCACCATCAAGCTGGTTCAGGTGCACACGGTCGCCCGAAAACCGGCGGAGGCGTTTGTTACCCCCTTGGACCGGGCCGAATTGGAATCGCTGGCCGAGAAGGTCCGCCGCCAGGTGGGACTGCGCGTGGAAGTTTACTGATGCAACTTCGGCGGCTGCGGGGGATGCGGTTCCCCGGGGCACCACCCAGTGCAAGAAGCGCGGACCGCGACAGACCGACGGGCATAACTCCAGATGGACTTGCACCGGGGGACAGCACCGCGCAAGATGGCTGTGGGGTGGTGCGGATTGTGTCCGTGCGTCTTGGGTGGCCAAGAGCCAGGCGGAGGCCCGCTGATGGCCAAACCGCGAATATATGTCGGCACTTCCGGCTGGACCTACGACGATTGGGCCGGCGTGTTCTACCCCGAGGGGATCAAAGGCCCCGAGCGCCTGGCATGGTACGCGCGGGTCTTCAACACGGTGGAAATCAACGCCACATTCTACCGCCACCCCACGCAACCGATGATCGACGCATGGAACCGGCGTTTGCCCGCCGGCTTCCATTTGACGGTCAAGGGAACGCGCATCGTAACGCACCATAGCAAGCTGGCTGACTGCGCCGGCCCGCTGGAGGAATTCCTCCAGCGAGTGGCTGGGCTGCGCCGCCTGCGCGTGATTCTCTGGCAACTTCCCCCTTCCCTGCACAAGGATTTGGACCGGCTGGAAGCCTTCTTGCAGCTTCTGCCGAGCACGTGGCGGCATGCGGTGGAGTTCCGGCACCCGAGTTGGTGGGATACGGAGGTGGCCGACTTGTTGACTCGCTACCGGGCGGCCTTCGTGGCGGTGAGCCACCCGGACCTGCCCGACACGGTCTACCCTACCGCCGATTTCTTGTATCTGCGATTTCACGGTCTGGGGCGGCAGCTCTACCGGTACGACTATTCGCGCAAGGAACTGGCCGAATGGGCGGAAAAGGTGCGTCCTTTTTTGAAAGGCCGCAGCCTGTATGCCTACTTCAATAACGACTTCGAGGCACACGCGCCGCAAAACGCCAAGGTCTTCTGCAAGCTGCTGGGGTGAGGCAGGCGGTAGGCGCGCGCCATGCAGAACCCACACCGGCAGCCCGACCGCTCAGGCACCGCGAACCCGAGGCCCTGATATCGCTAGATTGAGCGCCTAAGTGGGCGAAAGATGCTTCGCCTGTCTTGGGCCGGGCTTGCCTTGCTCCGAACAGCGGCGCACGAATAGCGCCTCCAGCCGCGCCACACCGCTGACCTGTCCGGCGTGCACCGGGACTCTGCATCGGGGCGGCCGGGGTCCAACGGTGTTTTGAGGGTTGCTGGCGGCCCGTGGTGCTGCTGCGACAGCTTGGCGAAATGGCGAAGATTGCACGGCGCGTCATGGTCGGGAATAATATCCCTCGAAAAAAAG
>Ga0068707_1001163_pt1 | contig 18111 bp, 18 predicted proteins | sample YNPNPMetaG_FD_66600 | JGI IMG/M metagenome (GOLD analysis project Ga0068707, IMG submission 66600) | Anoxygenic and chlorotrophic microbial mat microbial communities from Yellowstone National Park, USA - YNP NP MetaG | ecosystem: Environmental > Aquatic > Thermal springs > Hot (42-90C) >...
AGAGGGCCACGAAGCCCAGGAGCTTCATCGCGATGGCGGGGAAGAGCCCGATGACGGCCGCGAGCATCCCCGTGGCGAGGGTCACCCGGAAGCGGGAGGCGCGGGGCACCACGGCCTGGAAGGCCAGGCCGGCGCGATAGATCGTGGGATTGGCCGTGGTCCAGCTGGCGAGGATGACGCAGAGGATGCCGGCGGCCCCCAGGGCGCCGTAGGCCAGCTGGCCCGGCAGGGGGGCGGGGCATCCCTCGATGAGGTTCAGCGCCGCCAGCTCCCGGATCAGGCCCGCCGTGAGGGGGGCGTTTTGGAGGGCCTCCCGCGTGTATCGGCCGGTCGCGGCCAGCCCCTCGATCTGGGCCGGCGTCAGTTTCGTCGTGTGGAGCTGCCAGGCGTAGAGCATCGAGGCCGACAGCCACGCCATGAAGTGTCCCACGTACATCCCCGCGGCGGAGGCCACGGCGTACCACGACTTGCGGGCGTACCGGAAGACGGAGAGATCGGACATCCCCACGTGCATGGCCAGGTTGCAGAACCAGGCGAAGAACAGGACGTGCCAGAAGGTGAACTTGGACTGTCCCGGCATCGGATCGCCGCCCACCCAGATCTTGGTGGAGCAGAGCTCCCACAGCCCCAGCCCCGGATTGGCTTCCCAGAACCTCCGGAGGGAGACGATCCCGAAGACGAGGAAGATCAGGACCATCCACGGCGCCGAATAGTTCGCCACGCGGGCGACCATCCGGTAGCCGTAGGCGGCGACCACCGCGATCGTGGCGCCGATGGCCAGGCACCCGAGGATCCAGCCAAGGCTGTTCGGATAGTTGTCCTCCAGGCCGGGCATCCGGATCCCGAACACGCTCAGGGCGGTGGCCGAGACGGTGACCATCGACCCGGCCAGGAAGCAGAACATGATTCCGTTGGCCAGGTTGTAGAGGGTCACGAGCTTCCGACCGCAGATCTTCTCGAGCTGGTAGTAGAGGGTGAGCCGGGCCCGCGTGGCGATCGGCGCGCAGAGGAACATCCAGCTGAGGACCGCCAGGAGGTTTCCCACGAAGAGGCCGCCCACCACGGCGGCGGCGCTGACCCCGTGGACGATGAAGAGCGGCCCGATCATGAGTTCCGTGCCGGCCACGTGTTCGCCGGCATACTGGCCCACGAAGCTCTTCAGCCCCAGAAGGGCGGACTCGGGAACCGGCTCCCGTTCGTACTCAAGGATCGCGGGGGCCTTTTCTTCCTCGGGCATGGGCGATCCTCCCTCACGTCCTCTTCGACAGGACCTCGCGCTCGTAGCGCCGCACCTCCTCCATCCAGTCGGTTCCCGCCGGCACCCCCTGGGACAGACAATAGTAGTCCCAGACCGCGCCGGCGGGCAGCGTCTTGACCTCCTCCATCAGGGCCAGGCGTCCCGTGAAGTCCCCGTCCTCTTCCAGGGACCTCAGCCGGTCGATGGGCTCCAGCAGGGCCAGCAGGAGGGCCTTCAGGAGGCATCGGGCCCCGATGACCCAGGCGGCCACCCGGTTGATGCTGGCATCGAAGTAGTCCAGCGCGAGGTGCACCCGGTCGAGGAAATTCCCGCGCACCAGCTCCTGCGTCAGGGCCTCCAGGTCGTCGGTGAGGATGGCCACGTGGTCGCTGTCCCAGCGCACGCCCCGGCTGACGTGGAGGAGGACCCTCTCCAGCCACAGCATCACGGAGGAGATCTTGTCGGCCACCGATTCCGTGGGGTGGAAATGACCGGTGTCGAGGGTCAGGAGCTTCCGCCGGCTCACGGCGTAGCCCAGGTAGTACTCGTGGGATCCGACCACGTAACACTCCGAGCCGATGCCGAACAGCTTGGATTCGACGGCATCGAGGTTGAAGCGGCCGTCGATCCGTTCCGCGAAGATCGCGTCGAGCGACTCCGTGAGGCGCTCCCGCGGGCCCTTGCGGTCGGCGGGGAGGTCCTTGGAGCCGTCGGGGATCCAGACGTTGGTGACGCAGGGGATCCCCAGGGCCCGGCCGATCGCCGCGCCGATGCGGCGGCAGGCGATCCCGTGGGCGATCCAGAAGCGGCGGACGGCCGGGTCCCGGTGGGAGAGCGTGCCGCCGGCGGCCTTGGGGTGGGCGAAGAAGGTGGGGTTGAAATCCATCCCCAGGCGGCGGTCCTTCGCCCAGGCGATCCAGTTGCGGAAATGCTCGGGACCGAGGGCGTCGCGGTCGACCCGGCGGCCGCCGGTCTCGGCGTAGAGGGCGTGAAGGTTGAGGCGGTGCCGCCCCGGAAGCAACGCCAGGGCCCGGTCGAGGTCGGCCCGGAGCTCGTCGGGAGTGCGGGCCTTTCCGGGGTAGTTTCCCGTCACCGCCAGGCCGCCGCCGGGCTCCCCGGTCCCCCGTCGCTCGAACCCGCTTACGTCGTCCCCCTGCCAGCAGGGAAGGGAGAGGGGGATGCGGGCCAGGCGCCGCAGGGCGGCCTCCGTGTCCACCCCCACCTCGGCGTAGCGGGCGCGGGCGAGGGCATACGCCTTCGCGATCGCCTTCGAAGAGCCCCCCATGGCTTCGCCTCCGACATCCCGGACAACCGGGCCGGGTCCCTCCTCCGGTCCCCGGATTTTAACCGGCCGGGAGAACCCTTCCTTGACGATCGGGCCGAAATATAGCACGATCGGGCCATCGGGGAGGTCGGCCGCCCATGGTCCGCAGGCTCCGGACGGGGGAGTGGTTCCATCCCGACGGTTTCCCCCTGGCGGTGGAACGTCGCGATCCCCAGCATCCCTTCCCGCCCCACACCCACGAGTTCTCGGAGCTCGTGATCGTCACCGGCGGGCGCGGCCTGCACGTGACGGGGGCGGATGCCTGGGAGCTCTCCAGGGGGGACGTGTTCGTCATCGCCGGGTCCCGTCCCCATCATTACCGGGACCTGAGGGACCTGCGCCTCGTGAACCTCCTGTACCAGCCGGAAAAGCTGGAGCTGGGGCTGTGGGATCTGCCCACCCTGCCCGGGTACCACGTCCTGTTCGTGCTGAAGGGGTCTTGGCGGGGGCGCCCCTTCCGGAGCCGCCTCCACCTCTCGTCGCGGGAGCTGGCCCACGTCCTGGGGCTGGTGGACGTCCTGGACGCCGAGCTGCAGGCCCGGGCCCCCGGCTTCGGCTTCATGGCCGCGGCCGCGTTCATGCAGATCGTGGGGTTCCTGGCCCGCTGCTACGGCCGCTCCCGGGACCCGGACGACCGGTCCCTCCTCCGGGTGGCCGAGGCCCTCTCCCACCTGGAACGGCACTACGACCAACCGATCTCCTTGGACGAGCTGGCGCGCATCGCCGCCATGTCCCGGAGGAACTTCGTGCGGGTCTTCCGGAGGGCCACGGGGACCTCCCCCCGGGCCCGCCTGATCCAGCTCCGCCTGGACCGCGCCGCGGCGCTCCTGCGGGGCACCGGGCGGAAGATCACCGACATCGCCTTCGAGGTGGGCTTCAGCGACGGCAACTATCTGGCCCGGCAGTTCCGCCGCGTCCTGGGCGTCACCCCACGGCAGTACCGCAGCCTCCACGCTCGGGAGTGACGGGCCGGCACCGGGGAGCAAACCGGCGGACGAGAGGCGAGTCCTGCATTCCCGCATCATGCCGATTTCCCGGTCTGAGAACTGGGCGCTGGGACGGGGGAAGCTTGGGAGGTGCCTTGGGGTGCCTGGTGCGGTGACGGGGATGGCGAGCGAGTCGTTGCGAGCGGACGGGTAGGCGACTTCGAGGACGGTCTTGACGATGGGGCGCGGCTTGACCCGCGGCACGAGCATGGCCCTTGAGGCCGGCGTCAGGGCGGAATTTTTTCCCCAACCGCCGATGCTCGCGGGTGACGAACCAGGGGGCCAGAAGGACCATGCTCATGGGATGGTACTCGCCGGTACGGAAGCGGACCTCAGGATGGTCCATTCCAAGGTCGTCCTTGGCGAGCCGGAAGGACTCCTCGATGCGGTGCTGATGGATGGCAGGCTGGGCGAGGGGCTGACGTGGAGTGTGGTGGGCGGCGTTGGAGAGGAAGACGTGAGCCCGGGGGGGGCGTCGAGACTGTGCGTGACCACAAGGATTTCCCGTGGGGACTTCCTTCTTGCGGTCGGTAAGGATGCGAACACGAGTCGTGGCGACCTCGCCACCTCCGCGACGATGGCACGACGAACGTGGGAGATCTCCGGGGATCCCGGGGGCTGGTCTTTCTGATCCGAGCGCGTAGCGCCGTGGGATTCAGTCGGAGCCACCGCGCCACCCGGGGGAGGCTGTGGGATTGGCACAGCTGGGCGGCGGCGCGCCAGAGGTTCTGCGGGATCCGTTCCCGTCCGCGCTTCTGCGCACGCCAGCCCTCGAACTGTCTCTGACTTTGCGGACCTCCGCCGGGAGTACGTCCAGCTTGGTGGGGGCCGTCGTTCATCCTCCTCGCCGCCCCTTTCGGGCAGCGCGCGGAGGACATCAGGGCCCTAGGGCTGTTTTCATGGAGGTTTGCAACAAGGACACGGTGAATGTCGAACCACCAGACGGTGCCGCGCCGGTAGACGACGACGCCCCGGTCGACCGGGATGCGATGGGACATGGGAGCCTCCCTTTCCCCAGCCACGCGGAGGCTCCACCGTCACAATTACGTCACAGTCCGGCGTAAAACCGCCGTTTTTGGTCGGGCCGCCGGGATTTGAACCCGGGACCTCTTGCACCCCAAGCAAGCGCGCTAGCCAGGCTGCGCTACGGCCCGAGATTGGGGGATTCTACCTTCTGGCCTCGAAACTAACAACTTCCATTTTACGGTAGGCCCCCTCGTTCTCGCGGCCGCCCTCGTACAACCGCGTCTCCCGGCGCGCCACACCCCCCGGGATCGCCTCGCATCGCCACTCCCGATTCACCGTCCTCCCCCCGCCCTCCGACTCGGTCGTCACCTCGAAGACGTGGCAGGACACCTCGCGCCCCTCGATCTCCAGGTTTTTCCCCGTCTCCACCAACCGCTCCTCCTCCCATGTGTTCCGCTTCCCTCCCGCAAAGGTTTCCGACAGGATCCGGACCGCCCACACGGGGGCCTCGGGACACCGCCAGATCGTGGTCCTCTGACCGGCGTCACGGTCCATGTCCAGGCTGATCGTGAAGACGGCGCACCGGTAGATCCGGCCCCCCACGTCGAGATTCTCCCCTCCCTTCGCCTGCCCGCGGCCCCGGAAGATCCCCGGGGGGGCCAGGGGAATGGGGATCTCGCTCTCCTTCCCCCCTCCTTCCATCCGGACCACCACCGCTTCGGGTGTTGCGGACCGTACCGTCCAGACATATTGGGTCCATTGATCCCGGAAAACCGTTTGTTTCCGTTCCAGGTCGAAATGAGACCGGCGGGTCGTTTCATTGATCACCAGCCGCGATCCGGCCCGGAATCCCGCCCAAGGATGCCTCCATCCCTGGATCGCCGCCCGGGCGGCCTCGTCCTCCTGGAGGAGGACCGGCACCAGCGCCCAAAAAAGCCACCCTCTCACGACGAATCCCTCACCCTCCGCGTCGGCGATTCTATAGCTCCTCCCCTTCCAAGTCGAGAGCCGGGCGGCGAAAGGACCGACGGAGCCGACTCGCGCGGCTGGAGCTGGGCCTTCCCGCCCTTCCCCCAAGGGAATCCGCCGGCACCCCCAAACCCTCCGGCGGGATCGATTTGCCTTGCGCCGCCGGCCGATTATTATTCCTCATACTCCCATGAAACCGTCCGGCTGTCGGGCCTGCCTGATCCTCATCTTGGCCGGATACCCCGCCCCCGCCCCGACCGGCGGGGGCCAAGCGCCCCCGCGCGCCCCGGCCCCCGTTCCGGTCGGCGTCACCTTCCATTGGGACACGCTCCAGCGCAAGGGATACCGTGGCGACAACTGGTGCATGACCTGGGCCGCCGACGACCACCTCTACACCATGATGGACGACGGCAGCGGGTTTCATGCCCCCAAGCCGGAGTGGGGAACCCGCCTCTGGCGCATCCGGGGGGACGAAAACTTCACCGCGGCGCAGGCGGAGCCCGTCCCCGGATGGCCCTTCACCGACCTGAGCAGCCCCTTCTACGGCTACGGCACCTGTTCCGTCCGGGGGCGCATCTACGTCTGGCTGTGGAAGAGCGAGTCCGACAAGGGCTACCAGCGCCCCGTGGCCAACCGCCTCCTCTACACCGACGATTTCGGAGAAACCTTCTTCCGGTGGGACGGCACGAAGGTGACGGACGCCAACTTCAGCGACACCCGCAGGGAGTCCTTCTTTTTCTACAAGGAGGATCCCAGGCCCAAGGCGGGGCGGGAGGCCTACGCCTTCAACTGGATCGCCTTCTGCCAGAAGGGGAAGGACAACTCGGCCGATCCCGACGGCTACGTCTACATGTACGCCGTCGAGCAGTACGACGTCACCCGCCTGAGCCTGATCCGCGTCCCCGAGGACCGGATCACGGACCGATCGGCTTATGAATACCTCCAAGAAGTGGCCGGAGAAAAGGCGGTCTGGACGCGGGACCCCTCCCAGCGCGGGCCCTCCCTCGTTTACCCCCCCCGGAACGAAAACGGGGACGAATGGCTGTGGTGCAGCTGGTTCCCGGACGTCGTCTACAACCCCGGCCTGGGCCGATACGTCATGGTGTCCTACGGCATCAGCGACGGGAAAAAGGGCTTCTTCTCGGGATGGTGCAACAATGGAAAAAGTTCGGCCACGGTCGGCCTTTGGCACGCCCGGCATCCGTGGGGTCCGTGGACCCGCTTCTATTACCAGGCCGAGTGGAAGCCCCGGGCGACCCGCCGCCGGAGTGGGGATTCACCGGTGCCGCCAGCCGCACCTACCAGTTCAAGCTGAGCCCGAAATGGATCCGTGACGGCGGACGCACGATGTTCCTGATCTGGTCGGACGCCGGGGGCCGATGGGACCGCCCGCACTACGGCCACAGCGACTACTGGTACAAGTGGAACCAGGTGAAGATCACCCTGGACCTCCAGGCGGAGGGAATCCCATCCCCGCGCTGACCCGGAGGAGGCTGTCCACGAGTACTTCGGGAAGGGGATTGCACCCCCTCCCCCCGCGATGCCCCCCGCGGGGCGCCTGCGCCTTTTTCCGGCCCCTGGCCAGGCGGAGGTGAGAAAGTCGCCTGAGGAAAGGAGCGCCGTCCAGGGGCGTTTCCGACGTTACAAAACGGAACACCTCCCCGAGACGCCTCACGCCGGTTTCACGCCCCGCGGCCCTTTCCGATGGCACGAATCTTGCCCGTACAACGTCGGCAAGAGTGCCAGGAGGACGGATGATCCGCGAGATCTGGAAGAGCGTCTTCGGGGGCGAACCGGACACCGCCCCGGGCGAGGCGCGGGCCGATCGGCGCCTCTTGGAACTGGTCCTTTCCACTCCCGTGCCCCTCCAGGAAGGCTTGGCCGCCCGCCTCGGCCCTTTTCCCACCACGGCGGAGGTCTTCTCCCGACTCTTCGCCGCCGCCCGGCAATCCATCAAGATCTTCACCCCCTACGTGGATCCGACCTTCACCACCTTGGCTCGCGAGGCCCGCGCCCCGATCCAGGTGGTCACCACCCTCCGCGAGGCCCGTATGAAGTCCAGCCCGGTCCTGGAACGGTTCGCCACCACGCGTCCCCTGGCGGTACGGTACCTTCACGAGAAGCAGGCCCGATCCCAGATGTTCCAGCTCCACGCCAAGATGATCCTGGCGGACTCATCCCTGGCTTACATCGGCAGCGCGAACATGACCGACACGAGCCTGCACTACAACTTGGAACTCGGGATCTGCACCGATGACGCCTCCCTCATTCGACAGCTCCACATCGTCTTCGACCACGTGTTCGACTTTGCAGCAAAGCCAGCCTCCCAGCTTTGACGGGATCCCGGCGATGACCAGGCAAGGGACGAACGGGCCGGACGCGGCTCCACCCCCGTCCGGCCCGCCCTTGCGTGGGGAAGGCCGACCGGGGCACGGATGCCGGTGCCGGAAGGTAAAAACCCTGCACATCCGGGTCCGGAAGGAGGGAGGGCCTTGTCGGCGGTGTCGGCGAACCCTACAATCGCCCCGTCATGCACCTCTGGCTCTACTGCCTCGGGGGCCTCCTCTACGACTGGTTGGTCTACGTTGTCTGGACGGTGATTCCCATCCGGGCCGTTTCCCTGGAGGCCTCACCGACCCAGTTGGGCCTGCTCCAGACGGTTTCGACCGTCATCTACATCCTCGGATGCCTTCTGGCCGGCCCACTGGCGGACCGGGGTTCCCGGTCGTTCCTGGCCCGTCTGGGCTGCGTGGGGGCCATTCTTGCCTGCCTGGCCATCGCCCGAACGCGGACCCTGGCTGGTCTTTATCTTACAGTCCCGATCTTGGCCTTGGGGGGAAGCCTCTTCTGGCCCACCGTCCAGGCCGCCATCGGGCGCGAAACGCGGCCTGAACGGATCGAGAAGGCCATCGGCCTGTTCAACGTCTTCTGGTCGACCGGCAAGGGCATCGGATTCCTCACGGCGGGCTGGATGGTGGGGAAGCTCGGTTCCGTGACCGCCCTCTGGTCCGCGGCCTTGGCGGCCCTGGCGATCTTCTTCCTTTATCCCTGGGGGGACGGGCCACGCGCCCAGGCGGATGCCGCCGGCGCCCTGCGGGAACGGTTTACCTTCCGCCTGCTGGCCTACGTCGCCAACTTTTTTGCCTTCGGGGTGGGCTCGACCCTGCACATCCAAATCTACAAATACCTGGCCCGGGAGGGGCTCGGCACGACCTTGGGACGGGAATCCTTTTTCGGGATCTTTCTGGGGACGGTCTTCCTGGCCCAGACGGCCACCTTCTTCTTCATGCAGCGGGGGAGGAGCTGGGCCTACCGTCGGGCCCCGTTGTACTTGGCGCAAGTTCTCTTGGCCGCCTCCGCCGGGACCCTCCCCTTTCTCCGCACCGAATTTCTCCTGCTGGCCTTGGCCCCCGGGATCGGTGTCGGCCTCGGCTTCTGCAACGCGTCCAGCATCTATTACAGTCTTCACGGACCCGCCGAACACGGGAAATATTCGGGAATCCACGAGGCCGTCTTGGGGGCGGGGAACATCGCCCTCCCGCTGCTGGGAGGGGTGCTGGCGGACGGTACGGGGGATCTCCGGACGCCCTACTGGCTGGCGGCCGCCGCCGGGGTGGCGGCGGTCACGGTTGAGGAGACGGTTTACCGCACCAGATCGAGGAGTTGATCGAAGCGGTCGATGAGGAAATCCGCGGCGTCCAGTTCCCCCGGTTTCTGGTAGCCATAGGTGACGCCGCAGACGGGAACGCCGGCCCGGCGGGCGGCCTCCACATCGACGCCGCTGTCCCCCACCACGAGGATCCGCCGGGCCCCGCCCACGGCGGCCCGGAAGGCCCCGGGGTCGGGCTTCCGGACGGGGAACGAGTCTCCTCCGTAGATGGCCTCGAACCGATCGGCCACTCCCAGGATCTCGAGGACGCGGCGGGCCATGGCCTCGGGCTTGTTGGAGAGCACGACCTTCCGGGGCTCCAGAAGGGGCAGGGTTTCCGCCACGCCGGGGTAAAGGCGGGTACGTTCCACCAGGTGCTCCCCGTAGTCCTTGAGGAAGGCCTCCAGGACCGGCTCGTGGGGCGGGGAGGAGGTGCTCTCGACGAGCCGGCGCATCCCCCGGCCGATGGAGGCGACGATTTTTCCGGCGGGAATCACCTCGCGCCCTAGCCGTGCCAGCACCCGCTGGAGTGAGGCCACGATGTCGGGGGCGCTGTCCACCAGCGTTCCGTCCAGGTCGAAGAGAAGGAGCTCGTACCGGCCTCCGGAAGTTCTCATGGCGGGCGGTATCTTATCGGTCTCCCCTTGCCGGCTCAAGAACCGTCCGGAGTCCGCCTTGTTGACTCCCGGAGGGGTCGCCCTTCATAATCCCCCCGATGGACGTCAGCGACGATCCGGAACAGATCCTCCGCATTCTGCTCGGATGCCGCACCATCGCGGCGGTGGGCTGCTCTCCCCGGCGGGGGCGGGACGGTTACGGGGTGGTTCGGTATCTGATCGGAAAGGGCTACGAGGTCGTCCTGGTCAACCCCGGCGTCTCCCGGATTCTCGGGAGGAGATGCTACCCGAATCTCGGGTCGGTCCCTCGGCGGATCCATGTCGTGGGTGTCTTTGGCTCCCCGGCATGCATCCCGGCCGTGGCGGAGGAGGCCATCGCCGCGGGGGCCGAGTGCCTCTGGCTGCAGGAGGGTCTGGCGCACGAGGCCGCCGCCCGGAGGGCGGCGGAAGCGGGGCTCTATGTGGTCCAGGATCGCTGTCTGAAGAAGCTGCACGCCCGGCTGGTGGCTAGAACCGCACCAGGCTGAAGACGTCGCGTCCGCGGAGGCGCTCCCGCCCCTTGAGGGATCCGAGCTCCACCACGCAGGCGCAGCCCGCCACGACGCCCCCGACCCGCTCCACGAGCCGACAGGCCCCCTCGAGCGTACCCCCCGTGGCCAGGACGTCGTCCAGCACGAGGACCCGCTGTCCCGGCCCCACCGCGTCCCGGCGGATCTCCAGGACGTCCCGCCCGTATTCGAGGAGGATCGCCTGGCGGACGCACTTCCCGGGGAGCTTTCCCTTCTTGCGGATCGGCACAAGGGGGAGCCCCGTCCGGAGCGCGAGCGCCCCGCCGAAGAGGAATCCGCGCGACTCGACGGCCGCCAGCGCGCTCGCCTTCCGCCGGCGGGCGTAGCGGGCCAGGGCCGAGACCACGCGGCCGAAGGCGGGGGCATCGCGGAGGAGCGGCGTGAGGTCCCGGAAAAGGACGCCCCGGCGCGGGAAGTCGGGGACGTCGCGAATGAGGCCGCGCACTTCCCGCTCGAGACCGTTCATGGAACCCCTCCGGGGGGAGGGCCCTCAACCCTCTCCTTCCTCGCCGTGGGACAGGAGCTTTTTCTGGAGCTTCCGGAGCGCGATCTTCTCGATCTGGCGGACGCGCTCGCGGGTGATCTTGAGTCGCCGGCCGATCTCCCCCAGGGTCATGGGCTGACCGTCGTAGAGTCCATAACGGTACCGGAGGACCGTGGCCTCCCGTTCGTTGATGGACCGGAGCAGGTGCTCGATCCGTTCCGAGTCCATCTGGGTCAGGACGGTGCGGTCGGGGAGGAGGCTTTCCTTCCCATCGGCCACCTCGCTGGTGGGCCACATGACGTCGAGGCTCACCGGGTGGGAGAAGTTGTCGGAGGCACTGATGGCCCGCTTGAGGATCTCCAGGCCCTCGTCCCCCAGGTCCATTTCGGAGGCCACCTCGGCGAGGTTGGGCCGCCGGCCGTATTTCTGGGTGAAGTCGTTCAGGATGGTCTTCCACTTGGCGATGATTTCCACCATGTAGGAGGGCACCCGGACCGTCTTGGCGGTGTTGACCAGGGCGCGGCGGATGGCCTGCCGGATCCACCACGTGGCGTACGTGGAGAAGCGGCAGCGCCGGCGGGGGTCGAAGCGCTGAACGGCGCGCAGCAGCCCCAGGTTCCCCTCCTCGATGAGATCCAGGAAGGAGAGGCCCTTGTTGAGGTAGTTCTTGGCCACGCTCACCACGAGGCGGAGATTCGCCCGGATGAACTGTTCCCGCGCCTCGCGGGCGGCACGGGCCTTTTCTGGATCGCGGGAGTTGATGTTCCTCATGCGGCGCGCCAGATCGCGTTCCTGGTCGGCCGTGAGGAGGGGGACGCTCTGGATTTCCTTCAGGTACTGCTCGACCCCGCTCTCCTGCCGGATTGTCGTGAAGGAAGCCACGCGGCGGCCATTATACCGGAGGAAGGGGGCCAGTCAATTCGGAGTACAGGGCCTCGTAGCGCCGCACCAATCGGTCCGGGGAGAATACCCGGAGGGCCCGCTCCCGGCCGGCTTCTCCCATCTTCCGGCGCAGCCCCGGGTCGGTCCGCAGCCGCTCCAGGGCCGCGCGGAGGGCCTCCACGTCGCCGGGGGGGACCAGGATCCCGGTGACCCCGTCCTCGACCACCTCGGGGGTGCCTCCCGCCCGCGTGGCCACCACCGGTTTCCCCGCCGCCATGGCCTCCAGGAGGGCGTTGGGACATCCCTCCCCGAAGCGGGAGGCCAGGACCGCAACGTCGCTGGCGGCCAGGATCTCGGGGATGTCCCGCCGCCATCCGGCCAGGATCGCTCCCCTCCCCTCGAGCCGGTCCCGGCAGGGTCCGTCCCCCACGAAGAGGTAGGTCCAGTCTCCTTGGGCCCGGAGCAGATCCTCGTGCCCCTTACGTTCCACCAGCCGGGCCACGCAGACGACCAGGAGGCGTCCCTCGGGGATCCCGAACTCTCTTCGGATCCCCGCCCCTCCGCGGGGGGCCTCCCGAAGGGCCACGGCGCTGGGGATGACGACGATCCGGGCCGGGTCGAACCCGAGGCGCACGTACAGATCCCGGTAGTACCTGGAATTGGAGACGATCGCCCGCGCCCGGCGGAAGGTCCCCCGTTCGGCCCACAGCCGCCAGGACGGCGAGGAGCCGACCTCGGCGTCCTCCGTCAGGGGGCCCTGGAGGCCGGACACCACCGCCCCCTGGCCCGCCAGGCGACAGTAGAGGTTCTCGGTGAAAAGGAAGGACTGGACGATGTCGGGCTTGCGCCGGAGGAGGAGGGAGCGCAGGGCGAGGAAGGTCCCGGGAGCCGCCTTCCGCCTCCGCCCCAGGGCCACCAGCTCCACGTCCCGCAGATCCTCGGCCAGGGGACCCGCGTCCTGGAGGGTCGCCACGAAGGGCCGGAACCGCGCCCGGTCCAGTCCGTTGGCCAGGCGCACGAGCTCCGCCTCCGCGCCGCCCACGTTGAGGCGGCCGATGACGAGGGCGACGCGGATCACGGGGCGAGGTAGTTCAGGAGGCGGAGGATCTCGTCGCGGAGCCTCGTCCGCTCCACGATCATGTCGAGGAAGCCGTGCTCCAGGAGGAACTCCGAGGTCTGGAACCCCTTGGGGAGCTCCTGACGGATGGTCTGTTCGATGACGCGCGGGCCGGTGAATCCGATGAGGGCCCGCGGCTCGGCCAGGATGACGTCCCCCAGGGCCGCGAAGCTCGCCATGACGCCGGCCATCGTGGGGTGGGTCAGGACGGAGATGTAGAGTCCTCCCTGCTCCCCGTGCCGGGCGACCGCCGCCGCGGTCTTGGCCATCTGCATGAGGGAGAGGCATCCCTCGTACATGCGCGCTCCGCCGCCCGAGCCCGAGATCACCACCACGGGCAGGTTCTTCTCCGTCGCGTACTCGAACGTCCGGGTCACCTTCTCCCCGAGGACCGATCCCATGCTTCCCATCATGAAGCGGGAGTCCGTGAGGGCCAGGGCGATCTCCCGTCCTCCCAGGCGGCCGGTGCCGGCCACGCAGGCGTCCTTCTGGCCGGTCTCCTTCCACTCCTCCTCCAGTTTCTTCCGGTAGGAGATCTCCCCTTCGAACCGGAGGGGATCCATGGGCTCCAGGTCCCCCCAGCGTTCCACGAAGGAGCCGGGGTCGAGCAGAAGATCGATCCGTTCCTGGGGCGTGAGCGTGAAGTGGTACAGGCACTTGGGGCAGACCCGCCGGCGCTCCTCGACCTCCTTGCGGTACACCATCCCGTCGCAGCCGGGGCACTTGATCCACAGATCCCCCGGGATCTGCTTCTTGCGGGACATCAGCCGCCGGATCTTCTCAAAGGCCATGGGCCTCCTCGGCGCCGCGGCGGAGGGCGGCGATCGCGGCGGCGGCGTCGGGGGCCCGGAAGGTGCCCGTCCCCGCCACGATCACGTTCGCTCCCGCCCCGGCGGCCCTCCGGATCGTCTGCTCGTTGAGCCCGCCGTCCACCTCGAGGTCCACGCCGGGGGCGCGCCGCCTCAATTCTCCGATCTTGGGGACCACGGATTCAATGAATTTCTGCCCTCCGAAGCCCGGCCACACCGTCATGGCCAGGATCAGGTCCACCCGATCCAGGAAATCCAGGACGCCGGCGGGGGTGCCGGGGTTGATCGCCACGCCCAGCCCCTTTCCCCGCGACCGGACGGCCTCCACCACCGCCTCCAGCCGGCGGGAGTCGTAGTCGGCCCGGCGGAGGACGAACCCCTGGGGCGTCCGCTCCGCGGCCCCTTCGCGCGCGACGGCCTCCGCCTGGAAGGTGATCGAATCGGCCCCCGCATCGGCGAAAACGGGGGCGAACTGTTCCGGCCCCGTGACCATGAGGTGGACATCGAGGGGGAGCCGCGTGACCCGGCGGATCCACTCGACGACCACGGGCCCCACCGTGAGGTTGGGCACGAAATGGCCGTCCATGACGTCCACGTGGAGCCAGTCGGCCCCGCCCGCCTCCACCCGCTGGATCTCGTCGCGCAGCCGGGAGAAATCGGAGGCCAGGAGGGACGGCGCGATGCGGATCGGTTTCATGGGCGGGGGCCGGCGACCGCCGGGTCCCGGCCCCGACCTCGGTTTCGCTCGGCTACTTGTCCGTCAGCGCCGCGATCCCGGGCAGCGTCTTGCCCTCGAGGAACTCCAGGGAGGCCCCGCCGCCTGTGGAGACGTGGGACATCTTGTCGGCCACCTTGAACTTCTCGACCGCGGCCGCCGTGTCGCCGCCCCCCACCACCGTGGTGGCCTTCAGACCCGCCAGGAACTCGGCGATCGCCCGGGTCCCGGCCGCGAACGGTTCCATCTCGAAGACCCCCAGGGGGCCGTTCCAGAGGACCGTCCGGGCCTTCCGGAGCTCCTTCTTGAACAGCTCCACCGTCTTGGGGCCGATGTCCAGGCCCATCATCCCCTCGGGCACTTCACCGACCACCCGGGTCGCCGCGCCCGGGTCCATCTTGTCGGCCACGACGTGGTCCACCGGCAGGACCAGGCGCGCCGACGAGAGGATCTTCCGGGCCACGTCCAGCTTGTCCGCCTCAATCTTGGAGGCCCCCACGGGCTTCCCCTGCGCCTTGAGCAGCGTGTACGCCATCCCGCCGCCCACGAGGATCGTGTCCACCTTCGGGGCGATCTGCTCCAGCACGAGGATCTTGTCCGAGACTTTCGCCCCGCCCATGATCGTCACGAAGGGCTTGTCCGGGCTGGTCAGGACCTTCCCCAGGTACTGGATCTCCTTCTCGATGAGAAACCCCGCAGCGGACTGCCGGAAGTACTTCGTGACACCCGCCGTGGAGGCATGGGCCCGGTGGGCCGTTCCGAAGGCGTCGTTGACGTAGACGTCACCGTACGAGGCCAGCTTCTTCGACAACGCCTCGTCGTTCTTCTCCTCGCCGGGATCGAACCGGACGTTCTCCAGGAGCGTGACGTCCCCCGAGGGCTCGCCGAAGGCCACGGGCCTCCCCAGGAGCTCCTGCAGGCGCTCCGCCACCGGGCGCAGGGAATACTTCGGATCGGGCTTCCCCTCCGGCCGACCCAGGTGCGACACCAGCACCAGCTTCCCTCCCTGGTCCAGAACGTACCGGATCGTGGGCAGGGCCGCCCGGATGCGCGTGTCGTCCTTGACCTTCCCGTCCTTGACGGGGACGTTGAAATCCACGCGCATCAGGACGCGTTTTCCCTTCAGGTCCAGATCGCGGACGGAGAGCTTGGCCATGGCTACCTCGCGAGCATTTTCCCCGTGGAAGCGTAGTAGATCAGGTCGACGCAGCGGCGGGAATACCCCCACTCGTTGTCGTACCAGGACACCACCTTGACCAGCGTGTCGGCGATGACCATGGTGGACTTGGCGTCGAAGATGCTGGAGTGCTCGTCGCCGATGATGTCGGAGGAGACGATCTCATCCTCGGTGTAGCCCAGGATCCCCTTGAGGGTCCCCTCGGAGGCCTCCTTCATCGCGGCGTTGATCTCGTCCTTGGTGACCTTGCGGCCGAGCTCGCAGACCAGGTCGACGCAGGACCCCACGGCCACGGGGACGCGCATGGCCACGCCGTGCATCTTGCCGGAAAGCTCCGGGATGACCAGACCGATCGCCTTGGCGGCCCCCGTGGAGGTCGGGATGATGTTCATCGCCGCCGCCCGGGCGCGGCGGAGGTCCTTGTGGACCTGGTCGGCGGTGCGCTGGTCGTTCGTGTAGGCGTGGATGGTGGTCATCAGCCCCCGCACGATCCGGAACCGGTCGTGGAGAACCTTCGCCACCGGGGCCAGGCAGTTGGTGGTGCAGGAGGCATTCGAGATCACCCGGTGCTCGGGCTTGATCGCCGTGTGGTTGACCCCCAGGACGGCGGTGCAGTCCACCTCGTCCTTGGCCGGGGCCGACAAGAGGACCCTCTTGGCCCCCGCCTCGAGGTGCTTGGCGCAATCGGCCCGCTTGGTGAACGCCCCCGTGGACTCGACGACCCACTCGACGCCCATCTCCTTCCAGGGAAGCTTGGAGGGATCCTTGATTCCGGGGACGAACTCGCCCTTCTCGTTCTTGGTGCCCGGGATCCGGATCTCCCGGCCGTCCACGACGAGGGCGTCCGGTTTGAAGCTCACGGTCCCCTCGAACCGTCCGTAGACGGTGTCGTACTTCAGCAGATGGGCGTTCGTCCGGGCGTCCGTGACGTCGTTGATCGCCACGATCTCGAACTCGGGACGGCGGCACATGGCACGGAAGACCAGCCTCCCGATGCGGCCGAACCCGTTGATGGCGACGCGAATGGCCATGCCGAACCCTCCTGTATCAGATTCCTTTCCAAGGACGCTACATTCTAGGGAGAGCGGACTTCAAGTCAACGGGAATCGCCCCTGTTTCCTTCCCCGGGGAAGTCCCTATAATGCGGGTCATGAGCGGCGCGCGGGAGGGATCCCCGGACCCGGCGGCGGGGGAACGGTCCGCGGTCCGCCTCGAGCTGTCCGTGTGCTGCGAGGCCCCCGACGAATCTCTCCTGGAGGTCCGGGGGCCCTGTCCGGCGGCCCTTGGGGAGATCTTCGCCGAGGAGATCCGGCCCCTCGACCTCCTGTTGTGGGAAGGCATCCCGCCGGAGGACGTCCCCGAACGGACGACGGGGGAGGAGTTCCTTTCCCGGGCCGTTCCTCGGGACGGCGGCTGGATCGCCGGGGCCGCGCTCCGGGGGCTCCCCCGGGAGGTCCCGGAAGGGATCCTCGAGGCCGTACGCGCCGACCTGGAGCATCTGAAGGTCTCCCTTCCCGACGAGGTGTTCCTCTTCAGGGTCGAGGAAGGCGTCTGGCGGATCGTCTTCACCTGGAGGGAGCATCTGCTGCGCGCGGTCCGGTTCCTCCTCCATCGCCACGTGGCCTCCCTGGCGGGGCCTCCCCTGACCCTGCCGAACCTCGGGGTCTGCGAGGATCTGGTCCGGCGGGCGGACGGGAGGGGACCCGTCTTCAGCGGCGGGGACGATCTCACCGACAAGGGGCGCACGATCGAGGTGACGCTTCATCCCGCCCCCTTCCGGGGGGAGGTTTGGACCCTCTACCACGACCGGACCACGGGGCTGTGGGCTCTCTCGGGTTAGCCCCGCGGGGACCCGCCTTGAATAATCGTCCGGATTTGATATTCTAGCGTTCGCATGGCCCGGAACGTTCTGAAGGGCTTCCTGTCCGATCGGAATTTGCTGGCCATCCGGCTGGGGCCGCGGGACGTGCCGGGATTCCTCCGGAAATCCCTCACGGCGCCCCGACACACCACGGGGCTGGCCTTCTTTGCCGACGGCACGCGGCGGCTCCTGCCGGAGGGCCGTTCCCTGGAGGGGACCTTCGACCTCGTCTTGGCCAAGAATACGGACGTCCCGGTCCGTTTCTCCCTCCCCGGACTCCGGACTGCCGACGGCCGTTCGGTGGATCTCACCTGCGCGTTTCGCCTCTCGGTGGCCGTGGAGCCGGAGGACTTTTTCGCGGATTTCTGCCGGAATCTCCTCCCCTTTCCCGGGACCTGCTCCGCGGAGGATCTCCGGAACCACGCCGCCCCCGAGGTGCGGAGAATTCTCTCCCGGGAGGCGGCCTCCCGCACGGCGGCGGAGCTCCGCCGCACCGGATTCGGGGAAGAGGCGGGGGCCCGCCTGAGGGAGGGGCTGGAGCGGCATTTCTTCGACGCCGGCATCCGCGTGGGGCCCCTCGTGGATCTGGAGGCGGTGTCCTCGGAACCGGACCCTGCGCCCCGCCGCGGAGGGACGGCCCCGGCGGGGATCGACGACGGGGCGGCGGGGACGGTTCCCGGAACGGAGGAGAGGCTCCTCCCGGGGGGGATCGGTCCGGAGCCCGGGGAGGTGGAACCGACCCGGGCCGA
>Ga0068707_1001165_pt1 | contig 18099 bp, 15 predicted proteins | sample YNPNPMetaG_FD_66600 | JGI IMG/M metagenome (GOLD analysis project Ga0068707, IMG submission 66600) | Anoxygenic and chlorotrophic microbial mat microbial communities from Yellowstone National Park, USA - YNP NP MetaG | ecosystem: Environmental > Aquatic > Thermal springs > Hot (42-90C) >...
AAAGTTTACGTGGCTATCTTTTCCAGCAACCCGGCCTTGATGCGGTCAAACTCCTCGCTGCTGATGACACCGGCGTTCCTGAGGCGGTGGTACTCTTCCAGTTCTTCCCGAAGCCGCGTCGGGTTCAGCCACGTGGCTGCTGAAGAGTCCTCAGCTCCCATGCCGGCAGGGCCTTCCAGGGCCAGGGGTTGCGACCGGCTGGGAGGTAAAGCCGCCGGCCAGCCCAGCGGACCTCCATAGCGGAGGGTGAACAACCCGTTAAGAAGGGAAACCTCCACATTTTTCCCCTCCCTGGCCGCCTCCCGCACCAGATCGGACACTTCCCGGCTGTGAGCCGCCAGCTTCTCCTTAACCCGCCCCCAATGACGATAAACACGATAAATCACCAGAGCAAGCAGCCCTACAAAACCTGCCAATATATATGGGCTGAAGCCGAGAATGCCGGTGATCCACACCAAGGCCACGATCAGAACAAAGGGAATAATGAGGAGAAATATCAGAAGTGAGTAAAAGCTGGTGATATTACCCCAGGAGGCATTGGTGGGGTCGCCGGCCGGAATTTTAATGCGTGAAAAAAACCTGCCCATTATGATTGTCCCGAGTTTTTTTCCAGTTTTCGGTTCCCTGTGGTCGTTTTGTCAGTTTCTGGAGTGACAAACTTGTACCTCTTGCCCTTGGCAGTCAGGTCTCAAGTATCCGGACTCAGAAAAAAGGTGCGATAAGCCTTGTAGGTCATATAAACATCGGCCTTGGAGGCCACTTCGAAAGGAGAGTGCATGGATAACAGCGGGGTCCCGCAGTCAATTATCTCTAAGCCATGCACAGCCAGGTATTTGGCGATGGTGCCGCCGCCGCCTTCGTCCACCTTGCCGAGATGGGTGGCCTGCCAGATGACACCCCCCTCATTGAAAATCCGCCTCAGCCAAGCCAGGTATTCGGCGTGGGCGTCGTTGGCCATATACTTGCCGCCGTGGCCGGTGTATTTGGTGAGGCTGACGCCGTAGCCCAAGCGGGCGGCGTTGCGCTTTTCATGGACTTCCGGATAATCAGGGTCCAGAGCTCCGGTGACATCGGCAGAAATAGCCCGGGAGGCCATCAGGGCCCGCCGCCGCAGTTGGGGGGATAAACCCTGGCGCTCCAAAAGCAGCTCCACCAGTTCCTCTAAAAGACAGCTCTTGGCAGAAGTGTTGCCGTCGCTGCCGATTTCCTCCTTGTCATAAAACAGGGCCATGCAGGTGCGCTCCGGCTTGTCAAGGTTCAAAATGGCCTCAAGAGCCGCAAAGGCGCAGACACGGTCATCCTGACCATAGCCGGCCACCAGGCTCCGATCCCAGCCCAGGTCTCGGGCCGGACCGGCCGGCACCACTTCCAACTCAGCGCTCACCAAGTCTTCTTCCCGGATGCCGTAGGTGTCTTCCAAATATTTCAGCAGATTGAGCTTGAAGCGCTCCTTGGTGTCCTTGTCTCCTATGGGCAGGGAACCCACCAAAACGTTGAGCTTCTCACCTTCAAAGGCCTCTGTCACCTTTTTTTCCATTTGAGCCTTTTTGGCCAAATGGGGTAATAAATCTAAAACTGTGAAAACCGGGTCCGTTGGGTCCTCCCCGATTTTGAGTTCCACCAGTGATCCGTCGGCCTTAAGGACCACGCCATGCAGGGCCAAGGGGCGGGCCAGCCACTGGTATTTTTTGATGCCTCCATAATAGTGAGTCTTCAGAAACACCAAGTCGGTATCTTCATATAATGGATATTGCTTCAGGTCCAGACGGGGGGAATCTATATGCGCCGCCACCACCCGCAGACCCTGGCTGACCGGTTGGGCCCCCTGCACCATGAGAGCTATTGTCTTGCCTTTATAGTTATAAAAACAGCGGGGGCCAGGCTCATTACGTCTCAGGTCCACAAACCCGGCCTCCCGGGCCCGGCGCTCAATCTCCTGGACGGCTTGGCGTTCCGTTTTGGCCCGGTCCAAAAAGTTTTTGTACCCCTCGGCATAAGCCATGATAGCCTGCCGTTCGTCCTCATCCACCTGGTCCCAGACCAGCTTCGGGGTCACCACCAAGCGTTCCCGGAGCTGTTCCAACTGCTCTTTTAACTGATTTTTTTCCGTCGCTTCCGCCAAGTTACCCTCCTACCTCAATGTGACCTCGCTCGGATGAAATAGTTTGTTATTTATAACATGCCTCTTTTCCGGGAACAACTGTTCTGAAAAGTTCTTGTTGGGGGAGGGGGCCAGGGGCCACCGGCCCCTGCCCCCTCCCCCATACCTCCTCCCCCAACCCCTCTAGAAAGGGGTTGGGAGGGGGGTTCTGGGGGGAGGACGGGGGAACCGCGTTCCCCCGGCCCTCCCCCCTTTTAAACTCGCTTCACTGAGAGGAAGATTGCTAAGACCGCCCAGCCATGGCCAGCAGCTGTCAGCCAGAGAGAAGGGAGAAGGCCCCACACCGGTATTACCACGAGGCTCAATCCCAGGGTGCCCAAGGTGGCGCCGGCCAGGTCGGCGGCATAGAGAGCCCCGTCCTGCCAACCCATGGCCGGACTGCTCTGCTGCCAAAGGTAGGCGCTGACGGCAAAGACGGCCCCCCCACCGGCGCCGGCCAAGGCCAGCAGCAGCAGATATCCGGCCAAGGCCGGCCATTCGGTGAACTGCCAGGTTATCTTAAGTGCCCCTGAAAAAAGGCCGGCGGTGAGAAGGGCCAAGACTCCCAAGCAAGCCTGCAGGGCTGCCAAATGCCATGCTTTGGCCCGCCGCCGAACCGTAAGAGCTACCCCAAACAAACCGCCCAGCCCCATGCCGGCCATAAAAGCTGCGATCAGCAATCCCAGTTGTCGATACAACGCCCCCCAATATACCTGATAGATAATGAGCGTGAAGATCTCCAGGGCCATGGTCCCCAGCCCCATCGTCGCCACCTGGCTGAGATAAAGGGGCCCGGGACGCCGGGGGACAACCAGACACAGAAGAAAACCCATGATAAGCAGCCCGGCCCATATGAACGCCCCCGGCAGGTTTTTCAGACCCTGTAACAAATCTGCGATAGGGAGGCCTTCCTTGGTGGCGGTGAGGGCCAGGTCATAGAAGTAGCACTTCGGGTTCAGGTCAGTGTTAATCTCCACCGGCAGGCGGCCCAGGATGGCCTGGAGATATTCCCGGCGCTCAGGGGAAAGCTCATGGAGGAGATAATATTCCCGCACATACTTCAGGTCCAGTTGCCGTTCCTGCAGCCGGGCCAGCAGGTCCTCCGGCTCTTGAAGGAGAACGCCGGGGGTCAATGTGGCAAAAAACCGGGAATACTCACCTGGATAGACCAGCACCTTTGGAAATACTTGTCGCAGGGTGTTGAAGGTAACGCCCAGATAGGCGGCCCGCCGGGGATTAAGACTGGCCTCCCCGCCGGGCAGGGAAAAGCTGAAGACTCCCGGGGGAGATAGCCGCCTGGCCACCAACTGGAAAAACTCCCGGGTGTAAAAGCGGTTCAACTGGGCACTGGCCGGGGCCGGCAGATTCATCAGAATGACATCATAGACCCGGTCGGTCCGGGCCAAATACCGGCGGGCATCCTCATGCACCACCTGCAGTCGTCGGTCCTGGAAAAGGGCCTCCCTCTCTTTAGGCAGGAAGCGTTGCACCAAAAGCACCAGCTCCGGGTCTAACTCCACATACTCCACTGCCGTGACGCTCTTAACCTTCAGGATCTCCGGGGCCAGACCCGCCACCCCCCCTCCCAAGAGCAGCACCCGCCTGGGTTGGCGATGCTGCCCCAACCCCAGATGGACGGCGTTTTCGGCGTGATATGGGTCCGGCTCGGTGAACTGCCAAACATTATTGACAAAGAAGCTGGTCTGGCCGTTATCTGCGGTGACTGTGAGGCGGGCATAGGGGCTGTCCACCATGGCCAGTAAGGAGCGTTGGGGCAAAGCACCACGGGCGGCTGCCTTCTCTAGGTAAGGATAGTAGAGCAGAGATAGCATGAGCAGGCTTAAAGTAACGGCATACCCGAGATAACCCCACCTGGGACAGGGGCGGCTAAAGAGAACGGCGCTCAGCGTCAAAACGACTCCCACCCCCAGGCTCAAAGCGAGGGAGGTATAGCGGCCAACTAATAAAATCTGCACCACAGCAGTCCCCAGGGCTGCCCCCAGGGTTTCCAGGGCATAGACCCATCCGGCCCCCCCGGTTTGCGGACCGGTGGTCCTCAAGGTTTTACAGGCAAGAGGAAAAAACGCTCCAGACGCCAGCCCGAACGGTGCCAGCAGAAGAAGCAGAAGCACCAAGGTAATACCCGGAGTCCAGGACTGGCCTGGAGGGAGAGAAGCCAGAGTCGGCAGCACCATGGCGGTGAATACCGTGGCGGGCAACAGCACCCCCAATATAGCCAAAAAACCGCTTAATCTTCTGAGATCAATAGCAACCTCGGCAATGAGACGCCCCCCCATAAGGCTCCCGATGCCGGTGCATATCAGCCAGCACCACATCCCCAGGGCCAGCTTAAGCTCCTGACCCTGACACAGAACCAGCACCTCCCGCAAGATTAACACCTGCCCGGCAAGAGTCCCGGCACCATAAAGAAAAAAAAGGACTGACGCTCCTTTTCGCCAGGGTGCAGGTGGTATCGGTTCCCTATTTTTTCCGGAAAAAACCGCCATGGGCCAAGATCTCCGGCGGATGAGAAAAGAAAACTTGTTTTTGGGAAAGTTTAAGATAATATATTGTAGTTAAAGATTTTAAATTCACACGCGCTGTCCTCCAAACTGGTGCCGGGCGGCAAGCACCGGGGGAAGGACCCCTTATCCCGACTCCCCCTTTGCCAAACGGTGGAAAAACAAAACACAGCGCGGCGGACAAACCAGGAGGAAGCCTACCATGTCTTATGTCACCATGAAAGAACTTTTGGAAGCCGGGGTGCATTTCGGCCACCAAACCCGGCGCTGGAACCCCAAAATGGCCCCCTATATCTTCGGGGCCAGAAATGGCATCCACATCATCGATCTCCAAAAAACCGTCCAGTTTTTTAAAAACGCTTACAATTTTGTGGTGGAGAAGGTGGCCGACGGGGGAGTGGTGCTGTTTGTCGGCACCAAAAAGCAGGCCATGGATGCCATCGCCGAAGAGGCCCGGCGCTGCGGCATGTTCTATGTCAATCATCGCTGGTTGGGAGGCATGCTCACCAATTACCAGACCATCAGTCGCTCCATTGACAAATTGAAGGCCTTTGAAGCCATGCGCCAAGATGGCACGCTGAAGCGCTTCCCCAAAAAGGAGGTGCTGCAAATGGAGAAAAAGGCGGCCAAACTGGAACGCGCCTTGGGCGGTATCAAGGAAATGGGCCGCCTGCCCGATCTGTTGTTCATTATTGACCCCCGCAAGGAAGAAATCGCCGTCCAGGAGGCCCGCAAGATGCAAATCCCCATCGTGGCCGTGGTGGACAGTAACTGTGACCCCACGCTCATCGATTATCCCATCCCCGGCAATGATGATGCCATCCGGGCCATTCGCCTCTTGACCTCCCGTATCGCTGACGCCTGTATCGAAGGCGCCAGAGTAAGGGAGGAGCGCCTGCAGAGCCTAACGGACAAGGAGGTGGTGTTGGAAGATCTGGTCCCGGCGGAAGCCCTGGAGGCGGATGAAAACTATGATACCGAAACAAACGAGGACTAGAAGGAGGAGGCTATTTTGGAGATTTCGGCGGAACTGGTAAAACGGCTGCGGGAGCTCACCGACTGCGGTTTTATGGATTGCAAAAAGGCCCTCCAAGAAACCGGCGGCAATGTGGATGAGGCGGTGGCCTATCTGCGCCAGAAAGGGATAGCCGTGGCTCGCAAACGGGCCGAGCGGACCACCAGCGAAGGGGCAGTGTGGGCCCTGGTGAACCCCGACGAGGCCAGCGGCGTCCTTTTGGAGGTAAACTGCGAATCTGATTTCGTCGCCCGCACTGAGGCCTTTCAGGAGTTCGGGAGCGCTCTGGCAGCCCAGATTGCCGCGGCTGGTCCGGATAACACCCCTACCGATGTGGACCAGCTGCTGGCTCAACCCTGGCGGCAGCAACCGCAGCTTTCCGTGGCTGAATATTTAACAGAGGTTATGAGCAAGATCGGCGAAAACTTAAGGGTCCGCCGCTTTGTGCGTTATAACGGCGGCGGCCTGGTGGCTGCTTATATCCACCACGGCGCCCAAATCGGTGTGCTTCTGGAACTGGGCGGCGCTCAGCCCACCGCAGCCGCCAAAACCCTGGCCAAAGACCTGGCCATGCAGGTGGCCGCCACCAATCCCCTGGCCATCAGCCGGGAAGACCTGGATCCCGCCATAGTGGCCCGAGAAAAGGCCATCTTTGAAGCCCAGGCCAAAGAGAGTGGCAAACCAGAGAAGATCATTGAACGTATGGTCACCGGCCGCTTGGAAAAATTCTATAAAGAAGTCTGCCTGCTGGAACAGCCCTTCGTCAAAAACCCCGACATCACCGTGGGTCAGTTGTTGCAAGAGAATTCGGCTGCCAGTGGCGGGGAGCTGAAAATCCAGCGCTTTACCCGCTATCAGGTGGGGGCGGCTTGAGGCCGGGCATGGGCCCTGGACAACCTCGCTTCCGACGCATTTTGCTGAAAGTCAGCGGCGAAACCTTAGCCGGTGACCAAGCTTTTGGCCTCTGCCCAGCCACCCTGAAGACCATCGCCTTGGAAATCAAAACCGTCGTGGACCTCAGGGTGGAAGTGGGCGTGGTGGTGGGCGGCGGCAACATCTTTCGGGGCCTGGCCGCCAGCGCCATGGGCTTGGACCGGGCCGTGGCCGATTACATGGGTATGCTGGCTACCGTCATCAACGCCCTGGCTCTGCAAAACGCTCTGGAAAAGGAAGGGGTCCCCACCCGGGTGATGTCCGCCATCGCCATGCATGAGGTGGCCGAACCCTATATCCGCCGCCGCGCCCTGCGTCACCTGGAAAAGGGCCGGGTGATCATCTTCGCCGCCGGCACCGGTAGCCCGTATTTTACCACCGACACCGCCGCCGCCTTAAGGGCCACGGAAATCGGGGCCCAAGTCATCCTCAAAGGCACCAAAGTGGCGGGCATCTATGACCGGGACCCCGTCAGAGACCCCAAAGCCCAGATGCTCTCTCATCTCACTTATTTTGAGGTCCTGGAGAAGTCTCTTAGGGTTATGGACAGCACCGCAGTAACCATGTCCATGGAACAGGATATCCCGATTATTGTTTTTAAACTCCTGGAACCGGGCAACATGCTGAAAATCGTCCTGGGCCAGGAAATCGGCACCATTGTGGAGAGTTCCCGTCATGAAAGATAAAGTTCTGGAGGAAGTGCGACGCAAGATGACCCGCGTCTTGGAGGTGCTGGCTCAGGATCTGGCCCGGGTGCGCACCGGTCGGGCCTCGGTGGCCTTGCTGGAGGGCATCAAGGTGGAGTGCTACGGCACCACTATGCCACTACCACAAGTGGCCTCCTTGGCTGCCCCCGAAAGCCGCTTGCTCACAGTACAACCCTGGGACCCCTCGCTCCTGGCCGATATTGAAAAGGCCATCCTCAAATCAGACTTGGGTTTGACCCCCAGCAACGACGGTAAGGTCATCCGTCTGCCCATCCCCCCCTTGACCACCGAACGCCGCAAGGAACTAGTTAAAATGGTCAAAAAAATGGCAGAGGAAGCCAAGGTCGCCCTGCGCAACGTCCGCCGGGACGGCAATGACCAGATAAAAAAATTGAAAAACGATAAACAACTTCCCGAGGATGAAGCCCATCGGGCTCAGGAGGACATTCAAAAGATCACCGATGACTTCATCAAGAAGGTGGAGGCCCAGACAGCCGAAAAAGAAAAGGAAATCATGTCGTTTTAGGAAAGGCGTTAGGCAAGGGGCGATGGGCTCTGGGATTATGACAAGCGGCATGAGTAAGGAGGCGTGGAGCTGGTTGGGGAGAATAGCCGCCTCGGCCGTTTTTTTTCCCCAAATGTCAATCAGTTCCCCTCATGTGCTCCGGATTGCCGGGTTAGACACCATAATTTCGAGCGGCCTCATAGCCTCAAAAAATAGAGGTGTTATGCCGCGAAAATTAAGACCCTTAGCCTTAAGCTATAATAAGATATGGCAGACGTGAAGATCCATATTGACCCGCAGCGGTTGCCCCGCCATGTGGCCATCATCATGGACGGCAACGGCCGCTGGGCTCAGCGTCGCGGCCTGCGCCGCATCCGCGGTCACGCCGCCGGGGCCGAATCGGTGCGCGCCGTGGTGCGCCTGGCCCGGGAGCTGGGAATCTCCTACCTTACCCTTTATGCCTTTTCGGAAGAAAACTGGCAGCGACCGGCCAGCGAAATCCGCGCCCTGATGGGTCTATTGGTGCGTTACCTGCGCCAGGAGATCGCCGAATTGCGCCAACACGGTATTGCTCTTAAGACCATCGGCGAGGTGACCCGTCTGCCCCGGCAAGTACAGGAAGAACTGGCCCACGCCATTTCCGGCAACCCCCAGCCCCCGCAAATGATCCTCACCGTGGCCTTAAGCTACGGCGGCCGCAGTGAGATCGTCCGCGCCGCTCAGGCATTGGCCCGGGAAGTCCAAGCCGGACGGCTGACCCCAGAAAATATCGATCAAAACCTGTTTCAGCGCCATCTCTTCACCAACGACCTCCCCGATCCGGATCTCCTTATCCGCACCTCCGGAGAGTTCCGTCTGAGCAACTTTCTCCTCTGGCAGTCCGCTTACACGGAGCTTTATTTTACCGACACCCTCTGGCCTGATTTCCGGGAACAGGAATTCCTGGAGGCCCTGGCCGATTATCAACGCCGCACCCGCCGCTTCGGCCTCACCCAGGAGCAGATCGCCGCCGGCCTAAAATGACCGGTAAAGTCTTTTGAAGAGAATACCGGAGACCCTTAAAAAACCCTCCATTATTTTTGGGGATTAAGGGCCGAAGGTTACGGTCGGTCAATAGCCGGTTGACAGAATCAAAGGCTGGGCTGTTATCTTTGCCCGGCTGGGCCCAAACTGCGTGGTCAACTACCGCTGGCCCAGGCTGTCAGCCTGGGCCGGCGCCGGTGGGAGTAGGCGGCGGCGAAAAAAGATCCGTTGGACAACTGATTGGTATCAGGACATTTTTTCCAATTGCTCTTGACTCATCCACTCTCTTACTGCCTGCGCCGCCGACCGGTTGAAGCCCGGCAATTTGGAGAGCTCATCCACGGTGGCTTTGCTCAAGGCCTCCAGCGACCCATAATGCCTCAGGAGGGTTTTCCGGCGTGCCGGCCCGATACCGGGTATCCGGCTTAATTCCGAGGCGACCAGTTCTTGTCGGGCGCGCCGGCGGTGATAGGTGATGGCAAAACGGTGGGCTTCATCCCTAAGGCGCCTGAGAAGCAACCACCCCGGGGAGGAAGCCGGAAGAAATTTGGGGTTCCGGCGGCCGGGAAGAAACAGGCGATCCGGCAACGGTCCGCGCTCGCTATCAGTGGCCTTGGCCAGGGCCACCACCGGCACAGAGCTGAGACCCATCTCCCCCAAGGTCTGCAACACCACCTGAAGCTGGCCTTTGCCGCCATCCACCACCAGGAGGTCCGGGAGCACCTGCCCCGGCTTCCCGTAATGCCGCTGCACCACCTCCCGAAGCATGGCATAATCATCCTGACCGGACACCTGGCGGATGCGAAAGCGCCGATAGCCCGCCTTATCTGGCCGCCCGCCGGTAAACGCCACCAAGGCCCCCACTGGCTGGGCTCCCTGCAAGGTGGAAATATCCAGGCACTCCAGACGCTCTGGCGGCCGGGGCAGCTTCAGGTGCATCTGTAAGTCCTGCAAGGCCTCCAGCGGGGCAGCGCCGGTCAGCCGCCGCTTCAGGGCGGTGGCGGCATTTTCCCGGGCCAAGGCCACCAGCCGGGCGCGCTCCCCAGTCGTGCCCCGCACCACTACCAGCTTTACTGGCCTTCCCTTCTGATCGCTCAATATCTCCCCTAAAAGACGCCGCTCCGCCGAGTCTTGCGGCAACAGAATCTCATCCGGCAAGGGCCGGCTTTCATTATAGTATTGCTTGAGAAAAGAGCCCAGAAGGTCGCCCCCCACCGGGATGTCTGGAAAATAATATTCCTGGCTGCCGGTGACCAATCCGCCCCGCACTAAGAGTGCCAGAATCAGGGCCCGACCTTCAGCTTCTGCAACCCCCAGCACATCTTGGTCTTTGAAGATGGGCCGCGCCATGTCCTGACGTTCCAGGGTTCGCCGGATGGCCTCCTGGCGGTCCCGCAGCTGGGCTGCCCTCTCAAAGTCAAGCCGCGCCGCGGCCTCTTCCATCTGGGCTTTCATGGCCTTGAGCAATCCCAGAGTACGCCCCCGCAGGAATTGCACCGCCTCCTCCACCGCTTGGCGATAGGCCTCTTGGGTGACCAAACCGGCGCAGGGTCCCAAACAACGGCCCACCTGATATTCCAGACAAGGCCGGGTCCGAGGGGCCAACCGGCGCTCCTTGCAGGTGCGCAGACCAAAGACCTGTTTCATCACCTTGAGGGTCTGCCTAGCCTGCCCCGCCGAGGCATAGGGCCCGAAATACAGCGCCCCGTCCGGGGAGAACCGGCGCACGAAACGCAGGGCCGGAAAATCCTCCTTCAGGTCCAAACGCAGGCAAAGATAATTTTTGTCATCCCTCAAGACCACGTTGAACCGGGGGCGGTGCGCCTTGATAAGGTTGCGCTCCAGGATTAAGGCCTCCCGCTCCCGGCCGGTAAGGAGTATATCCACCTGCACCGCCTTGCGGAGCATCAGGGCGGTCTTGGGGTCGTGGCCCTCCGGCGTCCTGAAATAAGAAGACAGGCGGTTTTTCAGATTAACGGCCTTGCCGATATAAAGCACCCGGCCGCCAGCATCCTTGAAGAGATACACTCCCGGAGCCGGGGGAGCCTGAGCCGCGGCGGCGGTCAAACCGGGGTAAAGAGACTCGATGCTTGGCTTATTGATACTCATGATTTTTCAGGAGCTTGGGCCTACCTCAAAAAACTCTTCCAACGCATTTTTGACATCAGCACACCATATAATGATAAAGCCGGCCCCTTAACCCAGTCTCGTGAAGTAGGATATTTTTGGACAAAAAAATCCGAATCTCTCTGATTCTCTCATATTATTTCCTTAAATACACTTCTTGGCATGTTTCTCATCTGTTGCAACTCTATTGTAAGTTTTTCACCTCAGGTTTAGAATGTTTAAAAAAGTCCTTTTCCCTCTCTCTCCGCCCGGGATAGGATAAGGGTGAGGGGTCAAAAATATATTTTTACATATACTTACCGTAATGTCCCTCACTCTTTAATCAAGGTTCGCCGGGTGTGATTACAGCTCGGCTGACCACCGCTTAAACTCGAGGGATTCAAGGGGACGGGAGAAAAGGTTCGTAAAATAAAAATGATCAGTCCAGGGAGACACCTATGAAGACGGTGGCCGAGAAGATCCGGGAGTTGCAGGAGAAAGCGGCCCAGGTGAAGGGCATGGGGGGGCCGGAGGCGGTGGCCAAGCAGCACAAGAGCGGCAAGCTGACGGCCCGGGAGCGCCTGGAGGTGCTCTTTGATCCCGGCAGTTTTCGGGAGACGGATTTGTTTGTCACCCACCGTTGCGTCAATTTCGGCATGGAGAAGGTGGTGATTCCGGCCGACGGTGTCATTACCGGGTTTGGGCGGGTGAACGGTCGGCCGGTGTTTGCCTTTGCCCAGGACTTCACTTCCCGGGCCGGCACCTTGGGGGAGATGCACTCCAAGAAGATCTGCAAGGTGATGGATCTGGCCTTGAAGGCGGGGGTGCCCTTTGTGGGGCTGAACGACTCCGGTGGGGCCCGCATCCAGGAGGGGGTGGACTCCTTGAGCGCCTACGGCCAGATCTTTTATCGCAACGCCATCGCCTCGGGGGTCATTCCGCAGATTTCCGCCATCATGGGGCCCACGGCGGGGGGGGCGGTGTATTCTCCGGCCATGACCGACTTTGTCTTCATGGTGAAGAATACTTCCTATATGTTCATCACCGGGCCGGACGTCATCAAGAGCGTCACCGGGGAGATCATCAGCTTTGAGGACTTGGGTGGGGCCATGGCCCACAACATGAAAAGCGGGGTGGCCCATTTCGCCTGTGAGGACGACACCGACTGTCTGCAGCAGATCAAGCGGCTGTTGAGTTTTATCCCCAACAACAATATGGAGGACCCGCCGCTGCTGCCGGCCAGTGATCCGGCCGGGCGGGAGGAGGCGGCCTTGGACAGCATTGTGCCCGACAACCCCCGGGCCTCTTATGATATGTATGACGTCATCCGGGCCATTGTGGACGACGGGGATTTTTTTGAGCCGCACCGTTACTATGCTCAGAACATCATTGTGGGCTTTGCCCGGCTCAACGGGCGGCCCGTGGGCATTATTGCCAACCAGCCCCGGGTGTTGGCCGGTTGTCTGGACGTGGATGCGGCGGACAAGGCGACGCGTTTTATCCGCTTTTGCGACGCCTTCAACCTGCCGTTGTTGACCATTGCCGATGTGCCGGGGTATTTGCCGGGGAGCGACCAGGAGCACCGGGGCATCATCCGGCATGGGGCCAAGCTGTTGTGGTGTTATTCAGAGGCCACGGTGCCCAAGCTGACCCTGATCACCCGCAAGAACTACGGGGGCTCGTATTTGGCCATGTGCTCCCGGGACCTGGGGGCGGACATGGTGTTTGCCTGGCCCACGGCGGAGATTGCCGTCATGGGGGCGGAGGGGGCGGCCAACATCATCTTTCGGCGGGAGATTCAGGGGGCTCCGGACCCGGAGGCCAAGCGCCAGGAGCTCATCGCCCACTATGAGAGTCTTCTGTATAATCCCTATATTGCCGCCTCCCGGGGCTTTGTGGACCAGGTGATTGTACCCCGGGAGACCCGGCCGCGGCTCATTGAGGCCTTGGAGACCATGGCCCACAAGCGGGAGAACCTGCCGCCCAAGAAGCACGGCAATATCCCGGTGTAGGCTGGCCTTGGGGGGAAGGCCGGGGGAACGCCGTTCCCCCGCCCTCCCCCCAGAACCCCCCTCCCCACCTCTATTTGGAGGGATTGGGGGAGGGGGGTTGGGGGGGCAGGGGCCTCAAGGCCCTTGGCCCCCTCCCCCAACAAGAACTTTTCAGCACAGATAGGAGGCGGATATGGCGGTAACCCCCAAGCTGGTGGCGGCGGTGAGCGGTGCCATCCAGGCCTATCTGCTGGAGGAGGAGGCCCTGGTGGCTGCTGCCCGGCCCTGGCCGGCGGCGCCGCCGGCCCCGCCCCCCAACCTCTGGGGCCTGTCGGGTCGACAGGCCGGCATGCAGCTGCGCCTGTTGGCCCAGCGCCGCAGCCTGCGCTGAGGCTGGGGGAGGCCCCCGGCGGCTCTGGCCGTCGGTCCCCTGTCACCGCCAGAGCATGGCAAACTTTTTTCATAGGAGCACCTAATGGCCGGAAAAAACCCCATCAAGTTCACGGACACCACCTTCCGGGACGGCCACCAGTCCTTGTTGGCCACCCGCATGCGCTCGGAGGACATCTATCCTTTTATGGAGCGCATGGATGAAATGGGCTATTTTGCCCTGGAGGTTTGGGGCGGGGCCACCTTTGACACCGCCCACCGCTTCTTGGGGGATGACCCCTGGGAGCGCATCCGCACAGTGAAACGCCTGCTGAAGAAGACCCCCACCATGATGCTGCTCCGGGGGCAGAACCTGGTGGGCTACCGCAACTATGCTGATGATGTCACCTACCGCTTTGTGCGCTATGCGGCAGAAAACGGGGTGGACATCTTCCGGGTCTTTGACGCCCTAAACGACCAGCGCAACTGGGAGGTGGCGGTGAGGGCCATCATGGACGCCAAGAAGGCCGGCCTTAAGGTCCACTTCCAGGCGGCGGTGTGCTACTCCCTGACCCAGCGGCGCATGGGCGGCCCCATCTTCACTCTGGAGTATTACGTGGACTTCGCCCGGCGGGCCGAGGCTCTGGGGGCGGATTCCTTCTGTCTCAAGGACATGGCCGGCATGTGCTCCCCCAACGACGCCTATGCCATCGTCAAGGCCCTCAAGGAGACCCTGCGGATCCCGGTGGAGTTTCACACCCACTATACCTCGGGTCAGGGCTCCATGAGTTATCTCAAGGCCATTGAGGCCGGGGTGGACATCGTTGACACCTGTCTCAGCCCCTTTGCCCTGCGCACGGCCCAGCCGGCCATTGAACCGCTGTTGGTGGCGGTGGAGCAGACCGAGCGGGAAAGCGACATGGACCTGGCCAAGCTCATTGAGATCGGCCAGGACCTGGAGAAGGTGGCGGTGAAGTACCGGGACCTGCTGGACACCAGCAAGTTGGCCCCCATAGACACCGGGGTGCTGCTGCACCAGATTCCCGGCGGCATGTATTCCAACCTGGTGAACCAGCTCAAGGAGGCCGGGGCCCTGGACCGCATCCTGGAGGTGATGGCGGAGCTGCCCCAGACCCGCAAGGATTTGGGCTATCCGCCCTTGGTGACCCCCACCAGCCAGATTGTCGGCATCCAGGGGGTCTTCAACGTCCTTTTCGGGCGCTACCAGCAGGTGCCGGCGGAGGTCAAGGCCTTGGCCTACGGGCTGTATGGCCGCACCCCGGCGCCCATGGACCCGGAGGTGCAAAAACAGATTCTTAAGGGCTACGAGCGGGGTGAGGAGCCCATCACCGTGCGGCCCGGGGATATTCTGGAGCCGGAGTGGGACAAGGCGGTGGCCGAGACCAAGGGTCTGGCCAAAAACGACGGCGACGTGCTCATCTACGCTTTGTACCCCACCACCGGCAAGCGCTTTCTGCGCTGGAAGTACGGCCTGGAGCCCATCCCGGAGGAGGTCAAGGGCAAGAGCCTGGAGCAGATTCAGCTGGAGGACGAGGTCTATCTGACCATCAAACAGAAAAACCTTTTCCAGCAGGTCAAGGATTACCTGGCCCGCCTGGAGCAGCCGGCGCCGGAGAAAGGCCCGGGGCTGAGGACCTTCAACGTCTTTGTGGATGGGCAGTACTACCAGGTGGAGGTGGAGTGCACCTCCGGGGCCCCGGTAATCACCGGCTTGGCCCCCGTGGCGGCGCCGGCCCCGGCCCCCACCCCTCGGCCGGCACCGGCCCCCACCCCCACCCCAGCCCCCGCCCCGACCGCCCCCCCAGCGGCCATCCCGGCCGAGGCCCTGGCAGCCGGGGAAGTACCCCTGCGGGCCCCCATGCCCGGCATGATCATCAGCTATGCCGTCAAAGTGGGCGACAAAGTCAACACCGGCGACCTGGTGTGTATCCTGGAGGCCATGAAAATGCAAAACAGCCTCCCCGCCCCAGCCTCCGGCGTCGTCAAGGCCATCAACTTCGAACCCGGCGCCTCCGTCGCCAAAGACGCCGTCATCCTGGTGATTGCCAGATAACCCTATATGAAACTTGTCTTTCTGAGGCTGGGGGGATTTCCCCTCAGCCTTTTTCTTGACAGTTCTCGGTTTTCTAAAGACAGGCTTATATCCCCAGGCAAATCAAAGGGGGAAAGCAGGGCAGGCCGTGCCTTGGGCAGATAAGGTGTAAAGATTTATCTCGTTAGACAGAAAAGCTAAAACTGGCGGCTCTCACCAGTCAGCCTCGAAAATATGGGTTAAACCATAAAGGAGGCCGCTTTTCTTTTCAGGGGGGATGGCCAACATCTCCTGGCATCTGGCGATCTGTCTTTTAACCTCAGTCTGGCGCGGAAATTCCGGGTATTCCTCCACTAGTAGCTGATAGCGCTCCAGGGCCGCCGGATATCTCCTGGTCTTAAAGTAAAATTCGGCCACATAAAATTCGTGGTCGGCCAGGTCGCGGCGGCATTTGGCCAGGTACTTGTCCGCCTTGGCAGTGTATTCGGAATCCGGGAATTTCTGTTTCAACCGGCGGAATTCCTCAATGGCCTTGGTGGTGAAGGTCTGGTCCCGGTCAATGGTGGAGCGCTGACGGTAGTAACACAGGCCCTGCCGGTAGATGGCATATGGCACCGCCGGGTTGGTGGGGTGGAGTTTTTCGAACTCCTTGTAAGCCTGGGCGGCTTCCTCGTATTTCTTATTGTAAAAGTACGCGTCTGCTAATTTTATCTGGGCCAACAGTGAATGTTCGCTGTAAGGATAGCGATCCTTAAGCTTCTCAAAGGTTTCGATGGCATCATCGTATTTCTTTTTCTTTAACTGTTCTATACCCTTAGCCGCCATGACTTCGGGAGGCTGTTCCGTTTTTTTCTTGGCAAACCAGCCCTTCATGGTGGCGCAGCCGCCCACCAGAGTGATAATGAGCAATACCAGCCCAAATCTGAAAAGCTTCCCATCTTTCATAATCTTAACCTCGGCGCCGGTTTTCCAGATAGCGTTCGGCGGCAAAGGCGGCGGTGGCCCCATCGCCCACTGCAGTGGCAATTTGCCACAGGCTTTTGGCCCTGACATCTCCGGCGGCAAAGATACCTGGGATGCTAGTGGCCATCTCCGCATCGGTGATCAGAAAGCCCCACTCATCCATGGGCAATAGACCTTTAAGCCAATCGGTATTGGGGGTGATGCCGATGGTGATGAAGACCCCGGCCACGGGGAGCCGGGAAACCTCACCGGATTTGACATTTTTTAAAGACAAGGCCTCCACTCCCTGGGTTCCATGAATGTGGGTGACCACCGTATCCCAGTGAATCTGCACCTTGTCCAGCTTGAACACTTCCTCCTGAAGGTATTTGGCGCCTCGGAACTCTTGGCGTCGATGAATGAGGTGAATCTTACTGGCAAAGCGATGCAGAAAGATGGTGTCCGTGAGGGCGGTGTCGCCGCCGCCCACCACTGCGACCTCTTGGTCCCGGTACAAGGCGCCGTCGCAGGTGGCACAGAAGCTGACGCCTTTGCCCACCAGCTCTTCTTCGCCAGGAACCCCCAAGCGCCGGTATTTGGCACCGGTGGCAATGATGACCGCCGCCGCTGTAGCTTGGCCTCCTTCCCACCAGACGCGGTGGACTTGGGCTCCGGGTTCCAACCGCGAGACCTCCGCAATGACGATCTTAAGCCCGAAGCGCTCCGCTTGCCGACGCATACGGTCGCTTAAGTCATAACCGCTGATGCCTTCGGGAAAGCCGGGATAGTTCTCCACCAAGTCGGTGGTCATCATCTGGCCGCCATGGATGAGTTTCTCCAGCAAGATGGCGTTAAGCCGGGCTCGGCCGGCATAAATACCGGCAGTAAGCCCCGCCGGGCCGCCGCCGATGATGATGAGATCATAGTCCCAGGTAGCCATCAGGAGATAAAATTCGTTTTTTTCGGTATTGGTATTCTGTTTTCTAAAGGCGGTTTTTATTGAAGCATCAGATCTTTCCCAGGAAAATTTTGTCCCTGACTCTCTGCCGGTGTTTGGTTTCCTAAGGCTGAAAGAATAAAGGGTGGGGAGCCGTCGCTTGTCTAAATGCCGCCTCTTTTAGTCCAAGGCCTCGGCCGATCTCAGCTTAGGTTGGTCCAACTCAGGGGGTTACCCAAGTTTGTTACTGGGAGATTACAGGGCCTTTTTCAGAGCGTTCTCTATGACGCTGCGGGAGACCGCCCCAGTGATCTGATCGACCACTTGACCGTTTTTATAAATGATCAGGGTGGGGATGGCCCGGATGCCATATTTTTGCGGGGTTTTGGCGTTTTCGTCTACATTCATCTTGGCCACTTTGACCTTCCCCTGGTATGCCTGGGCCAATTCCTCCACTACCGGGGCAATGGCCCGGCAGGGGCCGCACCAAGCCGCCCAAAAATCCACCAGGGCCGGGATGTCTGCCTGGAGTATCTCCTTTTCGAAATTTTCATCAGTAACCTGGAGGGGTTCCGCGCCTGCCATCTTTTCCTCCCATGAATTAATTAAGTTTAGCCTTAATACTACTTTTTCTGCCGACGTTGTCAATGAATTTTGCGGCGAGACAAAGGGACAAGGGCAAGGCAGGGAAAGACTTGCTCCCGTCCCTTTGCTACCAGCCGCTGACTCACACATTAGCCCATATCCAAACCCTAGATTCCCAGAGCGCGTCGTTTCTGTTGGACATGGTCAATTATCAAAGCGGCCGCCTTCAGGGGATCGGGTTCCACGGCAAAACAGGCTCCAAGATGAGGGG
>Ga0068707_1001166_pt1 | contig 18092 bp, 10 predicted proteins | sample YNPNPMetaG_FD_66600 | JGI IMG/M metagenome (GOLD analysis project Ga0068707, IMG submission 66600) | Anoxygenic and chlorotrophic microbial mat microbial communities from Yellowstone National Park, USA - YNP NP MetaG | ecosystem: Environmental > Aquatic > Thermal springs > Hot (42-90C) >...
AAATAGGGAGGGTTGGTTTCTCGGGAGGAGTCTTTCTTGGTCATCTGCTATTCTCCTTTCTTGCTATTTACAAGAAATTTCTTTGCTTAAGTTTCGCAAACCGTGATTTTCCCAGCCATAATGGCTGAGATCACCCATCGAATTGCTCATTGCGGTTTACTGCCTCCATTTTTAGAATATCCGCTTGCCAACAGGAGCTTGTTCAGGGCAGCCAGGTAAGCCTTGGCGGCTGCGACAATGATGTCCGTGTCGGCGCCATAGCCGCCAAAGGTGCGGGTGCGCGTCTGCCCGTTTTGTGGCGAGGTGCGCTCGTGCAGAGCGGGGTTTTCGGCTTGCAGGCGCACGGTCACTTCACCCAAGGCATCAATGCCTTCAGTAACCGCGTGGACATTGAATTCCAACAAGGTATTTGGCGCTCCAACAATGGCATCGATGGCACAATAGGTGGCATGGACAGGGCCGGTTCCCACGGCAGCGTGGATGTGCGTCTGCCCATCTGGACCGCGCAGGCGAACGGTAGCCGTCGGCATTCCCATCGTGCCACAAGCAACCTGCAATCCATCCAGGGTGTAGAGCTCTTCCCCGCGGCTTGCCTGATCGCCCACCAGCGCTTCCAGGTCGGCTTCCGTAATCACCTTTTTTTTATCCGCTAATTCTTTGTAGCGTTCAAAGGCTGCATCTAACTCTTCTTTGGTGAGCTGGTAACCCAATTCTTCCAGATGCACCCGCAAGGCGTGCCGGCCAGAATGCTTCCCCATCACCAGTTTAGAGCGCCCCAAACCAACCGTTTCTGGGCGCATAATCTCATACGTTTCTTGATGTTTCAACATGCCGTCTTGATGGATGCCGGCTTCGTGGGCAAACGCATTTGCCCCGACAATGGCTTTGTTGGGCTGCACCGGTATGCCGGTATAGGTGGACACCATGCGGCTGACGCGGGTGATTTGAGTTGTGTCGATCCCGGTGGTTAAGCCAAACATGGCACGGCGAGTATGGAGGGTCATCACCACCTCTTCCAGCGAGGTGTTTCCCGCCCGTTCCCCAATGCCATTGATGGTGACTTCCGCCTGGCGGGCGCCGGCGCGAATTCCGGCAATGGTATTTGCCGTTGCCAGGCCTAGATCATTATGGCAATGCACCGAGACGATAGCTTTTTCAATGCCATCTGTATTGGCGATAATATTGCGGATGAGGTTGCCAAATTCGTCCGGCGTGGTGTATCCGACCGTATCGGGGATATTGAGGGTTGTAGCGCCGGCTTTAATGGCTTCTGAAAGAACGAGGTAGAGAAACTCGGGTTCGCTACGTCCGGCGTCTTCCGGTGAAAATTCGACGTCCTCACACAGGCTTCGGGCATAAGCGACCATTTCCTTGACTCGCTCAACCACCTCCTCGGGGTCCATACGCAGCTTATAGCGCATGTGAATGGGAGAGGTAGCAATGAAGGTATGAATGCGCGGATGTGCGGCATATTTGACTGCGTTCCAGGCGGCATCGATATCCTGTTTATTGGCGCGCGCCAAACCACAGATAATCGGCACACGACGGGTAGATTCCCCGTCTCCCCACATCGTGTTTCCTACCTGTTCAGCAATCATGCGCACGCCTTCAGCGTCATCGGGAGAGGCAGCCGGGAAGCCAGCCTCAATAACGTCCACACCGAGGCGGGCTAAAGCGCGAGCGATCTCCAGCTTTTCGGCCGAAGTCAGGCTCGCCCCAGGGGATTGCTCGCCATCGCGAAGAGTTGTATCGAAGATGCGAACGTAATTGGGTTGGATCGTTGTCGGGTTCATCGTTCCTTCACCTTGAACTTCCAGAGGAATTACTCACCAGGGCGGATTTCAACGGGTTGAATAAACGGCATCATGCGGCGTAATTCAGCGCCAACCTTTTCGATCAAGTGATTCTGTTCCTGCTTACGCCGTTCATTGAACCACGAACGACCATTTTGGTTTTCTTCGATCCAGCGTTGGGCATACGTGCCATCCTGGATATCCTTCAGCAATTGCCACATGGTGTGACGTGTTTCTTCGGTCACCAGACGGGGTCCAGCCGTGTAATCGCCATGTTCGGCGGTATCGGAAACCGAATACCGCATATAATTCAAGCCGCCGCGGTACATCAGATCCACAATCAACTTTAACTCATGCAGGCATTCAAAATAAGCCAGTTCGGGCTGATAGCCGGCTTCCACCAGGGTTTCAAAGGCGGCTTTTACCAAAGCAGTCACCCCACCGCACAGCACGGCTTGTTCGCCAAACAAATCGGTCTCGGTCTCTTCCGCAAAGGTCGTCTCCAGGACGCCGGCACGGGTGGCGCCAAGCGCATAGGCGTAAGAGAGGGCTTCGGCTTTGGCTCGGCCGCTGGCATCCTGATGTACCGCAAGAAGCGAAGGTGTTCCACCGCCCTCAACATAAATCTCACGCACACGATGGCCGGGCGCCTTCGGCGCCACCATACTGACATCGACATCGCCAGGCGGCTGAATGGTGCCATAGCGGATATTGAACCCATGCGCAAACATCAACGTTTTGCCAGCTTTCAGATAGGGAGCGATCGACTCGGCATAGACTTTGGGTTGCTCGGTGTCCGGCAAAAGCAACATGATCATATCGGCTTCTTGCACCGCCTCAGCCACTTCCCGCACCGGCAAGCCGTGTTGCTCTGCCTTTTGCCAGCTCTTGCTACCTCGGCGCAATCCGACCCGCACATCAACGCCACTATCGTGTAAGTTGAGGGCATGAGCATGTCCTTGCGACCCAAAACCGATAATGGCGACTTTTTTCTGGCGGATTAAGCTGGGATCAACATCCTGATCGTAATAAATCTTTGCCATAACATTCCTTTCAAAAGGAAAGATTAATCCAGTTCCAGCACATCTTCTGGATGGTGACCGTTGGAGCCCGCGCCGGGGGTATGACGCACCGGTTCATAGCCACCTCGCAACATGGCAACCTGTCCAGTGCGCACCATCTCCAAAATGCCGAACGGACGTAAAAGCTCAACCAGACTCTCAATCTTGTCTTCTGTGCCGGTAATCTCGACGATGACCGAATCTGCAGCTACATCCACAATGCGCCCGCGGAAGATCGAAGCTAGATTGGCGATCTCTGCGCGCTGATCAAGAGCAGCTTTGACTTTGATTAAGGCCAGATCGCGAATCACGGCCGGTTGAGTAGATACATCGTGGACATCGATGACATTGACCAGCTTATACAGATTGGCTTCGACTTTGCGAGCGTCCACTTCATCGCTATTGATCACAATGGTCATCCGCGAGATGTCCTTGCGATCGGTATGACCGACATTGAGGGATTCGATATTAAAGTTGCGTCGTCGAAACAGAGACGCCACGCGGTTTAAAACGCCAGGCTTGTTTTCAACTAAAGCAATTAAGGTGTGTTGCATCTCATCCTCCGCAAATCAGCAAAACGATTCAGGCAGCCGATTTCTCGCGCACCGGGCGACGGATCATATCGTGCAGATCGGCCCCGGCCGGCACCATGGGATACACGGCTTCTTCCATTTCCACAAAGAAATCCAAAAGCACCGGCCCGCGAGTCTGATTGGCAAACTGCAAAGCGTCTTTCACTTCTTCAGGTTTGGTGATGCGTCGCGCCGGAATGCCATGCGCTTCGGCGATCTTGACGAAATCCGGGCCATGCAAAGGCGTGGCGGCGTAGCGGCTGTCGAAGAAGAATTCCTGCCACTGGCGCACCATCCCCAGAAAGTGGTTGTTCATGATCGCGATCTTGATGCTGGCGCCTTCCTGGACAATCGTGGACAGCTCGGCTTGAGTCATCTGGAAGCTGCCATCTCCATCAATGACCCACACATCGCGGCTTTTATCGGTGAACCAGACCCCTAAAGCCGCTGGCACGCCAAACCCCATCGTACCTGCGCCGCCCGAGGTGATAAACCGATAAGGTTCTTCAAAGGGATAGTACTGGGCGCCCCACATCTGATGCTGACCAACGCCAGTAGTCAAAGTAGCTTTCCCCTGCGTGGCTTCCCAGATGCTGCGAATGACATGGGCCGTGTACAGCTTGCCATCGTCAGGCCAGTAGATTATGTCCCGCGAATCCGAGTCTGTTCGCCATTCTTCAATTTGCTCGAACCACTCATCGTGGCGCGCCTCTTCAATATACGGCAATAAATCGGTGAGCACGGCCTTGAGATCGCCAAAGAGGGGTAAATCAACCACGACGTTCTTGTGCACCTCAGATGGATCAATCTCGACATGGATTTTCCGGGCATGTGGAGCGTAGGTCTTGAGGTTGCCCGTTACGCGGTCATCAAAGCGCATGCCGAGGGCAATCAACAAATCGGCGTTTTGGATGGCAAGGTTACAGTAGGCTTCTCCGTGCATGCCCATCATGCCGAGATTGAGCGGGTCGGAAGCCGGCATCGAACCAATCCCCAATAACGTCATGGCAACCGGGATATGGGCGCGATGAGCCAGCTCTTGCATCTCACGATAAGCCCGCGAGATCAGCAACCCATGTCCGGCAAGAATGACTGGCCGGCGCGCTTCTTTGATCATTTGGGCGGCCTTCTTCAACTCAGCCGCTGGGGCAGTGCGGGGTGGTTTGTACCCCGGCAATTCAACTTTTTCGGGATAGACAAATTCGGTTTTTTGAATCTGAGCATTTTTACAAATGTCGATCAAAACCGGGCCAGGACGTCCGGTGCGAGCGATATAAAACGCTTCGCGCACGACCTGAGCAATCTCTTCTGCCCGCGTAACCAGGTAATTGTGCTTGGTAATGGGCAGGGTGATGCCGGTCACATCCGTCTCCTGAAAAGCATCGCCGCCGATCAGATGCGCATGAACCTGGCCGGTGATAAACACCACCGGTGAAGAGTCCATCATTGCCGTAGCGATGCCAGTCACCAGATTGGTTGCACCTGGGCCTGAGGTTGCCATTGCAACCCCAACTTTGCCAGAAGCGCGTGCATACCCATCCGCCATGTGTGCCGCGCCCTGTTCATGACGCACTAACACATGATGAACCGGATATTTCAGCATGGCATCGTAGATGGGCATGTTTGCCCCGCCAGGAATACCGAAGACCACTTCGACACCTTCCCGCATCAGACATTCCCATAAAATTTCAGCTCCACTTAGTTCCATCGGGTACCTCTCTTTCGTTGTCAACTTCGAACTTAGATCAAAACAGCTCCATGGGACGCGCTGGTAACCGAGCGCGCATAACGGCGCAACCACCGGCTGGTAGTGCGCGGTTCAAATGGCGGCAACGCCGCCAAACGATCCTGAATTTCTTCATCGCTCAAACGCACGTTTAAGGTGCGTCGGTCGATATCCAACTCGATGATGTCCCCATTGCGCAAGGCGGCAATCGGCCCGCCTGCGGCAGCTTCAGGGCTGACATGCCCGATACAGGCTCCGCGCGTGCCGCCCGAAAATCGCCCGTCGGTGATCAGCGCAACCGATTCTCCTAGCCCCATGCCCATAATGGCAGAGGTAGGTGCAAGCATCTCCTGCATCCCTGGCCCGCCGCGCGGACCTTCATAGCGGATCACCACGACCTCTCCAGGCTGCACTTGCTTGCCCAAAATACCCTCTAAGGCTTCTTCCTGGCTCTCAAAGATACGCGCCGGACCGCTGAAGCGGCGCATTGATGGAACGACCGCCCCAGTTTTGACAATGCTACCCTCGGGGGCTAAGTTGCCAAATAACACGGCTAGACCCCCGGTCGGGCTGTGCGGGTTTTCGAGCGTTCGGATCACTTCAGGATCGCGCACGGTGATGCCGGCAATGGCTTCTTTTAAGGTTACCCCACTTACTGTCAAGCGTTCGAGGTGTAGCGTGTTTCCCCCCCGCGCAATCTCGTTCAGGATAGCCGGGATACCGCCGGCGCGGTGCAAGTCCTCCATATGCCAGGGCCCAGAAGGGCTGATCTTCGAGAGATAAGGGGTTTTGTCGGCAATGGCGTTGATGCGTTCTAACGGGTAGGAAATTCCAGCTTCATAAGCAAAAGCCAGGGTGTGCAGAACGGTATTGGTGCTGCCACCCATCGCCATATCCAACGCAAAGGCATCGTCGATGGTTTCCAGTGTGACCAACTGGCGCGGGGTAATCTGGCGCTCGACCAGGGTCATGATCTGGGCAGCGGCGCGGCGCGCCAGTTCCTCCCGCTCCGCAGTTTGGGCTAAAGCCGTGCCATTAAATGGCAGGGCTAACCCAAGCGCCTCCAGCAAACAATTCATCGAATTAGCAGTGAACAACCCCGAACAAGAACCACAAGATGGGCAGGCAAAGTCCTCTAAGACTTTCAAGCGCGCTTCACTGATCTTGCCGGCTTTATAAGCCCCTACCCCTTCAAAGACTGAGATGAGATCGATGGTCTCACCATCGGGGGTTTTTCCGGCTGCCATTGGTCCACCAGAGATAAAAACGGTGGGGATATCCACCCGCAATGCGCCCATGATCATTCCCGGCACAATTTTGTCGCAGTTGGGAATGCAAACCATGCCATCAAACTGATGCGCCTCGATCATGGTCTCAACGCTATCGGCAATCAACTCGCGGGAGGGCAGGCTGTATTTCATACCTAGGTGTCCCATTGCGATGCCGTCATCCACACCAATGGTATTGAACTCAAACGGTACACCGCCGGCTGCCCGCACCGCTTCTTTGACCAGCTTGCCGAATTGCTGAAGATGCACATGCCCTGGCACAATATCGACATAAGAATTGACGATAGCAATAAAGGGTTTAGCGAAATCCTCATCCCGTACCCCCGTTGCCTTTAACAGGGCTCGATGGGGAGCTCTTTCATAGCCTTTCTTGATTCGATCTGATCTCATTCTCACCTCGACAGAGAACTGAACGGGGCTGCTCTTGCTGGGCAGCCCCGTTTCGTTACTTCCTTAGGTAGATAGAATTATCTCCGCGAGGTTGCCCAAACCGGTAATGGGTTCTCAATGACTACAATGAGAACCAACAAGCTACCTAGGATGAGCGAAAGCGAGAGATAATTCATTGCCTTACGTCCTTGAAAAACCTTTGCTATACTTGTGCATGAGTTTATCTGATTCCAGCCCCCCTGTCTATCGCAAAACTATACGAAAATGACCTCTCATCTTTTGTTAACCTTGTTGTTTTTTCTCTTGACTCCCTGCAAAAATCATGGTTCCCCAAGAGGTTGTCTCACCACTGTGCTCTCTCCAGGGTAAAAAGGTTTGTATTGTAACTCACCACAGAGAGAACTTGCATTCTCAGCACTCCCCGGTTTTTGCTTAAAAGCACACAATGCGGCGCAAGAACTGACCCGTATAGGAAAGTGGATTGGCGCAAATTTCCTCGGGCGTTCCCACCGCCACTACCTCTCCGCCGCGATCGCCCCCTTCCGGTCCCAAATCAATAACGTAGTCAGCCACTTTGATAATGTCCAGATTGTGTTCGATGATCAAGACCGTATTCCCCCCTTCCACCAGGCGTTGTAAAACCTCGATCAGTTTATGCACATCTGCAGCATGCAAGCCGACCGACGGCTCATCCAATACATAGAGCGTGCGTCCGGTAGAACGCTTCGAAAGCTCTTTAGCTAACTTCACCCGCTGGGCTTCACCCCCCGAAAGGGTGGGCGCTGGCTGACCGATGCGAATATAGCCCAGCCCAACATCCTGCAGGGTTTTCAAGCGATTGACCATGTTGGGAAAGGCTGCAAAGACCTCCATTGCCTTATCCACGGTTAAGTCCAGAACGTCGGCGATGTTGTAATCTTTGAAGCGCACCTGTAAGGTCTCTCGATTGAAGCGCGCTCCATGGCAGACATCACACGGCACATAAACGTCGGGCAAGAACTGCATTTCGATGCGCAGTTGTCCCTGTCCCTGACAGGCTTCACAGCGTCCGCCATGCACATTGAAAGAAAAGCGCCCCGGTTTGTAACCGCGCATTTTGCTTTCCGGTAGTTCGGCAAAAAGGGCGCGAATCAGATCAAACAAGCCGGTGTAAGTGCCCGGATTTGAGCGCGGCGTGCGGCCAATGGGCGATTGATCGATATTGATCACCTTATCCAGATGTTCTAACCCTTCGATGCGATCATGGGCGCCGGGCTGGGTATGCGTGTGATAGAGATGTTGCGCCAGGGCTTTGTAAAGGATTTCCACCACCAAGGTAGATTTCCCCGAGCCCGAGACGCCGGTAATACACACCAGACGACCCAATGGAATCTCGACATTGATGTTTTTCAAGTTGTTCTCGCGCGCCCCGATGACGCGCAAGACTTTGCCGTTGCCGTTGCGCCGCATGCCTGGAATGGGCACCTGCAAGCGACGCGAGAGATAGGCGCCGGTCAAAGAACGAGGATGATTCAGAATGTCTTCCAGCCTGCCTTGAGCGACTATTTCGCCGCCATTTTCCCCTGCGCCTGGACCTAAGTCCACAATCCAATCCGCCGAGCGGATGGTTTCTTCATCGTGTTCCACAACCAGGACGGTGTTGCCCAGATCCCGCAGGCCTTCCAGGGTGCGCAACAGGCGGGCATTATCGCGGGGATGTAAGCCAATCGAAGGTTCATCCAGTACATACAGCACGCCCATCAAACGCGAGCCAATCTGCGTTGCCAGGCGAATGCGCTGCGCTTCTCCTCCGGAAAGCGAGGCAGCCGTGCGTTTGAGGGTCAGATAATCCAGACCCACATCCACCAAAAAGCCCAGCCGCGCCTTGATTTCCTTCAGGATGCGTTCGGCAATCATCTTCTGCCGTGCCGTCAGGGGGGAATTTTCGCCGCTCAGATGTTCGACCCATTGTAATGTGCGTAGGACCGGCCATTCGGTGACCTGGATGATGTTATAACCGTCTACCGTCACTGCCAGAGCTTCCTCGCGCAGCCGTTGCCCATTGCAGCGCGGACAAACCACTTCGCTCATCACTTCGGCAATTTTTTCGCGAATGTATTCCGAGTTGGTTTCCTGATAGCGGCGATGCAGGTTGGTGATCACCCCCTCAAATGGGGCGCGGAAGGTGGCCTCGCGACCTTCGCGGTTATAACGAATGGTCACCTCTCGCCCACCCGTTCCATACAAGATAAGGTCGAGTTTTTCTGGCGGCAGGCTGCTGACCGGAGCGTTCAAATCGATCTGGTATTCACGGGCAACCGCCTGCAAGGCTTGCCAGTAATAGCCTCCCTCTTCGCGCGGCCCATGCCATTCCGAGACGATGATCGCCCCTTCGTTGAGGGATAGTTCTTTGTTCGGGATGAGCAGGTCTGGATCGATGACCAGTTTTCCTCCCAACCCCTGACATTCCGGACAGGCACCATGTGGGGTGTTAAAAGAAAAAGTGCGCGGCTCAATCTCAGGCAGGCTAACCCCATGTTCGGGGCAAGCCAGGTGTTCAGAAAAGTGCCAGTCGTATGGCGCAGGCTCACCGGACGAATCTGCGGCGAGATCAGGGAAGCGCTCGGCTGAAGCAGTTGGGATGACCTGGACGGTAAGATAGCCCTCACCGAACTTCAAAGCCGTCTCCACCGAATCGGTCAGACGGCTGCGGAAAGTCGCTTGATCTTCATTTTCGTCTGCTTGCGGGATGATCAAACGATCTACCACCGCCTCGATGGTATGCAGTTTATAACGATCTAAGGGGATCTCTTCCTCGAGAGAATAGACCAGCCCGTCCACCCGGGCACGGGTAAAACCGGCCTTGCGAATCTCCTCAAAGACCGCCTGATGGGTGCCCTTGCGGCCGCGGATTAAAGGAGCTAAGACCAGAAAGCGCGTTCCAGGCGGCAGAGTTACGATGGCATCGACAATTTCCTGCGCCGATTGTTTGGTCACCTCGCGGCCACAGACCGGACAATGGGGAATACCGATGCGGGCATAGAGCAAGCGGAGATAGTCATAAATTTCGGTCACCGTACCAACGGTGGAACGCGGATTGTGAGAAACACCTTTCTGATCAATGGAAACGGCCGGTGAAAGCCCTTCAATATAGTCAACATCGGGTTTCTCCATCTGCCCCAAAAATTGACGCGCATACGCCGAGAGCGATTCGACATAGCGGCGCTGCCCTTCGGCGAAGATGGTATCGAAAGCTAAGGAGGATTTGCCCGACCCCGAAAGACCGGTGATGACCACCAGCTTATCACGCGGGATATCAACGCTGATGTTTTTCAAATTGTGAACGCGCGCTCCAACGACCCGCAAGACATCTTGAGACATACTGTTTCCTACCAAATAGTGTATCTTTCAGACCTTTCATTATACCAATTTGGCTCGTCAGAAAGCGCCGCTTGCGACAATCGCCCAAAAATCACCCGTTGAGCAGGCGCTTTGGAGGTTAATGCCATCTCGTGGTCAAACCGGCCTCAAAAGAGAACCGGCAAAGCTTTCAAGCCCCGAATGACAAAATTGGGGCGATATTCCACGGTTCGAGCTGCCAGACGCAGGTTTGGCAGCCTTTCCATCAAAACCTGAAAGGCAACTTGCATTTCCAGACGCGCCAACGGTGCGCCAACACAATAGTGAATGCCGGCCCCAAAACCTAAATGGGGATTGTCCTGGCGGGTGATATCAAAGGAGTGCGGGTTGGGGAAACGAGCAGGGTCACGGTTGCCGGCTGCATAGAGCAGGGCAAGCTGCTCCCCTTTGGGGAAATGAAAGCCTTGATAGTCCAGGTCTTCTCGAACCCAGCGGCGGAATAGTTGCAAAGGAGTATCATAGCGTAAGACCTCTTCGACAGCCGTCTTGATCAGCTCAGGAGACTTTTTCAACAAATCATATTGCTCAGGGTGGCGAAAGAACGCCAGCATCCCATTGGCGATGGCATTAACCGTGGCTTCATGCCCAGCGTTGAGCATCAGGATACAAGTTGCCACCAGCTCATCTTCACTGAGCCGGCTGCCCTCCTCTTCTGCCTCAACCAAAGCGCTGATCAAATCCTCCCGAGGGGCAAGCCGGCGCTCACCGATCAGGCCTTGAAGATAGGCAGAAAACTCGCTTACTGCCCGGTTGGCTTTGCGGGCATCCTCGGCGCTGGGCGAGAGTTCATACATAGCCACAATGGCATGAGACCAGGGACGCAGGAAGGCGCGTCCATCCTCCGGCACGCCTAACAATTCAGCAATCACCATCACCGGAAGGGGTTCGGCAAAGTCGGCTAACAAGTCCATCTCGCCGCGGGGTAGAACGGCGTCCAGCAGACGATGGGCAATCTCGCTAACGTGCGGTCGCAATGCTTCGATTCGAGCCGGGGTAAAGGCTTTATTGACCAGACTGCGCAGACGGGTGTGATCAGGCGGTTCTTTTTCCATCAGCGAGTTGTGATGGAACCTCCCAAAAGGCGTGTGCGGATCAGGCTTGGGCGCCCCTTCCATATCTCTGCCCAAGCGGCGCTCACGTAACAAAGTGTTAATGTCCTCGTAGGCGCTGACAAACCACAATTTCCAATCCGCATCAAACACAATCGGACTCGCCTGGCGTAAAATATCATACGCAGGATAGGGATCGGCAATAAAAGCCGGTGATTGAAAATCAATTCCCAGTTCACGCAAACCTTTCGGCACGGGACTCCTCCTTTAGCGATGATGGAGAACAGGATAGCAATCATGTCTCCTTGCGGCAAGTTGCTCCTGACAAAAGACCTTGCAGGTAGCCCAAATTTTATCGCAAAATATCGCCACTCCGGCGCGTAGGAGTTGCCTGAAGCGAGGCGAATGCCTTTCTCACAACAGCATCTTCGCCCTAATAAAAAGGTCAGAAAAGCCGATATAGAATCCGACCCGCAAACCGAGCAAAAAGGCTATAATAAATCCAGTTCCAATTCATCGGAAACCCCAAGGAAGCTGCCATGCAAAGTCAACCTCTCCACCTTCTCCACCTTGATGTCTTTACCCCGCAGGGCTGGGTTAAAGATGCTTGCCTTTCCATCGCCGCAGGGCGGATCACCCAAATTGTCCCCTGTGGCGAAGCCGAGCTCTCCCCTGAGGGAAAGGCAATCGATTGCCAAGGCCTCCTCGCTTCGCCGGGGTGGATCGAGTTGCAGATCAATGGCGCTTTTGGCGTGGATTTCGCCGAGCAACCCCAGCGGCTGTGGGAGATTGCCGCCCGTCTGCCTGAGTTTGGTTTTACTGCCTTTTTGCCTACCATCGTCACTTCACCAATGACGGTTTTTCAACAAGCGATCGAGGTATGGAAAGGCGGTCCACCTCCAGGATGGCGGGGAGCAATCCCTTTAGGTCTGCACTTTGAAGGCCCCTTTTTGAATCCCAAGAAGAAAGGCGCTCATAATCCCCAGTTTATACAGCCACCCAACCTGAACCTGATTGCAGATTGGCAGGCTGCCAATGGTGTTCGGCTGGTCACTCTGGCGCCCGAACTGCCGGGCGCCTTTGAACTTGCCCAAACCCTGCGCGAACGCGGCATTGTCCTTTCCATCGGGCATTCCTTTGCCACTTATGAAGAAGCCATCACTGCTTTTGAGCAAGGCTTTCGATATGTAACCCATCTGTATAATGCTATGCCCCCCCTCGATCACCGCGCCCCTGGTCTGGTGGGGGCAATCCTCACCCATCCAGAGATCACCATCAGTCTGATCGCCGATGGAATTCATGTCCACCCGGCGATGCTCAAGCTTGCCTACCAGAGCCGCAGCCCCGAACAAGTGGTACTGGTGACGGATGCAATGAGCGCCTTGGGCATGCCGCCAAGCCGTTATCCTCTCGGTGGAAAACAGGAAGTCTTTGTCGATGAACAAAGTGCCCGCCTGAAAGACGGCACCCTGGCGGGGAGTATTTTGAAACCTGCCACCGCTTTGCAAAACATGATGGCGTACTGCAATGTGTCCATGGAAGCCATCCTACCTTGCCTCACTCAGGCGCCTGCCCGTGTCCTGGGGCTGACCAGCAAAGGGCGCCTGGAAGTCGGTGCCGATGCTGACCTGACTATCCTCGACTCGCAAGGCAACCCAACCATGACCATCGTTGCAGGAGAAATTGTTTACCTGAAAGCCCAAAGCTAACATGTCCCTGCCCCAAGGATTTACCCCGCGCCGGGCATTTGACGAACCGTTTTATCGACGTACGCTAAACGCCGGCATTGCGGCTGTCAAAGGCGGCGATTTCGCTGAAGCTCGCCTCTTGCTGCGCAAAGCTGCCGAGATGAAACCAACCGATCCCTTGCCCTGGCTATGGCTCTCCGCCACAACCAAAGAGCCGGCTGAACAGAAGGAATATCTCGAATACGCACTGGCTGCCGACCCGAATAATAACACTGCCCGCCGGGGTTTAGCCATCCTGTCAGGTAAAGTTGACCGGAACCGCCTGCTTGTTGAAGGCGAAGAAGTGCTGGCCCGGCAACCCAAGGCGCCTTTAGAAGCGCAAGCTGAGCAAGTCTTTCGCTGTGAATATTGCGGCGGCAGAATGCGCTATCAGGTTTCAGAGCAATTGCTGATTTGTGAAAATTGCGGCACCCGGCAACATCTCCCCTTAGCTTCTGCTGCAGATGAAGCAGAGCAAGTGTTGGATTTTGTGTTGCCAACCTCCCGTGGTCACACCTGGGCAGAAGCTCAACACCGTCTGGCTTGTAATCAATGTGGCGCAGTGACCATCCTGGATATCGCAGAACGGGCGATTACCTGTCCGCATTGTGGTTCATCGCAACTGATTGAGTCAGAGGAAAGCGCCGAACTTCTCCAACCCAATGCCATCGCTCCTCCAAAAATCTCTCCACGACAAGCCTCGGAAATGGTCAGCCAGTGGCTTGGAAAAGGCTTTTTCATCCCAGACGACCTGAAAAAACTTGCCAGGCCTTCTACCCTGCGGGCGGTCTATTACCCTTTTTGGACTTTCGACGGCATTCTAAAGATGAACTGGGTCTGTGAGGTCAACCATGGTTCATCACGCAACCCCATATGGATCGTTGAGCGCGGGGAGGAATTTGAAATTTTCGATGATGAGTGGGTGACAGGGCTATCCTCGCTCTCTAATGAGGATCTCGAGAGACTTGAGCCGCTCGATTTCAAAGCGGTGGTGGCCTACGACCCGGCTTTTCTCGTCGATTGGAGCGTCCTGGCATACAACCATTCCTTAGCCGAAGCTTCTCTCGATGCGCGCGAACGCATCGCCAAACGGCTGCGCCAAAGTCTGCACCATAAAGTGCTTCCTGGACAGGAAAAACGCAATTTGCAAGGCGGCGCGCCAGAATGGAGTGGGATGACCTACAAACTGATCCTGTTTCCTTTTTATGTGGGTCACTATACTTACCGTGGCAAAGCCTATCATCTCTTTGTCAACGCTCAAAACGGGAAGGTCAGTGGAGGAAAACCGGTTGACCGGGTGAAACAGGTTGCGTTTTTCCTCCTGGTTGCTCTGAGCGCTGTCGTTCTGCTGTTGGCGCTTTACCTGCTGGGTTTAAGCTTTGGCAGGTTCGGCTTCTAAGCCCAATTATCGATTAAAATAACACCACAGTTCGACAAACCGCACAAAGATTGGGCGCGTTGGTGCCCGATTTTGCGCTATTCAATCTGGAAATTCAGGAATGCGCGACGATGGCGAAACAAGATTTGTCTTTTCAATCCATTATCATGACCCTACAGGATTTTTGGGCAAAAGAGGGTTGTTTGATCTGGCAGCCTTATTACACCCAGGTCGGCGCAGGCACCATGAACCCCGCCACCGCGCTGCGCGTCCTGGGCCCTGAGCCCTGGAATGTGGCTTATGTCGAACCTTCGATCCGTCCCGACGATGGACGTTATGGCGAAAACCCCAATCGCTTGCAGATGCATTATCAGTTTCAAGTGATCCTCAAGCCAGATCCCGGTAACCCGCAAGAAATTTATCTGCATTCGCTGGAGGCTTTAGGTATTGATCCGCGGCAACACGATATACGATTTGTGGAGGATAACTGGGAATCGCCAGCCCTGGGCGCCTGGGGACTGGGCTGGGAAGTCTGGTTAGATGGCCAGGAGATCACGCAATTCACCTACTTCCAGCAAGCTGGAGGACAGGTTTTAGAGCCGGTCTCGGTTGAAATCACTTATGGGCTCGAGCGCATTGCGATTGCTTTGCAACGGGTGAGCAGTTTTCGCGAAATCCAATGGAACCAGGCTTTTACCGATGGTGATGTCAACCTGCAAGCCGAGCAGGAACACAGCAAGTATTACTTTGAAATCGCCGATGTAGAACGGCTGCGCCAAATGTACGACCTTTTCGAAGCCGAAGCACGAGCTTGCCTGGAACAGGGGTTAGTCTTGCCTGCACACGATTACGTCTTGAAGTGTTCGCACACCTTTAACGTTCTGGATACGCGCGGTGCTATCGGCGTCACCGAACGGCAAGCCTTTTTTGGGCGGATGCGCGAGCTCTCGCGCCGCGTTGCCGACGCATACCTTGCCCAACGGCAAGCCTTAGGATTTCCCTGGCTAAAGCGCGATGTCCGCCTGGCATCGTCTGTTGGCTTTCCATCAGCCTCAACATCGCAAAACAGCAGCCCGCTTGTAGCTAGCGACAAACCTATCTCCGGAAATGGCAACCTACCTTTTCTCTTTGAAATCGGTACTGAAGAATTGCCTGCCCAAGACCTTGCAGATGCCCTGGAACAATTGCGCTCCAGTGTACCCACCTGGCTGGACGAATTGCGCTTAACCTACCAATCGATCCAGGTGATGGGCACCCCCCGCCGTCTGGTTGTATTCATCAGCGGGCTTGCCGAACGCCAAAGCGATCACGAGAGCCTGGTCAAAGGCCCGCCTGCGGCGCGGGCATTCAACCCCGATGGCAGTCCCACCCAGGCGGCCGAAGGCTTTGCCCGCAGCAAGGGTCTAAAACTTAGCGATTTACAGATTCAGGAAATCGATGGCGGGCAGTATGCGGTTGCTGTAATGCGCGAAGAGGGGCAACCCACCGTCGCCGTCCTCGCTCAAGCTTTGCCGCAGTGGATTGCCTCCCTGCGTTTCGAGAAATCGATGCGGTGGAATCAGAGCAATATTTCTTTTTCGCGCCCAATCCGCTGGCTGATGGCATTATTCGGAAGCACCCCCATTTCCTTCGAGTATGGCGGTCTAACGGCTCAACCGCGCACGCGCGGTTTGCGCTTCCTTGAACCCACCGAAAAGGAGCTGAAATCGGTTGAGGAATATTTCCAATTCTTGCAAGAGCAGGGAATCATCCTCGATCCGCAAGAACGCCAGGCTCAAATCACTGCCAGAGTACAAGAACTTACCCAGGAAGTGGGCGGATTTTGCGAGCTAGACGCTGACTTGCTAAACGAAGTGACCCATCTGGTCGAAGCCCCAGCCGTCCTGCGCGGGAGCTTTGAAGCTGCCCACCTGGAATTACCCCGCGAAGTCCTGATTTCAGTGATGAAAAAGCATCAACGCTATTTCCCTATCCAAAAGGATGACGGCGCGCTCTTGCCGTACTTCATCACCGTTGCTAATAAACCGACTGCCAATGGAAGTTGCGAAGGAGCAGAGGTCATCCTCGAGGGTAACGAGCATGTGATTCGCGCCCGCTTTGCCGATGCAGCCTATTTTGTGCGTGAAGACCTCAAACAGCCTCTGGAGAGCTTTCTACCTCGCCTGCACACGCTCACTTTCCAGTACAAACTCGGTTCGATGTTAGATAAAGTGCACCGCATCGAGCAACTGGTCGCCGCCATTGGTCAGATGTGCGGATTAGATGAGGGTGAAATGGCAATTGCCAGGCGCGCCGCCCATCTCTGCAAAGCCGACCTGGCAACCCAAATGGTGGTCGAAATGACCTCCTTGCAAGGCGTGATGGGACGCTATTACGCCTTACAGAGTGGGGAAAGCCCTGCGGTTGCCGAAGCCATCTTTGAACACTATTTACCGCGCTTTTCCGGGGATTTGCTCCCCAAAACGAAAGCCGGCCTGGTGGTAGGCATTGCCGACCGTTTGGACACTCTGGCCGGCTTGTTTGCGGCTGGTTTAGCTCCCTCTGGGAACAAAGATCCCTTTGCTCAACGGCGCGCTGCATTGGGCCTGGTGCAAAACCTGCTTGCCTGGAAACTCGATTTCTCGCTCCGAAAAGCCTTACAAGAAGCTGCCTGTCTGTTGCCCATTGAGGCTTCAAGCGATAGTCTGGCAACCTGTCAGACTTTCATTGTCGAACGTCTGCGCAATTTGCTGCTCGAGCAGGGCTATCGCTATGATGTCGTGGAGGCAGTGCTGTCGGTACAGGAAGATCAGCCCTTTGCGGCGGAACGAGCCATCCGGGAACTGAGCCAATGGACCATGCGAGAAGACTGGCACACCATCCTACCAGCCTATGCCCGCTGTGTGCGCATCACCCGCGAATTTCAACAACGCTTTCCGGTGGACGAAGCCGCTTTGCAAGAAGCTGCTGAACGTGTCCTTTATGAGGCGCTGCGGCAAGTGGAGGCAATGCCCCGGCGGACAGGCTCGGTGGACGACTTCTTGAACACCTTTCTGCCGCTCATCCCGCCGATCAACCGCTTCTTTGACGAAGTACTGGTGATGTGCGAGAATCCAAGTCTACGCCAAAATCGCCTTGGGTTATTGCAACGGATTGTCGCCCTTGCCGAGGGGGTTGCCGATTTCTCGCGTCTGGAAGGCTTCTAGGGAAACCCCTTATCTTCAAGTCTGATGGTTGGCGAGGATTTTCTTCTTTCCTCGCCAATTTTAGCGGGCATGCGGTATGAGGCTTGCCAAGGATCTTCCTGCGATCTTCGGTTATAATAGGTGTACGATGGCTTTTGATGTGCAGGAATACCGCGCTTTTTTAGAGTTGCTCTACAAGCACCCGGAGTGGCGGGAAGAACTGCGCCAACTGGTGCTGACTGAAGAGCTTCTTAAGTTGCCAGAGCTTGTGCATGAACTAACCGAAGCGCACAAGCGCAGTGAAGCGCGCCTGACAGGCGTGGAAGAACGCCTGACGCGAATTGAACAAAGCATCGCTGAGCTGGTCGAAATTACGAAGCAACACGAAGAGCGTCTGACCGGCGTAGAAGAGCGCCTCACGCGAATCGAACAAAGCATCGCTGAGCTGGTCGAAATTACGAAGCAACATGAAGAGCGCCTGGCAAAGGTCGAAGCGCGACTGGAAGGCGTGGAAGAACGCCTGACGCGAATTGAACAAAGCATC
>Ga0068707_1001167_pt1 | contig 18088 bp, 18 predicted proteins | sample YNPNPMetaG_FD_66600 | JGI IMG/M metagenome (GOLD analysis project Ga0068707, IMG submission 66600) | Anoxygenic and chlorotrophic microbial mat microbial communities from Yellowstone National Park, USA - YNP NP MetaG | ecosystem: Environmental > Aquatic > Thermal springs > Hot (42-90C) >...
AACCTCTATGCGCTTAAAATCATTGTCCCGGGCAAAATAGATATTATAATCTCCCTTGAAATAGTGGGTGTAAAGAACTGTGCCGGTATTTCGGGCTATGGATATTGCAGGGGTAAACTCGGTTACACCCGAAAGGCCGGTAATTAACTGGGTAAGCCGGTAAACCTTTCCAGAGTCGAGTCTGTATTCGTACAGGTTGCGAATGCCGTTGGCATCGGAAATAAAGAAGACGCTCCTACCATCGGGGCTAAACTGAGGATTGAGATTATTGCAGTCGGGGAAAACAGGAATCCCCCATTTTTCGCCAGTAGTAATATCGAGTATCGATAAATAGTAGCCTCTTTTACCGGTTGAGGGGATAGAGTCAAAGGGATTCTTATCGGTGGAAAAAACTATCTTTTTTCCATCGGGGCTCCATGCAGGCATCAGGTTGCAGAATACATCATGGGTCAGGTTGGTGACACTTTTATCTTCCATGTTGTATGCGTATAGATCTGTTACTCCCTCTTTCAGTCCTGTAACGACAATGGTAGTGCCATCGGGGCCCCAAGTGGGATTACTGAAGGCTTCGAGTTCTGGGATGTCAATTTCGCGGGTTTTCCGGGGATGTTTGACATCTATGATGAGCAGGCGGTTACGTCCCTTGCTGAATGCTACAAAGGCGAAATATCGTCCGTCGGGGCTCCATGTGCCACCCGATTCAAGGTAGTTGAAATCGTCGATCTGATTATTGCGTATGGTACTTGAGATTTTTTTTACTATTTTACCCTTTTCTACATCGGCCATGTAGAGGTCGAAGGTAAACAGGTCTTTTTCTGAGAGGAAAATGACGTATCGTCCGTCGGGACTTAGGGACGGAGCAATATTCATAGCTCCGGCATTTTTCCGGGATAGTATTTTGGTACCTGTGGGACGTTCAGTGGTGTCGGGCAGAAGTTTATAGTAATATTCTTTCATGCGCATTTTCCATGCATTGGAAAGGGCTTTTTCGTTTAGCCGGGTAAGGCTGTCGAGTGCGCGTGCATAGCCCACTCTTGTGGTGAGATCGAATAAGGGGAGAACAATAGAATCGCCATAAATACCTGTGACAAAGGCCCAGAAAGCCTGCCCGTAACGGTAGGGAAAATATTTGTACGAACGGGTCATGTCTTCGAGGGTGGGAAAATCGTTGTTGATCAGTGCGTCGCGCATCCACATGGCGGTATGCGGATCCATGCTGCCGATGGAAAGATATTCAGACATACCTTCGACCATCCAAAGGGGGATGTTGCGAACGCTGCGCATTTGCGTGGAATCTTCACTGAGCAAAAGGTGATACTGAAAAGCATGGACCAGCTCATGTCCTAGCACATGATCTGTCTGGGCAGCTGATTCCATCACGGGCATTACTACCCTGTTTTTCAACGACTCGGTAACCCCTCCCGTACCTACGCCTATAAGCCCCGAAATAGCATTGGTCTGTTGAAAATCGGCATGGTTTGCGTAGATGATAATCGGATTTTTTTCCTTAAAAGTGTCCCTGAAAATCATCAGGTGACGTTCGTACCATTTTTCGGCCGCAAGGGCTAAGGATTTGATCACCGAGTCGTTGTTGAAATAATGATAAATTTCGAAGTGCGGCGTTGTGAAAACTTTGTATTCAAAAATTTTATAGTCCGGCTTATTGGGGCCGTTAAAATATTGTCCCCACACCGGAGCCTCCACAAGGATCAGTACCCAGCTGATAAGCGTGCACGTAAGTTTTTTCAATCCCATGCAAAAAACAAACTAACTTTTGCTTAGACACTTTTGGTTATAAAAGTATGCCAATTTAATAGTAATTTGTGCAAAAAAAGTTAATCTTTGAATTTTATCCGATTTCGCTCAGCCGCTGCATCAGTTCCATGTTGTTGATGCTTATCTGTTTCCCCTCTATATTGATCAGTCCGTCGTTTTTGAATTCTGTCAATAGTCGTATGGAACCTTCGACCGACATACCGGCTATTTCGGCAATGTCTTTCCGGGAAAGGTATTCAAAGATATTGGTATTTTCAAAGATTGGGCTACAGAGGTATAAAATTACATCGGCCAGCCGGCCATGCATCTGCTTGGTTCCCAGTATTTTTATGCGTTGAAGTAGGTAGCTGCTGATACGTGAATACTCCTGAGAAAATAATTGCCCAAGTTCGGGTTTTTTCCCCATCACCTGCCGCACATCCTCGAGGGGGATAATACATACCTCGCAATTACACAGCGTTATTGCCGAAAATTCGTAGGTGGGTTGAAAAAATGATGGTAAATTTATGATCTCGTTTGGTGCGATGATCTTAAGAATTATATTTTTATCGTTTCTTCGTTCCATAAATGTTTTTACCAGTCCTGATTTAAGAAGGAAAAGACTGGTTTGAAAGCTTCCTTGTTTGAAAAGCATTTCTTTTTTTCGGTAGTTAACGTAAGTGGCACGCTGCAATAATGTTTTACGGTCGGAATCAGATAGTACTTTCAAAAGACAGTTATTATCACAAGTATAACACAGATCGGCAGACATAACTATACCTACTAATTTTTACGAATTTAGTATTTTTTCATCAAAAAAACTACCGCAGAGGTATTTTTTTGCCTAAAAAACATCCCCTGCCTCATCTTGGCTTTTACTTGCTTTTTTCGATAGGGTTACGTTTTGTTGGATAAAAATTTTTATCTAACCTGCTGGTATTTTATAAACAGCTAGGTTATAAAAAATATTGGTCAGAACTATATTTTCAGATAAAATCCGAATAGGAGGTGCATATGTATACAATAATCTAACATCTAATTAAGGTCGATTGAAGAGAGTGTTTTTTACAATATGCTTGATTTTATTGGGAATGCTGCAGTTGGTAAATCAAATTTTTAAATCTATTCACATAAAATTATTTTCGGATAAAAGTTTTTTTATTTATTTTTATAAAAAAATGTAATGCATTATGGGAATAGGGGTGCCGGATTTTATTGCGGAACTTGTTGAAGATTTTCCCTTTCCTGCTTTTGTTGTAGCTGAGGATGGAAAAATATTGCTGAAGAATATTGCTGCGGATCAATACAGGCAAACCCATAACAGTGAGCTTTTTGTAGATGGCCATACCTTAAGTCCTCTACTTTTAGCTCAAGCAAAGGAAAGTGGGAGTTACAGACAAGGGACTATAAAATTTGTTCGTTACGATGTAGGGGATAGTGAGTTGTACTTAGTATACGACACCAGTAAGAAATTTCAGGCTAAAGGAGGGATGGACAGTGAGAGTATGCTGACATTTCTGGGGGATATTTCGCACGAACTTCGTACTCCCTTGAATGGTATTGTGGGTTTTTCGGAAATTATGTTGAAGAAAAAGCTGCCACCGGAGAAAATGATCGACTATGCCCAGATCATTTATTCGAATAGCATTTTTATGATGCAGCTGATTAGCGATATTCTCGATTTCGCTAAAATCGAAACAGGTCATTTCAAGTTGCGAAAGAACTATTTCAGCCTCAACAGGCTCATTTATGATCTGATAGTGGTATTTTTGACCGACCTGCAGATCAGAAAAAAGGAACATATTGCTCTACAGTTTAATAATGGTCTGGCCGATGGGGCAGATATGATTATAGCCGATGAGGTAAGGCTTCGTCAGGTATTGGTTAATCTGATTTCCAATGCAATAAAGTTTACCGAGAAAGGCAGTGTTACTGTGGGTTACACGCTTAAAGATAATTTTCTTGAATTTTATGTAAAAGACACGGGTATTGGTATTGAGAAAAAGGCCTTGGAGACCATATTTGATCGTTATATTCAGGCCAACCGAAAAATTAATGTGACATATGGGGGGTCGGGTATTGGGTTATCCATAGCCCGAGATATCATAACCATGCATGGGGGTAAGATATGGGTAGAATCTGAACTGCAGGAGGGAACGACTTTTTATTTTACTATTCCCTATGAAACCAGGACTAACTATTAGCTTCTGCTGAAAAATTCTGCATGATAGATTTCAGCTCATGTATTTTGGCTATGGGATTTGCACTTTGAAATATAGCGCTACCGATTACTGCAACATTTACGCCGGCTTTTAAAAGAGGGGCGAGATTGTCGGTATCGATTCCCCCATCCACTTCGATGAGGGTGGTTGAACCTGTCTTTTCAATCAGTTGCTTTAGTTTCTGGATCTTAGTTAGCGAAGATTCAATAAATTGTTGTCCTCCAAATCCCGGATTTACCGTCATATTGAGCACGAGATCGGTATAGGGAAGTATTTCTTCGAGAACACTTACCGGAGTATGTGGATTTATGGCTACTCCTGCTTTTATTCCTTTTGATTTTATGTGGGTTATGGTTCGATGCAGGTGGGTACAGGCTTCGTAATGGACGGTGAGTATCGAGGCGCCTGCCTCAATGAAATTGTCCACATATTTATCGGGGTCGCTGATCATCAGATGTACGTCGAGCGGTTTACGGGCAACGGACGAAATCATCTGCACTATGGGAGGGCCAAAGGTCAGATTGGGCACGAAATGTCCGTCCATGATGTCGAGATGAATCCACTCAGCCTCGCTCTGGTTGATCATCTCTATGGTTGCCCGCAGTTCGAGGAAATTGCTGTTGAGTATGGAAGGTGAAAGGTAGTGGGTCATCGTACAGTTTTTTTTTAAAAGTGTTGGTTGTTCATCAGATATTGGCATACATATTCCCTGATGCCCTCCTCGAGTGGGGTAAAGGGTTGGGTATATCCAATGCTCCGAAGCTTATCCATGTTGGCCTGGGTGAAGTACTGGTATTTGTCGCGGATGTCGGCCGGAGTGTCGATAAATTCTATATTTTCGGGTATACCCATCGATTGAAAGGTGGCACGTGCCAGGTCGAGGAATGTTCGGGCCTGGCCAGTACCAACATTATAGAGTCCTGAGTTTTTGCGATGTTGCATCAGGAATAAAATTACCGATGCAATATCTTTGACGTAGATGAAGTCACGTTTTTGTTCGCCATCCCGGAAATCGGGGTGATGCGAACGGAAAAGTTTCATCTTGCCTGTTTGTTTGATTTGATGGAAGGCATGAAATACTACGGAGGCCATTCGTCCCTTGTGATATTCATTGGGACCGTACACATTGAAAAATTTTAATCCTGCCCAGAAAAAGGGTTGTTGTTGCTGTTGCAGTGCCCACTTGTCAAATTCGTTCTTTGATTCGCCATAGGGATTAAGGGGTTTGAGTTTGTGCACCAGATCGTGGGAATCGGAATATCCCCATTCACCGTTACCGTAAGTGGCAGCCGATGATGCATATATAAGGGGTAAGCCGAATTCAACGCATAAGCTCCACACACGTTTTGAATATTCTACATTCAGACGTTCGAAAATGGAACGGTCGAATTCGGTAGTGTCGGTTCGGGCACCCAGGTGGATAACAAATTGCACAAAGCGATGATTATGGTTCAGCCAGTCGAAGAAATCTTCCCGATCGACCCGGGTAGTGTATTTTTTATGTTCGATGTTGGCAGCTTTGCGGGATTGTGAAAAATTGTCAACAAGTACAAGGTCGTTGTATCCCTGTTGGTTTAAATATCCGGCCACATAACTGCCTATAAATCCTGCTGCACCAGTAACTACAATCATGATTGATTTTTTAGTAATGTGCCAAAGTTAAGATAAAATAGTCATTTGCCCAAATGGCATAAAGTTAGCAGACGGGCAGGTGGTTTACATTGAAATGCAGGGTACTGTTGTACTATTCTCTGAACCCTTGTTGCTGGCGAATGTATTGTTCCCATTTCCATGCCGAGAGCAGTGTTTCTTCGATGGTTTTTTCGGCTTTCCAGCCCAATTCCTTATTGGCATAGCTGGTATCTGCCCATACTTTTTCCACGTCTCCGGGCCGGCGGCCAACAACACGGTAGTTGAGTTTTACGCCGGTGACCTTTTCAAAGGTGTGGATTATTTCGAATACCGATAAACCTTTGCCTGTACCAATGTTAAATACCTCGAAGGCCGATTTGTTTCTGTTTTCCTGCAGGCGTCGGATGGCAACCACATGTGCCCGGGCAAGGTCTACCACATTGATGTAGTCGCGGATGCAGGAGCCGTCGGGCGTGTTGTAGTCATTGCCAAACACCTGTAGCTCTTTTCGTAGACCAATTGCCGTCTGGGTAATGAAAGGAACCAGATTGGCCGGAACGCCGAGCGGTAGCTCTCCTATCAGGGCTGATGGATGAGCGCCTATAGGATTGAAGTACCGCAGTGATATGACCTTTATGCCGGGGAATGCCTGAACCGAATCCTGCAATATTTCTTCGCTTATTTGCTTGGTATTGCCGTAGGGCGAAAGCGCTTTTTTGATCGGGGCCTGTTCGGTTACCGGCAATTCATCGGGCTGACCATAAACCGTGCACGACGATGAGAATACTATGTTGGGTATGCCATATTTTACCATTGAATCTACCAGATTCAACAGTGACACCAGATTATTCCGGTAATATAGGGTAGGTTTTTGTACCGACTCACCCACTGCCTTGGAGGCTGCAAAGTGGATGATGGAATCAATTTTGGGGTATTTCTGAAAAAACTGCTCTACAGCATCACGATCGGTAAGGTCGATTTTTTCAAATGCGGGTCTAATCCTTGTTATTTTTTCAATTCCATCGAGTACCTCGATGCGTGAATTGGACAAATTGTCGATAATGCATACTTCGAACCCTGCCTCAATCAGTTCAACAACCGTGTGTGAGCCAATATAACCCACTCCTCCTGTTACAAGTACTTGTCCCATTTTTCCTATTTTTTGCGTTTATGGATTTAATTATAGATCATTTTTTTGCAAATATAAGCGTATTTTTTACATTTATTCCAATTTTAGTGATGATAAGGTTCTCCCCGGAGGATGGTGCAGGCCCGGTATAATTGCTCAACCAGTATAAGTCGGACCATTTGATGGGTGAAAGTCATCTTTGACAGGGAAAGCAACATATTGGCACGCTGGTACATCTCATCGGCGAAACCAAAAGCGCCGCCAACGACAAAAACTATTTTCCGTACATTCTTGTTTTGCTGTCCTTGAATGAAACGGGCAAACTCAACAGAAGAGAGCGTTTGGCCTTTTTCATCGAGCAGGATCACATAGTCGGAGGTCTCAATATTTTTGAGTATTTCATCGGCTTCAGCCTTTTTCAGCGTTTCCCTGTCGGAAAAGTTGTGAGCACGCAGTTCCCGGGTGACCTTTAATTCTACCGGAAAGTAACTGCGGATGCGCTCCAGATAGTCATTTACAGGATCGTGAAGATATTTTTCCGAGGTTTTACCAGTAAAGATGAGAAGAATCTTCATTTGTACGAACTATAGTTGGTTCTCACTGCGTTAAATTTTTTGGGGGCCTCTATGGTTAAACCCCGTTTTTTATCTCCACAAAAAATGGCATCGTTTCCTGGCAAAATTAATCTTTTAATTTTGTCCGCAATTGGGGGTACCTTCCATAGAGGTATTTTATACCATGTTTTGTTTCCAAATTTTTGCAGCATTTTTAGCGATTGGTAGCAATAAATTTTATTATTTTGCATGCAACAATAAAAACCTCAAAATTAAACCCTGTGAATCATGAAGCTGATAATAAGCGGGTTCATTCTTTTGCTGGCGATATATTTGCCACCTTCGCCCCGCGTGCCCGATGAGGTAAAGGAAGCCTTCCGATCGGGTTTGGCCAAGGTGCTGACACAATATATGGAAGAAAAGGTGGCGCTTACTTTACCCGATGACGATGATATTTATCCAAGGGCAGAGTTACAGAAAAAGCTTTCGGTCTTTTTTTTACCAATAAGCCCAGTTCTTTTACCATACCGTTTGAAAGGGAAAAAGATACCAATCAGCATGCTGTTGGGATTTTAAAAACTGCCAATGGTGATTATCGGGTGGCCATGTTGCTCAGGTCGAACAGGATATCGCAGCTGCGGATTGAGAAAGAAGAGTAGGAAAAACTTAATATATGGATTATGCAAGTTGACAGAGCTCAGATTGAGCATTTTCTTGATATTGCCATTGCCGAGGATATTGGTGAAGGAGATCATACCTCGCTGGCTACCCTGGAACCTGATCAACAGGGGAAAGCTATACTCATTGCCAAACAGGATGGTATACTGGCAGGAGTAAAAATAGCCGAGATAGTATTTCATAAAATCAATTCCCAGCTTAAATTTCATACTTTTAAAAAGGATGGCGAGGCCATTTATAATGGTGACAAGATATTTGAGGTTCGTGGTAATGCTATTGCTATTCTCATGGCCGAAAGACTAGCACTTAATATCGTTCAGCGTTTGAGTGGTATTGCCACACAAACCCGAGAATACGTAAAGAAGATCGAAGGGCTGCCAACAAAAATTCTCGATACCCGAAAAACTACCCCCGGTATGCGTTTGCTCGATAAATATGCCGTAAAAGTAGGAGGGGGAACCAATCATCGTATTGGCTTGTATGATATGATACTTATCAAGGATAATCATATCGATTTTGCAGGAGGTATTGAAATAGCCATTGATAGAGTACACCGGTATCTGCAGCAGAAAAATCTCAGTTTAAAAATTGAAATTGAAGCCCGTTCGTTGGAAGATGTACAGCGGATATTGAAAAAAGGAGGGGTACATTGTGTCTTGCTCGATAATTTTACTCCGCAACAAACACGTGAAGCTGTTGCTATGATTAATGGCAAATTCGAAACCGAATCGTCGGGGAATATTACCTTACAAAACGTTAGGGAATATGCCGAATGCGGGGTTGATTATATTTCCATCGGTGCATTAACCCACCAGATTCGTAGCCTCGATTTTAGTCTGAAAGTTTCAGAATGATTCAAAGACAATGATTTTTTCTGTCATTTTCAGCTGTTGGGAGTTTATGATGTTCATCAGGTAAATACCCGGGAGTAGGGTACGAAGAGGAATGATTGTATGCGGTGGGAACACCTGTTTTTGCAAGACTGTTTTTCCAGATGCATCGCAAAGGGTTAGGTAAAGAGGAAAGTCAGCATCTGCAAAATCAAGCAATTGAATTTGTCCTTTGGAAAAATGCACATTGCCTCTTAGTGGCTGGAATTTATATGAGGTACTGCTGATGATGATTGTATCGGCCGTGCGTAGGTGCGAAGCCAAAGAGTCAATAAACCGGGTAAGCTGTGCGTTCCCGATCTCTATGAGAATATCTGTAGGGATTTTTCGAACAGCCCATCGTACGGCATATACCATAGAATCCTTGCCTGGTATTTCGGTATATTTTCCCTGATTTTCCAACTCGCTGTACGAAAGGTCTCCGGCAGTATAGAGCTCAACTTCGGCTTCCGATGGGGCGGCGGTATTGGCTGCTGTATCGGGAAATTTTTTTATAAATATCAGTCTTTTGTTGATATTGAGGTAAGCCAGCCAACCCATGCCATTGGCAAAAAATTTTTTCCCAGCCACATGGGTATTTTCCTGATCGTACCATATGTGCGTATCTACGGCTTGGGTTTGGGAGGCAAGTTCGCCCGATACCTGCCCCTCTTCGAGCATAAAAACAACTGGGCCTTTGAGGGGTACGCGGGTAACTTCCCATGGAGCAAGCCTGATGGGTTGGCTGCCTTCGTTCTTGATGAAATAATTGATCACAACGCTAGTGTCGGTAGTGTCGATTGCAAAGGATTTATATATGCGAATATTAAGGGTTGCATCAACTTTGCCGGTAAGCAATAATTTGTTGTCTGAAATTTTAACCCGGTAAGCTTTGTTGTCGATGTTTGCAGGAGGAGGCCAGCCCCACAGCGACTGTGGGCTGGGCCAGAAAGTCGATCCATTCATGTCCTGAGTCGATTGCAGATACAGCAGTTCCTCGCCTCCATATTTCAGCGAAACGATACGTCCTCCTCTGGCGGTATCGACCGAAAGGTAAAGATCTCCAAAAGAAAACGAAAACCGGCTTCCTGTCTTTTGGAGGGTTGGCTGAGCATTAACTCCAAGGGTGGCAATCAGCATTACATATGCCAACAAACGACCGTATGATCCCATGGTTTAAAGAGGTTTCTGGAAAATACGGAATCGTTTGTAAATGACACCGCCCATTTTTTCGACCTCCATACGCATCTGGGTATTGGTTTCGAGGATAAGGTGTGTGTCGATGTATTCAATTCCTTTATTTTTGGCAGTTTCCATCAGTTTAACTCCCAACATCACATCCAGACCCTGCCCACGGTATTCTTTTTTTATACCACCTAGCAGCAAATCGAGCTGTTTGGAACGGTTACGCGCAGCAATGATTTTAAAAATACCCCATGGTAGAATTTTTCCTTTCGAGGCTTTGATGCCTTCGCTGATATCGGGAAGCGAAACGATGAAGGCAATTACTTCACCGTTTTTGTCGAGAATAGCTTTGATAAAGTTAGGATCGAGAAGAAAAATGTAGCGGTTGGCAAAATCTTCCATCTCATATTCCTCAAAAGGAACAAATGCATAGATATCCTTAAAGGTTTCATTCAATAATTTCAATAGGGGTTTGATGTATGGTTTCAACTGACGTTTGCTCTTAAATTCAAGCAACTGTATATCGTCTCTTTTTGATACGCGTTCGTAAATTATTTGATAGAACTCAGGAATTTTTTCGGGGATGACGAGTTTGTAAACCACGCAGTCGACTTTTTTGGTATATCCTTCTTGTTCAAGCAACCGCGGCATATAGGGCAGATTAGCATTGGTGGCCAGAACAATAGGATTTTCAAAACCCTCTACCATAAAACCCTGGGGGTCTTTGTCGGAAAATCCCAAGGGGCCTACCATTCGGTCCTTACCTTTTTCTTTAGCCCAGTTTTCGACATAGCTAATCAGGGCATGGAAAACTTCCGGATCCTCGTAGGTTTCCATAAAACAGAAACGACCGTCGTTCTCCCCGTGAAGTTCATTATATTTGTGGTGGATTATACCCATTATCCTTCCGACAACTTCCTCACCACGGTAGGCCAAAGCAAGGGTGGTGTCGCAAAAATCAAAAGATTTGTTTTTTTTCGGATCAAAAAATACCCATTCGTCCATGTAAATAGGAGGAACCCAGTTTTTATGATCCTTGTGTATCCGGGCAGGAAGGTAAATGAATTCCCTCAATTCTTTTTTGCTGCTTACCTCTTTGATTTTAACTTCCATTTTTTTTGACTTTTATATTATTATAATTTCGAAATTAGTTAATTTTTTTTTTAAATTCGGTGCTAATATAGTCATTGAAATTTAATATTAGCGAAAATTAACAAAAATGGCTGAATATAAGCAACTTAAGGTGTTGGTGGTTGATGACTCTGCTTTGAACAGACAGGTAATAGTTGAGTACCTCAGACACAAGGAGATTATTACCATTGAAGCAGAGGATGGGGAACAAGCCCTGCAACTGGTTGATACTGAGAAACCCGACATTATTTTGCTTGATTTGATTATGCCCATTATGGACGGTTTTGAGGTGCTTGAATATCTGAAAAAACAGAATAATACCATACCTGTAATTGTCATTACGGCTTATCTAAAAGGCAATACTTTTCAAAAATGCATGGAGCTGGGAGCAAAAGGTTTTTTGAATAAACCAGTAAAAATGCAGGAATTATTCAATCTGATTTCGCAGGTGATGGAGTCGTGAGAGGGATGAGGGCAGAGCGATGAATTTGGAAGGAGTCAGGAAAATATTATTGGCCCGGAGCATTTAGACCGATGTATCTGGAACGGAAAACTGGATAAAGCAGATTTTGCCTGATTCTGTGTTATATCTTGCCGACGAGTGGAAACAAATGTGCCGGATGGGGGTAGAGGTCAACCCCGACGTTGTAATAATAGATTCAGCCTTACCTGATTTTATGCGCGGAGTGCGCATCTTAAATCGATTATCGGAAGTAAAAAATATTCCGGTGGTTATATTATGTGATCGGGATGAACCGGTGGATGAGTATTTTGCCGCCGGTGTTGATGATTTTTTGTTTCGGCCATACTCATTTATTGATTTGCGGTACCGTCTGAAGGTTGCTCTGCAACTGGGCGATACCCTAAAGACAATTAAAAATCAGAACCAACTGTTACATAAAACTTCGGAAGAGCTAAAAAAGCAATATCGCCTGCTGGAAGAACAGCGAAAGGATATGATCGACGATATTACCTATTCACGAAGAATACAGAATGCTATTATGCCTTCGGCTGAGATTTTGTCCTGTCATTTTAATGATTACTTTCTGTTTTATTGTCCCAAGCGCATTGTCAGTGGAGATTTTTACCGGGTAGCAGGGAAGGAAGGTAAGACAATTGTCGCAGTTGCCGATTGTACGGGACATGGTTTGTCGGGGGCACTTTTGACTATTGCTGGCACGGCCTTTTTGAACGAGATTATCAACTATACCCCTTTAAATGCTGCAGAATTTTTGAATCAACTGCGAATCCGGATCATGCGCCTGCTTCATCAACGGGGTTTAGAGGGAGAGGCAGCTGATGGTATGGATATTTCTTTGGCTATCATCGACTTTAATGATCGGCAATTGCAGTATGCCGGGGCCAATAATCCGGCCTATCTGGTGCGTACCTCCGGCGAACTTGTTATTCTGCCTGCCGATCGCATGCCCATTGGCATTCATGATAATTGCGAGGTACCTTTTACCAACCACACGCTGGCGTTTGACAAAGGAGACATGCTTTACCTGTTTTCCGACGGCTATGTCGATCAGTTTGGCGGACCCCACGACCAGAAATTCCGAACTAAACGTTTTCAGGAATTGTGCAGAACCGTCTATCATTTGCCTACCGTCGAACAAAGGTTAATTTTTGAGCGCACAATTGACGAATGGATGGGCTATCGCGACCATGTAGATGATATTTCCATTATTGGTATTCGCTGCTGATCCAGAAAGCAAAATAAGATTGCATAAAATTATCTGCATTTTTAAATTTTTTCATAAATTTCGGCTAAATTGGCAGTGGCGATGGCATTGAGCATTAATGATTCGAGTGTAAAGCTGGCTTATAAAGGACCTTTCTACATAGATGTACTCGGGTATGGCGGGGCATTTACGCCAGATGTACAAACGAAAACCGGTAACGTGCAACCGGCTTTATAAGATATTCTTTGAACTTACTCAGAATGTGGCCAAATATTCGGCCGAAATGTGTCAACTTTATCAACATTATAAATATGGTGGAATAGGAAGTTTTACCATTGAAGAAAAAAATAATACCATACAGGTAAGCACTACCAACATGATACGGGCTGAGGATGCACCTGTGTTGGTTAGTTACTGCAATGAGATTAATTCGATGTCGCTTGATGCTTTGCGTGAATATCGTAGTCGTAAGAGACGTCCCGAGCCTGGCCCTGCCGATAGCGGGGCATATATCGGAATAATTCAGATTGGCATCATTACCCGAAATAAGGTAGAGTATACCATAGAACCGTTGAGCGAACGATTTTCGCTTTTTACCATTACAGCTAAGGTGGATACAGAATAAATACAACTAACCCATATTATTGTCCATTATGGAAAAACTAAAAAATATCGTTATTCCGGCCAACAAGGAAACACCGTATTTCCCTGCTGTTGAATTTGATTATGAAAAAGGAGAATGTACGTTGTCGGGTGAATCGTACATGGAGGACTGCTACAAATTTTACAATCCGCTCATTGATTGGCTTAATGCTTATTGTGAGCAGAAAAATGCTATTGTCTTTAATTTTAAATTGTACTATTTTAATACCCAATCGTCGCGCATGATTCTGAAAATTTTTGAAACTTTAATGAAATTTAAGGAAAAAGGCGGGCAGGTTGAGATTAACTGGTACTACTATCAAAGCGACCCCGATATGGTGGAGGAAGTAGAGGATTTTCAGCGTGAGTCGGGGTTAGATGTAAATTTGATAGAGATAAATGGTTCATAAATGATATGTTATCTTTTTAAAACTTTTTTCAATTGATTTGAAATCAGACGTAATGAAACGACCCTGTTGATGCAGTAAACACAACAAACCGATGAAATATTTTAAACATCCGAGTTCTATCCGGCCGATTGGCGAATAAAAGAATTAAAGTATAACCAAAAGGTAATCAGTAACTTAAAAAATATTTACGGATGAAACCCCCATGATGCGTTGCCTCACAACAAACCAATGAAAATTTCAGGGGGTCCGAGTCAGAGATAGGAATAGGTATGTAACAAATTGATAGTAAGTTAATTAATTAAATTTATTTTCGGATGAAAAAAATTATTGTAACCGACAAAAGTCCGCGTGCCATCGGTCCATACAGTCAGGCCGTGGAGGTGGGGTCCACCCTGTATATTTCGGGACAGATTCCCTTGGATCCGGTTACCAACGAGATTGTGCGGGGAGGTATACGGGAGCAGACGGAACAGGTATTGAAAAATATAGGCCTTATCCTTACTGCGGCAGGTTATAGTTTTGCAGATGTGGTAAAGACAACCTGTATGCTGGCCGATATCAATGATTTTGCCGCTATGAATGAGGTGTATGCCAAATATTTTGTGAAAGATTTTCCGGCACGATCAACCTTTCAGGCTGCGGCCTTGCCCAAAGGTGTTTTGGTTGAAATAGAGGTAATTGCTGCAAAGAAGTAAAAGCTTATCTTTTCATGATACGACCAACATACCACTGATCCTGTTTTTGCGCTACAAGCAGGTAAGTTCCCGAAATCAGTTTTGCAAGACAGACTTGTGGCAGACGCTGGTGGGTTTGCAGGCTGTAGACCTGTTGCCCTGCCATATTGTAAATCCATAGTTTCCTTTCGACAGCGCTGGTATCCGTGGTTGGGAAAATTACCTGAAAACAGTCATTGAAAGGATTGGGAAATGTCCGTATGGATTGCAGCGGAGTGGTATCTATGGCGAATGAAATTTTGAATTTTGCAAGGAGCTGGTGTTGGGGATCGACGGTTATGGCTGTTACCGGCGAGGAGAAAAAAAACGAATGCCTGCTCGTGGTGTCGGAGAGTACGATACGGATCAGCGTATCGCCACCGTTTTGCCATTGTATCCGTACGGGAACGGGAATGGGAGAGTAACGATTGTCGGAAGAACTTGCCTTTACCATGCCTTGCAATTGTAAAAAATTGTTTTTGGCGATCCCCGACAGATGAATTACGGGATATCCCTTGCCGTAAAACCATTCATTGAAGAAGGCCGACCACGAACGGCCAGTTTTAGCTTCAAGTTCCCTCTTGAAATCTTCCACTCCTGCATTTTTGTAGGCATATTTTTGCAGAAAGTTCTGCCATACTTGGAAAAATATTTCATCCGACTCTGTGAAATAGCGCAGGGTATGTAGGAAGTAGGCGCCTTTCATGTAGGTATTGTAGTAGCTGAAGATGCGCAAGGGATCGAAAACCTTGTCGGCGGGAATGTAAATGGAAGCCAACGAGTCGCGCGTAGCCAGCTCAAGGCATGAGTTAAGCCAGTCGGGCGCTTCAGCGGGATAAAATTTTTCAAGGGCAAGGTACGAGAGATAAGTAGCAAAACCTTCGTTAATCCAGATATTTTGCCAGTCGCTGCATGTTACATAGTTGCCAAACCAACTATGTGCCAGTTCATGCGCAACAAGGGTAAAATCAAAATTTTGCAAAAAGGTAATCGTCTGATTTTCCATTCCACCTCCGATGGGAACCACCACATGTCCGTATTTTTCGCGCCCAAAAGGGTAGAGAACACCTATAAGCGATTCGTAGTAGTTGATTATTTCTACCGTTTTATCAATGCTGTTTTTATATTCCGGCCACTCGGCGTCAGAGAAACAATGATAGTTCTCAAACCGGATGGAATCGCCCGATTTTGTACTCAGAAACCGGTAGTTGTAGGATTTAAATTCACCGACAGCAAATCCGATGAGGTAATATGCAATAGGATAATGACTTTCCCAGTAAAAAGTACGCCGATTATTAGGCTTTTCGTCCACGCTGCGGAGCAGACCATTGGCCACTGCCATGTAGGGTTTAGGGGTAGTGATGTATATTTTTAGCGAGTCGGCCTTGTCGGTAACCCATTGTTTGCAGGCAAAAAAATCGAGTGCTGCATATGGTTCAGATAGGGTATAGAAAACTTTGCATCCATTTTCACTATTGCCGGTTGTGCCTATTCCTAAGCCACCCATGACATTTGACGATACCGCATTACCATGATAATGTATAGTGGCTTGCAGCATTTTCCCGACCTCTATTTTTTGGGGGGTAATGGCCTTAATCCAGTTTCCGCTATGTTCGAACGTGCTTGGGTGTTCGTTAATGATCACTGAGTCGACGGTGAGCGCATCGTTAAGCTGGATATAAAAACGGGTGAGCGTTTTTTTCTCCACGGTGGCTACAATGCTGGTACTTCCCTTGATGTACAGACTATCGGGTGAGGCCGATATGCGCAGATCATAGCATTTTACATCATAACAGGAACTATCGTTGTAATATTCAGAGGCTTTTTCCTGTTGGGCAAAAACTAAACTCTGTATCCCCCAAAGGACTGTCATCAGAACCCATGTACCTCGGTGATGTATCATAGTAATTTTGGGCTACCAGCTGAATGTATATACCGTCTTCTGATGATAATTTTCGTCCGGACGCAGAACGGTCGAGGGGAAATGCGGATGATTCGGTGAATCGGGGAAATGCTGGGTTTCGAGACAAAGTGAACAATGTTTCTGATAGCGTATTCCATTGTGTCCGGTCAGCGAACCGTCGAGATAGTTTGCCGAATAGAACTGTACCCCCGGCTCGGTAGTATAGACTGTGATTTTCCGGCCGGAATAGGGATCGAGTAGTTCGGCAATTCGGGCAAATTGTCCATTGGGTTTGTTGAGTACATAATTGTGATCGAATCCGCCCGGTACCTGATGGATACGTTCGCCAATGCGGGTAGGCTGACGGAAATCGAAAGCAGTACCCGTTACATCAAGCAATCGTCCGGTGGGTATACTGGTATCGTCGACCTCGGTTATCTGGTCGGCATCGATGGTGAGGATAAGGTCGTAGATAGTCCGATCGCATCCAGCAGGATTAAAATAACAGTGGTTAGTAAGGTTTACCACAGTCGGACGGTCGGTTGTGGCTTGATATTCTATCGTAAGTTCATTCTTATTGTTCAGGGAGTAGGTAACGGTAACCTGCAGATTACCGGGATAGCCTTCTTCACCATCGCGACTAAAATAGCTGAGTTTAACGCCCACTGAATCTTTATGTTCAAATGTTTCGGCCTGCCAGATAACCTTATCGAAGCCTTTGATGCCACCATGCAGCGAATTGGGACCGTTGTTGACGGCAAGGTGGTAGGTAACCCCGTCGAGAGAAAACTGTCCTTTGGCAATACGGTTGGCATAGCGCCCACAGATAACCCCAAAGTATGGATGTTCTCTTTCATATTCCTCCAGCGTATCAAAACCAGCAATAATCTCGTTTGTATTTCCCAATTTGTCGGGAACTTTTATCGACGTGACGGTTGCACCGTAGTTTGTTACTGAAATTTCGACTCCATGGTCGTTCCGAAGGGTAAAAAGATACACGCCTTTTTGTTTTCCCCCTTCTTTAAAATAGGTTTGAGTTATTTCCATTCTCAAAATATTTTTAACCTTGATTGGTGTTGTGAATCCGATGCATTTTTTGCAAATATGGACATTTTTTTACCGATTAGCCAAGAGAAAATACAGAATTATATCATGATTTTCCTCTCGATAATGACTTTACCTCGGGTTTCCCTATGAAATTTTGGGGTTCTTGTTGTGGGTTGGGGTACAATTGGGTATTGCATAACTTTTTGGAAAGATTTCGAAAAGTACATGAGCCTGTCTGTCTGGTAAAATTATGGGGTCTTTCTTGATCTGAAAAATAAATCAGATATATTTTTTTGAAGTTCTGAAATATATTGGTTTAAGTTACATGTTAGTGTTCTAATTACACTAAGTAATGATAAACCCAGATCCGTCATTAGAATTACGAAGGCACAAGGAAAGGCCAACTCATTAGTTTCAGTTGAGCTCCAAAGGCCTTTGAACCAATCTCTCCTTTTCATTTGCATGGAGAGTTTTAGAATACGGCTATTTCCGTTTTTTATCATATAACCACCTATAGCAAAAACCTTGTACCT
>Ga0068707_1001171_pt1 | contig 18067 bp, 12 predicted proteins | sample YNPNPMetaG_FD_66600 | JGI IMG/M metagenome (GOLD analysis project Ga0068707, IMG submission 66600) | Anoxygenic and chlorotrophic microbial mat microbial communities from Yellowstone National Park, USA - YNP NP MetaG | ecosystem: Environmental > Aquatic > Thermal springs > Hot (42-90C) >...
GGGGGAGATCGTTCACCAGCACGAGTTTCAGACGCCCCCCGCCGGAGCCCCTCACCAGTCCTTCTATGAGCTCTTCCACTGATTCGTTCCAACCGCACAGGACGACGTGCCCTTTGAGTTTCACCGCCTCCAAACCCCTTTCCTCTCGAATCTTCTTTTCCACGAATACCGAAGCGATGGTCGCTGTGGTGATGGACAGCAACACCACTCCCCCGAGTATGGTCACCCCTCCGAGGACACGGCCCAAAGGGGTCCTGGGCACCAGATCACCGTATCCGACCGTGGCCACGGTCACGATGGACCACCAGACCGCATCCCAGAACCCCTTGATCTCGCTCTCCGGATGCCCGTGCTCGACCATCAACAGGCCGACGGAGCTCGTGAATATCAACGAGAAGAGGACCGCCAGGATCGTGAAGACGCGCTCCCTTTCGAGCCGTTCCCGCGTCCTGCGAAACCAGTTGGATCCCTTCATGGGCCCTCCCCGGAGTCGGGTTTGGCCATGTCACATCCGCCCGCAGGGTCGCCGAAGGCCCTGCCTCGCACACGCACGAGGGAGCCTTTAGGTATCTCTCCTTTGCCCGGCTGGAGCTCTATCCACCAGTGGGCGCACGGGGAGGGGACACCCCATCCGCGCGGTCGCCTCCGCGTCGGCGCCGCATAGAGCCGCCCCCCATCGGCCCACACTCGTGCCTCCACGAAACGCCACGCCTCGGGATCTGGCCTCAGGTCCTCCATCAGCAAGCACTCGGTCCCCCTGATCTGCCATTTGCCGCGGCCCGAGAGGTAGATCAATCCTGGACGGAGGAAGACCTCGAAGCCCACCTCGATACCCCCGATCCCACCGGGCAGGGCCAGGACCGGGATGCCGTTGGCGTCGAACAGCGCGATGGAGGCCCCAGGTCTCATGCGGACCCCTTTGAAAAGGACCCGGGCGCCCAGCTCCTCCATGGCCCTGAAGATGAGGTCCCCCTGTCCCTTGCCAGTGCCCCCTGTGGTGACGAGGAGCTGTTCCCCTCGCGTGTGGGCGACGCTCTCCCGGATCCGGGCGACATCGTCCGGGACAGGCCCCTCCACCAGTGCCCTTGCGCCCAAGCCCTCCACCAAGAACCTGATATAGGGGCCGTGAGACGCGAAGACACCGCCACTTTGCCTTGGCCCCCCCGGGGCCACCAGCTCGGAGCCCGTGGGGACCACCCTCAGCCGCGGTCTCTTTACGACACTGACCTTGTCGATGCCCACCGATGCGAGGATCGCCACCGCCTCTGGACCCAATCTCTCTCCAGCCTTGAGGAGGATGTCATTCCGCCTTCCAAATGCAGCTCGCCTGGCAACATTGGCCCCCTTCGAGATGCGCATGGAACCCCGCAGGGTTCCCTCCGGCCCTTCTTTGGCGTCTTCAACGGGCAGCACCGCGTCGGCACCCGCTGGCAAGGGGGCCCCTGTCACCACGCGCACGGTCTCGCCGGGCCCGAGCTCCAGCTTCCATGGCTTGCCCACACGCACGTCACCGACGATGCGAAGAGGCGATCCGTCCAAGGCATCCTGCGCCGCAACGGCGTATCCGTCCATCACGGCCATATCCTCGGGGGGCAGGTCCCAAGGGGAAGCCACGTCACGGGCCAGGACCCTGCCGCAGCAGCTCAGGACCTTCAACGATTCCCGGCCCATGGGCTTGAGGGTGCCCCGAAATATCTCCAATGCCTCTTCAGGGCTGATCCACTCCGGGCTTGCGGCCATCCGACCCCCCTGTGTCGAAAGACGCGACTTCATTCTAACAGAAAAGCCCTGGGTCGCAAGGAGTTCGCCGGGGTGTGAGAGACATTGTATGGGTTGTATGGGCCGCCCAAACCCGGTAGCATTGAGCTCTGATGGGTGACATGAGTCTCACAGGCAGGATCAAGATAGCCCACGGGGCCCGCAGGGCGGAGGGCCTCTTGCTCCGAGACCTGGGGGAAATCCTCGAGGCCCGCAAGAGCAGCGACCGGGCCCTTCTGCCCCCGCCGGTCCGCGTCATCGTCCCCTCCAGGAGTCTCAGGCAGCACCTGGGGCACGTCATGGTCCGTCACTTCGGGGGCTCCATAGCCGGCGTCTCGATCCAGACTCTCAGGGCAGTGGCCAACGAGATCATCGAGCGAGCAGGGAATGTGGAACGTGAAGGCCATTGGATTTTCGAGCTCCTCGTTCGGCGCTTCGCCAAGGAGGAGGAGAGCCTGAGACATGCCCTGGATCACCTCGCGGATGGATACGGGACGGTCGTTCCCACGATCGTGGATTTCCTGGACGCGGGTTTCGAAAAGGCCCATGCCGAGACGTTGGAGGAGGCCATAGCTGAACTCCCTCCTGGTGTGGCACCGGCGGCCGCAATGGAGCGTTCGCGGGCCTTGGTTCGCGCGGCCGCAAGGACCTGTGAGGCGCTGGAGTCTCATGGGATAGGCTGGATCTCCAGCGCCTTCAGGGTGGCAGCGAGTTTGCTGAGAGGCGACCCAAGGCGAATCCTGCCGGCATCGGCGGTGCTGATTCACGGGTTCGCGGACGCAACCGGCGTTGCCACCGATCTGATAGAGGCGATGGTTCGCCACTGCGGCGCCTGGGTCTATTTGGACCAGCCCCATGACCCCGCACGCCCGGGAAAGGAAGATCTGGGGGTGCAGTTCACGCTGAGGTTCCTGCACCGCCTCACGGGTGCAGCTTCATCGGTCGAGGAGCTCCCGGCGCAGCCAGAGCCGGAGCCCGAAATCTCCATGATCCGTGCGGCCGGGGCCGACGCCGAGATCCGGGAGGTGGCCCTGCGGATAGGGGCCCTGTTGGAGCGGGGGGGCTGTCCTGAACGGATCGGGGTCGTGGCCAGGGATCTGACCCGCTACCGCCTAGCCATCCGCTTCCATTTTCAGCGACTCGGCATCCCTTTTTCAGGGGTGGGTGCCCTCGGGCCTCCGGACGGTGTGGGCAGAAGGATCCAGGCCTTGTTGGAGTTGCTCAAGAGAAAGGCGAACTCCACGGTCGATCGGTGGCTCGAGGTCCTGCAGCAGCCCAAGCGGCCTGATCTCCGTCTCGCCTTTCGGTCACTGGGGATCGTCCGTCTGCAGGAGGCGGCCTCGCTGGACCCCAAGGCCGTATTGACGGACGGAGGGGACTACCCGTTGCCGGTCAGACGGGGACTCGGGGTCGAAGATGACGCCCCTTGGGATGAGTTGAAGGTCCAGGCCCCCAGGCGGAGGCTTCCAGGCGTGTTTTTGATCGAGGCGGTGGAACTCGCAAAAAGGGCCGTCGGAAGCTGGGCCGTGTGGCCGGAGCAAGACGTGTTCCGTAGTCACCGAGAGGCGCTTTTGGGGTTGCTCCAAGAAGGGCTCCTATGGTCAAAGGAGATGCCCGTTGCAGAGAAAGTGCTGGAGGCCCTGGAGGGCCTTGGCGGGCAAGCCCCCGAGGGCTTCACCCTATCCTACGATGAGTTCGTACTGGCGCTGAGCCAGGCACTTCGGGAAGCCGGCGTACCGCCCATCGGCGGTGCCGGAGGCGGGGTGCAGGTCCTGGATGTCATGGAGGCCCGGGGCCGCACCTTCGATCATCTCTTCATCATAGGGCTCAACAAAGATCTCTTTCCCCGCTTGGTGAGGGAGGACCCGCTGCTCCCCGATCCGGTCCGAAGGGCGCTGGCGGTCCTCCTCCCCGACCTCCCCATCAAGTCCGCGGGCTACGAGGAGGAGCGCTACCTATTCGCTCAGCTCATCTCCTCGAGTCCGCGAATCACCGTTTCATGGCAGGCGGTGCAAGAGGACGGCAGACCCGTGTCGCCCTCGCCTTTTCTGGAGCGCCTACGATTGGCCAAGGGATGGGAGGAGCCGAGGGTCGCTCCCTCGGTCTATGCTCCCCCCGGATCCAGGCCCGATCCGGAAAAAGACGGGATCCGCCCTGCCCAGGAGCACGCGATCATAGCCGGCTTGTACGGGGGTCGCGATCGTTTCAAGGAGATCCTCGCCCTGGCCGTGGCCGAGACGCACGGCGAGGTGTGGGGCGCCGCTGTCCAGGATTGTTCGTCCAAGGCTCGGGCTCTGGCCCGGGCCCGGGTCGCGGTCCTTCAGGAGATGGACCCGGATCGGGGGACAGCGCGGGGGAGAAAAACGGCCTCTTTGCTCGGGCCCTATTTCGGGTTCATAGGGGCCACCTGCCTCCCCGAAGATCCCAGGCGTTCGGGGCCCTTCGTCAGCATGCTGGAACAGATCGCCTACTGTCCGTGGAGGGCCTTTCTCACGCGGTTGCTGCGTCTCGAGCCCGTGCCCGATCCGCTCGAGGCCTTGCCGAAGGTGGACGAGCTCCTGTTGGGTGTCGTGGTGCACGCAATCATGGAACGAGTAGCCCGAGAGGCCATCCCTGCCATGCCCAGGACCTTGGAGGAGGCCCTCGAATCGCCAGGTGTGTCCCCGTCTTGGCCCGATGATGCCCCGCTGGAGAGGATCATGACGGTGGTTGCCGAACGCACGCTCAGGGAGGCGGGCATAGGCCTCAGCGGGCTGGCACGGGTCCTGGAGGCCAAGGCCCGCCCGTACATCGACACGGCCAGGCAACTGGACTGGTCGGAGGGGGGCGGGATCGAGTTCTTGGCGGCGGAGGTTCAAGGGGCCCTCTCTCTGACAGATTCCAGCGGTACTCCTCGCCTGGTCCGATTCAGGGCCGACCGTCTGGATCGCTCCGGCGGACGCCTCAGGCTCACGGACTACAAGACAGGCAGGACGATCTCCGATGCGGCCGGGGAGGGGACCCGGCGCGATCGTTTCCTGAGGGACGTGAAGGCGGGCCTGCGCCTCCAGGCCATGGCCTATGTCCTGGGGGCCGGGGGAGGGGAGGCGGAGGGGCGTTACGTCTTCTTGAGGCCCGGGATCCCCGAGGGCGCCAGGGTCTTCCGCGTCACCCACGAGGACCGAGAGTTCAAAGAGGCGTTCGAGGAAGCGGCCAAGGCCCTGATCGAGGCCATGGATCTGGGGGTCTTCTTCCCTCGGCTGGCCGGGCCCGATGGGAGAGAGGAGCCCATATATTGCCGGCACTGCGAGGCCGCCCAGGCCTGCCTGAGGGGAGACACCGGGGCTAGGAGCAGGTTGGTGCGGTACATGGAGGCGGCAAGGAGTGCCCTGGCCGACGGCAAGGAACTGGCCAGCGCCGAGAAGGCCACGGCGCGACTCTGGTGGCTGGGGGAAAGGGCAACGGAGAGCGGCGAAGGGCAAGGGTAGGTGGTATGGGACTGGATGGGACGCTTTCGAGAGAGGAGATGGAGTCCCTGGATCAAGAGACCCGTCTACTCGCCCAGACGGAGTTCCGCACGCCCCTGGTTGTGGAGGCAGGGGCCGGCACAGGCAAGACCACGGCCCTCACGGCGAGGATAGTGGCATGGTCCATAGGTCCCGGATGGGAGAGGGCGGAGGGGGCGCTGCAGTGCCGTGAAACAGATCGAATCGCCGCCCGGGTCTTCGATAGGATCGTTGCCATCACCTTCACCGAAGCTGCGGCCTCGGAGATGTCCTCGCGGGTGGGGCAGGCACTGTCCGAGATGGAGAAGGGGAGGGTGCCATGCGGTCTCTTGGCCGACGCCCTCTCCAGATCGCCTGAGGCCAACAGGGCCAGGGCCAGGGCCCTCCTGGGTTGCCTGGATCGCCTGACGGTCATGACCATTCACGCCTTTTGTAGAAGGCTCCTTGTCCAGTATCCCATCGAGGCAGGCCTGCACCCCAACTTCGTAGTGGACGCCGAAGGAGTGGCCCTGGAACAGCTGGTGCGAGAGGTGGTGGAGGACGCCGTCAGGGTCGGTTACAGCGAGCCAGGCGATCCGCATCTCCTAGCCCTCGCTGCCAAGGGTTGCGGCCCCCAAAGGATAGCAGATGCCCTGATGAAGCTCGCATCCGAGGCCGTCTCCCCGGCAGTGTTGGAAGAAGACCCTTTTTCGCCGGCGCGCGTAAAGTCCGCATGCGAGGAGGCCGCCAGGGAATTCCTGGAGTTCCTGGACCATTGGGAAGCCCTCCTCGGAGGGGTGAGGCGCTCTCCAGTGACCGTCAGTGTCATCAACTCCATGAAGGCCACCTTGGAAGGATTGAAGAGAGCGGCTGACTCTGTCTCCCCATCTGACGATCTGGGCGCCTTGTCTGCCTGGGTAAGCGAGACGTGGACCGGCAACCTGTTGGATCGCCTGGGGAGTTGGGCGAAGGGAAGATTCAACAAGTCCGAGGCTGATGCCCTCGGTCCCATGGCCGCGGAGGTGCAAGCCGCTGCGGCCTCCCTCCGTGCTGGCCTGCGGCATCTCACCCGGATGGATCCGGAGATGCTCAGGCATGCCCGCGCCGCACTTTGCCCTCTCCTCAAAAGGGTGGATGCGGAGATGCGCTCCAGGGGCATCCAGACCTTTACCGGGCTACTGAAAGGGGCGCAAAGGCTCCTCACCATGCACCCCGAGATCAGGGCCTCTGTCCGCCGGTCCATGGATCAGCTTCTGGTGGACGAGTTTCAGGACACGGACAGCATCCAGTGCGAGATCATACGCACGATCGCCCTGGACGGCCCGGCCGACGAGAGGCCAGGATTGTTCATCGTGGGAGATCCAAAGCAGTCCATCTATGGATGGAGGAGCGCGGACCTCGAGGCTTACGAAGGCTTCGTATCGGATGTCTTGAGATCCGGAGGAGAGCGGCGCCTGCTGGTGGTGAATTTCCGTTCAGCCCCGGCGATCTTGGAAGAGGTCGAGCGGATTGTGGGTCCTGTGATGCGCGAGCGGCCGGGCCTTCAACCAGCTTTCGAGCCGTTACTGCCTTGTCCGGCGCGCCGAAAGGGTTCAGGGTTCTCCAAAGGGGCAAGGGCGCCGGTGGAGTACTGGGTGTCATGGACTCCTGACCAACCCGGCAGGCCGGCAATGGACAAGACCCCGGCCAAGGAGGCCGCGGAGATGGAGGCGGAGGCCCTTGCCAGGGAGATCCTTTCCCTTCACTGGGAGCACGGCGTGGCTTGGCAGGAGATCGGGGTCCTGTTGCGCACCACGGGGGATCTGGACACCTACCTGAGCGCGTTCCGTGACTTCGAGATACCTTACGCAGTGGAAAGGGACAGGAATTACTACAGGCGACGGGAGATAATCGAGGCGTCCGCCCTGTTTCGCTCCGTAGTGGATCCCCATGACCACCTGGCCCTGGTGACCTTCCTCCGTTCGGCCATGGTGGGGGTCCCTGACGCTGCATGGATCCCTTTGTGGAGGCACTCCTTTCCCGAGATGGTGACCGAGCTCCGCGGGGCCGATTCCCAGGCGATGGCACGCCTGCGCGCCGCGGTGGAGGAGGCGGCCCGGTGCATCCCGGCGGACATCCCGGGCATAGAGCGCATTGCCGGGTGGGAAGAGGCTCTGCTCTCCGCACTGGAGGACCTAGCTGTCCTGCGCGAGTCATTCGACACGGAACCGATCGACCTGTTCGTGGCCCGGATGAGGTCCCTGCTGCTGCAGGAGGCCACCGAATCCGCCAGATACCTGGGACCTTACAGGCTGGCCAATCTGGACCGCTTCTTCAGGCAACTGACCGAGGCGCTCGAGTCCGGCGAGGACCCCCAGGCCATAATTCGCGCCCTGAGGGTGGGGGTGATGCAACTGCGGGATGCAGAGGAGGGTCGTCCCAAGGGGGAATCGGGGGAGGCCGTCCAAGTCATGACCATCCACAAGGCCAAGGGCCTGGATTTCGGTCACCTCTTCGTGATGCAACTGCACCGTGGCTCCAGGCAAGAGGAGGGCGAGGAAGACGCAGTGGTCTGGCATGCGGGACAATGGGAATGGAAGCTTCTGGGAGTTCCCACTCTGGGATTCGCTCGGGTCTTGGAGAAGAGGAGGCGGGTTGCCCATGCCGAGTTGGTCCGGACCCTTTACGTGGCAGCTACTCGCGCCAAGGATCGATTGGTCTTGGCCGGAAGATGGCAAACTAAAAGCAAAGTAAAATCAATAGATAATGCTACAACACATATGGATTTACTTCAATGGAGACGACCCGAGGTCCCGCCCCTCGAAGCCCTGATGAGGGAGAGGGTGGGTGGCGGGGGGCCGCTATGGGCCGATGCAGCCGGGGCGAGATGGGTCTTCTTGGGACTCGTGGGATCCGAGCCGCCGGTCCACGTCCCCGCCGCGGAGGCGCTCGAACTCCCTGGAGCGGAGCAAGTGAGATCCGAGGCCGTGGCCGTGGCTCGGCGCGTCGCAGCGGCCCGGGCGCTCATGGATCGCCCCTTGAGCGCCCCGGCCTCGATGGAGAGCCACGACGCCCTGAAGGAGATCCTGGTTGCGGCTGCGCCCCCATTTCCGGGAAGAGGGGAGGGGGTGGCCTTGGCAGTGGGCAGGGCCATACACAGGGCCTTGGAATCGCTGGACCTGAGCGCCGAACCGGACCTCGCTCTGAAGGCCCAGCGAGTCCTCCTTCCGTTCTACCTGGGACCTTTCGTGAGCGGCAATGCCATGGCGGAGGCCTTGGAGCGGGCGGGCTCCTTGTGGGATAGATTCTCACGGGGTCAGTTGTCTCGAAGACTCCTGGGGCTTCGCGACCATCTGGTCGCGAGGGAGTTGCCGGTGCTTCTCCCACCTCTCGAGGGCCAAGGGCCGGTGGGTTTTGTGGCAGGGTCGGTGGATCTCTTGTATCGGGACCCGCATTCCGGTCGCATGGTGGTGGCCGACTACAAGACCGATATCGTAGAAGGGGAAGAGGCCCTCATGCAACGCGCCCGTCTCTACGCCTCCCAGATCAGTGTCTATGTGCGGGCCGTCAGAGAGGCGCTGGGGCTCGACGAGGAGCCGCGCGCCGAGCTGTGGTTCCTCTATACCGGAGAGGTCCTGGCCGTGGGTGGAGAACCCATTGCTGGCTGAAGGTCATCCCCTTTTCAATCGAAAAGGGGTGGCTGCCCCTTGAGAAATTGCCCTTTGCTGGGGATGCTTGCCCTGTTTTCCGCTATCAACATGGCCATGCTCAGGGCCTCCTCCATGAGCCGATCCTGCGACACGACCGCGCTCACGAAACCCACCCTCAAGGCCTCCTCGGCGGCCATGCGGCGTCCCGTGAGACAGAGGTCCCTGGCCACAGGCTCGGGAAGGACCGTCCGGATCAAGTCGTAGGCAGCCGGAAGCCCCATCCGGACCTGGGGCTGTCCGAAGGTCGCGGCCTCCGCTGCCAGGCGCAGGTCGCACATGGCGGCGAGGTCCATCCCCCCGGCCAGGGCCGGCCCGTTGACCGCGGCGATGAGCGGTTTCGGGAACGTATAGACCGCGCGATGATAACCCCTGGCCTGGGCAAAGATCCTCTCTGTGTCGCCTCCAGCGAACTCGCTCATGTCGAACCCAGCGCAAAAGGAAGGGCCCGCACCGGTGAGCAGAACCACTTTGACTTTCTCGTGGGACGCAAGCTCGGTCAAGCACTCCACTATCTCGCGGCGCAAGGCCGTGGAGAGGGCATTGCGCTTCTCAGGGCGATTCAAGGTCACTATGGCCAGGGCCTCTTGCTCCTCGCATTTCAAGAACTCGTACGGCATGTGGCACCTCCCGAGGTTGTAAGTGATCAGGGGTGGTGGCGTTTCTCGGAGCGGCTTGGCGGAGGCGCTTCGATCTTCCAGGATTTGGGCCTGGGGGAAGCCCTCTCGGCCGAGGCGAAGCTGAGGCCGACCGAGAAAGGGGGCAAGCATCCCCCGGAGGCCAAATCCTTCGGAAAATCAAGCGCCGAAGACTTGAAGCGGAGAGAAATGCCGCCACCCCCCGTGACCAATTGCCCGAGGTTTTCCTCGTCCATAATATGACAACTCGGTGACGGGTTCCACCGCTCTCGGATGCAGCAAAGGTAGTCCCCGTTGAGGCAGACGCCTTGCAGGCTCTTCTCCCGCCCAGCCACGAAGAGTCGGTCGGAAGGAATACTCTTGCCTGATGACCGTCGATGGGTGGCCGATCGTTCCGTCGTGTAGGGTTGCGTTCCAAACCCGCCCTTTCGAAGGACCTACCGACCCTTCGCTGAGGGGGTAGGATGGAAGATTTGCCTTTCGTAACGCAGTGGGTTACGATTGTACAGGTGCAAGAGTGCCGGGGGCTTCTCGGCGCGGCCACGAGCATGGGGGAGGGAAGGGATGAAGATGAGGGAGCAGGAACCACCGCATCCGGGCGAGGTGTTGCGCGACCAGTATCTCAGACCGCTGGGGATAACCTTGACCCGTGCCGCCAGGAACCTCGGGATATCGCGCAAGGCCCTCTCCGAGATCGTCAATGGGAGGGTGGGGATAAGCCCGCAGATGGCCTTGCGGCTCTCGCTGGCCCTTGACACGACGCCCGAGTATTGGATGGAGCTTCAAGTCAAGCGCGAGCTTTGGCGGGCAAGGCAGGAAAAGGGCCTCAGAAAGGTCAAGAGGCTCAAGGACACCCAGCTGACCCTTTTCTCCATGGGAAGACCTGACCCTGTGTCCAGATAGGGCGCGGGAAGGCCGGGGCCAGGCCCCTTTTTCCCCCTCGAGACCTTTTACAACGGCCGGAAGTGAGCGATGTCGTGTATATCCCCTCGCTTTTCCTCCCTCCAAACGGCCCTGACCCTCATCCCTCGGCGCATCCTTTGCCTCACCTCGTCGGGGCGGGTGAGGTCGAAGCCTCCTACAAGATGAGTGAAGCCGCAGCTCGCCCCGTCGAGGCGGATCTGGGCGATGATATAAGGCGGCTCCAACGTCTGCCCCAGATACCGGTAATTGACCAGGCACCAGGTCTCGACGCTACCCTCTTGGCCCACCACCCACTCCTCCATGTCCCTGTAACAGCCTGGACAGAAGCTCCTCGCGGGGACCAGGACCTTCAGGCAGCTCCTGCACCGTGTGCCCAGTATCTTTTCCTCCTTCAAGGCCTCGAAAAACCGACTCCATGTCTGACCCAAGGCCCAGTTGTAGGGGAGCACTACGTCCTTCGTGCCCGTCCTGTACTCCTTCATTTCACCACCCCTTTTTCCCTAGTGCCGGACTGCCTAGATCGGCTCCCAGTACTGAAGATCGTCCAGGCTTCCGGTCTTTTCCTTGCGCCATACCGCCCTGACCCTGCCACCCACCTTGACCTTCCTGTTCACCAGTTCCAGATCCTTTATGTCGAATCCCCCTATACGGCCACCCCAGGCATTATCGGTCCCGTCCAGTCTTATCTGGGCCGGCACAATGGGGATCATCTCTTCGGTGACCCCGAAGTAGGTGTAATTGACGTAACTCCACGAGATGATGGTGCCTTCTTGGGCGACCTCCAGCCACTCCTCCATGGGCTCGAAACATCTCGCACAAAAAGGCCTCGCTGGGACCAGCACCCTCTTGCACTCCTTGCACCTGGTCCCTAGGATCTTCTCCTCCTTCAAGCCATCGAAGAAACGGGCCCAGGTGGGGCCCATGGCCATCTCAAAGGGGATCCTCAAGACTGCTTGAATGGTCCTAGGCTTGCGCTTCTCCCCTTCCATGTCAGAGACACCTCCTGATCTACAGTTCCGACCCAACGATGGTCACCGCGTTGAACTGCTCAGCCCCCCCCATGGCGTGGGAGAAGGCGACCTTGGCGCCTTCCACCTGGTGAGGTCCAGCCTTGCCCGTGACCTGCATGGCCGCCTCGGCCAGCCTGATCAGACCCGCGGCCCCTATGGGATTGGTGCAAAGCACGCCGCCTGACGGGTTACAAGGTAGCTCACCCCCGGGGGAGAACACCCCCTTGATGACGTAATCCGGCGCCTCACCGTGAGGGCAGAAACCCAGGCACTCCAGGAGCACCAGCTCCTGGTAGGTGAAGGGGTTGTAGACCTCCGCGACGTCTATCTCTCTCCTCGGCTCCGTGATCCCGGCCTGCCCGTAGGCCTCCTTTGCGGCCTCGATGGCGCTCCTCCATACCGCCTTGCTGCTGTCCCCCGAGAAATACTCCTCCCCCCTGAAACCCATCCCCTTGATCCAGGCAGGTCTCTTGCAGAGCCTCTTGGCCTTTCTCTCCGAGGCCAAGACCACGGCGCAGGCCCCGTCCGATGAAGGGCACACATCCCAGAGGCGCACCGGATAGGTAATGATCCTCGCTCTCATCACGTCCTCCTTGGTGACCTGGACCTTGATGTGAGCGTAGGGATTGAGAAATCCTCCGTTGTGACAGTCCACCGATATGATGGCGGCGGCCTCTCTCGCCTTCTGTTCGTCGATCTTGAAGTGCCCCATGTATTCCCGCGCCTGCATCGAGAAGACCGCCGGGGCCCCGCCCACTATCCTGACCAGGAAAGGCTCCGGTATGGTCATCATGGTGGCCTGGGCGTCGCCTTCGTGCTGCTTCTCAGAACCCACCACCAAAACGATGTCGGCCATTCCCGAGGCCACCCAGTAGATCCCGGTGTGAGCGATGGACTGTCCTGTGGAGCCGCACGTCTCCGACCTGAGGATCGGCTTTCCCACCGCCCTCAACGCCTCGGCGAAGTAAAGGTGGTTCAAGGCCACACCCTCCATCATGGAGGGCATGCTCCCGAAGACCACCGCATCGATGTCATCAGGGGTGATCCCGGCGTCTTCGAGCGCCGCCTTGACCGCCTCTCGGACCATCTCGGGGTAGCTCAGATCGTCCCGTCTGCCGTGCTTGGTCTGTCCCGTCCCTATCACCGCTACCGCTCTCCCCATGTCCCTTCACCTCCTAGGCCCCCAGGATGACCACACTGTGACACTGACCCGCAAAGCCGTGGACCGAATGGGCCAGCGCCGTCTTGACCTTCCTGGGGACCTGGTGTTCTCCCGCCTTTCCTTTGATCTGCAAGGCCGCCTCGGCCACCCGGTAGAGCCCCCGGGGGACATAAGGGTTCATGGCCAGGACTCCCCCGGAAGGGTTCACCGGAAGGGGGCCGTCCATCTGCGTTGCGCCGCTGTCCAACAGCCGCCCGCCCCCCCCTTCCTCGCAAAACCCCAGTTGCTCGCACCACAAGAGCTCCTGGAAGGCGTAAGGCTCGCATATCTCCGCGACATGGACCTCCTTGCTGGGGTCGTGGATCCGGGCCATGCTGTAAGCCTTGGAGGCGGCGACCTTGAGCTTGGTGTCAAGCAGATCCCTGTCCCCCAAGTAATACGTGTCCATGGCGCAACCGTAACCCTTGAACCACACGGGCTTGGAGGCCAACTTCTTGGCCTTCTCCTCCGAGGCCAGCAGTACCGCGCACACCCCTTCGGACTTGGGGGCGCACTCCATGGCCTTCAGCGGATCGCAGATCATCTCCGACTGCAGGACATCCTCGACCCTCACCCTCTTCTTCTTGTGGGCGTAAGGATTGAACAAGGCGTTGCCCAAGTTCTTGACCACCACCTTGGCGCACTGCTCTTCTGTGACCCCGAAGCGCTCCATGTATTCCCTCATCTGCATGGCGGCGGCCGTTGTCTCCTGGATCCCGAGAGGCCTGGAGTAGAACGGGTCGGCAAAGCAGGTGGTCACCGTATCGTTTTCCGGGTTCTCGGAGCCCTTGATCAGTGCCACCACGAGGGCACTCTCATAGTGGCCTGACATGATCCGGGCACAGCCGTAATAGAAAGCCCATATGGAATCCGCCTCTTGTCTGGACAAGGGCTTCATGAAGCCCCCCGCCGCATCTATGTCGAAGGCGTTCGCACATGCCATGCCGCTGTGGAGGATGTCCGACGCGGCGAGGATGTAGGTGTCGACCTCGTCCCTCCTCATGCCCACCTTGTCGAGGAGCTCCTTGACCGTCTTGAAAGTGAACTCCATCAGGCTCAGACTCGTCTCCACGCCAGGGCTCTGGGAGACCTCGACAATCCCGACCTTTCGCATGTCCCCTCCTTCCTCCGTTTTGCCTCAACCTCAGAACAGGTGAAGGCGCCTTGCCTCTACAAACAGCCGTCAGAATGAGATCTTCGTCTCGACGTAGTTGGACTGGTCCCCCCTTTCGTCGACAAGCCAAAACCGAAACGTTCGCTCCCCGTGTCCGACGGCAGTCCACCAACATCTCGCCTCTCCGGAGGCGACCACCTTCTCCAGGAACTTCATCTCCTGCAAACCCCTGTGTCTCTCGGACTCCCACTCCATGTACAACAGTTCAGGCCTCACCACTGCATCCTTCTCGAAGGATATCCTCAGCCAGTTCTTCTCACCGTCTGTTCGTGGGGCCGCTGTTTCGGATGTAGCCTCGAGGAGCTTCACCGGGCTCGTCGCCTCCCAGGTTTGCGTGGGAACGACCACCAGCTCCAAAGGCTCCGTTTTGTTTCCGTTTCTGTCCTCCAACTGGACCGTCAAGAACCTCTCAGGCCCCATGCCCGGTTCCTCGCGCGGCAAATCAAAGAGGGTGAGCGTCCCGGACTCCACACCCTCGAAGGGCCTAGGGGGTGGAAAGCTGTTCCTGACCACCCGCCGCTGTCCGTTGCTGTCCATGGTGGTGACATGGAAGTGAATCTTGGCCACCGGCCCCTTTTCGAAGTCGACAAGGATCCAATGGCTCATCCCCAAGACGGGCGGATCGGGGGTGGTACGATGGGAGAGGATCCTTATCTGGGGGTGGACATTCTGGGGCAGCGACAGAGAAAGGGTGAAAATGAGCAGTGCGACGGACGCGACCAAAAGCCCCCTGTTTTCCGCCATAACCCCTTCCCCTCGATGGAGACTCGGACGCGGGTTCCATTGTTCCTTACCAAAATATTCATCGCAGGTCAATCGCAAAGGAGCGAAAGCTCGGATTGACTCGCAAGACGGAGTGTGAGAGTCTACGTGCCATCCTCGGCGAGGGGGTCCTCCCCGTGTCGTCGATGGGGGTCTGAGTCCGAGGGGTTCCATCCCTCGAGGCCCGAGGTGCCTCTTCAGGAGTGGAGGAGTAAGATGGGTGAACTGGAGGGCCGGGTGGCGGTGGTTACAGGGGCGGGGAGCCGGGAGGGCATTGGGTTCGCCGTGGCTCGCGCCTTGGCCCGGGAGGGGGCAGCGGTGGTCCTGGCGGATCTGTGTCAGGAGTTAGATGTGCCTGGCTATTATCGTCTACCCACCTGGCAAGGACTGCAGGCCTCGGTGGAGGAACTCAAGAGCTCGGGGGCCGAGGCCCTGGCGGTGCGGTTGGACGTCACGGACAAGGGGTCGGTCGATGACATGGTCCGCTTCGTGGTGGGGGAGATGGGGGGTATCCACATCCTGGTGAACAATGCCGGGGGCGCCCCTGGGCCTGGACCCCTTCATCTCATGGAGGAGGACTCCTGGCGCAGGACCTTGGAGATAAACCTTCACGGGACATTTCTCGTCTCCAGGGCCGTGGTGAATCAGATGCTTGCCCAGGGGAAGGGAGGGGTGCTGGTCAACGTCTCCTCCAAGGCCGGAAAGGTCCCGAGGGCCTTCGCAGGGGCTTACTGCGTGGCCAAGGCGGCCGTGATCATGTTGACCAGGGTCCAGGCACTGGAACTCGCCCCCCACGGGATCCGCGTGAACGCGGTCTGTCCTGCCCAGATCGAGACCCCGCTGGAGCGCTGGAGCTGGGAGTTGGAGGCGAGGCTCCTGGGCAAGGGGCTCGATCAGATCCGCCGGGAGAAGGTCTCCCAGATCCCTGCAGGCAGGCTCGGTACGCCAAGCGACGTGGCGGAAGTGGTACGCTTTCTGGTCTCCGATCGGACCTCTTACATGACGGGGCAGGCCATCAACATCACTGGTGGACAGCTCATGACGATCTGACAGGACCCATGGAGAAGCGCCCTCGCCGAACAACGGAGCTGATAGTGGTGGCCACAGCCGTGCTCCTCTACTGGGTGGTGGGTCACATCTGGACTCCGCCGGCGGTCCGCACCCCTTGGGGCGAGGACGTCTTTCTGACACCCCAGGCCCAGAGGGCCGCGGGGATCCTGGCCTCGACGATCCTCCTTTGGATCACGGAGGCGATCCCCTTCGCGGTCACTGCCCTGCTGGCCGTTATCATCGCACCGTTGCTGGGCATCACCGATGGTCTCCAGGCCATGGCGGGGGCCAAGCCGGTCCATGGGATCGCCAAGGGGCTGGACCTTCTCCTCCAATGGGGATTCGGAAACCGGATCGTCCTTTTCTTCCTGGGGGTCTTCCTCATCACCGCGGCGGTGCAGAGATGCAACCTCGGAAGAAGAATGGCCCTGAATCTGCTGGCCCGAGTGGGCACCTCCGCCTCCAGGGTCCTCCTGGCCTTCCTCCTCGGTGGGACCCTCATCTCCATGTGGATCACGGACATGGCAGTCTCCGCCCTACTGCTGCCCATCGGGGTGGGTTTGCTGGACAGGGCCGGGATGGAACCCGGAAGGAGCCGTTTCGGTGCTGCCCTCATGATCGCCTGTTCCTGGGGGGCCACGTTCGGTGGGATAGGGACTCCAGCCGGATGCGGTCCCAATCCCATAGCCATCGCATTCCTGGCCGATTTGGCCGGGGTCGAGGTCAGCTTCGTCGACTGGATGAAGCTCGGAGTCCCAGGGGCCCTGATCTTGGTTCCGCTGGGCTGGGGGATTCTCATGCTGCTGTTCCCTCCGGAGGTCAGGAGGCTTCCCATCTCCCAGGGGGATCTTCAGGCGGAGATGAGGGCCATGGGGCCCATGACCAGCGGAGAGGTGAAGACCCTTTCAGTGTTCCTGGGAGTGGCCTGTCTTTGGGTGATGGAAGAGCCAATCCGACAGTTCACCGGGGCGAGTCTCCCTATGGAGTGGGTCTCCATGGCTGGAGGTGTGGCGTTGTTCCTTCCGCGGGTCCGGGTCCTGACGTGGAGCGACGCGGAGAGGCTCGTCCCTTGGGGGGCCTTGCTCCTCGTCTTGGCCAGTCTCTCCATCGGTATGCTCACTTACCGCACGGGCGCGGCCAGATGGATGGCCTGGCTCATACTCGGATGGATTCAAGGGATAGGGCCGGTCTGGCAGGTGGCGGTGGTTCTGGCGGGTGTAATGGCCATGAAGGTCTTCTTGGCCAGCAATACCGTCAGCGGGGTCATACTCATCCCCCTTCTCATCGAGCTGGCAAGGGACCTGGGGCTGGACCCGTGGTTCCTGGTGGCACCGGCCGCCTTCAGCTCCTCCTTGGGCTTGCTCCTGGTGACCCAGACCCCGACCCATGTGATCCCGTACACGTCCGGCTACTTCACTATGAAGGATTTCGCCTTGGCCGGGGCGCTCATGAGTCTCGTGATGGTGGCGGCCTTGACCCTAGTGCTGCTGGCCGCGGGGAGCCTTTGGGGGGTGTATCGGATCTAGGGCGCGGCCATCTGCTTTGCAGGGAGGAGTCAGGATGTGAAAGCGGTGGTCTATCGAAAGGATCGGGGAGGGGTGAGGCTCGAGGAACTGGCTGAACCGGTACCGGGACCCGGGCAGGTCAGGATAAGAGTGCGCTATGCATCCGTGTGCGGCTCGGACCTCTTCCTGCTCCGATCGGGCCAACTGCCCGACGGGACCGTGCTCGGCCACGAGATGAGCGGGACTGTGGATCAGCTGGGGGATGGTGCGGATGGGTTGCGGCAGGGCCAAGGTGTGATAGCGAGGCCCGTGGGATGCGGTGATTGCCCTACTTGCAGGAGGGGGGAGGAGAACCTCTGTCCCAAGAGGGTTGCCATAGGGCTTGGAGCCCTCCCCGGGGCCTTCGCGGAGTGCCTGGTGGTGCCCCGGGGGATGGTCATACCGGTCCCTGAGGGCGTGGATCTCTCTTCCGCCTGCCTAGCAGAGCCCATGGCCACCTCCCTCCACGGTATCCGGTTGGGTGGGGTGCGGCCTGGAGATCGGGTTGTGGTCTTGGGGGCGGGCGGCGTGGGACTGGCCGCCGTGGCGCTCCTTCGGGCCTTGTGTGTGGATGAGATCCTGGTTTCCGAGCCGCAGGAGGGCCGACGCCGCAGGGCTGTGGCCTTGGGGGCATCTTGCGCAGTGGACCCTCAGGCAGAGGAGCTCGAAGAGGCGGTGGCCAGATGGAGCCGAGGTGGGGAAGTGTCGGCGGTCCTGGAGTGTGCAGGGACTGTCGGCAGCTTTCAATCGGCGCTGCGGATCGTGGCGACAGGCGGCAGGGTAGTGCTCATCGGTCTGGTCAGGGGAACCGTGGAATGGGCCCCGGCGGCGGCCATGCTGCGCCAGCTCAGGCTCC
>Ga0068707_1001174_pt1 | contig 18060 bp, 11 predicted proteins | sample YNPNPMetaG_FD_66600 | JGI IMG/M metagenome (GOLD analysis project Ga0068707, IMG submission 66600) | Anoxygenic and chlorotrophic microbial mat microbial communities from Yellowstone National Park, USA - YNP NP MetaG | ecosystem: Environmental > Aquatic > Thermal springs > Hot (42-90C) >...
GGAGCCCCGGCCGCCTCCCCGCTCGCCGTCCCGCCGAGCGTGTCCGGCGGCTGCGCGGAGGGCGCCGCAGGAGCCCCGGCCGCCTCCCCGCTCGCCGTCCCGCCGAGCGTGTCCGGATAGGCCGGGGTTCCGCCCCCTTCCTCCGCCGTCTGGGCCGCGGCCATCCCGGCCACCGCCAGCATCGCGCACGCCAACCCGACCGTCTTCCATCCCATCTTCGGCATGACCCGCTCCCTCGGCCCATGGTCCGCGGCACCGCCCCCGGAGATTCTCCCCCTTCCCAACGGCACGGCAGCACGCAGTCCGAAACCCCGGGGACCACGCCGCACCAAGAGCCGCGCCGGATTCTTACACGCGGAAATCGAACCGTGCAAGGACCAAGCGGCGCGCGGGAGGGAAACGGGCGGAACCGCCGGAAGGTCCGGCCGACTACGGCCAGCTATCGGTGACCTCGAAGCCGTCCAGGTCGATCCGGCTCAACCCGTCGGTGGCGGCGTCCAGGACCAGGAGCGCCGGACCGGTGCGCCTGCTGGCATCCAGCACGGCGGCCACGGGGAGATCACCCGCCGTGGCGACCAGCGGCTCGAACCCGCCCACCGCCTTCAACTCGTACCGCAACCCGCGCGGCGTCGGATTCGTCCCGCTCTCCATCACGAAGCAGATCCAGGGATTCCGGAACACCTCTCCCTCCGTCGCCCGGGCCCGGTTGAGGCAGCGGAAGTCGCCCGCCGGCTCCTCCGTGCAGTCCCGCGGCACCGGACAGGCGGCCGCGTCGGGCGACTCCACGCATACGCCGCCGTCCTCGACCCCGTGATGCTGGAACGGGATCGCCGATCCCTGCACCAGCCACTGGCCCGAAACCCGGATCCGGTAGCGCACGGCGTAGGGATAGCACTCCTCGGTCGGCAACGGCGCCCCGCCGGACAACGCCTCCAGCCGGAGGCGATCCGTCCGCGCCTCGGCGATCCGATACTCCCGCCGCTCCTCGTCCTCCTCCCCGCCATAGGCGTCGCAGTCGGCGGTCGGGTCGAGGGGGGCGGGGGCGTCGAGGATCGTGAGGTGGTCGCCGGCCAGCACGCCGCGCGCGCAGAACGGCATCGCCCGGTCCGTCAGCCAACCCTCGGCCTCGACGTTGCCCGCGGTCCCGTCCGTGTACGGCAACACCCCTTCGTACTCGATGGTCCAAGTCTGATTCAACGCCCGCCGCGGGTCCGGGTCGAACCGGACCCCGTACGTGGGGTTGCCCCAGTCGTCGGTCGCCGAGAAATCCCGGAAGCGGGGAAATATTGCCGGCGGAGCCTCCGTGTAGGGGACCATCGCCTCGGTCGCCTGCGTCAGGGTCGGTGCCGACGACCAGGACGGGACCTGCGCCGGCGTCGTCCCGGCCGGGGGCGGCGCCGGCGGCGCGGACGCCGAGCGCAGCACGTGACGCGGACAGATCTTGGTTCCCGGCCGGTCGCCCAGGTACTCGCCCTCGCCGACCACCCCACCTGCCCAGCAACCGGGGTCGGAACGATCCTCGATGTCCGCGACATACACCTCGCCGATCGAAGACACGAGGAACGCGAACGTGCCGTGGAGCACATCGGGGTTGGGCGTCTCCGGCGGGTTCGCCAGCGCCACGCGACCGACCACCACATCCTGCGCGACGCCCGGCACGAACAGCTCCGCGCGCCATTCGAGCGGGTCGCGGAGGGCGAGATCGAGCGTCCGGAGCGTCTCCGCATCGAGCACCATCACGCCGCCGCTGCGGCCGTCGGCCGCGTAGATCCACCGGCCCGCCAGGCCGCCGTCACGCACCGGCTCGATGTCCATCGCCCGCACCGGGCCGGAGACCTGCGCCATCCCCGTCACGCGCAGTGCGAAGTGGTCGTCCCAGGCCAGCACCGCCAGCCGCGCCGCGTTCCGGTCACCCACCAGCACCCGCTCGCGCCCCGGATCGACGAGCACCGACCAGGGGGTGGGTAACCCGTCCTGCGGACGACCTTCGGAATCGAGCAGGGGGAACGGTTCGAGGACCGTCGGCTCCGCCACCGATGGCTCGTCCCCCACCGTCACCACCGTGACGGCGGCGAGCGAGGGGAGCGAGGCGACGAGGTGGGTGGCGTCGAGGAACGACACCACCGCGGCGGGAGCCGGGAGGTAGATCCGGTCGGCGTCGCGCGAGCGTTGCGGCAGCACCCACTCCGGGCGCAACACCGACAGGTACGGGCGCCCCTCCGGATTTGTCGGGTCCTCGCCCGGATTGGGGTCGCCGAGATTCGCTACCACAATCCAGGAGCCGTCGGGGGCGACGGCGATCGAGTTCGGCAGGGGGCCGACCGCGACCGGGGAATGCAGCGGGCGGCGTGGGTCGAGGTCCAGCATCCGCAGGGAATGCAGGTTGATCGCGGCCAGCTCCCCGCGCGTCGACTGCACGACGAACGCGAACAGGTCGCCGGCCCCCTCCCCGTCCTCGGCGCACCGTTCCAGCGGCGCACCCCTCCACGCCGTCCCCCCGGCGCCGGTCTCGCCGACCGCGCAGAGCAACGCGACGTCGATCCCCCGATCGAGATTCCGCGTGGTGGTCTCGACCTTCGAGGACTGGCAACCGGCCGCCCACGCCGCCCACGCCGCCAGCACGACCGCGCTGCGGCCCGACCCCCGCGCCCCGGCCCCGGAATCAATCATGGCGGCTCGGAATCTCCGGCGTACCGATGCTCAACACCGGCTGTCCGAAATACGGGCTGCGCGGATCGAAATCGAGAACCCAGATGGTCGATTCGCCGAAGTTGGCCAGATACGCGCGGTGCGCCTCGCCGTCCGGCACGATCGCGTGCGGCCCGAGCCCGGTCGGCAGCACGTCCACCACCGCCAGCAGATCGGGATCGAACACGAAGAGCTGCTCGGCGTCGAAACACACCACCAGCACCCGGTAGCCGTCGTCGGACAACGGCTGGACGGCCACCTTCGACGGCCCGTGGCCGAGCTCGATCGTGGCCAGCAACGTGAACGCCGGCGAGCCGTCGGGCCGGGGCGTGGAGTCGAAGACCACCAGACTCGACGGATCGCGGTTCGCCACGAAGGCCCGCGTGCCATCCGGACTGAACGCCAGCGATCGGCAGTCCGCCCCGTCGCGGTTGGACGTGATGGCGATCGCCGGCGCCGACGACACCGCGGGTCCCTCGCCCGAATGACGGCTCGCCGCCGAGATCCGGAACGGGTAAATCCGCGACGAGTCCCGGCTCACCCCGTACAGCCATTCGCCCGACGGGGACCGGGCGAAACCGTTCACCCCCTCGGGGAATTGGTCGAGCACCCGGACCAGCGCCGGCTCGCGGCCGCCGGCCACGTCGAACAACGCCACGTCGCCGGAATCCACGTGGCCGGTGAGCACCCAGTCGTTCAGGGCCAGCACCGCGTACGGTTCCGCCGGAACCCACCGATCGCCGGTGCGGACCACCTCGTGCCGGCCGTCGCAGCGCCGCGACCCGGAGGAGCCGTCGAAGCAGGTCAGCACCTGCGCCCCGTCCACCGCCGCTTCGTTGACCTCAATCCAGGTGAGAGACCCGTTGCCGCGCACCGTCGCGTAGGCGCGTTCCCCGTCCGGGGCGACCGCGAGGTCCGTCACCTGCGAACCCACCACCACCGTGGCCTCCGTCCGCAGGAATGCCGCCTCGTCCCGCGCCCGGCGACAGCACCCCGAGCACTCCGCGATCGCCGCGTCCACCCGCGCCAGGTCGACCGCCACCACCGTGCCGGCGTTGTACCGGAGGTCGAAGTTGGAGTTGGCCACCAGCAAGTAGCGGCCACCCGCCGTGCGGGCCATCCCGGTCGGGAAGAAGAAGCGATCGACGGGGGGGTCGATGCCGTTCGAGCCGAGGCAGCCGGCGAGGAGGGCGCAGGCTGCCGGCAGGAACGCGGCCGCCGCCGTCCGGACCCCGCGCCGGCCCTTTTCGCCGCCGCCCCCGGACGCTCGAACGGACGATCCCGCCCACATCGCGCGGCACTCTACGCGACCGCTTCGGGAGGAGCAAGAGGGTTCAGCGCCAGGGTGGGAGCGCCGGTGGGCATCACGGCAGATGGGCGAAGACTCGCGTCGCCAGCCGCACCAGCTCCCCGCCGATCCAGCCGGCCGACACCGCCAGCGCAACCGCCGCGGCCAGCAGCTTCGGCACGAACGACAACGCCGTGTCCTGGATCTGCGTCACCGCCTGGAGGAACGATACCACCAGCCCCACGAGCAGCGCCGCGGCGAGCACCGGCAACGACAGCACCACCGCCAGCAGCAACGCCTCCTGCGCGATCTGGAGCGGCACGGCTCGCCTCCTCAATTCTGGTGGAACGAGAAGGGCAGCACGACGCGCGACGTGGCCGTCGCGCGCGGGAACTGCCACTGACGAACCCGCGTCACGATGCACGACTCGAGCTCGCCGGTGATGTAGTCCTCGCTGGTCAGCGTTGCCTGCCGCACCGAGCCGTCCGGCGAGATTTCGATCGTCAGGCGCAAGGAAAGGTCGGCGATGAAGTCGCGGGCCCGCGCCTGGTTGTAGCAGTGCTGAATGCCGGACTGGCCGGCCTGCACCACCGGCAGGATCTGCTGCGCCGACAAGGGACGCGGAGACGCCGCACCGCCTCCGACCGTCACCGCGCCGCCTCCCGTGCGGATCGTGCCGCCGATCGGTTCCGTGTCCCGGCCGGGCAGGAACCCGGTCGGGCCAGGGCCGGTGCCCGCGTCCGCCCCGCCGCCGTCTCCGGAGGAGCGGCTTCCCGAGCGTCGCGTTCCGCCACCCTTCGACGAGGCCGTCCCGGAACTCCCCTCCGGCGACATCGTTTCCTCGGCCACGACCGTCGGATTGGTGAGCTGGATCGTCAGCCCGCCGCTGCGCAGCGTCGGCAGCGCCTCGCCTCCCGTCGCAACCTCCTCGACCGCCGGCAACCCGGCGGAGGCGGGCACCCGGTCGGCGGCAGTGCTCCCTTCCCTGTCCGACACGAGATACATCACGACCATGCCGAGCGCGAAGGAGACCACCGCGACGATGGCGTGCACGAGCCACCGCTGGAGCGGTGACCCGGGCGGCGCCTGGACGATCGCCGCGGGCTGCATCGGCGGCAGATCGAAGATCGAATCGCGGCCTCCGGCCGCCCGTTCGCCGCCCGCGGCCTTCAGCGCGAGTTCGGCGAGATAGGCGAGGTCGCGCACTTGTCCCAACGGCCTCCACTCGTCGAAGCCCTCGCGCCAGACGAGCGAGTTCACGTTCACCTCGCCGCTCTCGATGTGTCGGCGAATCGCCTCCTCGTTCATCGGCCCCATCGGCTGGTTCCGGATCGAGACGTGCCAGCGCGCGAGCTTGCGGGCGACCTCCTGCGCGGCCGCGGCCTTCGCCGCCTCGTCCAGGAACGGCGTCGCGATGATGTGCGTGGCCTCGTCCGACGACGCCGGCGGGGGCGCCGCGCCCGACGTCGCGCCGACCTCGCGCCCCGCGAACGCCTGCTGGAAGCGCTCGCCCAGGGCGCCGGGGGAGGCGGGAGCCCGCGGCGGCGGACCGGCCGGAGCCCGCGGCGGTGCTGCCGTCCCGGCCCGCGCCGTGCCGATCGGGGTCGCCACGCGCTGCCGCCCGCGCGGCGGCGCGGGCGGCGGCAGGGACGGCGTGGAACCCGGCGGCAGGTTCGGGTCCCGCACCTCGAGAATGTTGCCGCAGGCGCGACAGCGGATCTTCACCGACTTGCCGCGCAGCCGCGCCTCGTCGATGTCGTACTTCGCCTTGCACCGGTCGCACACGAACTGCATCGATCGCCCGTTTTCCCGTCAGAGTAGCTTGAGGAGGTGCTCCTTGATCGAATGGCGCAACGCCTCGTCCGTGGTCGCCCCCGCCGCCCGCTCCCACATCTCGACCGCCTTGCACGGGAAACCCGCCTGCTCGTAGAGCTGCCCGAGGCCGCGCAACGTCGCGAAGTCGCCGGGTTCGATCTCGAGGGCCGTTTCCAGCGCCTGGATCGCCTCGTAGAGCCGCCCTTGCCGCGCGTACAATCCGCCGAGCTGGTAGTGGATCGGATGCGACAGCGGATCGGCTTCCAGGCCGGCCTGGAGATGACGGATCGCGGCGTCCAGATCCCCGGCCCGCGCCGCCTGCATCCCGGCCGCGAGCTCGGCCTGCGCCCGCGCCGACAACTCGCGCGCCGGCGGCGGCGCGGCCGGTCGGCCCGTCAACAACTGCTCCACCCGCTCGACCAGCTCGGCGATCTTGAACGGCTTCTCCAGGTAGCCGTCCACGCCGTACGACTTCTTGAGATCGGCGGCGAAACGCCATCCACGGTAGATGGCGCTGATCAGGATCACCGGGATGTGCCGGTAGCGGGGCGACGCCTTGATCCGGCGGCAGACGTCGAAGCCGTGGATCTCCGGCAGCATCGCGTCCAGCACCAGCAGGTCCGGCAGTTGCGCCTGCACCATCCGCAGCGCCTCCGCCCCGTGCGCCGCCTCCAGCACCTCGTACCCCTTGTCCCGCAGCACCCGGGCCACCAGCAGCCGGATGTCACTCTCGTCGTCCACCACCAGCACCCGCCGGCGCGCGCGTGGACGATCGGGTTCCACCGACGGCGGCTCCGGACCCGGAACCTCTGGGGCGACCAGCGGCGCCCCGGCGGGGACCACCGCCCGATCGACCTCGCCGGGGGGCGGCGGGGCACCGGAAGGACGCACGACCACCGGCTCGAGCTGCCCCACCGGCAGCGCCCCCGGCAAGCCGAACGTCCGCTGCCCGGCCGCGTGCGCCCGATAGCACGACTCGATGAACGGCCGCAGGCGGGCCGCCGCCGCCACGTGCGGCACCAGCCGCAGCCCACTCACGAACTCCAGCTCGTCCAGGGCGCGACGCTGCTGCGGGTCGGCCACCGCCACGAAGAGCTGACCCTCGCGCACGCACAGCGGCAGCAGCAGGTGTCGCAGCGCAATGTCCCGCGGGACGAAGTCGAGCTGGGACAGGTCCGCCGTGACCCGGTCGAGATCGATCGCCGGGACCCCAGCCTCGCGGGCCAGGCGCAACAGTTCCGCGCGAACCCCGGGGCTCCCGCCCGCCGCCGCCTCCGCTTCCGACACCGGCTCGGCAATATCGACCGGGATGTCGCCCGTCTGCCGCAACGCCCCCACCCCCGCCGCCGGCGGCGCCGGCTCGGCCGCGGCCGCCGGCCGGAAGGTCGCCTCGAACGACCGGTCGAACATCTCGTCCATCTCGTCCCGCGATGGACCACCGGACGAGGAGGAGGACGACCCGGTTTCCCGCGAGCCGCCGGAGGGGGCGGGCGGAGCGCCGAAACGACGCCGGAGAGCGATCCTCGCGAGTTCGTGCTTTTCCCGATTGTCCGGCATGCGGGCGCCTCCGCGCCGACTCGACGCCTCATCCTATGCCGCCCGCCCCCGAACGATCAACCGTTTCGGCCGGTCCCGGATCCTGCCGCGGGCGCGAGCGACGGCGCGCCGCGAGGCGTCGCCGGGGCGCCGGGCCACCGCCGCGAAACGTCGGCCCGGACGCCCGCGCGTTTCCCCGACCGGTGCAACGGACCTCGCGGGCCGCGCACTCTCCAGCAGGCCGAGGGACCGCGACGGCGGCATTCGGCCGGGTTCGACGACGCCGACGACGGGCCCCTCCTAGCGCAGCCGTTCGACGAAGGCGCGCGGCCCCAACGGCTCGCCGGTCACCTCCACGACCAGCTCGTCCCACCGCACCGCGTGGCCTCGACGGAAGATCCGATCGATCAGGAAACGCCCCGCCTCGGGCCTGCCGTAGAAGATCACCTCCTCGACGGGCGCCCCGCCGTACACCTCCCGCGCCACCGCCTCGAGGATCTGCGCGGCCATCATCTCCCCCATCAGGTAGTTGTGGTAGTAGACCGGCACCGTCGCCACGTGGATCTTCGTCGCCCAGTCCGGCGCGCTCCGACCCTCCGGCCGCGTCACCTTCTGGTAGCGTTCCACCAGGTCCCACCACAACGTGTCGAGGTCCTGCTCCGGGTCGGCGTACAGCGCCCGTTCGAAGTGCAGCATCACCAGGCTCCAGCGCGCGAAGATCAGCTTCTGCAGCCGCGCCTCGAGCCTCGCCGCCGCCGCTACCGCCTCGGCCTCCTCCGGCGGCACCCCCGCCAGCTCCTGCAGCCAGCGCGCGTTCTTCGTCATCCCGCCCATCATCTCCGCGATCGCCTCGGTGGAGACCGTGTGCATCTCGCGCAGCAGGTACGGCAGCTCGGTCTGGTCGGTGTACGCGAAGTACACGGCGTGTCCCAACTCGTGCAGGATCGTGTCCGCCCACTCCCCGTTGGACTGGAGGTTCAGCAGCACCCGCACGTCGCCCGCCCGGTCGATGTCCGTGCAGTACGCGTGCTGTTCCTTGAACGGCCGCTCGTACAGGTCGCTCCGCGCCAGGATCGGCGCCACGTCCATCCCGAAACCGGCGTAGAACTTCTCCGCCAGGGCCACCAGGTTCGACCCCTCCTGGGCCGCGGGGTCCGGATTGGCGAAGTAGCGGTCGAGGTCCACGTCGGTGGCCTGGGGCGCCGACTGGCAGAATGGGTCCGCGCAGTGCCAGGGCCGCAGCTCCTCCACCGTCACCCCGTAGCGCTCGGCCAGCGTCGCGTCGAGCTTCGCCTTCTCCGCGGAGTACGGCTCCTCCGTCTGCTCGTAGACCTGGTCGAACAGCGCCAGCACTTCCTCCGGCGGCATCTCCTGCGCCGCCATCATCATCTGCCAGTAGTCGGGATAGCCGACCGCCTGCGCGGCCTGGTTGCGCAGCCGGGCCAGCTCGCGCACCCGGTCCGCCACCACCGGCCCGATCTGCTTGAGCGCCTCCCAGGCCTCCCGGCGCCGGTTCGAGTCGGTCTCGGTCTGGAGGATTTCCCGCAGGTCGTTGTCCGAAACGTCCGAGCCCTCGAACCGCGCCCGGTGCGCGTTGAACGTCCGCTCGATCTCGTTCGACAGATCCGTGATTCGCTGCATCAGCTCGTCGGGAATCTGGTTCGGCAGGAACGCCAGATACAGGAGCTCGACCTGGCGCCGCAGCAAGGGGTCCGTGAGCGTCTCCGAGTCGCGGAACTCCTTCAGCGCCGCGAACCGCTCGCGGTCCGCGTGTAATCGCCGCCACGCCAGATCCAGCTCCGCCTTGCGGGCATACTCGCGGGCCGACTCCTCCTCGCTCGAGGCGTTGGTGGCCGCCCACGACGCCAGGTTGACCTCGCGGTCCAGCGCGGCGCGCTGCGGAACGAACTCGTCCAGGAACCCTCGCACGCGAGCCTCGACCGGCAGCGTCCGGTCCCGCCAGTCGACTGTCGCCGGCGTCTCCGGCCCCGTCTCCCCCCGCGGACACCCCGCCAGGATCCCCGAGCACAACACGATGCACCCCGAGATTCCGAGTCGCTCCATGCGAATCCGGCTCCTTCCTCCGGCGGCCCCGCGATAGCCTTTGGTCGGCGGCCGGTCAAGAGGCAAGCGGAATCGGCTCCCCGCCCGACGCGGACGTACGCCCGTCCGCCGACGCTCCGCGCCGTCCCGCCGGGCGCCGGAAAAGCGGGGAGCGCGGCGCCGAACTTGGCGATGCGACGGACCGGCGGTAGGATGGTGTTCCGGGCCGGGACATCCCCGGGGAGAAGACGCTCGATGGCGAAGAAGGAACACAGGCCCACCGACGAGAACGACCCGGATCTGTCCGCGCGAAGCTTCGAGGAGCTGCTTCGCCGGCTGGAAGAGATCGTCGAGCAGCTCGAGACCGGGGAACAGCCGGTGGAGCGGTCGCTGGCCCTGTTCGAGGAAGGGGTGCGGTTGGCCCGGGAGGGCCACCGGCGCCTGGAAGCCGCCGAACGTCGGATCGCCGTTCTGCTCGAGGAAGGGGGCGAGCGGCCGCTGGATGAGCCGACCGGCGACCGGACCGAGGAGGGCGGAGAGGACGATGAGGACGAACCCGACGCGGAGTAGCCTCCGTCCGTTCCGCGAGGCGCCGCCGACCGGGGGGACGACCGGCGCGGCACCGGCGGGGCGACGCCGGGGCCACCCCGCCGCTTCCCTGCTCCTCGCCTGGCTCTGCGCCGCCTGCGCCGGCCGCGACGCCCCCTCGAACCTGCCCGCCCGCACGCCGCGCGGGACGCGGACGGCCGCCGCGGCGAGCGCCGTCTCCGCCTCCCCGCGCGCGATGGCGGAACCGGTCGCGGGCCCGCCCCCGGCGCCGGCCACCCTCGCGGCGATGCCGGCCGATCCGGCGGCGGAGGAGGACGACGCGTTCGCCATCGCCTACGACCTCGTCCGGGAGGCTCCCACCCTCGAAGTCGCCGCCCCGGGCCTGCGCCTCGACCTCGGCACCGGCCTGCACGTCGGCGCCACCCTCGGCCGTTGGCGCACCGGGTGGGGTCGCGACGGAACGGACGGTGGCCGGACCGTGATCGTCGCCGCCCGCTCGCCCGTCCGCCTCTACCTGCCGGCGGATGCGATCCGCGGAACGACGATGCGCGTGACCGCCCGCCCGCTCGGCGGACGTCGCGTCACCGCCGACGCCGACGGAGAGCCGCTCGGCGACGGCATGCTCCCCAGCGCCGCCTACGGCACCGTCGATTTCGCCGTCCCGGACACCCTGTCCGGCCTGGTCACCGTGACGCTCGCGTTCCGCGGCTCGGGACGCGACCCGCGCCTCGGTCCCGGCGCCGCGCTGGTCGATCGGATTGACTTTCTCGACGCCGCGCAGGTCGAGGAGGTGCCGGGGGCCGCGGCGGACGAGGCGGCGGCCGCGACGATGGACTTCGCCGTGGAGACGGGGCCGCCGCCCGCGCTGCGGCAGGCTCCGGGCACGACCCTCCGCGCCCACCTCTACCTGCCCCGCGACGCGCGACTGCGCGCCGCCGTCGCAGCGCTCGACGAGCGAGAGGGAACGGCGGTGTTGCGCGCGGTGCCGGACGGCGGCGAAGCGCTGGAGCAGCCGGCCCCCGCGCCGCTGACTCTGGAACCGGCGGAGATCGACTTCGACCTGAGCCCTCTCGGCGGCCGCGCCGTCCGCCTCGAGCTCGTCGCGAGCGGCCCCGGCGGCGCCCGCTGGATCACGCCGCGGGTCGTCGTGCCCCATCGTACGGCCCTCCCTGCGGAACCCCGGACCGCGCGGAACCTGGTCGTGCTCCTGGTGGATACGCTGCGCGCGGACAAGCTGCGCGAGATCGACGCCTCGTCCGAGGTCGACGCCCGGAACCTCCTGCGGTGGGCCCGCGAAGGCACGACCTTCACGCGGGCCACGGCCCAGGAGAACTGGACCAAGCCGTCCGTGGCCACCCTGCTCACCGGCCTCTACCCGTCGTCGCACACGGCCCAGAGCGAGCGGGCCGTGCTTCCGCCGGAGGCCCGGCTGCTCTCCGAGTACCTCCACGAGCAGGGGTTCACGACCGCGTGCTTCATCGCCAACGGCTACGTCTCGGACACGTTCGGCTTCCGTCGCGGATGGGACGTGTACCGCAACTACGTGCGCGGCGGCCTTCCCAACCGCGCCCGGCATGTGTTCGCCGACGCGGCCGCGTGGATTGCCGAGCGCAAGCCGGTGGAGCGTTTCTTCCTGTACGTGCAGACGATCGATCCGCACGTGCCCTACATTCCTCCCCGCGAGTTTCTCGAGCGCTACGACGCCGACCCGTACTCCGGCCCGGTCAAGGCCTCCGAGACCGCGAGGCTGCTGGAACGGATCAAGGCCGGCCAGATGACCCTGACCGCCCGCGATCGGCGCCGCCTGGAGGCCCTTTACGACGGCGAGATCACCTACCACGACGCCCACGTTCCGAAGCTCTACGAGGCGCTGGCCGCGCTCGGCGTGCTGGACGACACCCTGGTCGTCGTCACCGCCGACCACGGCGAGGAATTTTTCGAACACGGCTCCGTCGGACATGGCCACTCGCTGTACCGGGAGCTGCTGCACGTCCCGCTGCTCCTCCGGTTGCCGGGCCGGTTCCGGGCGGCCACGAAGGTCGATGCCGTGGTGGGGCTGGTCGATGTCGCCCCGACCGCGTTCGAGGCCCTGGGTCTCGCCCTTCCCCCCGCTTTCCAGGGCCGCAGCCTGCTCGCCCTGGCGCACGGCGGGGAGACCGGGGCGGAAGTGGCGTTCAGCGAGTTCCTGGAAGGCCAGCGCGCCGTCACCGGCCAGCGCTACAAGCTGATCCAACGGGGCGACCGGCCGCTGTTCTACGACCTGCGGGAAGACCCGGGGGAATTGCGGAACGTGGCGGGCGAACAACCGATCGCCGCCCGCGCGATGCAGGTCCGTCTCGCCCGGTTCCTCGAAGGGCAGGAGCGAGCCGGTCGCGACGAGCGGCGCTCGCGCGGGGCGCCCGAGGCCGAGATCGATCCGCAGCTCGAGGCGCGCCTCCGCGCCCTCGGCTACCTCGGCGGCCCACCCTGATGGACGCCGCTGCGCCGTCCCGCCGTCCGCCCCGCCGGCCCCCCGGCGCACGACCGCCGACGGCTTGCAGCGTCGTGCCGATGCCCTCCCCGGTCGGCGGGGGGACTCGTCGTGGACGAGGACGCAGCGCGGTGGCCCCGCCGTCGCATTTCGGGTGACCGCGCCTCGCGGCTGGTGCTACTGTCCGTCGGGCCGGCGCCCGTCGCGACGGGGTGACGGGGCGGACCGGCCGGGCCATTCTCACACCAAGGAGGGAGAACAGCATGCGGGGCAGGAAGAACGTCGGAGCATTCGTGGCGTGGGCCGCGGCCGCCGCCGTGTGGGGCGGCGCAGCGCCGGCCCGGGCGGGCGGCGCGATCATCTACCACTACGGGCCGGACGCGTTCGCCGTCGAGGACGTGACGCCGGAGGTGCTCGGCAGCGCGGCCGATCTGCTGGTCAAGGAGCTCGCCGCCGCCGAAGGGTTCGACCTCGCCCAGCAGGACGCCGCCGAGGTCGCTGGCGTGAAGGCGGGCCTGGTGGCCGACATGACCGAGCAGTTCGCCGGGATGAAGATGGGCTACATGTGCCAGGTGTTCGGCCTATTCTGGGCCTACTTCGCCTGGTGGGACTGCAAGCCGGTGTTCTTCAAGCAGACCGGGGCCGACGAGATCAGCTACCTGCCGGCCGAGGAGGAGCAGGCGAAGAAGGAGGCCCAGGAGAAGATCACCGACCCGGAGCAACAGAAGTTGGCCGTCCGGCAGGTGATGGCGGTGGTCCACGCCTTCGAAGCCAAGGCGGGCGGGAAGAAACTGACCGAAGCCTACCCTGTCTCCGCCGCGAAGATGGGCTTCTGGACCCGGAACGGCCGCTGGATCCTCCTGGCCGGGGTCGTGCTCGGGATCGCCTTCTTCGTCTGGAGGGCTGGCTCCGGCCGGAAGGAGACGCCTGCCGCTCCGGCCGCGCCGGGCGGGTATCCGCCCGCCGGCGCGAACGACCCGCCGGCCCCGGGCGGCCCGCCCGCCCACATTCCGCCGCAGGGCTGACCGGCTTCGGGGCACCCCACCGCGCCGGACGACCTCGCGGTCGGCCGCGAACCGGTTCCGCGTCCGGAACGGCCTCCCGGCACCCCGGAGGACGCGACCGGCGTGTCGGCAGCCGCGCCCCCTCTGCCACCGGTTCCTCCACCCGGGTGGGCCGAAGGCGCAGGGCGGACTCAGTTGGAATCGATGAAGGGGCGGAGCTGCTTGCTCCGGGAGGGGTGACGCAGCTTGCGCAGCGCCTTGGCCTCGATCTGCCGAATCCGCTCGCGCGTCACCTCGAAGTCCTGCCCGACCTCCTCCAGCGTGTGGTCGCTGCGTTCGCCGATGCCGAACCGCATGCGCAGCACCTTCTCTTCGCGGTTCGAGAGCGTCTGGAGCACCTTGCTGATCTGGTCGGCGAGATTCAGGCCGATGACGGCGTCCTGGGGCGAGGTGATGCTCTTGTCCTCGATGAAGTCGCCGAGATGCGAGTCCTCCTCCTCGCCGATCGGGGTTTCGAGCGAGATCGGCTCCTTGGCGATCTTCAGCACCTTGCGGACCTTGTCGAGGGGGAGCTCCATCTTTTCGGCGATCTCCTCCGGGGTCGGCTCGCGGCCGATCTCCTGGACGAGGTATCGGCTGGTGCGGATCAGCTTGTTGATGGTTTCGATCATGTGGACGGGGATGCGGATCGTTCGCGCCTGGTCGGCGATGGCGCGGGTGATGGCCTGGCGGATCCACCAGGTGGCGTAGGTCGAGAACTTGTAGCCGCGGCGGTACTCGAACTTGTCCACCGCCTTCATCAGGCCGATGTTGCCTTCCTGGATCAGGTCGAGGAACTGCAAGCCGCGGTTGGTGTACTTCTTGGCGATCGAGACCACCAGCCGCAGGTTGGCCTCGACGAGCTCGGCCTTGGCCCGCTCCGCCTCCCGCTCCCCCTCGCGAATCTGGCGGAACGTGTCGCTCAGCGCGTCCACGTCGAGGTTGGCTTCCTGTTCGATGCGGGCCACCTTGCGGCGGGCGTTGCGGATGAACTGGTCGGCCTGCACGAGGTCGTCCAGGCGCACGCCGAGCTTCTGGGAGATGCGGCGCTCGACCGCCCGGCTCCGGCGCATTTCGCGGATCGTGCGTCGGATCGAACGTTCGTCCATTCCGACCCGTTTTTCCTGCTCCGCGATCTCCTCGCGCACCTTTTCCACGCGCTGGACGAGCTGCTTGAGGCGGTCGACGATCGCGTCCACCTGGCGCTTGGACAGGTGCATGTCGTGCAGCGTCTCCACGATCTGCTCGCGGGCCGACTCGATGGCGCGCAGGTTGGCCTTGCGCCGCGCCTCGCTCATCCGCCGCCCCCGCGCCAGGTTCGCTTCGAGCCGTTCGATGTGCCGCGCCAGCCGCCGGATGCGGTCGATCTGGCGCACGACGCGCTTGACCACCTCCTCCTCGTTGAACTCGGCCTCCTCGTCCTCGAAGTCGCGCACCACGTCCCGGATGCGCAGCTTGCCTTTCTTGAGCTTGTCGCCGAGGTCGAGGATCTCGCGGACGGCGATCGAGGAGCGGAGGATGGTCGAGAAGACCTTCTTCTCGCCGGCCTCGATGCGCTTGGCGATCTCGACCTCGCCCTCCCGCGTGAGCAACGACACGGTGCCCATCTTGCGCAGGTACATCCGGACGGGATCGTTGGAGCGTCCGGGGACGACCGGCTCGCCCAACTCGTCGTCGTCGCCCGCCACGGCCGCGGCCGCGGTCCCGCGCCCGGCGGCGTCGTCCGTCTTCGGCCGCGTCTTGGCCCGTTCGCCCCCCGCCGTCCCCGGCCGGTCGACCACTTCCACGCCGTGTTCCGCCAGCGCCAGGATCAGCTCGTCGATCCGCTCGGCGGACGTCAGCTCCTTGGGCAGCTGCTGGTTCAGCTCGTCGTACGTGATCTCGCCGCGCCCGCGCGCCAGTCGCACCAGCTTGTCCACCAGCCTCTGGAACGGTTCCCTGCTGCTCATGTCCTGTTCACCGTCTCCCACCACCCCCGGCGACCCGCGCTCCGGCCGGTCGCGAGCCCCGGGCGACCGCGGCCTTTTTCGAGACGTCGTGGGCGGGGGCCCGAGCCGCCGTAGATGATCTTCTTGACGCCGCCCGCCTTCACAGCTTGGCGCTTTCGTTCCAGCAGCCGCACCGCCTGGTCGGGATCCCCCGCCGCCTCGGCCTGCCGGATCCGCGTTCCGAGCGGGGCGGTCCTGCGCTTCTCGGCCGCCCGCCGCACCGCTTCCACGGCGCGACCGAACCGTTCCGCCGCCGCGTCGGGGCCCTCTTCCGCCGCGCGCAGGATCGTCCCACGGGCCCAGGCGCGGACGGCGGGGTCGGCGAGGGCGTCGAGCAAGTCGTCGGCGACGATGCCCGACTCCCCCTTGCCCTCCAGCACGAGCGCCTCCACCCGCTGCAGCACGCGCCGCGCCGTCTCGGAAACGAACAGATCCTCCACGCGGTCGGCGGCGGCCCGGCGGGCCAACGGCGGGTTCGACAACACGGCCTGCACGACCAGCGCTTCCGCCGCCGGGACCTCGACCGCCGCCGGCCGCGGCTCCGTGCCGACCGGCCCGCCGGGCGACGGACGCGGCGTCCGCAGCGCGGTCTCGACCTCGCGGTGCATCACGTGGCGGGCGATACCGAGCGCCGCGGCGGCGCGGAACGTCTGGGCGTCCCGCTCCGCCGCGTCGGGCACCGCCGCGATGAACGAAGCCAGCTCGCGCGCCGCCGCCGCCCGCCCTTCCGGCGACTCCCCCGCCGCCAGGACCGCCTCCCGCAATGCCGCTTCGAGGAACGTCGGCGCCGACGCCAGCGCCCGCTCCAGCACGTCGCCTTCCGCGCCGGGCAGCAGCGACCCGGGATCCCGCCCCTCCGGAAGCTGCGCCCAGCGCACGCCGAGCCCCGCTGCCGACAGTACGGGGAAGTCCTTGCGCGCCGCATTGCGGCCGGCGGCGTCGGGGTCGAGCAGCAGGGTCACCGTGACGGCCCCGAGACGGGCCAGGACCGCGACCTGCTCCGGCGTCAAGGCCGTTCCCAGCGGCGCCAGCACCTCGGGATGCCCCAACGCATGCACCGCCAGCAGGTCGAAGTTCCCCTCCACCAGCACCACCGACCGCCGTGCGCGGATTTCCGGGAGCGCCTGCGGCAGTCCGAGGAAACTGCGGCCCTTGCGGTACAAGGGCGTCTCGGGCGAGTTGATGTACTTCGCCGGTTCCCCGCCGTCCTTCCGCTCCTCCATCCCCGGCAACACGCGACCCGAGAACGCGATCACCCGGCCCCGGACATCCAGCACTGGGAACATCAGACGACCGCGGAACCGGTCATAGGATCCCCCGCTGCTGCGCGGCACCGCCAGCCCCATCGTCTCGAGGTCCTGGGGCGAGTGGCCGCGCGCCCGCAGGACCCCCACCAGGCGGTCCCACGCCGGCGGCGCAAACCCCAACCCGAAGCGCTCCGCCAATTCCCGGGAGACCCCCCGCTCCGCCAGATACGCCCGCGCCGGCGCCCCCTCGGCCTCCTCCAGCAGCATCCGGCGGAAAAACGCCTGCGCCTCCTCCATCACCCGACGCCATCGCTCCCGCCGCTGGTCGGACTCCGCATCCGATCGCCGCCCTCGCCCGAACTCCTCGGGCACCTCCCATCCCACCCGGGCCGCCAGATCCCGCACCGCCTCGGTGAACGACAACCCCTCCATCTCCATCAGGAACGAAATGACGTCGCCACCCCGCTGGCAGCCAAAACAGTGGTAGATCTGTCGCTCGCGGTTGACGTGGAACGACGGCGTCTTCTCCTGATGAAAGGGGCAAAGGCCGACGTACGAGCGCCCCGCCGGCTTGAGCGAAACGTGGGCAGCCACGACATCCACGATGTCCGTTCGGTCGCGCAAGTCCCGAACGAAGCCGGCCGGAATCAAGACCGAACCACCTTCCAGGCCGGGCCGTCAGGCGCCGGCGACGCTATCCCCCCAATTGATCCGGTCCCGAATGCCCCTCTTCCCTCGGACAGCGACGAACCTTGCACCGACCCCCTCGGTGCAAGAACCGCAGCAGTATAGCGACCCGACCTCTCGAGTCAAGAACGACCGAAGAGGAAAACCGCCGCGGCGAAGACGCCAACGATATCGACGAATCCCGTGCGACCAACCAGTCCCGGTCGCCCCGGGGCCGCCGAAGAACCGGTCGGCACCCCGCCACCGTCCCCGATTAGACAACGCCTGGTGGAGCTGATGGGAGTCGAACCCACGGCCTCTTGAATGCCATTCAAGCGCTCTCCCAACTGAGCTACAGCCCCATCCTCCTCCCCTCCCCGGCAACCGCCGGAGTTGCCCCTCTGTAGCAAATCGTTGTCGGTCGGGTCAAGCGGGGCCGAGAGCATCGACGTCCATCGTGCTCCATCTCGCCGAGGGCGCAGGCAAGTTCTCACCCGGCGACAAGCGAAGGCACTCCCGGAGCGCGCTGGGCTCCACCATCGAGTGCGCAGCGATCTTCGATGCCCTCCGGAGGAGCCGCTTCCAGGGCGACGACGTTCCCGCCTCCGGCACGCAACCCCTCGGACGTATCGCGGCCATGCGTGCGAGGCTGGCAAGGGCCCAGGGCGAGCGGTCGGCCGGCCGGCGGGGACGGGAAGGGGTGCGGGAACGGGAACGGGAGGGGGAG